>Ga0208249_1000004_pt1 | contig 76698 bp, 94 predicted proteins | sample CryBogmetaGMA1M_FD_184546 | JGI IMG/M metagenome (GOLD analysis project Ga0208249, IMG submission 184546) | Freshwater microbial communities from Crystal Bog, Wisconsin, USA - MA1M (SPAdes) | ecosystem: Environmental > Aquatic > Freshwater > Lake | place: Crystal Bog, Wisconsin, USA | collected...
TTGCTCTTAATCTCAGTCACTAACTGCTCGCCACGAGCCTTCGCCGCAACCTTGTCCATGTCCTTGTTCTCCCGCGCAATGAGCTCTAGATCGGAACCAGTCACGCTAACATGGGCCAAGTCAATGCCAGTCAGCTTGGACTTGATGTCATCTGCTGTGACACCAGCAACCTTTCCTGTAAAGATGAAACGAACATATGCCATTTACTATACGCTTAGAATTCTTCGTCCAGCCGTAGCTCACCCGACGACTGAACGCGAGAATAGTCTGAGACCTTCTTCTCAAAGAAGTTGGTCTTGCCCTCCAAACTGATGAGGTCCATGAAGTCAAACGGATTGTGAGCACCAAAGATCTTCGGCGTGCCCAACTGGACCGCAAGACGATCCGCCACAAACTCAATGTACTGCGACATCATCTTCGCATTCATGCCAATCAGCGAGCACGGCAGAGCATCGCAAATGAAGTCCTTCTCCAACTCCACCGCCTCCTTGATGATCTCGTGAACTGTGTCCTCAAAGATCTTGGTTTTCAGCGTGTGGAACAAGGACACGGCAAACTGCGTATGAAGTCCCTCATCGCGGGAGATCAGCTCGTTGCTGAACGTCAGACCCGGAAGGAGGCCGCGCTTCTTCAACCAGAAGATGGAACAGAAGGCACCTGAGAAGAAGATTCCCTCAACACATGCAAAGCCCACCAGGCGAGTCGCAAAGGACTTGTCGGATCCCATCCACTTTAGCGCCCACTCAGCCTTCTTTTCAATGCATGGGATAGTGTTGATCGCGTTGAACAATTTGGCCTTCTCCTCCTCGTCCTTGATGTAGGTATCAATCAACAGGGAGTATGTCTCAGAGTGAATGCCCTCCATGGCGTTCTGGAAGGAATAGAACAGCTTCACCACCTGGGAATCCACTTCACCCTGGAAGCGAGTGACAAGGTTCTCCATCACGATACCATCCGATCCTGCGAAGAATGCCAGAATGCGACCGATAAAATGCTGCTCATTTTCGGTCAGCTTTGCCCAGTCTGCGTGGTCCTTTGAAAAGTCAATCTCCTCGGGCGTCCAAAACACGGCGACGCTTTGCTTGTACATCTTGTAGAGGTGTTGCTCGGACGGCTTGATAGGGAACAGAGTGAACGACATCTATATACTATACGGCGATTATCGCCTAAACGAGAAACTCTGGATACTACATAATGAGTAGCACATCCAACGTCCAGTCGGTTTTGACCTCGGTCTTACGACCCGTCTACAACTACGACGCGACCAACTACTTCACAACGAAGCTGAACATCTCCAACGTGAACACTGTATTTGCTGACATTGCAAACGTGACGCGCCTGGATGTGGGCGACGCCAATAGCAACGTGTATGTCGGCACTGGTTCTGGAAATGCCATCGCCTCCTTACGCAACTGTTACCAGAACACTGCAGTGGGGTACAACGCCGGGTCGTTGATGTCAAACGTCTCCACCGTTGTCGCTCTCGGGTACAATGCTGGGTACGCAGCCACTAGCACGTCCAACAGCATCTTCATCGGTCGTTCGGCAGGTGTTTCGTCTGTCGGTTGCTCAAACAACATTGCAATTGATCCGTCTGGCGGTGTGTTAGCCTCAAGCTCTACCAACAACACGATTGCCATCGGCGCCCGTGTAGGAACGCAGAGCAGTCATGGTATCTTCCTCGGAACCAATGCAGGATATGCGACAACGGGTAGTTACAACATTGTACTCGGCCACTACTCTGGAACCAGCAGCACCCCCACAACAGGTAGCAACAACATGTTGATTGGGCATGGTCTGAAGATGGCGCCGACACTCAGCAACACGATGTACATTGGTAACCAGTCAAATGTCTTGATTGCCGGGAACTACGCCTCAAATGGAGTTGCAATTGGGAAGAGTGACGCAGGTATGTACTATATCGGTACGACAACACCGATTCCTGGATTGGCACTTGACGTTGCAGGCTATGCTCGCTTCTCAAATGGCCTAGCGATTGGACGAGATCCGCTACAGTACACGTTGGACGTCAATGGATCTATGCGAATCGCGGACGGCTACGGGTCCCTAGTAATGTACCAAGATGCGAGCTTGAACCCTCGTCTGTACGAGAGTGGAACCGTTCAAGCGACAAGCGGTGTCTTCTCAGTTCAGGGCACGAGTGCGTCGACGGGAAGTGTCGTGACAATCGGAACCTTGCGCTATGGCAAAAATGATATTCTGATCAACAGCAGTAGCGACCCAACCAAGTGGGAAGCCTGTAGTTATATGTGGTTAGGGTCTGGTGCTCCTGTCATATTGACTCTTTCGAATAACGCAGGAACCACACCAGTCGTTACGTTCAGTAGCTCAAACATCCAAGCCCCTTCGACGACGCAGCCGTGGCTGTACACCATCACATACTTCCCTCTTCCACCTGTAGGCACGTATGCACCTGGCAAGAGTTCAGGGCCCGCTTAGGCGTAGTTTCTCTACCATCTTGCGGATAGAGACCGATGACACGCCAGATACAGCAGATACGTCTGTCAGGCGGCCGTTCAGTACATGGCACACTACACCCGATACGATTGTCTTTGGCGTGTGCTCCATCTCAGGCAAGGCAATCAAGACCGCGAGGATCCTCTCACGTTCGCCTTCGGTCACCCCCATTTCAGCACAGATTCGTTCGGCGATACCTAGCTGCGTGTTAAGGACGCTTGACACTTCAGCACCAAAGCGACTCAGCCCCTTGCAGAGAGCACGGATAGAGACTCGGAAGATATCGGCTACTTCCTCATGGGTACGTGTGGCATTATGCTGACGACATGCGACGAACACTGCACCTGCCATTAAGGCCCTGCGTGTCTCGCCTCGCGACTTGCGCGCATCCTCTACCTGTTTGAACAGTGCGCAGGCATCATGGATGATGGCCTTAGGTAGACCAATCCGCCCACAGGACGCTTGAATCGCATCAAAGATACCCATCCACGACCGCTCACCGTGACTTGAGAACGACCATGAGGAGAGTTTGCCGATTGCTTTGGACTCTTCTGATTGTCCGGGAATCCGCTTGCGCATCATCATGGACCCAAACGACGAGTCCGGTAGTAGCTCGTTGGTGACACCGCCTGTTCGTGAGGGGTCGCCCTCGGTTTCTGCATACATTCTCCATTCAGCCGATTCGTCAATATGACTTCCCAAGATTGTGCCGCAACATGTGCAGACTTTTTGGCCCTCGTCCAGTTCTATCTCTGGATGGTCGCACTCCATTACTCCCACTTGACCCTGCACATACCTTCTCCGTTTTCAAGACGCTTAGTGAATGAGTACCATGCTGAATAGGCTGTGGACATATGCATAAGTCCATGGAAGAACATTTGCGTAGTCCAGTCAGGGTCCCAGGACAAGATAGAGAGCTGCTGTCCAACAAAGTAGGAGTAGAAGGAGTATCCACCCATGAGTACCCAGACCCCAGCAGCAGATGGACCTGCGCGATAGACATTGAACATCAACCAACCAATGTAGTTGAGGATAGCGACGATATCTGCTTCAAACATCCATTGCTGGCGAAACCAATGAAAGCTCATCGTTGTCGCACAGATGAAGAGACAGGAGGACATGGAATAGTAGAAACCAGACTCGTATGCGAGCCACGCAGGTAGAAGGTAGGACATCCCAGTCATAACTAGGTAAGGTTCAGGTATCATATGGTCTTGGCGCCACGGCATTACTAGTTATGATACATGCTCCCTAAAGCCACTGGGTCGTAGACTTGTGGCCTATATGTGGTCAGGAGTGTTGGGCGGTGGCCACCTGGCTTCTGCTGCTTCACCCACGAGACGAGGAGGTAGTTTTCGTGGACGGGCCAGACTTGGAATCCAGATTCGGTCAGTGTCTTCAGGAGGTACTCGCGGGCCTCGGACATTTGGAACAGTGGGTACCCAAAGACAAACCCGGGTATCTCAAAGACGACATACGGGGAATTTGCGGCATGAATGGACTGCCGGCGGATTTGGGAGTATAGGGAGGCAAGGACGGGACGCATGGCCGCCATCCGTTGTTCGCGCCGATTCTCTTGCTCGTTCCATACATCACGAGCTTTCAGCATTCTTGTTATGTCTTTGTAAGATATGTTGAAGTCTATAGCGCTTGGAGGAGGTGGTGTCAGAGGATGCCTTCTCGTCGGAGCACTCAAGGCTCTGGAAGACCGACAACCTCTTGAATTCCCTGACGGTATCTATGGCTGTTCCATCGGCTCAATCCTTGCAACCATGATTGCATTTCGCATCCCACTGAAAAAAATTGAAGAGTTGGTGGAGGAAGAGTTTATCCTTTCCAAATTTGTCCCGAACTTTGGCATTTCATCTGTTACATCCTTCACATCTAAGAAGGGTCTGTTCTCAATGGACCTCTTTGAAGACACGCTTATTCGTGTATTCAAGTCAGCTGGCATTGACCTCAAGGATAAAGTGATTGCAGATGCACCGCAAAAGTTGTATATTATGGCGTCCAATCTGACAACTCGTCGTGCTACACTCTTGACTGGACAGATTCCGCTTCTCGCAGCCATCAAGGCATCGTCCTGTATCCCTGCAGTGTTCTACCCACAGATCATCTTGAACAATGTATATTTGGATGGAGGTGTCTACTGTGACTGCATGGTGGATGCGGTACCACCCACAACAATTGTGTTACACATTGCATACAGTCACCAGCCCATATTTCCCGCTGACTTAGAGTCCATGACTCTGGCTACGATTTCGCGGTATGTCTATGCAGGTGCCCGCGTTGGATGTGTGCCACGACCGAAGAATGTGTTGAACCTTAACGAAACCTCCTTCATGCCTCTCTCTGATCTGACCTTGGCTGACAAGAAGGCCATGATTGATTCAGGGTTTGTTCAGGCCTCACGCTTTCTGTCCAAGCGTTTCCTTCAGGAATGCTTCCAGGTTAGCTGAGGTCACCTGCTTACCAAAGTCATGGATACCCTCGGCCGTCTCCAGCTTGACTGTGGGATAGCCCTCAATCCCGTACTGTGAGCATATGGCCTGATTCTTGTCACAATCAATCTTGACGAACTTGACCTTGGTCGTTCCGTAGGTGGCATCGGACATCTGTGCCCACTCGGGTTGTGCCTTCTTGGAGAACCCACACCACTCCGTGTAGAACATGTAGAGAGTGGCTTCGCCCTCAAGAGTCTCCTTGACAGGTGGAAGAATCCACGGCTTCCAATAGCGGTACACGATCAGTGCTGCGAGGAGGAGGGCGAGGAAAGTGACCCACTGCATTGTTGAAAGAGGTGAGAAATTATGCGCTGTTTCTCAAACCAACGACGGTAGGCTTCTTCCGCAGTGATACCCTCCTTGATCTGAAGCCACCCGACATCGGTGGACATGCGCTCTGGCTCATAGGGACGAGGAGTCAGAGTGACCCAACGTCCTTGGTAGCGTAAAACGAATTTGTCTGGTTCCATTGCTTTTTGTAGTCACCACAGGGTAAATGGAACAGGTAGGTAAGGTGATGGTGGCGATGGGGTTGAATTACGCAGTACATTACGCATCTATGATGGCATACACTCGTGTATGTATGCCGCATAGTTGGGACGATATCTTACAATCATTCTTTGTTACAGCAAGTCCTGCTTGCACGACACTTCTTACCGTAGGACAACATACTCAAACGGCTTATGCTGGAATTGTAGCGACGACTCTTGCGAATCTGCTTATTGGAGGGTTGAAGTCAGTGTCTTAAACACGGAGGCCGCCGCTCGGGAAGCCGACCAGTCCGGCGCCGATACCGAAGCCAGCACCTGTGCGGGCCGACGCGCCGACGCTCGGGGCGTAGATGTCCAGGATGGCAAAGGTCGCAGTCGCAACCAGAGCAATCATGCCAACCTCGGACGCCTTGAGCGTCTTGCCAGGGAGGACATAGGCCGCGACCGCGACAGCCAAGCCCTCGAGTGCGTACTTTATCAGACGCGTGATCAGGTCGGCGACATCAACACCAGGGGCAGGGGTAGGCTTCGGCTTAGAGTCCATTTTATTCTAAGAGTACGAAGAAATTCTTAGACGACGTCCTTGTGGGACTTCCCACATACAACCAAATAAACCAGCGATCTAGACACTCCTAATTTCTTAGCTAGCGCATACTTGGATAACTTTTCCGGGTTCTCGCGAATGTAACGAACATTGTCATCGGTTAATTTGAGAGAAGGCTGCGACGCTCGATTCTTTGCCTTAGACTCTACAGTCATCACGCGACCGACACATCGTTTATGACCCTGCATTGAGGCGGATAACTTGGCTTTCGTTTCTGTGCCCAGTGATTTTCCCAGACGGGCTTGACTCATTTTCCTCTTCGTCTCCTCCTTCGTATTGTAATCATACGGTCTCCCTCGCCCGCATAGCGTCTGATTATAGCCGCCCTCCCACACGTAGGACTCATACTGCTCTGCATAGTAGCACTCCATGTTATCAAGTGATTCTTCTGGTAGCTCACATAGGGTCTCAATCTCGAACGCACTCTCCCCGTACTTGTTAATAGCGTTGCCTAGTAAAGTTCTACTTTCTGGGCGCCTTGATTTATATACGTGCTGTTTCCACCGTAGAAGTGGATCATGTAAGGATCTGCCGATATATGATTTTCCATTCTCCTTACAGCGAATTCTATAGATGAACCCCATTATATATTACATAGCATCTTCATTTAAACTAGAGGGTATCTACATTCAGCCCGTTCCATAAAACAAACGGATTCCAACAACGGCCGCCGCGGCGACCCACACGAGCCACCATGGAACAAGGTTGGACACATACACGAGCACGACATAGAACACGACGGCATGAATGAGCGCTGAATACAGCGGGTTCATGCCAGGTAGCCCAGGGACGACGACTCCAGGGACAAGCAGAAAGAACAGCAGAGCGCAGGTAATCAGATCGTACATTTATGCTCTGCGTAGAAAGGACTTTCAAAGGAAGTTTACTATCATAATAAATGCCTGTTGTTCCCGAGACGCTCCCGAAGAGGGAGGACGATGGCTCCGTGATTGATTACCTGGACGAGGACCCCGAGATCCCGAACCAGCGCTACTGCATCATCTCCTTCATCAGTCCGGAGAAGACCATTACGCAGAAGGACCAGTTCTTCTTCAAGGCGTTCCTGCAGTGGATGGACTATCAGTGGAAGGTGGTGGGCCTCGAGCACCTCATGGTGTTCCTGTCCAAGAAGTATAACCTGAAGATTGACGACCTCCTCAAGGACGTTGAGGAGTTTGTCAAGGTCCGCAACGCCGAGGTGAAGGCGACGGACATCTACGAGCAGTTCCAGGTGTTCCTCCTCAAGAACGAGAAGGAACTGCAGGAGCGCTTCGACACGGAGGTGGACTTCAAGACGAACATCCGCGGCGTCAAGGTCCGCCGCTGCTTCCCGTCCATCGAGGAGACGCAGATGTTTGCCAAGGTGCTCCAGCGCAAGTACCCGAAGGACAACCTCTACATCGGCAAGGTTGGTGCGTGGCTGCCATGGGACCCGTCGGAGCACCTGATGCCCGAGGTGGAGTACGCCGAGAAGGAGCTGAACGAGCTGATGCGCAAGTACAAGGAGAACGAGGTGAACAAGGAGATGTTCTTTGCCGACCAGCGCGAGGAGTCCATCAAGAAGCAGAAGGAGGAGAACGAGCGTCGTCGTAAGGCGAATGCTGAGGAGGCGCGTTCAAATGCCGCGGCCTCTGCGACGGCCCAGATTGAGGACCTTTCCCGCCCTGTTCACCCGACAGAGGGAGTCATCCGCGAGTAATTTGTTGGTTGGATACAATGAGTGAAGACCCCACTATCCAGTTTTCCAGCGACGGGGGGCCGCCCGATTATGCCGCAATTGCGGCGGCTATCTCATGTACAACTGGCGGGCGCAAGAAGCGTGGCGGTGTTAAGACGGCAGCTGAGAGGTTTGCCGAGAGGGAACGTGAGGCAGAGGCAGCAGCTGAGGCGGCGAAGAGACAGAAGATGGAGTCCAAAGTGGGTGTATTTGATGCACCCAAGCCTTCTGTGCCATCGCCGATGAGCCCTGTAGCCGTTGACCCAAACACACAGAAGATTGCGGAGGGTCTCAAGATGATTGACGATGGCATCAGGAAGAAGGCGGCTGGAGTGGTTGAGAAGAACCTTTGGACAATCATGGGAATCGGCGCCGCTACAGGAGCCGTCGCGTGCGTTGCGCCCCAGCTGGCCCTTCTTCCGCCGATTGCGGCTATGATGGCGTTGTATAGCCCTTCTCTGGCAGCCCAGATTCGGACACCTGGGGGTGTTTCGCTGTCACAGCTGGAGAACCTTGTGAGGTCAGCGAAGACGAAGGCGACCATGGAAGTTGAGAAGCAGATTGCGACTGCAAAGAGGGACCAAAAGAATCAGTCCACGAAACTTACAGGTGCATTGGACCGACTCAGCGCGCTCACGGCGAAGAAGGACAAGATTGTCACACTGTTTGACAAGCTCTCAAGCATTGCCAATCGTGCCTCTACACCTAAGAAGCCGGCTGAGACAGTTGCGCTTATTGAGGAAACCAAGGCGGCTGTTGAGTCGGCACCTGAGCCCGAGCCCGCGGCACCTGCCCCGGCCGCCCCTGTCCCCATGGACACAACCGCTGGTTCTAGGCGTCGCCGCGCTTCTGGACCCAAACGGACACGGCGTTCTTCTTCTGGACGGCGGCGGCGTTATACTCGTCGGCGCTAAGAATCGCCGAGTGAAACGGGCGATTGTCAGCCCATAACGAAGGCTCGCACAAACGGAATGGCGGATGCTCGGACGCCTTGTACCAGAACACCTGATCCTCTAGCTTGTTGGAGCTGACGTTGTTACAAATGACCAGACACTCGAAGTTCTCAGTGCACTGGTCCATAAACGTACAAAACATCTCAAAGGTAGGAAACATACCTGCGTAATTCTCGTAAATCCTACGACGATTACCTAGGATATTCTCACGAAGAATGAATACAAAGTCCACATTGGTACGCAGGTTCGGCGTAATGCCCAATGGATACTGCATCGTGATGATGGTCATCATATCAATGTGACGACCGTTCATGAAGACGTAGCGAGTGGACTCCTCCTTAATCCAGGTAGAATCATACAAGCAGTCATCCAGAATCAGGAACGCACGAGGATCAATGGAGGACTGACCACCCCTCGCATTCTTGTCCTTGTTCCTAGCCTGCTTCACATTCATCTGGCGCTTGATGACATTCATCACAATCTGTGGACTGTACTTGTCATGGATGAACTTGGATGGAACCATATGCTGGAAGAACTCGTTGGCTACCTCTGTACCTGAAATCACCGTGCCTACAGGAAGACTCTGTTGGCAGTTGAACAGGATATCGCGAACCAAGAAGGACTTGCCTGTATCCTTCTTTCCGATAATCACCATCATCGGACTCTTGCGAGAATCAATCTCGCAGCGGTCCTTGAGCATGTTGATGTCAAACTTTCTCAATTGAAAGTTCATTACTTGGGTGGTAGAAAAGAAGCCCTGCGTTGAAAACGATGGTTTGTTTGCCGACCTCAAACACAATGGGCAAAGATTTGAGGACGCATGCAGTGGAGTTGAAGCTCCATCGGGTCCCCAAGATTGACGGGACGCCTTGGAATCTTCGGCATGTTCAGCCCTTTTTCCCCACTCTGGAAACCCTGTTCAAGACGGAGCAGTTGTCTAACCTGTCCGAGTATGGCATCAAGCTCCCAGAGGAGATTGAGACTGTGCATGAGGCGACAGTGAAGACGACAAAGGGACGCACCATCCCTGTCCACCGCAAGACGACCATGCTTCTCAGTCCATTCAAGACCATGAAGGGCGAGTACCTTGAGCCTAGTATGCCTCGTCCTTCAGAGGTTGCACAGGAGATGGAGAACAAGATCCAGAGCCCGCACACGGCTGCTTATGTTGGTGCGCTGACGTCCATTGTCTTGTCGCAGTCAGGTTGTGACCATTTCCCCCGCGTGTTTGGTGTCTATGCAGCCGTTTCGTCGTCTCACGAGATTGACATCTCAGACGACTATGAGGACCTGGTGGAACGCAAGTGGTTCACGGACCAGATGGGCAAGACCTTCACTCTGCGTCTGCGTGCGATTCAGGGTGAGTCCGAGTTCTCCCACACGCGTGGGCATCGTCAAGCCATCGCATTAGGCGATGATGTGAACCTAGAGGTAGAGGATGTGGATGTTCCGCATGTAGACACGCCGAAGGAGGGTTCAGTTGTTGATGAGTATGAAGAGACTTCCTCAGTTGAGACAGGGACTTCAGAGGCGTCCGAGGAGGATGTGTTTGACATCCAGTCGTGTGATTGCCCTGACTCGGACAGTGAGGGCGAGTGTGAGGAGGGTGAGGCATTTGCATGGGCTACCTTCAAGGATGTGCCTGTAGTCACCACCGCAATGGAGGTCTGTACCGGAACCTTCTACGACCTCATCAAGGAGCACCATGAGCCTGAGAAGCACACTGCATGGATGTTCCAGGTTGTGGCCGCTCTTGCGTATGCCCAGCGCTACTATGGGTTTGTTCACAATGACCTCCATGGCAACAATGTGATGTATATCCCCACGACTACCGAGTTCCTCTACTACAGCCATGGAACCACGACCTACAAGGTGCCGACCTACGGCTACCTCATGAAGGTTATTGACTTTGACCGCGCAGGAGTCTCCGTTCGCCTGCCTGGAATGAAGGAGCCGCGTTCGTTCCTTAGCAGCCAGTTCCAGGAGGATGAGGAAGCCGGAGGGCAGTACAACTGCGAGCCGTACTACAACCAGAAGCACCCGCGTATTGGTCTGGCGTCATCGTTTGACCTTGCACGCTTTGCGACTGCAGTGTTCTGGGACATCTTCCCAGAGGGTCCTGACCATGCATATGACCACCCACTTTTCGAGATGTTCCTTGCGTGGACCACTCTACCCGATGGGTCTTCGGTCATGTTCCGCAAGAAGCGCGACAACCACGACCGGTACCATGGGTTTGACCTGTACAAGGCGATTGCGCGCTACCTGAAGGACAGCGCAGTGCCGCGGAAGGAACTGGGCAAGTTCAAGATGTTTCAGGGCAAGATCCCCTCAGGCGAACCATTTTTGGTGATAGAGGCGTGATACTTAATAGCGATAGGTAAAATCCGAGTCAATAAGCTTTTCGATAAGCGGGTCATCCTTTTTGATCGAGAAGCAGTTCGACCAGAACTTCACATCTTCATACGTCTGACTCCAGGACTCATCGTTTACCTTAATAAGCTTCCTTGTCCCAATTCGGTATGTATCAAATCCTCGTACAGAGAGGAAATCGACAATATCCTTCATTGGGTTTGGAATACCTGGTCCACGATGGTCATCTAAACAGTCGCTGCATTCGAATATAATATACTTTGTCGAGTGGAGATATTTCTCGAATCCCTTGAGTACGTTTGTATCATTCCCCTCAGTATCAATTTTTATGAACTTAATCACGATGTTCTTGTCTACGAACTCAGCGTCTAGAACATCATCTAGACGTTTCACATCAACATCACATAGTTTCATCCCACCACTGCGCAGGCCAGCAATGGCATTGCCACTGTTATTTGTTTGCTGTCCCAGATAGTTGTAAAACGAGGCCTTCCCTGTTGTATTCGACACACAGTGTTCGAACAGGGTAATCGATGGGTCTTTCTCAACAACAGTCTTCAATGTTGAAATATTCGCTGGGTTTGGCTCAAAACACAAGAATCTGGCATTCGGTTCGGTACATACATCCTTCAGGTGTTTGATATACTCCCCAGTACAAGAACCAACATCGATTCCAATAATATGGGAATTGTCGTCAATTGGTCCCGCAAACTTCTTCAGACCAACGAGAAGCTTCTCATGGCCAGCTTCACCCGTAAACTCGTGGCGGTTTGTGAGATAGTAAGACTGCATTTGTCTTATTATGGCTACATAATTTAAGTCCGTCATGGATTTTTGGTGATAGAGACATAAATGGCTGTCAAGACAGAGGGACTCAAGGTGAAGTATTCATTCCTCTCCACACTACTGTTCCTGATTGTGGCGTCACCGTGGACATACCAGGTGACATACAAGGTGTTCGGGAAATCCGTATCGAGTCCGGGCGGTTGCCCGACTTCGGTAGGACTGTTTCTTCATGCACTCGTGTTTTTCTTAGGTCTGTATCTACTCATGTCATTCCCTGCAGACAGGGAGGGACTGACCAATAGTCGCAAGGCATCACCTGATGACATTGACCCTCCGTTTCCTCAGGCTTCATCTGCCGATCCGAAGAACTAATTTAGACATTTCCAGGTGGGAAATCAAAATGACTATCCATGTATACGCACTCTGTTACAATGAAGAAGTATTGATTCCTCATATGGTCTCACACTACCGCAAATGGCTGCCGTCGTGTGCGATTACTGTAATTGACAACTATTCAACTGACAAATCGGTTGAGGTTGCGCATCAGTTGGGATGTGAAGTATTACGATTTGGCAGTGAAGGAATCATGGATGACAGAGTCCATGCGGGAATCAAAAACAGTATCTGGAAACAACTCACAGATGGTTGGGTTATTGTAATAGACATGGATGAGTTCCTATGCGTAACAGAGGACGACCTCCACTATGAGTTTGATCAAGGGACAGCCATATTACAGACCAAGATGATTGATATGATAGGCGATAGTCAGACTGCAGACCTAACCGACATTGACATACATGCCATCAAAAAGTATGTGATTCGCTGTGAACCAGGGAAGCGGGTATGTTTTCGCCGAGAGAGGATTGGCGAGACACATTACACAATGGGTGCCGAAGCTTGTAATCCTCACGGACCGATGGGTGTACATGAACGTCCAGTGAAGGAAAGTTCAAAGGTCTATATTCTTAAACATCTCGCATATCTAGGGTTGCCGTTCATCACTAATAAAATGATCAAACGATATGAGCGAACTGAAGAGATGCGCAGTAGTGGTATTGCGATTCACTACACTAACAACGTTGAGACTATCCGTGCCGATTACATGAACAGGCTTGAAAACTCGGTAGAGCTCTAGAACTCCGGCTTCCCAACGAACATATCTTGAACTGCGTGCACAACTGGCTCAGCCGCTGCCTGGACACCATCCGAACCACCTAATGCATAGACGATTCCGCCTGCGAGCGTCCCCGCTCCGGCCGCAATTTTCGCCCCGTCGGCAAAGACCGTCTTCTCACTCTTGGCTTGGCGGTCCAGAACATAGAGAATGACGGAAATCACCACAACTGCTCCGACAATCATGGCATAATAGTAGAGCTCCTCCATTTGTCTCGCATTCATCATTTTCATTATAAAAGTTGAACGAGCTCACATGTTCAGCGACACCTCCGACGACGGCTGCAGCTCAACCTCATCCTCGTCCTCTGTCTCTGACTCAAAGTCATCTGCGCCAAGCGTGATCTCATCGCCGAGCGAGATTGTAGGCTGTTCATCCTCCTCTTCCTCTTCCTCCTCAAACTTCACTGCTGGTGCAGGCGCAGGAGCGGGCGCGGGTTCAGGTTCAGGCTCGGGCACAACGGGTGTCTCACTTACCGGGATGTCTTTGCCATGGAAGTAGGCCTTGCTAATATCCTTCCACGGGATGAAGCTATCAATCACCTCATTCAGGGCGGCACCAATCATGGTCTCAATCTCACGACGGTTGCGAGCCTGCTGCTCGGCTGCGACGCCCACTGTCTTGAAGAGGTATGCATTGCTCCAGCACGCACGGGCGCTCTGCTTGTAGAACGCATGGATGAAGGTCTCCACAGACGGGCGAGTAAAGGGAATCTCCACCGTAGACGTGTCCACCTTCTGGAGGCTGGCAAACGCACGGATGTAGCTGACAAACACACCCAGCAGGAGGTCCTCAATGTAGTCGCACTTGGACGCAACGGAGATGCGCTCCACCTCCTTCTTCAGCGTCTCCGTCGACCACTTCGGAATCTGGGTCAGAAGGTTCTGGAACGTGCGCAGAATCTGGTCGGGCTGGTTATTACGCTCAGCCGCCTTCTTTGCATTGTCGTAGATGCTCCAGAGACCATCCGCAACGTGTGGGATAACTGTGCGCGCCAAGTTTTCGCGCAGGGTCTGCTTGACAAAATCCGTACTCATTTGTTTACAGACGGGGAGTGTTCTTTGACTAAACCGACGCGAATGCCAAAGTTTGTCTTGATTCTGATGATTCGCAATGAGTCGGGCATCCTTGAGAGGTGCTTGAAGGCCGTGGAGAACGTGGTCGACGCATACTGTATCTTAGACACTGGGTCAACAGACAACACCTGCGACATTGCGACCAAGTTCCTTGAGACGCATGAAGGGTGTCTGACTGTTGAGCCATGGAAGGACTTTGGGTACAATCGTTCGGTTAGCTTCACTCGGGCACATGCGTACTTGAAGGACAATGGATGGGACCTGAGGGATACATACGGCCTCCTGCTAGACGCAGATATGGTGTTTGTCCCAGGCGCGTTGAAGCAGCAGACTCTCGGTGAGACTGGATACACGATGGTCCAGTGTGCAGGGTCGCTCGAATATCCGAACACGCGACTCGTGCGGATGGATTTCCCATGGAGGTGTGTTGGCGTAACCCATGAGTATTGGGCAGGCGAGACGAAGCCGCTGCCCAAGAACGTCTGTTACATTGACGACCGCAATGACGGCGGGTGCAAGTCGGACAAGTTTATTCGCGATGCTGTGCTCTTAGAGCGAGGACTGAAGGAGGAGCCAACGAACGGGCGCTACATGTTCTACCTCGCACAGACGTACAACTGTCTTAGGCGATGGAAGGAGTCTGCTGAGATGTACAAGAAGCGAATTCAGACAGGAGGATGGGAGGAGGAGCTATGGTACAGTCACTACATGATCGGGAAGTGCTACCTCGAGCTCAACGACATCCCAAAGTTCGAGATGTGGATGCAGCGAGCAATCGCCAGGCGGCCCACACGCGCTGAGCCATACTACATTCTTGCCAAGTACTTCCGAGAGCACAGCCAGCACTACAAAGCCTATCAGTATGTCCTGGACGGCAAGAAGGTCCCGCCATCGTCCGATTCGCTCTTCATTGAGACAGATGTCTACAAGTTCATGTTTGACTACGAGGCTAGCATTCTAGAGTTCTATGTCTGTCCGGATAGGAAGGTTGGTCTGCGTACGTCTATCAACTACATGCTGCGAACTGGCGTTTACCAGCAGAACCTCCTCTTCAACTTCCAGTTCTATGCACAACCGATTCAGTCAACGCAGACGAACCTTGGTGACAAGCTGCCTCGTCCATTTGGGCCAGACTTCAAACCATCCGCGATCTCGGTAGACAAGTATCCGCTGGCAAACGTGCGGTATGTCAACTATTGGATGGATGGTGGAGACTACAAGGTGCCTACCAATAGCCCAGTGATGACTGAGAACGCCTACATCAACTTGGAGACAATGGAGGTGATTGCAAAGATGGACGCATCCACTGTCGGACTCCCTGTTCATCCAGTCAATGTGCGTGGTCTCGAGGACATCCGCCTCTATCGTAACGGGTCTGACCTGTGCTTCACTGCGACGACACAGGAGTATTCGCCAGAGATGGTCCGTGTTCTCCAAGGCAAGTATGGAACGGATGGTACTTATTCAGACTGTAGAATTCTCGGATCTCCGCATGGAAGGACTTGTGAGAAGAACTGGCTTCCTGTCAATGGAACCGATATCATGATCTATGACTGGTGCCCGCTTCAGACAGTGGATCGCGCAATCACAATCTCTCATACGACCCCAACCCCTCCACTCTTCTCACTGTTCCGCGGCTCAGCTCCTCCTATGATGGTAGGCAATCGCTTCTGGACACTTGTTCACGTGGCAGAATACAGTAAGCCACGCAAGTACTATCACTTTTTCGTGGAGACACATTCAACACATACCCCACTTAGGGTCACGTTGCCATTTGTGTTCCGCTCTCCGTCCGTTGAATACTGCGTTTCCACACATATGAACGACACGACAATCACTTGCTACGTCTCGTTTATGGATGCGAATCCAGCCAGGGTTGACATTCCGATTTATGAATTGGAGTGGATGAATGTCTAATCAAGATGCGCAACCACTGTGCGCATTAGGTTCGAATAGGAAGGGCGCTGAAATGCCAGCTTGTTCTTGAAGAAATGAAGTGGAATCCTAGAACACCAATAACGGTCGATGCACCCATTAGCATCTGCACCACCCGAATCAATCATACGGTCAAGACCCTCCTTCGCGATCCGATACACATCGGATGACGTGGGCTTATGAAGGAAATAGGCAGATGATGTTGTACAGTCTTGCCTGCTGATAGAGAGGAGGTCATCGACAGGTTCGCGGTTTCCGATACGACTGATGGCAAGAAAACATAGTGAATATTCATAGTCTCGTTTGAAAAACTCCGACACGGATGTCTGAACCCGCACAATGTCGTCCGTAAACACGATGTCGTCCTCCAAAATCAAACATGTCTTGTGATCACTTGCGTTGAAGTGCTCCATCACGTCCGTATGGTTCTTGGTCGCACCTGCGTACGGCGGAAGTCCGTCCTTCTGGGCCTTGTAGTGGTAAACTTTATGCAGGGGCGCTGCAACCCTCGTAAGGGAGCACAACGTTTCATAGTATCTGTCCACTCGCTCCTCGAGGTTGAGAATGTAGATGATATCCACAGAATCCCAGCAGGGATGTGACTCAACAACAGTGTGATTTACTTGGTTGAATAGGGAGACGTGGCGATACATCTTGCGAGTTGCGGGAAGGGCCCTGTGCCAGTCGGGGTAGGTACCATACACAATCACAACTTCATCCTCGGCAGGTTCGCGGTCAGGGTCAAAACTGGCCACCACCTTGCCTAACATGTGTAGCAGATAGTTGGAGTTGAAGATGTTGTGTGGGATAATGTCTGAAAACTCAAAGGCCCCCATCCAGAACTGTGCCTTAGCGAGATCGCGGCAGTGGAGGTTCGCACGATAGATAGAATCATAGGTCAGTGGACGATTGCCATATGGAATTGATAGTGGGTTCATTGAATCAGTCAACCGTTTCAAGATAGCAAACTGGTCCTCTCCCTGTAATCTGTGAATTGAGTTCACAATATCATCCATGTAGGGAAACTTGGCCGTGCCATCCCATATCACGTTGCCCACAAAGTCAGTGTTCGAGTCGCGCGGCCTCTCAATCCACTCTGCATGTTCAAGATGGAATGCAATAAGGCATGTGTGGACTAAGATATCGGGCTTGATGATTGGGTATACCTTCTCAACCAACTCTACCTCGTCATGTCCATAGAATACCGTGCGCTCCAGGTTAATGTCCAACTCGGGAATGCAGCGTTTCCATCCAAACGTACCAGCCATAATCCGCGAGGTGTGCCACATATGGTCACGGATTACATGGTATGTCTTGGAGGACTTGAGGAACTCGTCAATACACCAGCGGTCACGCGCATCAATGCGTGAATCCGTATCACGGACAAATCCCACATCACGAGTCCGAAGCGGGATAAACCGATAAAGCGTGTTGATGTTTCCCTCCACACCCGTCTCAACTACCTCTACACCTTCAGGAATCGTCCAACTTGGGTCACAGACACCCTTGTAGACGATAATTGAAAAGGTTGGGTAATGTTCTTTGATGAGTTGGATGTTCTCAAGAAGACCTGTATAGTAGTTCGGCTCTGTCCCGTAGAGACAGAAGGAGAACACCCCCATTATGTATACAAATGCTTGTAAGATTCGTTAATTGGCCGCGAAGTGTCCTGTAAGATGTGCTTGGCAAGCTCAGGTGTGATAGTCAGGGGCAGTGTGATGGCCTTGTAGAACACATATCCCTTGGCCGTCTTCTCATCGGCGATGCGCAGGAGGTTGATGCGCGTGACCAGCGTCTCCACAGTCCTGATGAGGGTACGGACACCTTCCTCCTCGTTGGAGTACTCGGCAATCAGATACTTGATGGCCTCGGGTGACAGGGACAGCTGGTCCTTGAGCTGGATGTGGTCCAGAATCTGCGGCCAGACATACTGGTTCACGATGCTTGCCTTCTCAGCTGCCGTGTAGCCCGAGCAGTTGATGACCTGCATACGGTCCTTCAGAACAGGGTGAATCTTGGACTCGTCATTGAAGGAGAATACGAAGAGGCACTGGCTCAGGTCAAAGTCAACTCCAGAGAAGTAACGGTCGTGGAAGCACGAGTTCTGGGAGCGGTCCGTCAAGTGGATGAGCATGCTTGTGATTTCATCGCCATGTGCTGTAGTGGAGATCTTGTCCACCTCGTCAAAGTAGAGCACTGGGTTCATGCAGCGGGCAGTCATCAGGGCGTCTGCGATACGACCCCAGGTTGAGCCCTCGTAGGTGTACGAGTGACCCACGAAGTTGGAGGCATCGGATGCGCCGCCCAGAGAGAAGAACTCAAAGGGACGCTTGAGAGCCTTGGCGACACCGTGACGGGCGAAGGAGGTCTTCCCTACACCCATCGGTCCCTTCAGCGCAATGACATTGCCGATGGAGGTCGGGTTGGAAATCCACTGAGCCAGAATCTGCATAATCTGTGTCTTAGCAGATGTCATGCCATAGACTGCCTTGTCCATGATCTCGGTTGACTCGGAGAGGAACTTTGAGCAGGACTCGGGTCCGTCCTTGATGGTGACAGGCAGAGGAACGACCTTACCGAACGGGACGCGGAGGAAGGACTCCACCCATGAGCGCAGCTTGTATCCCTCGCCCTCCATGGACATCTCGGACAGGATGTCAATCTTCTTGATGACCGACGCCTTGACTGAGTCGGCAATCTCAAGGTCCAGTACACGGAACTTGAAGGGGACATCACCCTCGTCCACCAAACCTGCGAGGCGCGCCATCTTCTCATTGAGACGGCGCCGCTCACTCTTGGGTAGGTCATCGTAGTACTCCTCCTCGTCGTCGTTGAGCTCCATCGCAGGGACCAGCGACTCCTTCTCCTTACGCTCACGACGCTTGCGTCCAACCTTGCTCTGTGGCACATACTTGGACATCAGGTGATTCATGAAGTCCGCATGGCTCTTGCGGCGCTTGTCCATCATCTCCACCTCAGACTCCTCGGACTCGTCATCCGACTCTTCCTCTTCTTCCTCTGACTCTTCTTCGGAGTCCTCCATCACAATCTTGGTAGAGTCGCTGACGGCAGTGTGGATGTGAAGCTTGACAGAAATCTTGGCCCCCTTCGGCAGGACGATGGACTGTCCCTGCTCCTCCTCGCTCTCCTCTTCCATCTCATCATCTTCCTCCTCATCTTCGTCTACAAGTGTGCAGTCCTCGGATGGTTCCTCTTCAGAGGGCGGGACGTAGTCGTCGTCCTCCGACTCTGAATCGGGTTCGTTCAAGGTCTCATCCTTGACCCACGTTGTTGTCCTAGATCCACGCTTACGAAGATTGTACCTGCTTGGCATCTTGCTGCCTCTCAAGAGAAAACTAATTTCCAATCCGTTTTTATCGCCTGTTAAACAATGAGTGACGCCGAAGCTATCGGCACTATCGCTGAGCAGCAGCTCGAGAAGCTGGAGACCAAAGAGGCCAGTCAGCCCGACACAAAGAAGGCGCTTGACATTGTTGAGAAGTTCCTGCGGTCAAATCCGGTCATGTGCTACGGCGGCACAGCCATCAACAATCTACTGAAGCCCGAGCACCAGTTCTACGACTTTACTCGGGAGGTGCCTGACTATGACTTCTATTCCAAGACCCCGCAGCAAGATGCGATGAAGATTGCGGACACCCTGGAGGCGGCGGGCATTCCGTTCGTTCAGGTGAAGCCCGGTATCCATCTTGGCACCTTCAAGGTCTTTGCTGACTTCAATGGTGTGGCCGACATCACGCACATGGATGAGGAGCTGTTTGACCGCCTGTGGAAGGAGGACTATGTGCGCGACAAGATTCACTATGTGCCCCCGAACTTCCTGCGAATGTCCATGTACCTTGAGCTGTCCCGTCCCGAGGGCGATGTGTCGCGTTGGAACAAGGTGTATGCCCGCCTGATGTTCCTGAATGATGAGTACCCGATGGTCTGCAAGACGCCTGTGACGGAGCCTGAGCCGCTGTCGGAACAGAAGAAGAAGGCTGCCCTTGCACTTCTCCGCAAGGAGGATCTGATCCTACTTGGCTTCAATGCGTCAGAGCGCCATGACCGCCACACCAAGTGGTATACTCCGGTGACGATGTTGGCCACGGCCGAGACGATTACCCGACTGACCAAGGGTGAGAAGACGACGAAGACTGAGGGAACCGAGATCTTGCCTGCGCGGACAGATGTCATTGAGTCAGATGGCTCGGTGGTGTTCCGCTTCTATGAGACGCAAGCCTGCCACAGCTACCACACGACATCGGACAAGATCAAGGTTGCGTCTATCCCGACGATTCTTCAGTTCTTCTTTGCATATGTCTATTCGGGCATTGACGATGAGGAGGTTACGCAGATTCTGTGCGTAGCCCAGCGCCTCATGGAAATTGCTCACCATGAGACGAAGCGTCGCCACCAACTCTTGACGCCGACGGACTGCATCGGACATCAGGAATCGTTGAAGGATATGTTGCGTGAGAAGACAGACTTGTATGACAAGCTTGGAAAGAAGAAGGACTCACCACAGTTCTTGCAGTACTTCTTTACGTATGTTCCGAAGACAGATAAGGCAAAGCGCAAGACGATCAGGAAGAAACTCAAACAAATCTAGTGATGTTGTTGGCTTGATAGACTGGTTGACCACCTGAGCAGTCACACTCCTTTGCACCACGCAGGAACTCTTGGACGAAGTTGTTTCCGTTCGGCATGTGGTTCTGATATGCGTTACGTCCTGTCCATGCCGGAATGATGGACGTAGCGACTGCGTTATTCGTCGCAAACATCAAACTCCTACGTATATCGGTCGTAACATCAGATGCACTGATAATGCGTGCACCGACGCCCCTGTTTCCGTTACCTGAGACATCGACTCCGCGTTGGCCACCAGCGCTCATTTACTGATTAGGTAGAATTTAAACGTCCCGTATACCACGTCATGTCATAATATGGAGGCATCGCAGGCATGGCCGATGAAACGCTAGGCTGTACCCCCGCAATCTTCTCGATTTCGGCAGCAGTCAATGACCTAGAATAATAGGTGAGCTCGGAAATCAGACCATCCCACCCTGTTGTATTGTCTCCAATGACAACCGGCTTATCGTTCTGCTTAGGCAGCTGTGTCAGGGTGTGGTGCTGAGCCAAGGTACCGTTGATGTAGACATCCACATTGTACTGGTTCACCACGATGGCCACGTGGATCCACTTGTGAGCTGTGATATTGGAGATGAGGATGCTCTCCATCGCCCCGAAGGTTCCAATCGTCACCAGGAAAGAGTTGGAGGTGGAGTCGAGGTAGAGTCCCGGACAGTCGCCCTTCGTGAAGAGCGTTCGCCTCTGACCATAATTGTAAGTAAAGTCCTCAACCGAGAACCAACCCGAGTAGCTAAAGACAGCTCCTTCTGGTTGGTTAAAGGACCTCACAATCTGAGCATCTGAAGTGTACTGGGTCTTACCACTACGACTCGAGGACAGAATCACAATCTTCGTTGGGTCTATCTTCTCCTGTAACATCCAATAGGCAATCCCGATTAACACAATCACTACGGCGATTGCAACCCAAGCCTGCATTGTTCATAGGATATATTTTCAACTGGCTTGTCCTGGCACCGCATTTGGCACAGCATCCACTGGAGGTGAGAATAGCTTTTCAAAGAACACTGGCTCAGGTCCATTTTCTTTGGTCTCCTGTACCGGAGACTCGGCAGTGACGGAGAGCTGTGATAGCAAATAGACAGCGATAAATGCAAGCGTAACACGTAGCCAAATCTCCATTGTTCATTAACTAGAAACAAACCCCCTAGGTCCAAGTCTAAACTTGGCAGTTGCAACCGGTTGGTCTTTTCGTGGAATCACTTGACCACTGGGCGTCCAGACGGCGCGCAGCATGTCTTCAGAAGTGATGAGTCTCTGTCTCTCTATTGCATTAGCAGGCAGAACACGGTCACCCATGTCGTAAATATAGTGAATACGAGATGGGTCAGATGTGTATTCTGTTTTGAGATATCCTGTCTTCGAGAGCTTGATTGCCCAGTCAAAATCTTCACCCTGTATGGCATCACTAAACGGAACGCATTTGGCAACATCTGTCAATAGAACATTCAAGTGATTTGGAGGGCGAAGGAACACGTCACCTTCCGCCATCATTGAGTCCAGCTTTGTCACAAGGCTATGTGTGAATGTATATTGTGCAATCGTTCCTCGGAGACGGCACACGTCAAGGTTTTGCGCAATACACGCTGCAGCATCCTCAAAGTATGGCTCCAGCACTCGGTCATCGTCGTCAATAAATGAGACGTATTTGCCCTTTGCACCCTGGAGCAAGGCTTGGCGTTTAGCCCCAATCGACAGCTCGCGGTTGTCAAAGTAGACATTGATATCGATACGAAGATGAGGGCAAATCTTCCGTCTTTGCTCGTGAATCGACGCAATCAGTGCCTGGAGCTTCACTTCGCGTCCAGGAATCGTGGGAATCAGGATTGACCAATCAAATGCATAGGTCTTGCGAGAAATGTAGGTATGAAGATCCGTAGACCACCAGCGTTGGTTCGCATTGTATAACGTATCATGCGCTTTATATCCAAGTCCAGGGTGCTCATGACGTATGATACAGTATGGGTTGTACAGGCACTTGTCCTTCAACGCACCCTTACATAGGTCGGTGAACTCCGTATCACAGTAAAAGCTCTTGTAGGACGGATGGTAGATGTATCCAAAAGACTCGTACATCTTGCGGCCCATGATAGACAGCGTATTCAGATTGTCCTTCTGGTAGCCATCATTAAACCAGAGGATACCATCCGTATCTGGGAACCCCGCCTGCATCTGTGTGCGAATCACATCGTCATATCCCTTGATTTGCGGTACCATGTCATCTGACACAAGCATGACGATATCCCAAGGCCAGTCCACTGCCGCAATATCAGCATTACACGCTTCAATCTTGGACTTGCTCTGTCCATAGAACACTCTCTGCCACGCAAAGTGCTGGAGAGATGTCTTGTGCATCTCATCCTTCACAAGCCCACGAGTCATACTTTCGTCGTCCTCGTCGCATGATACAGCGACCCCGATCATGTCGGGGCGATTCGCCAGTTGGTAGTATTTTCTCAAAACACTCATCGCCTCCATCGGTCTCGACCGGGTCGGAAACTTCAACAAAATCCGCATATGATTCTTCGTTAGATGTGTTTAACTGGAAGTTCCCGTAGCACCTGTGGGTCCTGTGGGTCCTGTGGCTCCCGTAGACGAGAGGTCAAGAGTAGGAAGCATGTTTGCGCACTGACCAAGGAACGTGGTCGCATTCACGTCCTTGCCCGTGTTGTCCTTGACACTTACAGTGTATCCAAAGATGCTCCAGCTTCCAAGAGTGCTCTTGTCAGTAGACGGCCCGCTGACCAGGCTTGAGCAGTTCGTGCCAGCCGAGTAAAAGTTGCGGGCATCTGAGGGAGTGATCATACTCTTGTAGCTGTGGACGTTGCAGAGGAACCCAGAGAAGCCACCATTCGCGCCCGCAATCACATCGCCCACAGCCGCCTTTGGAACACCGGGCAGGACGCACGACTTCACCAGGTTTCCGTTGATGAAGATATCCACGTTGCGCTGGAACACTGTCACGGAGACCGCAAACCATGTCTGGAGGGGCACATTCTCCACCGAGCAGGTGAACGTGTCCCCGTTTGTAGAGGTGTTGGTAGCCGATGTGCCAGCTGGGTAAATGCTGACAGTCACGTTCAGGCTATTGTCTGTCGGGTGGAGACTGATGCGCGGGTTCATCGTAGAGTGGTTAGATGGGTCTGTGCGGATGAGCACCTCCTTGTCCTTGCCAAACTTGTAGTCCCAATCCTGAATGAACATCCAGAACTGCATACCGTACTCCCCTCCAGCCGTAGACTGCATGCTTGCGGCTGGGATGACTGCCCCCTTCTTACCGTCAATCGGGAGAGGGGCGGCATCGGCACTCAAAAGCTTGCCGCTAGACACGGTGCGAACGGCTGCGATGATGAGGATCAGCAGCACAAGTCCAATCACAAGGCCCATCACAATCGAAAAGATGCTGGACGTCTTTGGAGGGGCTGCTGATACCTGAAGAAACTGTGGGGGCGCTGGAGTGGATGAAAACCAGCTCATTTACTTGTTTACAAGGTATCTTTCTTTCTAGAGGTAATGGAAAAACGGACTCTTCCCCCACTACGAATACAACCAGTAATGTACTGCAACAATTGCGGTGAAAAAGGTCATGTCTTTAGAAGCTGTAAGGACCCTGTGCTGTCTTGTGGACTAGTGCTCGTAGACAAGCCTTCGTTGCCCTCTCCACATGCGCCTAACATCCTGATGATTCGCAGGAAGGACAGCATGAGCTTTGCTGAGTTCATGCGTGGCAAATATGACCCAGAAGACACGGACTATGTTGGCGTGTTGGTTCAAAACATGACATCACAAGAGCAAGCCTCCATCGTGTTGGAGACGTTTGACACGCTCTGGCGCAGGATGTGGGGCGATGACCACACGTCCTCCGAGTATGCGATGTCTAAGGACAAGTTCAACCAGCTGTCACGGACTGAACTTGTGATGCGGTTTCCATCTACCTATCAGGAGCCTGAGTGGGGCTTCCCAAAGGGACGGAGGATTCGTGCTGAGACGGACTTGGAATGCGCAGTGCGTGAATTTGGAGAGGAGACCAACATTCCCAGAGAGTCGTATGTCATCCTCAAGAACATCACGCTTGAGGAGACCTTCACGGGTCTGAACGGCATTCTCTACCGTCATGTCTACTTCGTAGCGTTGCTGGCTCACCCAGAGATGATCAACCTTGGACAGAAGTTCACCTATATGCAGAAGCGTGAAATCTCTGGCATCGGATGGAAGAACTTTGGCGACTGTCGCGCGTATATTCGGCCACACCATATTAGCCGCTCAAGCATGGTCGATTCTCTTGAGAACATCGTTTCAACCTATGAATCAGAATAAATCTCGCGTTTAAATAAAAATGTCTGACCGTCTTGCTGAAATCGCCCGTAAGGTGTCCCGTCGTATCTCCCGCCGCAACAAGTCCGGCTGCACCAAGATCAAGCGTTCGGCCGTGTGCAAGCGCACGGAGGGCTGCTCGTATGCGTCTGGTACCAAGCGTCGTTTTTGCCGTAAGGCTAAGAACACTCGCCGGGTTGGAGGCCGAGCATATTAAGTAACGCAGTGTTCACACCAAAGATATAGTGTAGAATCTCGCCCAACACAAACCAGAAGACTAAGTACTCAAGAAACGTCCCACCACCTACCCACCAGGAACAAATCCAGGCGGCGATGATGGTTAACCCCGTGTCTACAACAGCCAGACCCATGAACCGATACGAATGTGCGCCTGTGCCAGGTGCGCCAAAGATGTTCTTATACGGACAACTCATTGTCCTCACACGCGAAACTTTGCGAGGTAGATCGTCATACAGTAGGCCACCACGGACATGATGAAGACCCACCACCAGACAGGGAAGACGGTGGCCTCCTTCTCAGTCGCCCCAAACGGCCGGATGCGACCCTCACGACCAAATGCCACAGTCGGCTTAATGTAGAGGAAGGCAGCCATGAGGAATAAGAAGATAGAGACCATCCAAATGCGATGGTTTTTGCGCGTAACTACTTCCATTACTTACGGTAGCGATAAACATCTGGAAATAAACCGCCTCAAGAGACAATGTACGTGCTCCCAAACCGAAAGGCGTTTGCGGACTTTATTACCCGAACCTTTTTGAAATACCGCAAAGAAGGTCGGGGCGACGCAGAGGACAAGGACGAGGACCTGTGCATTAAGGGCACCAACACGATGGAGCTTCTCCACTATCAGAAGCTCATTCGTGATTACATGCTGATTGAGACACCCTACCGTGGCATCCTGCTCTACCACGGTCTGGGCTCAGGTAAGACATGTTCATCCATCGCGGTTGCGGTGTCCTTCATTGAGACCCAGCGGAAGTTCATTGTCATGACCCCTGCGTCTCTAAAGGCCAACTATGTCAGTGAGCTGCGTGTCTGCGGCTCTCCCGTCTATGCGTTTGAGAACCACTGGCGCCTGCGTCAACTGTCCGATGAGTCTAGGGTTGAAGCGAAGGCCCTTGGAATCTCAGATGGGTTCCTTGACCGCAACGGTCGCTTCTTCTCAACCGTTCACGGTGAGACTCCGAACTTTGAGAACTTGCCCAAGACTGAGCAGGACATCGTGAATGCCCAGATTGAAGATGTGCTCAACCAAAAGTTCAGCTTCATCAACTACAACGGTCTGACTCGCGCGTCTGTGAAGGAACTGGTCCCCGAGGATGGCCCGAACCCGTTTGAGGACACGGTGGTGATTGTGGATGAGGTCCACAACTTCATCTCGCGTATCGCGGACAAGGACGGTGTTGTTTCTCCACTCTATCAGGCGCTGTACCGCGCAAAGAAGTGTAAGATTGTAGCGTTGTCAGGAACACCTGTCATCAATCGCCCGAACGAGATTGCCTACCTGATGAACATGCTGCGAGGACCGATTGAGCAGATCACCATCCCTATGAAGCGCATTGAAGCGTGGGACGAGGACCGCATGACCGCCGCTCTTCGCCAGCAGCCTGAGGTGGATACGATTGAGTACAGTGCAGTGAAGAAGACGATTATGATTACCCGCAACCCTCCCAACTTCCGGTCCATCTACAATGAGAAGGGCGACCGTATTGCCGTGCAGTACAAGGCCGACATGAAGTGGGTGGCCATTGCGACGGACTGGATTGAGGGGTGGAAGACCAAGTTTGAAGCCGAGCTGGGTGGAGCCGAGATTGCGATGGAAGGTGTGAAGGTGGACGAGTTTGAGTGCCTTCCTAGCAAGTATGGTGAGTTCGCCACCATGTTCCTAGATGGACTGAACATCAAGAACCCATTGATGTTCCAGCGCCGTATCCAAGGGTTAGTCTCCTACTTCAAGGGCGCAGATGAGCGCATGCTTCCTAGGCGTGTAGAGGATGACAAGATGCTAGAGAAGATCCCCATGTCCAGTGAGCAGTTCTCACAGTACCTGGAGTCGCGTTGGGAGGAGCTGAAGATGAGCAAGCAGGCGTCCAAGTCTATGGACGAGAACCTGGGTGCCTACCGCGTGCTGTCCCGCTTGGCCTGTAACTATGCAGTGCCTTCTGACCTGCGGAAGGAGGTGGTCATTACAGGAGATGAGACGGAGGACAAGCCCGTGGACAAGTCGGACATCCTTGCGAAGTTGGCGGGCAACCCGAACAAGTACCTCTCTGAGAAGGCACTGGAGACACTGAGTCCCAAGTTCCTCAAGGTACTGCGCAACATCAAGGCTGATTTGGAGGGTGACAAGCGGCCTAACCAGTTCGTCTACTCGCAGTATCGTGAGCTGGAAGGTCTCGGTGTCTTCTCTGCCATCTTGGATGCGCACGGGTGGCAGCCGTACAAGATCACGAAGCGCAATGGTCAGTGGGTAGAAGAAGATGAGATGGACCCAGACAAGCCTGCGTACACCTTCTTCACGGGCGTGGAGTCAGTGGAGTTCCGTGACTTTACCCGTCAGGTCTTCAATGACAAGTTTGAGGCCAACTTCCCTGCCTCTCTCAAGGCAAGCGTGGAAGCCCGTGGCAAGAAGATGTTGTGTCTTCTGATGGCCTCGTCCAGTGGTGCAGAGGGTATCACTCTTCGCAACGTTCGTCACGTCCATATCTTGGAGCCGCACTGGACTCCTGCGCGCCACGATCAGGTTATTGGACGCGCGATTCGTATTTGCTCTCACGCAACGCTCCCCATGGAGGAGAGGACGGTGCGTATTAGCTTTTACTTGAGTGTGTTTACGAAGGAGCAGATCAAGAGCAACGACTTCCCGAACATCACGCCGATTCGCCGTTCGGACACGGCCCTGAAGCGGTATGAGGGCGATGCGCCTGTGGAGACGTTCATGTCGTCCGATGAGTACCTGTATGAGATTTCATATGAGAAGGACCAGGTTAGTCAGAAGATTGGCAGGTTGCTCAAGCAGGCGGCCGTGGACTGCGAAATCCACCGCAAGCTCCATAGTCGTGAGAAGCCCGCACTCGTGTGCATGCGCTTTGACAGCAAGGTTCAGGGCGAGGACCTTGCCTTCAAGACATCCATCAAATCCGAGGAGACGGATGAGACCTACCTTCGTAACATGGAGCGCAAGCAGCGGCTCATCCAGAAGGTTCTGATTAAGGGTATCCTGTTCATCATTGACCCCAAGACCAAGGAGGTGTTTGATGGGATTGCCTATGAGGATTCCCATCGTTTGATTCGCGTTGGTCTCAAGACATCGGAGACTCAGATTCGCTGGACCTTGCCGGGTATCCCGACTTACGCATGAAGGTCCTCGAGCCAGCCATCGCAGACACTCGACCAGCTCTTGAATGCAAAGTTCTTGATTGCCGCACGCTTCATCGGGAGCGTCTTCACTGTCTCAATCATCGCGTCAGCAATGTCGTCGACTCGGAAGGTCGGTGCCGAGTGTCCGAGAGGCATCGCAGCGGAAAAGTAGACGGTCTCGGACTGAGGGATGAAGGTAGCCACATCCTTGGACAGGAACGTGCGGTAACTGCCCACATCCGTCACAACCTGAGGCGCGCCCGTGTACAGGTGCTCAAGCTGGCACAGGCCATATCCCTCACCATCGCTGGTATTGATGCCAATATCAGTCATGTTGTAGATCTCGTTAACCTGATCATCCGACAGGCTGTTCGGTGTCGTTGTATCAATCAGAAGCATCCGCTTGGAGAAGTTCTCAAATGGAAGATCCTTCTTCGCGAGTTCAGCAGCAAAGATACGCTGGACATCGTAGTACGCGCCATGTTGCGGGTTGAGCGACGTCAGGAACATCAGGTAATACGGCGTGGTGGGATCACGCTTGAGCATCTCCACGAATGCCATCACTGTCAGATCAAGGCGCTTGCGTGAGCTGTTACGGTTGGCGTTGAGGAACAGGATCGCATCCTCAGAGATCTTGACATTCCTGCGCACAGCGAGACGAGCCTGAGGGGGCAGGCATGTGAACGTGTTTGGGTCCACAGCATGCTCCATGATGCGGGGCTCAAGAGCACCAGGGTACTTGGAATACTCGTTCGCCCACATGGACGTGAAGCAATACACGCGGCTCGCTGCCTTATTGATGGACTCCATCAACGGAGGAGCAATGTCCGTATACACCTGGTCAACATAGAACCAGAGCTTGAATGATGCCTTCTCCTTGTCATACTTGAGTGCCTCAGTGAAGCGGTGAATGATTAGTGGGTCATTGTAGATCATCACAACGTCGGGCTGAACCATATCAACGTACTCTGCAATCTTGTTGAACCCGAATCCTTCTTGCTTCGGGTCCTCGTTCGCAGCTGCGTCATAGACCACAATACCTTCGGGAACCTTACGAGTCGTCGTCGGCTTGTCCGCAGGTGCCGGCAGACGCTGGAACCCAAAGTGGAAAGTCTTGACTCGTGGTGCGAGGGATGCCGCCTGCTTCAGGAGGTTGTATGAGACCTTGGAGTACCCCGTCATCTGGTCAATGTGCGTAGACACAAGAACGAATCGCATTTGTGTAGATTCTCTCAGGTGTCTATAAATAGGATGCAGGTCAACAACGCACAAGATTATACACGTCAGTTGAAGAATCGTGTCATTGCAAAGCAGTACATCCAGTCTCCCGCACCCGTATTCCGTGAGTACAACTCCGTATACATCGCAGTGAAGTCCAATGCTGCGAACCAGGTGGTCCGCCAAATCTCGGCACCTACACGTTATGTCGACAACCTTACATCATTCCGTCCAGACGTGACTGGACAAAAGACATCGGACTGTTGTATTACGACAACGGCGGTCTAAACAATCCTAGGTTGTAGATACAAATGCCAGGCGCATTAATGCAGTTGGTGGCCGTTGGGGCTCAGAATGAGCTCGTCAACGGAAGTCCATCCATGACCCACTTTCGCTCTGTCTTCCGCCGCCATACGAACTTTGCCATGGAGCATATTCGTATGACGTTTTCGTCCTCCAATCTTCAGTTTGACAATTTCGGAACACGCACTCTCTCATGTCGCATCGACCGGTATGCAAACGTCCTCCATGACTGCTATCTGAACATAACTCTGCCTGACATCTGGTCGCCGATGGTGGCGATTCCAGCTGGAAGTTCCCCGCCGACTGGATACTCAACGCCATGCACGGCTATTGGGTACGAGTTCCAATGGATTCCGAACATCGGGTACAATATGATTGACCACATTGAACTCGTGATGAATGGAACCGTCATCCAGCGCCTCAATGGTGAGTGGCTCAAGATGTACTCGTACTTCACACATGACCAGAACAAGCGCCAGATTGTGGATCAGATGGTGGGTAACGTGACAGAGATGTATGACCCAGGACACGCGTATGACCGTAACGGTCAGTATCCTCATGCGATTACCTACCCGAACCCAGTCTATGATGCGAATCAGAAGATTATCCTTCCTGGGTCCACCATCCCCGAGCCGTCTATTCGTGCGAGGCAGTTGGTTGTCCCTCTTCACTTTTGGTTCTGCGAGAATGTGGGGTCGGCGCTGCCCCTCATTTCACTCCAGAATTCGGAGGTCTACATCAATGTGGTTCTGCAGCCAATCACTCACCTCTACACAATCGTGGATGTGAATCCGTCTAGTGCAACCTACGGACAGCGCATTCGGCCTACTGGAACGTATCCGATGAACACCTTCTTGAGCCCACCGACAGTCAACGGCACGCCGTCTTCGACAATCTCTACCTTCTTCCCCGACCCATACATCGAGGCCAACTTCATCTATCTTGAGGAGATGGAGAAGAACCAGTTGGCAGCGGCCGATCAGACGTTCATGTTCAAGGAAGTCCGCTTTGTAGGCAACGAGGGGCAATTTGGTCCCAACACGGACATTGAAATTCCCATGTTCAATCTGGTCACTCGTATCGCGTTCTCTGCCATGAGGTCGGACAATATCGCAACAAACCAGTGGGATAACTACACCAACTGGCAGAATCCCAATCGTGCACCTTGGTCTGTGAATGTCAATAGCACTGGCTCACTGTATAACACAGGTCAGCTCCAGGTGACCTCTGTCTATCCCCGGAATACGATGACGAATGCCCTTCTGCTGTTTGATGGCAACGAGCGCTTTGCTACGAAGCCGATTGAGTTCTTCTCCATGCTCCAGACGTACAAGCATAGCACGGGTGCTAGCCCCGAGCAGATGCCGGGTATCTTCATGTACTCCTTCGCGCTGAACAACGACGAGTACCAACCCAGCGGCGCGGCGAACGGGAGCAAGATTAACAAGGCCATCTTGCGTCTGTCGCTTCAGCAGCCACTCCCTGCTCCTTCGCAGACGGGTGCAGGAACAACCACGGTTGTAACAGTTCTGAAGTCCACGGTCTTCAATCAGAACCCGACGGTTATCCCACCAGCATTGTGCAGTCTCTACACACCTGACCAGCTCGTTACGGTTGTCCAGAATGCGCAGGGTAACATTGTGTTTTCCTACACGTATACGTTACGAGTGTACGTGGAGTCCTACAACTTCTTGCGCATCGTGAGCGGATTGGCAAATCTCGTGTTTGCTTCTTAACAATGGCAACGCCCGAGACGGCAACTGAGCCTCGCGTATTAGAACCAACGTCAGCCTATGTGCCATCCCTCACACCTACGCAAACAGCAGCCAAGAAGACCCCAGTGGTCTCTAGTGCTGCCGTTATTCCGAAGGTAACGATGCCCGAGTACTCCTTTCCTTCTGTCACTCTCCCTGCCGATGAAATCAAGGAGTTTCGCATCACGGCCGCAGAGCTGGCGGTTGGCAAGCAGAAGATTAACGTTGTGAAGAAGCTGAAGGACGAAACAAAGTATGGTTATCTGGAGATACCCGTTACGACCATCTATAACCAGCTGAAGGAGAAGGGCCAGATCTTGGATGTGGACGAAGCCGCTAATGCTCTGAATCCTCCTGTCATCAATCTTATCTATGTCGATGAGGACGGGTTCCACAAGAAGAAGTATGGGCTCAATGAAACCATCGTGCTGGGGAAGTTGAGCCTGTGGGGACAGATTAGCCGCAAGCCTGGAGACATTGGATGGCAGGCCGCGATTGCGGCAGGCAAGATTCAGGTCGTAATCGCTCTCATTCTGGCGTGGATTCTGATGGTGATGTGGTCATACAAGATGTGGCTTCACTTCAACACGTCAGGTCTCACCTATTCCTATGCGACCAAGGCCAAGTTTGGTGATTTGGGTGTCGCCTTTGCAATTGTAGCGGCCGTGCTTGCGCCATTCCCGCCTACACGTTTCTTCATGGCGTTCTTAGCAGCTCTGGCCCCTGTGTGGTCCTTCTTCATGCAGGGGTTCTTCTGGTGGTTCGTGGACAGCCAAATCACTACAAACTTCCCAGGCGCGCCCCCTGCTGGGGATGTCCAGTCAGTGCCTTCCGCCAAGGACTTTGGCAATTCAGTGCTTTCTTTCGCAGAGAAGTTTAAGAGATGATTGACCTGAAGTGGTTATCTGTCGGGATCATCTCTGGTCTCCTGATTGCATCTGTCTTGAAACCCCCGAAGCGCATGGTCCCCTCTGTTCCCGACCCGAAGGACAGTTCCAAGGTGTACCACACACCCACAGGGTGTGTTCGTGTCTCCTCCACAGAGGTTCCATGTACCGCCGAACCAGAATCGTTCAACCTACTTGCTTCTCTCCGTAAGTAATAATGGACATCGTCAAGGCCATCCATCGTGGGGCACCGTTCTTCTCATTCTTAATCGGCATCGGCATCGCAGCCCTGCTCTTTCATCGCGAGTTTGCCGTGATCAACACACTCGCGATTCCGTTAGCCGAGATTGAGGGAAAGATTGTGCGCTCGGATGGAAAGTGCTACCGCCACCGCGTGGAAGATGCGACATGTGAAAACGTGTCTTCAGTATAAACAATATGGATAGTGACGCAACTTCTCTGGACGCTCTCCTCCCTTCGCCGCAGGGTCCTCAGTCGCAGCCTCCGATGATGCCTCTGCCGTCCACGCCTGGACCGGTGAACACGGCGATGGCTCCGTCGTTCAAGCCTTCGCTCCCCGCGATGGGCTTCATGCTCCGTAACCTGAAGCTCTACATCTGCTTCTTCCTGGCTGCGGCAATCATCTCGTTCTCCACACCGCGCAACATGATCCTTCAGTACATCCCGAGCGCCTACACCGCAGGTGGTGTTGTGTCATGGCAGGGTGCCGCGGTTCTGGGCGCAGCGGCTGTGGTCATCTCGCATTTTCTTAGCGTATTTATTTCAAGCTTTCTTGGATAGGGAGTAGTAGTGTAATGGACAGGCTTGCGTGGGTCTATCCCAACATCTGCCTGGGCGCAGGGCACATGTTGACTCCGCGCTTCGTAAACACACATGGAATCACACACGTCATCAACTGCGGATTTCCTGAACACTCACCCGAGTGGTTCCGCAGAAGGTTCTCAAGTCGATATGTCGGCATTAATGCAATTGATTCGCCAACTGTCAAGATCCTAGATTGGTATCCGATGTTTGAGGAAGCCATGCGGCAGTTCTTGCGCGTTCCTGGAAGTATGGTGTTCGTTCACTGTCAAGCTGGAATCAACCGCTCTGCGTATCTCCTCCTCTACTTTATGGTCAAAAACTTTGGGTGTAACTTCAAGACACTGCTTACAGGTGTTCGTCTCCAGCGTCCACAGATATGTCAAAATCAAGCATTTATGAAAGAGATTGAACAAGCCATCTTCACAAGCGATGGTGAGAACACCAATGGATGTGTTCAAGGTGAGAAAGATTCGTGAGACAGGGTCCACGTCCATCGGAACCTTGGATTCCGTCCACCAAGACATCGTCCAGACTCTCCGTGAGTCCAAGCTCAAGAAGGACGAGCTTGAGGAGGAGATACAAACATTGAAACCTCGGGTGGACGCACTCAAGGGTTCCAATGAGATTGCGGATGTACTACAGTGCTCCAAGTGGGAGGCCCGCATTCACGAGGTAGAGTCTGAGCTGTCCCGCCTCAACCCCGTTCAGGACTACTACATGAAGAACATGGACATCCTGATGGAGTACTACAACCGCGGTGATGGTGCAGCCACTGTTCCTGCTGCGACCCCAAAGGATGCCAACACCTTCCTCAAGTTCTTTGCTGGGGCTGCTCCTGAGGGTAGTTCACGTAAGCAGATGTTTGACGAGTATGTGGCTCGCATGAAGCTGACCAATAACCCAGAGGTCCTCCAACAGCAGACGGAGCACTGTATGGGATGTAACGTTGCGCGTGAGGAAATCAGCTCTGAGGGTATCCTGGTCTGCCCCAAGTGTGGCTCTGAGGAGTATGCACTTGTTGTCTCTGACTTCCAGTCATTCCGTGACCCACCCAAGGAGCGCAACAACTATGCGTACAAAAAGATTAACCACCTCAATGAGATCCTCAACCAGTTTCAAGCCAAGGAAAGCACCATCATCCCTGACGAGGTGATGAATGAGGTGGTGCTGGAGATCCGTAAGCGTCGCATCAACAATATTGCTGATCTGACGGAGAAGGAGATTCGTGAGATTCTGAAGAAGCTTGGGCGGTCCAAGTACTATGAGCATGCAGCCCACATCTTGTCGCGGTTGAACGGCAATCCACCACCCACCATCACGCCTGAGATTGAGGAGAAGATACGCGCCATGTTCCAGGAGATTCAGGCACCGTTTTTGCTCTATTGTCCGAACGACCGAACGAACTTCTTAAGCTACAGCTACATCCTCTACAAGTTCTTTGAGCTACTGGACTTGGACGAGTACAAGGTGTACTTTCCGCTATTGAAGTCACGAGACCGTCTGATTGCCCATGACCAAATTTGGGCAAAGATATGCGACTACCTGAAGTGGGAATTTATTCGGAGCGTGTAGACAAATGTCGTGGTTCCGCCCCAAACCTCCTAGTGCGGAAGAAAAGGCGAGACGAGCAGCAGAGGCCGCGGCTAATGCAGACAAGGTCATGGCAGAAGCAGCGGCTAAGCGAGCCGCCCAGCAAGTTGCGTATAATGCCCAGCAAGCTGCCAAACAGACAGCTCCGCCTGCTCCGCCTGCTCGGAAGGAGTCATCCCATCACTACAACATCGTAGCTGCTCATGGGACTCCTGCTGTTGGCGCACGCCGCAAGAGTCGCAAACGTAAGTCCAAAGTAATCACAATGCGCAGGAAGGATTACCTCCGCGAGCATCACCATTTGTTTAAGGTTCTCAGTCACCCGACCAAGAAGAAGCTGCTGGACGAGCTCATGGCTCAGCAGAAGGAACTGAAGGAGCGTGGACTCAAGGGCGGCAAAACTCGTCGCAACCGTAAGTAATGAGACTTACACCGCGAGAAGAAGCGGTGATGGTCTGTTATATCGCAATCTACTACAACTGTGATACACAGGAGATTGCAGATATCATCCAAAAGTATGGTTCAACTACCAGTAGGATTGTCTACAGAGGTCAAGCTAAAAAGGACACCACGATTGACAATAGGAAGCCCTTTGTGTCTACCAGTCCATCACGGGAGATGGCTGAGCAGTTTGTAGAACACGATTGGGAGGCGAATAAGAAGGTTGGGAATTTGTTCACGATACATCTTGAGAACGCCAAGTGGCTAAGCACAAGAAGTATTGAGTTTACGCTTACGGATGAAGTCAAGGAAGAACTGAGAAAGATAAACAGCAAACCGATTCAAAAAGAGAGGGACTATACCCTAGATGAGTTTTGGCCACAGATTAATACACGTCTTGCAGAACTACTTGCTGAGGGCGAAGAGATATTGGTCTTGACTGGCGGTACACTGAATACAACGCGGTATTCGGTTGGTGGTCGCAAGACGCGCAAGTCGAAGAAGTCCAAGCGTCGGGTCCGTAAAACTCGTCGCCGTCATAAAAAAACTACATAAAGTAAAAATGGTACGCGCGTATGTTTTTCTTTACGAAAATGGTACACAGCTATCGTTCGCAAATCTCAGTGGGGAAGAGGAGGACTCAATCGAGATTGTGTTGAGCCAGTACGGGAATTTGAATACGGATCCAGAACCCGGAACAGAAGTAAAGTATGCAGTGATTGAAGGCGAAGGAATTCCGCTCAACAAGAGAATTGAGATTCATCCCGTAAGCAGTGGTTCGCATAAATGGGGTAAAGTGGAGGTGGAGTTTCGCAACACCACTGGTGGTCGCCGCAAGAAGACACGTGGGAAGTCAAAGAAGTCACGCAAAACTCGTCGCCGTCATAAGTAATGGACGAAAAGCGGTTTACGATTAAGGATGTATTTGACATGGTTAGAGATGGGGGAATCGTTTTTGACGACAAAATAGCATCGGTAGGCGGTGAACGAATCCCCCTTAAGGACTTTATTCTTCGATGTGTCGCCGAAGAGATGAAAGAGCGTTACATAGGCGACGACGATAATGAGAAGAGGGTGGTTGAACAAGTGCTCGAGAAGGGCGGATACGACGAATATGTCATTCCGACAGGTGAAGTCGAAGGACTTGGAGCAATTATAGGTGGGCGCCGGCGCAAAACTCGTCGCCGCCACAAGTAATGTATACCAAGACAATCATACGACACATGCCCTGGTGTTTGGGGGTGGGTTAGCGTATGCTGGGTATCAAGCCTTCATGAATCTACGCCCAACTCAAGGTATAATGCCTCGTGAACCAATGACTTCTCAGTTTACACTCGGGGAAAGTCGCCTTGATTTCAAATTCAACCCTGACTCGCACAAGTCCGTCAGGGATGGTGAAGTATAGTTCGCGTTCGCCATACTTGGCTACCGTCTCAACATGTTCTACCAGTTTCGTAATGAACCGATCCAGTCTCGCATGGTCATCAAATAATGCCCGCAACTCTGCTGCGGTGGGCATTATTTAACTCACCGCAAGAGTGAAAATACTAACGGGTCCTCTAGGACTTCATCGGTCCCGGGGTGATTGAAGTTAAACAGCTCACCTTGAATGTAGGCCCAGTGTGTAATGTGATTCATTCTACAGAACTCATCAAAGAAGCATTCGGAGTTGAAGGCATAGTCCGTTCCGTTATCCCAATACCCATATGCAAGGAGCATCGAACCCAAGAGTGCAAACACATCTCGCTGTGCGACCCAGAGCTGTTCAAATCCTAACGTTAGTACCACCTTGTCCATTGACGCATTTGTGCGCGTTGCGACACTTCGGATTCGCTCAACACCCATGCTACGGCACTCAATCTCGTCTTTGGAGAAGATCGTTGAGAGGTCCAGCTTCTCTGTCAACAGGCAGTCAGGGCGGCACCGAACAACCACATCAAACTTCATCTTGTGCTTCTGTTCGTAGTCCAGAAGCATCATCCATGCCTTCCAGATTTGGTAATACTGAAGCAGAGTTCCGCTCTCAAAAACATAGTCAATACTCGCTCCCCTTTTGGAGCGAACGAAGACCTTCTCAAGTAATGCTGCACGACCTGACGACCAAATCATTGAAATGAATCCCTTGAACTCCGGCGAACGAAAAGTATCGCGAATGTCTGTGCCACCAATCTCAACCCCATCGAAGTAACCCTTGATCGAGTCAGGTGCAGTTGTTTCAAGTGCCAAAAATACGGTTGCTGAATGCGGCTCAAGGAGATTACGCTTGAGCAAACCAATTGTGCGCGATAATGTCCTCTCCTGTCCTGTAAAGAGAATGGCTGTACGCATTGTCCATGTGCTATTAAATCTTAAACGTCAATTCAGCGCACCATACAGGTGCCTTGTTCTGGTCTACCCACTGGATCTTCGTAACGGCCTTCCCAGAGAATGAAGGGAACTCAGATTGGCTCGTCTCGTTGTAGTCACCCACTGCCTTTGGGCACTCGGTCTGGGTGCAGAGGTCGTCCACCGTAGGCGAAAAGGGGATGCCGTTGAATGTATAGGAATAAGTCGCAGTTCCACCCGTGATGGGTGAGGTGAGTGCATAGGCTACCCACAGCTCGGTCTGGTCGCCGGCCTTGGGCGAATCGGGACTGAAGCCCATTCCAGTGATGGTTCCAGTGCCATCCCCGCAGTTGCGAAGGGTTACCACTGAAGCTAAAAGTTTGAGGAGCATTTGGTCTAAGGCATGATTGTTTATGGTAGATTTCGTCTATCTACATGCTTCTTCGCATAACAACCTGACGCCACATGGCTATCCCCATCGAGGAACTTTTGGAGGTATGCCATTGAAAAGATTGGTTTGTTGGGGAGGGTTTCCGTTCTTAGATATCACCAGCGTTTACGGTTATCCTCATATGACCCCTCCCATGTATAACCGGTATGTCCCTGCCAATGTGAACAAGGACCAACTAGACTACGAATTTCGGGATATGTCCATTCTCTAGAGTGGTCAATATGTATCGGTCCACGGGATACTCCAAGCATGTTGCATACTAGTCTACCGCATGCAAGAGCAAGTTCGTTATTATATTGTTTCCACTTGTATACTCTCTGATGATAGACATCGTCTGTTATTCCCTCAATTGATGGATCGATTAAATATGGGTCTACAAGAGGCAACCAGTCCTTCTTGTCAAACCCATTGAATGCATAGTCGCGCAACCACTTTCGGAACATGAACGGTGAGTCTTGGTTCTTCAAGAGGTCATATCGCGCTGTTTCCAGAGAAATATATGTACTCCGCAGTGCCATGAGTTGCCGGTTCTCCGATAAGTTTTCGTTTCTGGTGGCCTCAAGTTTCTTGGCACGCAGTTCATTGTCGATTCCTGTAGACCATTCATTCAAGATTTCATCAACTGACGACATGTTAACACTGGTTATTACTGCATCTTAACGGACGAATCCGTTTTCAATCCGCGCGCGTGATGTCCAGTTTGCTTTTGAGGGGTGTGATTGAGTAGGCGTTTCACTCATCATCCGAGTCTAATACGTATCCATCAACATGGGTCTGCGCATAACAGTCTGGCGAATAATGGCTTGTACGTCCACAACGGTAACATGCGCCCGTTTTTTTGGGCGTAACTTTAGTCGTCCTCGTTTTTTTACACGAACGCTCATGAACCCTACATCCGTATTCCGTTGTAAAGGCTCTCTCACAGTATTCGCATCCCCACTCATCCTCTGATTCATCGGGTGCTTCATAAATAGCGGGTTTATTTGATACAGCGACTCCACACTTATTCGCAAAGTGCCCGGGTTGTCCACACTTGAAACATGTATCTTCGTTCGTGCGATTCTCCAGTTCAATCATGGCTTTGAACCCATCTGGAAGGTCGGTTTGTGTATATGCTCCGCCTCGCACATTGTCTACACCGAACATCTTCATGTAGTCCTTCACTGTATTGTTCTCATCTTGTGCTGCTCCAAGTCCGTGTATAACGTGACGTCGCTCAATGATTTTGACTGGAGGATGTAGCCTAGTCCAAACCGAACCAGTCCCATTCTTGTGCTGTTGAAACCTATGTTCAACGTCTGAAGTTTTACCGACGTAGTACTTGCCTCCCCGAAGTTCAAGGACGTAGATGTATTCCATTGTAGCTGACGGTATGGTTCAGTGTAAGTCCCATGAATCCATTTTCATTCGGCGCGCGTGATGTCCACGTACTTGCCCATGAATCCTTCACCTCCAATGCAGTACTTCATGATGCGCGGGCGCGTTGAACCATGAATGTGGACCAGTGGAAGGTCTGACATGTCGGGAGTGCCGAACGTCATGGCTTGACTCACACCGTTCACATAGTACATCACCTCTCCATACGGCGCCCAACCCTTCTTAACGAGTTTCATTCGCTTCTCAGCAAACTCCGCGAAGGTTTCCTCCGTGGTTGTGTTGCGCTTCATGATAGCAGAGACGATGGTGTACATTACTACCTTCTCATACTTCCTCCTTAGGTGGTTCAGGTTCAGGAGCCACTTTTGCAGTTGGTTCTGTTGAATCCACATCCACCGACATATCCATCTTCTTACCGCAGCAGTTCATGCGAACCCGCTTATGGTTCACAGCCGCGTAGATTGCACCCCCACTGGAAATCAAAAAGGCTATGATTCCCAGAGCCCCAGTTGCGTTTTGGTCCATTGTTTAGTTGAGATACTAAATCATGAGGTGAGGTACACCAAGGAACAACCTAAGATACCATTGGCAAGATGCATAAACATATGCCAGCGTGTTGCACATTTGAAATCGGGGTCCCACACAAAACAAGAGTGCATTTTCCCATACCAATAGAGGACCGCACCGCCCACAACAAACAGTGTACCCGGTACAATTGAATATGGAAGTGCTCGTGCAGCAGTGTGTGCGGCGAGGAATGCTGTCGCGTTTCCAAGCACGATGTCAATCGTTAACAACAGAGGATACGCCGGCTTCGTAGAATGCCAAGCAATTGATGCAAGGCTACATCCAAATGAAATCAATGTACCAATCACTTCGCCCTTCATCATGAAAAAGAACCCTGGTGTTGCCAAGAACAGGCTTGAGAAGACTAGAGAGGGGTTGGGTTCCATTCCATTCTTACGTCGCTAAATGTCTAAATAGTGAACTCTTTTGCGTCTAGTACACGGCTCCAGGCAAACAGCCAGCAGCCAGACTTCTCACACTTCTCAATCACTTTGTCCGACAGCTTCTTGTGGTCACGATATGCCATCCGAGTGTTGAGAGCCATTAGCCTCTCCCAGAAGAGAGCAGGTCCAATCTTGTTCTCCCGCATGACCCGATGGAACTCGTTCATGACCATGTCGGAGTTGAAGTTGGGTGCATTCGGCCGTCCGGTGTTGACCTTAAGAGCCTTATATCGCTCACAGAAGGTGTCCCTCATTCGGATGAGTTCACCTACGTCAACACTTGCAGTGTCGTCCACGTACAGCTCTGGAACCGAGACCGCCTTGTTCAGGCGCATGAACTCAGACTTCACCATGTCATCCGTTGCATCCCATAGGATGTCCACGAGGATAGACTGTACATCCGTGAGACCAACCAAGGCTTCTCGGCGGTGGTTGGATTCGTAGCAGACTAACTCCTTGTCTACACAGGCAAGGTAGATGAGCCCGTCTACTCGTTTGGACTCTTTCATGTAGTTGTGGATTTCCAAGACGCGTTCCTTGTCAGGAGGGCGGTTGTGCTTCCACCGTTTGATGGGAAGTCCGTTGAAGATATCAAGCGGAATGATGCAGATTTGGTGAGACCCATGTGAATATCGCCAAACTCTGGTGTCGTCAAGGAACTTTTGGAGGTACGCCATTGAAAAGATTGGGTTTGTTGAAACTTGATTCCGTTTTTAGAAGACGGAGAGGATACCGATGACGAGGAGGAAGATGAAGTAGAGTCCGAAGATTGGTGCGAAGGGGTCTTTCATTGTAGGCACTCTACTTGAGCTCGGGACCGGACGAATCCGTTTTTGCGGCGTCGCGCTCGTACACTGGAATCGTTGACAGGGCGTTCTTTATCTCTTCCATGGCCGCCTTCAGGCGTTCCTCGTCCTTCCTAGCCTCGTCCCACATACCATAGGGGTATTCAATCCGTTTGTCCCCTCGGTCGTGGTAGAAGATGGTAATGACAGACCGACTAATGTGGTCTTGTCCCACGAAGACATTAGCTAGCGATGGAATGTGGACGAGAACGTCCCTGACGCGAAGAAAGTGCGGCATACTCCTGAATGGCGGCTATCAGGTAAATCAATCCCGCGTCGGTCGTTGACCCACCGTGCATACTTCAGCCTCTGTCGTGCGGCATATCGCATGTTGACTGCCAAATTGTATCGGTCCTTGTACGGGCAGTTCACGCAGCGACTGTCCAGCAGTTTCCAGTAGAACTTTGCCATCCGATCGTGGCGGGCGACATGCTGCGATTCAATCCGAATGGCATGGAAGCTCCACGCATATAGGTCCATTTACACTTTGGGAAAACTAAAAGGCAATGGATGTAGGTGCTATTGTACTAGGACTTGCTGCCTTTATCTCTTCGTTTGTAGTTATCTACATCTGCCAACGAAAGTCGCGGACCGCACCGCCAGTCGTGCGTGAACATGAAGACCCTACCAATTTGTCTCTTTCTCAAACCTCCGATCCTCAAGCTCTGGTTTGATTGGGATGAAGGCTTCAGCCCATGAGATACGAACCGCATAGTGTTGGCTTCCTTTCAAGGCGCCATAGACAATCAGCTTGTGGTCCGAGTCTGGAAACCACCCCTTCAACAACTTCACTGCATAGTCTCTAGCAATGTCTGACAGGTCAGGTGGGACGCCCCGCTCAAACTCGGTTAACCCCTCCCGAGATACAGTACGGACATCCTTGTAGACACCCTCTGCCCATAGCTGCCCAGAGATTTGCTGCTTGCGGACCCGCTCTTGCTCTCGCTCGGCTGCAGCCGCAGCGGGTGCTCTCAGTAGCTCTTCGCGGCTAATGGGCTTCATTGAAAAATAAATTAGTGTGAGATGTTGATTCCGTTTTCACGGCTTCTCCACAAGCGCCTGGTCCTCAGGCAGCAGCTTCTTGTATGTGCGCCACGCCTGGCGGAACATGTCACGAGCTCCCTCGCGGTCTCCGTCGTAGTGACGACGGCGCGCCTCCTCGAACATCAGCGTGACATTCTTGGGCGTCACATGGAAGGACAACTCTGCGTCAGGGATGTACTGCCAACGGGCCTGGAAGTCAATCATGTAGTCCACGAGTGCATCCTTGTCCAGACAGCACTGTCCGACATGGTAGTTGCGAGGGCGCTTGTCCTCGTAACCGAGGATGTACAGGTCGTAGCCAACACAGGTGTCAAGGTCCCCATCGCACCACTCGCAGTAGTTGACGGGCTCAGGAATCTCAATCGTAAGGGGGCGACGGCAGCAGCAGGACATTTTGCTTTCTCTACCCAGCCGCCCCGTAAATTCGTTTTTGCCCCTACTACACAATGAAGACGTACCAACTGTACTTCTTCTTCCTCAAGTTCATCGTTCTGGCTCAGATTGTGCTTCTGGCGTCTGGGTTCAAGGTCGCAGAGAGTCCACTCTTTGCAGTGGTAGACACTGTGTTCAAGGTGTCGCTGGGACTCTTCCTTGGCATCTACTTCTGGCTCTTCCGTCCGAAGGGCATTGATTGGGAAGACGGTATCATCGTCTCAATCGGCGGATTCTTGATCCTGACGGAAATTGAGTTTGGTCCAGTGATTGCTCTCTATAAGGCGCGCGACCAGACGATTACAGCCGCCGCCCATACAGCCGTTCAATCGGGATGACCTTCTTATCGTAGATGAGATAGTCGGCAATCTGAAAGGGTGCATTCACCGTGACAAGATTGACAAAGCTAGCCGTGTGCGCCTGAACGGGCGCACCTGGGATGAAGTCGTATCCTGCCATCTGAAGGGCGTCTCCATAGGTCCTAATGTGGGCAAACATCTTTTTGCGAATCACCGTATTTCCAATCTTGACTACCGGCTTGTCAATACAGTTGCCCATTACCGTTTTAATGAGAGCGCATGTAAATGAGCATGGAGCAGTTCATGGAGAACACTCGCCGTATGCCGCCTGATCAGCGGCGAGCCAAGTTTGATCAAATTATCGGATTCCTTCGCCAACACAATGCTCATGTTCAAGCCGAGTGCTTCTACGAGCTGCGTATTGCGTATCCCAAGATTTCGTACAACAAGGCAGAGGAGGAGTTTCGTCAGTATATCGCATGGTGTGAGCTAGCTGATCATCAGAATCATCGAATTGTCCAACATGTCTTTTCTCAGGGCTAATTTGTCCGGTGAACCACAATCCCTCCAGGGGACCGACTGACCACAGCCCGGCCACGGTACTTATCCTGCAAATCCGCAATCACATCCATGAGATGGCTTTCAGGGACGAGCTCGTTCTTGACAACCCTATAGAACAGATGGCGGGCCGTTTCGTTCGCAAGCATGTCGTCAATCTCAATGGACACAACCCGAATGGAAAATTTGTTCGTCCGTATGGGTTCCATTACTCCTTAGGCAGATTCGTATCCTGCCGACACCATGCCATCGTTCGCCATATCGTGAATATCCTTGTTTCTCCAGTAATCGCTACCGTAGAAGTATGGTCTTGTCCGCGACCTCATGTCCGAATAGCTGTTCCACTTGTACGTTGTGTAGGTTTCGTCAAACATGCGGTGGAGTGCCCATGCAATCGTCTGGTCCTCTGATGGCTCATCGAGCGGGTATCGCGGCGCAGGAACCATCCTGTGTGGACGGAAAGGGCTCAGTATCTCATCTTGTGCAAGGTCAACTGAGCCGTGGTACCTACGAAGAGCACGGATTGCCTCCCCTCGCGTGGCTCCTATATGCATCACTTCTTGAACATCGGCTTGTGAAACATAAATACCATCTCCAATATGAAACGTTGGATGAGTCACTTCGCTGACAATGACACCATCGTCTTCAATTACATTTTCACCAAGCCATCCCCAGGGTTCGGGCTTGGCTCTCTTTACAGCGACCTCCTTCTCACCCAGTTCGTGGCGGCACATTGGGCAGGTGGGTTCCTTGGCGCTCCATGTTGTTAAGCAGTTGATGTGGAAGGAATGATTGCAGGCGAGGGTGCAGTGTCCTGTACTCTTGTCGACAGCTTCGTAGCAGATTGGGCAGTCTTCCATCTTGGGTGAAAATGATTTTTGTTGTGTGCTGCTGTTTCCGTTTTTACCAGTTGAGTCGGCGAGCCGTCGGGTCCGATACACCGGGCCGTTTGTAGTCATCTTCAACCCTCACGTTGCGCAAGACGTCCGGGAACGCCTTGATGTACTCATAGGACCACTTGGGTGCCTTTGCAAAGGGTGCCCGGTTATGGTACTCCTCAAGCACCTTCTTATCCATCTCCGGAGTGCGCAGGAGCTTCTGCTTCTGTGGAGCAGGCGCGATCGTCTGTGTACACATGGAGCAGTACGTATCAATGCCAAGCGAAGCCAGCAACTGCATCTGCCGCATCGTCATAGCCAGACTTGTGCCTGAATGCCCATCATACTTCATATGCTTCAGAATCGCCCTCATCTCATCACCGTCGGACATTGAATACCCACCTGTACCTGGTTCATCCTTCATCCACTCCCACATGTCTGCTGCCGTGATTGCCTGTTCTGCGTCCTGAAGCATCTTGTTGTCCTCTTCGTTGAAACCGAGTGCGATGTAATTGAGCATTCTTGCCGATGACATGTAAAAATTTGGGGGCGAACGAATCCGTTTTTGACGGTCAGTCCGCATGGGCGTACCCGCAGGCGGGACATGGGTGAGGAAGCTGAGCGCTTTCCTCGTAGAGGCACCCGCCCGGGTGCATGTGCCCTTGCTGGTTCAGGCACTCGTCGCGGCATCCAGAGCATCCGGGTTCTGGCTCACGAACCTTGCGCCACCACGTCCGGATGACATCCGCAGCGTCAAGGTGGCACTCGCCACAACAGGTTGACTGGTCCTTTGAGGTGAAGTGCTCGTCGCACGACGCACAGACCCTCTCATGGTGAGAGGCAACTGAGTTCGGTCGCTGTGGGAAGTCGCAGTTCTTGCGATGGTAGTCATCGTCATCGCAGACGCGAACGCCGCGGTCATAGTCCCACTCGCCGGAGCACTTGTGGGCCTCCTGGTCACCGCATGTCCACTGGCCAATCTCGTGGTCGTACACATTGGTGCAGTCGTGTGGGATTGGGGACTCGGTCCCGAACCGCTCAACCCAGCAGTTCGCGCAGTACCCATCGGCGCTGCAATACATATCGTTCCCGCATCCGGGACACTCGCTGGTTTCGTGGGAGAGTGTCTCCTCATTACCCTGAACCAAAGGGTTGTGCTCCAAGCAGCATGGGGCGTTGTAGTAGTTGACGGTCTTGTTGCAGGTAGAATCGATGCAGAAGTAGAGGTGAGGCATTTTGTATGATATCGGCGCCGACGCTAAAAATTGGTTTTGGTCTGTGTGAATCCGTTTTCCACGATTCTCAGAAGCGGGCGCCGATGTCAAAGAGGGCACCGTTGTGCTCATCCCCTTGGAGGGGCATGGTGTAGCTGTCTACGCTACCCGTCTCCCAATAGTCCTGGGTCGGCATGGATGCCATGTAGTTGAGCTCGGCGTCGCTGAAGACTCGCTTGACGCGGACACGGCGCTTGACGACCTGCCAGCCCTTGTTGTCGTCCTCGGTCCATGGCTCGCAGTGGGCTCGGTAGTGGTCGCCTGTAGGGAGGACGAGAGAGTAGGCGGGACGGTCGCGACACTCGCGGAGTCCCTCCACATACTGGCGACGGAGGCGGTCGCGGGTGTTGGGTGATGCGGGGAAGTTGACGGGGTAGCGGGCAAGTGCGAGCTTAGTAAAGGAGTCCATTGTAGATGCTCCCCGTTCGCTCGCGCCTCGCGTTTCCGTTTTTAGCGTTCGTTGGCCAGTTCGTTTGAACTGACGCGGAACGTTGGTTTCTTACTTGGGGAAGACGAACTTGTAGAGGAAGCTGGCGGCGAGGGCGAACACAACGGCGTGTGTGACGTTCACCACCGTCGTGGAGCCACCCGGCGGCAGGCGGACGAGGACACCCGGGATGAGCGCATAGAACAGGATCGCATGGAAGAGGAGCTTGGCGTACATTGTTTTATTACTACATGCGACATTTTTCCGCAGACACACTATAAATGAGCACTACGAATCCTCCCCCAGCAAATACAGTTCCCACGAAAACTGAGGTGACAACGCCTGCTGCTACGGTCACCACGACGACTTCGGGCCCATGGCTTGTGTTCTTCGGACTCATATTGTTTGTGCTCGGCTGTGCATACTGGTTTGGCGCGGCCAAGCTGTCCTATGACCACAGCAACTCGCCTATCTGGGCGTTCCTTGCCTTCCTGTTCGCCCCGCTCTATTACCCGTTCTACGCTTTCTTCATCTCTAAGCCCGCGTCCACAGGCATGTTCGGCGGCGGCAAGAGCCCTATTCGCGCTTTGCTGAAGAAGATTGGTTTATAGACTTGACAAGGTAGATGAGCTTGTCGTCAAGGTCACCAAAGAACAGGAACACCGCATAGTAGAACATGATGATACCACTGTACTGCTCCACATAGGTTTCAAGCGAAGGGTTCAGCGGAAACACTGGAATGACATAGCGGATCATGTAGGTAATCCAGAATGACGCGATGACAAGCAGGACCATCTCCATAGACACATCCATCACCTGGAACCACCTCGGGTTCTTTTCCCACTCGTCTGAATAGTCGAGGAAAAGCACGCGCAAGACTCGCGACACCACAAGTCCCGCGGCGGCATACAAGAGCGCAATGACAGCCAGATTGAGAGTCAGACTAATCATATGACCCTTCACCTGCGGAAGAGCGTTTAGACCCGTGTTCTTCATTACATTTTCACGGAGGAGAAATATACTAGCATATGAGTCGTTGGGGATATCACTTGATGCTGGACATCGCAAACTGCACGCCGTCTACAATCCGTTGCCCTCGCAACATTGAGTCGTTCACCCATCGCCTGGTGAAGGAGATTGACATGGTTGCGTATGGCAAGCCTCAGATTGTCATGTTCGGCACGGGCAACAAGAAGGGTTACACGCTGGTCCAGCTGATTGAGACATCTAACATTTGCGCCCACTTTTGTGAAGAGACAAATGATATGTATTTGGATGTGTTCTCATGCAAGACCTTTGAGCCCGACCTTGTTCGCATGGTCGTGGAGGAGTCGTTCGGTAGTGGTGGTGGTCTTAGGATGAAGGCTCAGTTTGTGGAGAGGCAGGCACCGCAGCCCGCTTACTTGAAGTAAGCTGTCTGAGGAGGCAGCAGGGCACCAACGTCCGCGCACTTGCCAGACTCCGCACGCGTCTGGTCATCACAACCAGTCATCGGGGTATCATCGGGCATGGAAAATCCTTCCATAGGAACGGCGTTGAAGGCCAAGATGACAAGGACAGCCAAAAGAGCATACATCAGGGTTGTTCGGTTGATTTTCATTTACTATGTATCAGGAGATTCTTGACGCTTGGCACAGGCCTTGCACCCTCGTCCACTGGGGTTTGGTGTCGGCTGTCCGATCACCGCAAAGAGTAAGGCAACGACTGCGAGAAGAAGAAGGATCCACCACATTTAGTATCTACCAAGAATGCCTTCCGCACACTCTGTGCACGCGAACGCGCGAACGCTGCGATAGACAATCTGGTACTCGCGATACATTGCGTCGTGTGCGCCGCAGAACTTGCACTCATAGGTCCGGCGACACATCCACTTGTCGGGGGTGCCTTTGGGATTCTTGGAGCAGCTCGGGCAGACGAACTTAGAACAGGTGGTGCACCCGAGACGATAGTGGGGAACGAGAGGTGTATAACACTTGGAGCAGTCCATTTTGCTTATCCTTTGGAGGTGGGGTTTTAAATCCATTTTTAGAGTAATGAAGAAGAAGTCATCCACTCTTCGCAAGGGCGCCAAGGTTCACGTCATCCCGCTCACTTCTACCATCGGCTTCGTGACGCCTACCACGGTTCAACCGCCTGGACTGAGTCCGGTTCCAAAGAAGACACGTCGCCGAAAGACTTACAGACGAAATCTGGTGGAGAAGACAAATGAGTGAAGAGGCCCCTACTGAGCTTGTGGCCATCCTTGAACCTATTTCCCAGCCAGCAGATGTCGCAGTGCCGGTCCCCACTGCCGCACCACCACCCTCTCCCGCGCCGGTTGACCCGCGCGTGACAGATGTAGTCGCCCTCTACAAGGAGGTTGACTGGAAGAACCCTGTCCCGACGACGCTCAAGCTCGCCCAACACTTTGAGGGGCTGGAGGGACTTGATGAGGCCGAGAAGCTCCGTCTCCTTCAGGCGAGCATGACACACCTTGCCAAGCAGCTCCCCGAGGAGGAGCAGGGCGCGGCACTCGGCTTCGTCAACACTACCCTGCCCCATGTGTTCGAAACTGCGGTTGCAGTGTCCAATGGTGGCTTTACTCTCAAAAAGGTCAGCGAGGTCGTGGCGGCCGCAATCACGCAGCCTGAGATGAAGGCGGTGGTTGAGGTCGCGCTCCCCCAGGTGGAGGCGGTGGCCGTCTCACTGTTCTCTCGCTTCTGCGGTCCGAAGGTGCCTAAAGCGTAGATACACATAAAGAGTAATGGGTATTCCCTTTTATGTAGCAAGTCTGCTTCGTAAGGACCGAAGCATCCAAAAACACTACGATACATTTGAAGCAGATGCATTTGGCATTGACTTCAACTGTTTCTTACATACCTTCATTGACGACGGTGACCCCGTGGGTAGTGTAGTGCGCGCGTTGCGAGAGTACTTGGCTCGGATTGACTGTCCGCGCATCTACCTTGCGTTTGATGGATTGGTACCCTACGCAAAGATTGTCCAGCAGAGGTACCGCAGGTTCAAGAAGGGTGACAAGGGGCTGTTTGACCGTCATCAGATTTCGCCTGGAACACCCTACATGCTTGACCTTGAAGCCGCACTCAAACTGGCTTTCCCGCAAGTTGTGATATCTGGAACAACGGAACATGGCGAAGGGGAACATAAGATATTTCAGTGGCTACGAGGACTTGAACCCGCTGCTCGTAAGCGTATTGCCATCTATGGACTTGATGCAGACTTGGTGCTTATCGCATTGGCGCAACGCTCGCTCGGGGATATTTACCTTCTACGAGATGACGATGCGTTCTCAGTTTCCAGCCTTGCCCGCGCGCTCCCTATGGACGCCGATGAGTACGTACGCAAGTGCATCCTTTGCTTCGGCAATGACTTCATGCCGACTCTTGCTTTTTTCTCTCTTCGTGAAGAGGGACACTCGCGCGCATTGAGGTATACATTGGAACAAGCCGCAAAGATTGAGACCAAGGTATTGATTGAACGACGGAAACCTGGGTTCGTGGCTCCAGATGGGCATGGGCTAGAAGCACGGTTGGGTGCGCACCTTATGGATGGCGTGGTAGATTGGCAGCCTGTCTGCGACGCCTTTTGGAAGACCTACGAGTGGACTCTTGCGTACTTCACAACCTCTGTGCCCCCTGACTGGTGTTGGGTCTATCCATATGCAGAGGCTCCGTTGATTCAGACACTGATGGACTTTGACCGACCTGTGGTTACATGGGACCACCCAACTCCACCCTTTCATATTACGAATCAGTTGCAGTGTATCCTGCCACAGAGTTCGCTGAAGACGGCTAAGCGTCGGGTCAAGTATCCCGACGAGATGTATGATGAGAATAAAGACACTCGGTATGGATGGATGAAGAGGTTTGCGTGGGAGACAGACCCGTATATCTCAGTTCCATGGCATCCAACGACTCCGCTTACCTCCGTAAGCGAATTCCAGATCCAGTGATGCGGAAGCGGCCAATTGCAGACGGAATCATGACTGGGCGAACAGGTTCTCCTGGCGGCGGAGGGAGTCGTGGCATCACGACCATATCCTCTGGAATAATCACCTCAAAGTTGTTGGTCCGTGGTCCGGCATACGACACTTCAATTTTTGCCATCTCATGAATCTTCTTCATCGCAGAAATGCCTGACATGTCTTGCATAGTCCTCCAGAACTTACGAATGTGGTTTATGTAGGAATTACGATAGTCTGTCGCTGTTCGTGTCTTCGTGTTCGTGCGCAAGATTTCGAAGCACTGCTCTACCGTTGAGTAGATTGGCTTTGAGAGGCGAGCATTCACGGAGTTGTGGGCTCGGAACGAAAACAATAAGAAGGTTACTCGGGACTCGAGCATGTTAGGGTACTTTTGCCGGTACGACCCCAAGAGCTCTGTAAAGTGTTCGCGGCATGACGGACAGGTAATGGTTGCTGCGAACATATCCAACCACGAGACCATGAGCTGGCGTTCCGAATGTGTAGGCACGTCGGGATACAGTGACGCCATGGAGTGAAGCGTCATCCATCCTAACGGACCCCAGATGGATGTCATTATTTACTCAACGGGAATCATTCCAGCCTCCATACCGCCTGCGAGGATATCGGCAACAAGTTCTGGAGGCGCCTTCTTGCTCACAGGGTGTCCCGACTTGGCCAACAGCCTCCGACGCTCAGTATCGCTCATCCGCGAGACACGCCGCGTAACACTCTTCGTCTTCCTGCGAAGACCAGCCGTTGTCATCATTCGCAACATCTCCTTGCGAATGGGCGGGCTCTTGGTAGGGTTGGATGACGGCACGATCTTCGCGCGGCGAGTCTTGAGTGAACTCTTGGGGTAGGTGCGGTGCTTAGATGTCTTCTTGATGATGGGTGTAGGTTCTGGCACAGGTTCAGGTGCAGGTGCCGCGCCCGCCGTTCCCTTCCCCTTCTTGGGCGGTGGTCCAGCCGTTTTGATGATTCGCACGTCCATGCCTTTACTAAAAACGGATGATTTCGTTTACAGCGAGAAGTGGGCACATAGTATGGAGTGGCAAGCCGTTAACGCATATTTCGCAAATGGAGTGCGTCGCCTCGTTGACCATCAGATTGACTCCTTTGAAGACTTCGTCCGCAACAAGCTACCCCTCATCGTTCAATCCACCGCCCCGATCACTGTTTGGCATGAACAGGATGAGACTATCAAGAAGTACAAGTACGAGTTCCGCCTGTCGTTTGAGAATGTCACCTACCTGAAGCCCCGACTCCAAGAAGCCACGGGTCGCGTCAAGCCGATGCTGCCTATGGAAGCCCGTGTTCGCAACTTTACCTACGCCGCCCAAATGCACGCCGACATCCGATTCGTGGCTCGCACCTACAAGGGCCCCCTGCTGGACACCTACGACGAGGAGTTTCGTGTGTTTGAGGGAATCAGCCTTGGCAAGCTACCTGTTATGCTTGGCTCATCTCTCTGTCTGCTGAAGGACTACCCTGCGACTGCCGCAGAGATGGGTGAGTGCTCCCATGACCCGCTGGGCTACTTTGTGGTCCACGGCTCGGAGCGCACCATCCTCTGCCAAGAGAAGGTGGCCGACAACCGCATCATGATCTTCCAGAACAAGAAGTCAGCTTCCAAGTACTTCTACTCGGTGGAGATGAAGAGCCTTCACGAGTCCTTCACGACTCCGCCCAAGAAGCTGGAGATTCGCCTGTCCTCCAAGTTCAACGGGTTCGGATACCCGATGGTTGCCTGCGTACCCAGGTTCCGCGAGGACATTCCTATCATGGTCTACTTCCGCGCTCTTGATGTGACGCGCGACCGCGACATTGCCAGACTCATCTGGGGCTCTGAGGACGACTCGCATGTTGAGATGCTGGGTGCCTCATTCCGTGATGCAGCCGAACTGGGTATCTTTACGCGATACGATGCGATTGAGTACTTGACTCACCACCTGCAGTATGGAACCAATCAGGAGGACAAGAAGGCCTATGTTCGCCAGCTCCTGACGACCGAGTACCTCCCGCATGTGCGCTTCGCAGGTGAGGCGGTTGAGCAGGATGTCCTGAATGCTCGCCGTGCGCTTCTGACAGCCACCATGATTCGTAGGCTGCTCCTCACCTACTCTGGACACATCCCTCTGGATGACCGCGATGCCTACCCGAACAAGCGTGTGGTCACGACGGGTGCTCTGCTGACCCATCTGTTCCGCCAACTGTTCCAGAAGGTCTGTAATGACACTCGCAATGAGTTCGTCCAGGAGGTCAACAACGACAGCTGGAAGAAGGGTGAGGCAGGCCCACAGCCCATGGAGATTCTGAACATCAACAATCTCTACAAGATTCTCAAGCTGTCGACCATCGAGGGCAAGCTCAAGCAGGCTCTTGCTACAGGGAACTTCACAGTCCAAGGACTGGGGACCTCATCCTCCACCTCGTTGTCCAACGCGACCAAGGTAGGTGTCTCACAGGTGCTGGCTCGCATGTCCTATGCGTCCACCCTCTCTCACCTCCGCCGCATTCAGACGCCTGTGGAGAAGTCAGGTAAGCTGCTTGCGCCTCGCAAGCTTCACGGCACCAGCTGGGGATTCATGTGTCCCGTTGAGACACCCGAGGGCCATTCGGTTGGTATTGTGAAGACGATGAGCCTTCTGACCTCGGTGACCCAGCATGTGCCCAGCCACACAATCCTTCACTTCCTCTCGGAGACGCCCGACATTCAGTGGGTGACTAAGCCGATCGTCTACAAGGGCACGACCATCACCATCAACGGTGTCCTGACGGCGTATACGATGGAGCCACACAAGGTGGTCAATGCGCTGCGGGCTGCAAAGCACTGCCTGCGCCTCCACCCGCACACATCCATCGCGTGGTACACCCTGCTCAACACCATCATCATTGAGACGGACGGTGGTCGCGTCGTTCGCCCTGTATTCCGTGTTGGGTACTCGTATCCTGTTGGTGACGACAAGAAGGACTGGAATGCATGGGTTAGGACATGTGTTGAGTATATTGACGCATCGGAGACCGAGACACTGCGCATTGCTCTGACACTGAAGGATGTGACATCCCACTCGCATTACGAGATTCACCCGTCCATGCTGGTCGGACACATGGCAGGCACGATTCCTCTGTCTGACCATAACCAGTCACCCCGAAACACCTATCAGTCGGCTATGGGCAAGCAATCCATGTGTGTCTATGCGACCAACTTTGCTAAGCGCCTGGACAAGAACGCCTACGTTCTCTGCTCCATCTCCCGCCCGCTTGTGGAGACGAGGTCCATGAACATTCTGAAGATGCACGAGATGCCGTTCGGGATGAATGCGGTGGTTGCGATTGCCTGCTACGGTGGGTACAATCAGGAGGACTCTATCATCATGAACCGCACTGCAGTGAAACGTGGTCTGTTCCGCGGGCTCTACTACACGATGTACAAGGATGAGGAGCACCGCAATGTCACCTCTGGTCGCGAGGAGAAGTTCATGAAGCCGCAGAAGCACAATACGCGCAAGTTCAAGAACACGAGCTACGCTGCGATTGGTGAGAACGGCATCCCGCTGGTCAATGCGATGCTTCAGCAAGACGATGTCATCATCGGTAAGGTGGTGAACCTGCGAAACGACACCAACGGATACTCGTTCCGCGACGCCTCTACGACTCACAAGAACACAGAGCCGTGCCGTGTGGATGGTGTATGGCAGGACAAGAACTCAGACGGCTACCCATTCGCAAAGGTGCGCGTTGTCTCTGAGCGCATCCCACAGATTGGTGACAAGTTCAGCTCCCGACACGGTCAGAAGGGAACGGTTGGAATGCTGCTGGACGAGGAGGACATGCCGTTCACTGGCTCTGGTCTTCGCCCCGACTTGATTATGAATCCACACGCTGTGCCATCTCGTATGACGATTGCGCAGCTGATGGAGTGTATCTTCGGTAAGATTTGCGTGCGCAAGGGAACTCTCGGTGATGGCACGCCTTACTCGCACCTCAAAGTGGACGAGCTGAAGAAGCAGATGGTGGAGCTCGGAATGCATCCCTACGGCAACGAGATCCTCTACAATGGCCAGACAGGTGAGATGATGCGGGCCGAAATCTTCATGGGCCCGACCTTCTATCAGCGCCTGAAGCACATGGTGATTGATAAGAAGCACTCTCGTGCCCGTGGTCCGATTGTGTCTCTAACACGTCAGCCGTGCGAGGGACGCAGCCGTGATGGCGGGTTGCGTGTGGGTGAGATGGAGCGTGACTGTATGATTTCACATGGCGCAGCTGCGTTTACCAAGGAGCGCCTGATGGATGTGTCCGACCCGTTCCTCACGGGAATCTGTAAGACCTGCGGAACCCTTGCGGTGGTCAACCCTCAGGAAGGCATCTTCTCCTGTGGTTCTTGCGGCAACATGACGGACTTTGTACAAAAGACTATTCCGTATGCGATGAAGCTGTGGATGCAGGAGTTGGAAGCGATGCACATTGTACCTCACATGGTGATGGAGTAGTTCATCTACGCAAGACATCGTAGATGCCTGCCTGTTTCAGAGCGAGTCCACCTGCTGCGATGATACTAGACCAGCTCGTGTAGTAGCACCAGATGGATGCCTGAGAATCCGTGGCATAGCGTCCGTACAGGAACCCAAAGACAGGCAGTGCTAAAAACGCAGCAAGGAACACATAGCTCCGATTCCAAGCTAGCAGTGACGCAAATAACACACCGAGCCAAGCATAGTACCCCAGACCCGATTTTGCGTCCATAACTGCGAACTCAGTTCGCCCCCAGTCCAGGTGTCCTTCTTCGGTTACGACAGTACACTCCTTTGTAGGGTTGTAGAAGTTTGCGAAGTATACGGAGATTGCAGCTACTGCTGTGAACAATATAATTGTTCCCTTACGAATATCGCTTGATGTCTTCCATGGGAACACATACAATGACCCATAGAATCCTGCAACCCCTTGTAGGAACAATGCGAGTGGTACAAACGTTGCTGTAATCAGCTTGTTGCGCTCTGTGCATGACTTTTCAGGCTCTTCTGACCAGAGCAGGTACTCTGCGAACTGCATGGCACATAGTCCCCAGCCAGTGCAACACCTAACCACTGGAAGTGCGGAATCCCTGAACTCACCAGGTACACAATGGCTGCAGTGGATACAGTTGTAGTGTACAAGCTAGACTCCTTGCTGTAGCACATTGTTCAATTATTCATATTACTTTCAGATCGGACGAGAAGTGAAGTAATGTCCCTTGAAGTGGTGATGGGTCCGATGTTTGCGGGCAAGACAACCTATGCAATCAGTGCGCTTCGTAAGTATACGGCCTTGGGGAAGACGGTTCTGGTGATTAAGCCAGCCCTTGATACACGTTATGGATATGGTTCAGTTCTCCACACTCATACTGGTGACTCAATCCCTTGCATGAATGTCGCTACCTTGAACTCGGTTACGAACGCAATGATTGCGGCATACGATGTATTCATCTTGGATGAGTCACAGTTTTTCAATGGGTTGATTGGGTTTGTTGAGGATCTGGTGGAGAGGTATCGCAAGAAGGTCATTGTGATTGGATTGTCGGGGGATTTTGCCAGGCGCCCTTTTGGACAGATGCTTGACTTGATTCCTCTGGCTGACAAGGTGACTCATTTGACTGCTTTGTGTGCCTGTGGAAAGGATGCGCACTTCAGCAAGCGACTGAACCCGAATCCAGGTCAGGTGATCATCGGCGGTCCTGAGATGTACGTGCCATCATGTCGTGCTTGTTTCGTGTAAAAAAATCTTCTCGCCAAGGAACATACCAGCAATATGGGTGGAGGTCTTTTACAGCTTGTTTCGTACGGTGCGCAGGATATCTACATCTCGGGCAACCCGCAGATCACGTTCTGGAAGGTGCTGTTCAAGCGCCACACGAACTTCGCCATGGAGTCCATTGAGGTCACCTTCAACGGCCAGGCGGACTTCAACAAGCGCGTGACGGCCATCATCAACCGTAACGCCGACCTGATGTACCGCACGTACGTCCAGGTGGTTCTCCCGACGGTTGACCTCACGGGCACGGCGTCGGGCAGCATCACCCGCTTCCGCTGGCTCAACTACATCGGCCACCGCCTTATCAAGACGGTTGAGCTGGAGGTTGGCGGCCAGCGCATCGACCGCCAGTATGGCGACTGGATGCAGATCTGGACGCAGCTGACCCAGGATGCGGGCACGATCAATGCGCTCGACGACATGGTTGGCAACACGCACGACCTCGTCCTGATGAAGGACAAGAAGGGCTATGCGCTCGACGCCTCGTGCTCGGGCGCTGAGCTGACGAACTCGTGCGCGCCCCGTGCCGGCACTCCCGCCAAGACGCTCTACATCCCGCTCCAGTTCTGGTTCTGCCGTAACCCGGGCCTGGCCATCCCGCTCATCGCGCTCCAGTACCACGAGGTGCGCATCAACGTGGAGTTTGAGCAGTGGATCAACTGCTGCTACTACGAGGGCACGGGCCCGTCGACGGCTATCCAGTCGCTCACGGCCGCGTCGCTCTACATCGACTACGTCTACCTGGACACGGAGGAGCGCCGCCGCTTCGCCCAGCAGACGCACGAGTACCTGATTGAGCAGCTCCAGTTCACGGGTGCCGAGTCCATCACGTCCAGCTCGAACAAGATTCAGCTGAACTTCAACCACCCGGTCAAGGAGCTCGTGTGGGTGTGCCAGCGCGACTCGTTCGTCGACTGCACGACCCCGGCCCCGGTGTACATCGCCGAGATCAACGGCTGCCAGCCGTTCAACTACACGGATGACTTCACCACGGAGGGTGTCGTCATGGACGTCCTCGCCCGCGGCTCGCTGGGTGGTGGTCCGATTAGCCTGTCCGTGCCGACGACGGCGGCGGACGGCAATGCGGGCCCTTACCTCCCGGGTGTCGGTTTCGCCAACGGCCCCTCGCTGAACGGCTCCAGCTGGCTGGACAGCTTCGGCGGCGCCACGAACGACTCGGCGGTGCTGTTCGAGGACACGACGAACTACCTGCTCGCCAAGGTCATCCTGGAGTCGGGTGTCAAGTGCTCTGGCAAGAACCCGGTGGAGGTCGCCAAGCTGCAGCTCAACGGCCAGGACCGCTTCACGGAGCGCGAGGGCCGCTACTTCAGCGTGGTCCAGCCTTTCCAGCACCACACGCGCACGCCGGCGCCGGGCATCAACGTGTACTCCTTCGCGCTCAAGCCGGAGGAGCACCAGCCCTCTGGCACGTGCAACTTCTCCCGCATTGACAAGGCGACCCTCCAGCTCACGGTCTCCGTCAACACGGTGCGCTCTGGCCGCACGGCGCAGGTGCGCGTGTACGCCGTCAACTACAACGTGCTGCGCGTGATGAGCGGCATGGGTGGCCTCGCGTACTCCAACTAAGCGTAGAACCCAAAACCATAAACCCCAAAGCAAACCACAATCAAAACCACAAATGTGGGTGGAACACCACCCGAATTTGTTGTACGAGATGCGTATAGGAATCTACATACATCTCTATACATGTAAGTAATGTACCGAGGACAGGCAGAGCAGGACAAGTTTGTATTGAACATCATGAAGGAGAAGCGCGGGGGTTTCTTCGTCGAAATTGGCTCCGGACATCCGGAGGAGATTAACAATAGTTACATCCTAGAGACTGTTTATGGATGGAATGGTATCATGATTGACAACAATGCCCCGTTTCTCCCTCTCTACGTTCAGAAGCGACCGAACAGCATACACGTGATAAACGATGCGACGAAGATTGACTATGCTGCATTGTTTGCGGCAAATAACGTGCCAACCCAAATTGACTACTTGCAGGTTGACCTGGAGGTTGAGAACAGTTCAACGATTGTAACCCTGGAGAAACTGAATACTGAGGTCTTTGACAGATATACATGCGCTGTCATCACGTTCGAACATGATATATGGCGCGGGGACTATTACAATACCCGGATGAGGTCACGCGAACTCCTCGCAAACAGGGGATACGTTAGGGTATTCTCGGATATCCACAACGGTAGCACCGACTGGACATATGAGGATTGGTATGTGCATCCTAGTCTGGTTGATATGACCTATGTGAACACATTGATACCCAACAACCAGTCCATGTATGTATTCGACCCACGCACTGGTAAGTCTATCAATTGGCGGTCTATCAAGTACTGATATAAAGACATCAATCTATAGAACCCAAACATGGAGTCGGTTACAAATGAACTGCGAACGGATGGTTTTGGGGCCCAATTTCAGTCTGTGCTGTGGACCATGCTTTGGGCAGAGAACACCGGACGTTCCTTCAAATACACGGAAATTCAACACATTGACTTGATCTCCAACTCCGGCACAATTAAGGACACGGAGGACGAGAATACGTTCGCAGAGGCCATTGCATACATGGCTATCAAGGACAACTACCCACCTGCCGACGCACAGTCTGTTCCGGTTCAGTTTGCATACCTTCGCACGATTGTCGATGCGAACGCGTATGTTGACACTCTGTTTCAGAGTGACTCATTTCGTCGCTTCAAGGAGCGTTTCCTTGTAGGAAAGACTCGGCGATTTGATACCACTCGCATTCATGTTGCTGTTCACATACGGAGGTTGGGTAACTTTGAGCGCGAGAATGGAAGGTTCCGTCCAGGCACTCACGATACACCCAACTCCGAATATCTTGCAATCATGAACCGTGTTCGCAACGACTACCGTGGACGCGACATTGTATTCCATGTCTACTCTCAGGGTCGCGCTGAGGACTTTGCAGAACTTGCGTCGGAGCAAACGGTGTTTCACTTGAATGAAAAGGTGCTCGATACGTTCACTGATTTGATTTTTGCGGATGTACTCGTCACCTGTAGGAGTTCGTTCAGTTACCTCGCTGCCTTACTATCTGACAATGTCGTCTACTACATGCCCTTCTGGCACACGCCTCGGTCGCACTGGCGCCGCACAGACAGGTATGACCTGAAGCAGATTCTCACGCAGTCAGGGATACCGTTTGAGAACGGCAAAATTGCTATTCCTTCGCGTTTCAAGCATATCAAGTTTGACGTCGGTATTGCGATTGAGGCAATTCACACAGAGGATTGGCTGAACAAGAATCCAGATGACCTTCTCGTGTTTGGATTTGAGGCACTGCCCCTCTGCGTCCAGAAGACTCGCGAGTACTTTCAGCAGACACAGAGTAAGTGGGTTGGGCGCAATCAGCGTATCGACCTATCGTGGCTTGATAACGCGTTTCAGATCGTTCCTGTTGCACTTGGGAAGGACACGGGGATTGCCGACTTTTACGTGACGTCGTCAAACAACGTCGGATGCTCCAGCCTGCTGCGCCCTAACGACCTCATGCGTTCTCAACACAACATCACCCTGGACCATAAGATACAGGTGCCTGTATTTCGTCTCTGTGAGTTCTTTGAACTACTTCCTCTTGACAAGATTGAGTACATCGAACACATCAAGGTTGATGTGCAGGGGACGGACCTTGAGGTTATCCAAAGTGGTGGACACTTTATCTCAGACAAGGTTGTGTTCGTTACCATGGAACCCGAGTCTTCGACGTACCACGGTGCTGTAAACAATACAGTCGATAACATGCATCGCTACATGAATTCGATTGGGTTCGACCGTGTGCAGGCACCTACGCACGACCCCACGTTCCTCAATCGCAAGTTCCGTCATCTGGCCTCGTCAATCTACATTAGTCAGTTCAACTAAGCGTTAAAGTCCTCTGAATCTCATGTAGCAATTTTACATGCGTGTACTAGTTCTTGGTTCAAGCGGGACGTGCGGACGGTCTGTGTGTGCTGCATTTACCGCACGCGGTCATACTGTTATTCCATGGGATATTGCATTGTCACCGGACCACGATCTTCGTGTAGCAGGATGTCTGGATCCCGTTCTGCCCACCATTGATTTTGTTGTGTTTCTAGCGTTTGACGTGGGTGGTGCCAAGTATATGGCCGATTCCTCAACATCCTACATAGACAACAATCTACTGCTCATGCATAATACGTTTGCGTCAATCAAGAAGTTTGGCTGTCCGTTTATCCATACAACCTCTACGATGGCCAACATGACCCATATCCCATACGCTGTCCTCAAGCGACTGGGTGAGTTCTACACCGAGTTGCTAGGGGGTATTAACCTGAAACTCTGGAATGTCTATGGTCGCGAACCCATTTGTATCAAGTCACACGTAATCCCAGACCTCATCGATCAGGCAGTCTCGGTGAATGCGATCCGCCTTCGGACGGATGGGCTCGAGGAGCGGTCATTTCTTCATGCAGACGATTTCGCACGCGGTGTTATTGCTGTGTTCGAACACTACGATGAGCTTCGTGGTCGCGGCACCATCGATATTTCGTCATCCGAGTGGACGTCTATACTCAAAGTTGCACAGACAATCCAGATTATCGCTCGTGATACCTTGAACAAAGAGGTTGATATTGTTCCATCGAGCACCAAGGATGGTTCGCACACTCACCGGAATGAACCTAATCTGAGTCTTATATCCAGGTACTGGTCACCGACCATATCGCTATATGATGGAATACGTTCTATGTTTTGATTTACATATGCTAACAAGATATCAATAAATGTCGATTCTTTCACTCGAGAAGACCGTGCTGACTGGAACGGGAGATTCGGACAAGCATGTACTGTCTCTGTATGCAATTGCGATTGGCATGGGTGCAAAGCGTATCCTTGAACTTGGTGTTCGGGGAGGTTCAACTACGCTACCGCTTTTGATGGCAGCTCAGAAGACAGGCGGTTCACTGACATCCGTTGACATTGAACAGACTGACTTTGTGGTACCCTCATCGCTTGTGTCCACGTCATGGACGTTCGTCAAGCAGGATGCACTGGAGTTTCTGCGGTCTCAGCGCCCCGCTGAACCGTATGACTTGATTTATATTGATGACTGGCATGCGTATGGACACGTGAAGAACGAGCTTGCCGAGATTGACCGACTTGTTTCTCCGCGCACGGTTATTCTTGTCCACGATCTGATGTATGGCAACACATGTCCTCACTATCATTCTGATATTACCATGAAGGATGGTCAGTGGGCAAATGGTGGTCCTTACCGTGCCGTTGCGGAACTCCCGTCACAGTTTTGGGAGTTTGCGACGCTTCCGTACAACAATGGACTCACAATCCTTCGCAAGAAGTACTCAAACAAGTACTTTCAGTGAAACCATCCACCAACCTTCTTCAGTAATTCAATCTTTGCCTGCTTTCCCATCACACAGTTGGCATGAAAGACCATCAGGTTAGGGATGAGATGAGTTGCGCTAGTAGCCACCCATCCTAGCGCAAAGTCCTCAATCGGAAACTCAGTGAACTTTGCATGCGGGTAAAGACGAATATCAGTAACTCCAGCTTCTTCAAACATCTGGCGCTGGCATTCCTGATCGTTCTTACCCGTTTTGAGAGCATATTGCTGTAATCTCTCCAGATGGTTACGAGTTGCGGCTGTGTCCCGCAGTACCATGTCTCCAACGCATGTCCATGTGGCATATGCACCTCCTTCACATGGGGCCATGTCTCGCTGAAACACAATGTCATAGCCTGCATAGGCCGAGTGGTACTCTTCGGTGGGCTCCTTGAGGAACACTACATCTGCATCGACAAAGTGAACGAATCCGAACTCTGCAAGCGCGGCACTAGCAACCGCCAGCTTGGCGTGTGTGATTTCCTGAAACCCCTTCGAGTTGTATTCGCGGAACAGTGTGCTACACGTTGTTGAGAACAGCCTGATTTCAATACGGTCGGTGGCGAGGTGTTTGAGCATGTCAAACAGCTGCTGGTCCATGCAATAGAAGACGAGACGATGGTTCTTAAGAACGCGCTGCGCATTCTTAATCAGATTGTATGCAAGGTCACTATATCCTGCATTGGCAGACGAGACAATAACCGGTAGCATTATTATAACGTTTATACAGATTTACATCAAATACACGCATAGACGCAAATGTCTCTCGCATCTTGGCAATCGACGTACAAAGACCCATCCACGTTCATTGTTCAGGCCTCGTCAATGAATATAGACGATGCCTGGATGCCCTTTCCGATTGGAATGCAATATACATATGGTCACGTTACCGATGCCCGACAGGCTCAGATTGGCACGCATGAAAAACTAGTATTGTGCGCAGTGACTTCGACCACAGACGAGCGACGACGTCCTACAGGTAAGAACCGAAGCTCCATTCTCGCCACGCTTGAGAAGAACGGTATTCACAATACGTTTACTCACACGTATTTTCAGGAACTTCCATCATATAAGTTCGTCGTGTCTCCTGAGGGCAATGGCATCGATTGCCATCGTCATTATGAGGCTCTAATGGCAGGTTGCATTCCCATCATCGAGCGAAATCCACTGACTGAAGCCAAGTACGAAGGGTGTCCAATCCTATGGACAGACGATTACTCGGAAATTACACCGGAGTATCTCGAACGGGTATATATTGACATGATTGACAAAGAGTATGATTTCTCACGACTTCGAATTGGGTTCTACGATTTTGCAACAAGATGTCGTATCAAGGAGTGTGGTAACTTTTGGATGAAACGTATTCTCCACAGGCCATGGTACGATGTAAACATCCGCCAGATCGGAGTTGCATTTATGGGCGGGCTGGGCAACATGCTGTTCCAGTTGGCAGCACTTCAGCATCTTACCTTGAAGACAGGTTGTGTTCCGCGCCTGTACAATGTTGGATTTTCCTCACCACATTCGGCACTTCCGTACTGGTCGACCATCCTTGCAAAGTGGGCGGACATCCCGATGGGTCACTTTGAACGACACTTCAATGAGGGGGTGAATATGAATTACATCACACAGCTACCTGATATGATAAATGCTAACCCATCAACCCTTCTTATAGGGTACTTTCAGGACCACAGATACGTTGAGCCCGACTTTGCAGATACACTCATGTTACCTACCGAAGTGTTGTCCAAATATCCAGATATTGGGTCCAAGGTCTTTATCCACGTACGCGGCGGCGATTACTTTGGAAACGCAGACTTGGATGTGAATCTTGATAAGTACATTGCACGTGCCATAACAAGGTTTCCCGGCGCATCCTTCGTAATCTTCACCAACGACGAACCCTATCTGCTCAAGCGGCCCTGGCTTCAAGGATTGGACTACAACATCATCCGCGAGAATGAACTGGACACACTGACGCTTATGAGCAAGTGTGCAGGTGCCATCTGTGCAAACTCGACCTTTTCATGGTGGGGTGGTTGGTTGAACCGTAATCGCACGATTATACTTCCATCTAGGTGGGTCAATCCGTCTGCCAAGCATAAGTACGAGGGATTATACTACCCTGGCGTTCAAACATGTGAAGTAGATTAGAAACGTATAATAATGGATATTTACTGCATTCATCTTGAGTATAGGACTGATCGCCTTGCTCATCTGAATGCCATGAAGGCAAGACATCCATCTGTCAGCATTAACTTGGTTGAAGGAATCCGACACATGAACTCACTGTTTGGATGTCAGCTCTCCCATAGGAAGTGTGTTCAGATGGCAAAAAATAACGGGTGGCCATACATTATCGTGTTAGAGGATGATTGTGACTTTCTGCTCCCTGATGAAGAGCTTCTGAAGTGTTTTCAGACGATGATTGAATATCACAATACACATCCAGAAATAGAGATCATAAATGGATGCGGTAACCTAGAAGACTTTATCATTACCTCGTGCGAAGAGTTTCAAGGAATGCACTTTCTGCGGTCTCCTGTAATTTATACCGGTCACTGCATCTTGTATTCTGCCCGCATATACGATAGGGTACTAGGCATCGAACTTGGGTGTCCAATCGATGTTGCTCAAAACCAATGGAATACTGTGTATACGTACCCATTTCTAGCCACACAAGTCGCGTCCTACTCTGATATACAGAAGGCTAACGTCGCCTACAATAACATTATCTACTCGCGCAAATTTGTTGGAAATCATATTCGTCACCTTCATAATGAAGATAGGGACAATCGTGACGGCGACGGATCTCAACCCGTTGTACAGTGATTTTATTCCCAACTTTGTCAAGGCATGGCGGGCTGTTCTCCCAGAGGCAGATGTCCGGATTGTTCTCGTCGCCAACGCGATTCCAGAGAATCTCGGCTTCTGGAGGAAGAACATTGTCCTCTTCAAGCCGATCCAGGGACTTCATACGGCCTTCCAGGCGCAGTGCATTCGGCTCCTCTATCCCCGAGAGGTTGCTCGCGATGAAGGTGTGATTATCACAGACATGGACATGCTCCCCGGAAACCGCAGGTATTATGTGGATTCAGTATACTCGGCTCCCTCGGACGCATTCGTAGTTTATCGTGATGTGTGCTTCCCTGGAGAGATTGCAATGTGTTACAATGCGGCACACCCTTCCGTCTGGACAAGCATGTTTGGTTCTGACTCTACCGAGGACATCCTGCGCAGGTGGTATACCGGCACCAATTATGACGGTAACCATGGTGGTGTAGGGTGGGGGACAGACCAGATCATCTTCAAGCAGACATTCGACAAGTGGGATGGAAACAAGATTGTATTGAATGACGCAATGACACAGTTCACTAGGTTAGACCGCATCCATCCATGGAATTTCTTGAACCGGGAGCAGTTGCGCAATACGATTCTAATTGGATACTTTTGCGACTATCATTGTCTGAGGCCCTACTCGGAGCACAAGGATATAAACGACTTTATCGTTTCGTGCTTAGAAGATAGAACATGGTGAAGGCCTTCTCATTCTGCCTTTTTGGCCCCACATCAGGCATTTATCATCGGGGGTTTCTTGAGAACGTTGAACTCGCTAAGCTCCATTTCCCGGGATGGGTTGTGTATGTCTACTTTGCGCCTGATACGGCTTCGGACTTCGTTGAGCACTGCCACACACTGCCGAACGTTCGTATTCGGTTCACGACAGTCTTGGGATTCGTAAACACTGTGTGGCGATTCTATGCGATTGATGAACCTGATGTAGAGGTTTGCTTCTTCCGAGATGCAGATAGTCGTATCCACTGGAAGGACCGCTGGGCAATCAAGGGGTTCATGAACAGCACGTTTACCACTCACATCGTTCGTGATCACAGGGAACATACTGCGATGATTGCGGCAGGAATGTGGGGTATTCGGAAAGTTGCAGCTCCATCTATGCGTTCCCTCTTCGATACGTGGACCCCTGTCTTTGCTGGCAATGGAAGTAGTGACGACATACAAGGGTTCGGAATTGACCAGAATTTCCTCACCAAGTGTGTCTATCCACTTGTTCGACCATCCGCATTGGTTCACTATAGTAATAAATGTCTATTTGCGAATGAGATAGGAGTTGAGTTTCCCTTCACGTGGTCCAACGATGTCTATTGTGGAAAGAAGGAAGGAGGGTATGTAGACACACCCGGCCCGAGACCCACCATGCGTTTACCGTCCGTGTTTACAAAATTATCGCGGTAACTCACAATGCAATCAACTGGTACCCGTCGCAAGGTTTGGAACGGAACGGCTCACCACACTCCTGGCGGTCTCACCAAGAGTGACCTCAAGATGAATAAGTGGGGTCGCATCGTGTCGCGCAAGAAGTCGGCACACGCCCGCACTGGCCGCGCTTTTACTCGCCGTAACAAGTAATGGGAGGCGGTCTGTTCGGAACCCCACTGTATCTGAATGAAAAGTGTATCGCATTTGCGGCGTTCATCTTGGTCGTCTACTTTATGCCTCATCAGAAGGCCTGGCAGCACGAAGCCGTGTTCGCCTTTGTGCTGGCTATGCTTGCGTATGTTTTGATGGCGTGGTATGACTATATCTACGACTGCAACGATAAGCTCGGTCCTACTCTGCTGGGTGCTCTGATTGGTTGGGCAAAGCCATACGGCGGTGTACCACCTGGCACGAACCAACTTCCCGTCAAGTACAAGAAGATCGTTGGAGTCTTTGACACTCTGGTACTGATTGTTCTGATTGGATTGTTTGTCACTCCATTTATTCGTGCTTGAGAAGCGCGATACCCACAATGACCAAGAGTAGTCCAATGTAGTTCTGGGGCTTTTCCAATCTGTCGCCAAGCACGATGTAGGCCGCTAGGCTTTCAATAAGACCTGAGACTCCATCCCACATTCCATTCACATAGAGGACATTGTCTGATCGGAAGCTCTTGATCAAGTAGTACAACACTCCAATGTAACCCAACACTCCTCCGCCCAAATAGGCGGGATTGTTGCTGGTCGCGTACCATCTCAGGTTGAAATCGCCAAATATCTCAACCACGGAGAGGAGCACGATATCTTGGAACCCCATTTATTCTGGCACAAGAAGTAATGGCGGACTTCGTGTCTATCTTATACTTGGCGTCCATCGCGACACCGGCCGCGGCGCTGTTCATCGCGGGCGACGACTTAAGCCACCTAGCCAAATCATCCGACACGCTCTCGGCTTCTGCGATGAAGCGCGGCAAAGCGCTGGCTGCTCTTCTTGCTGACAACAAGGTCACTGACGGGATTGAGGGCGTGGACAACCCACCCTCTCTGGACCCGAAGACTGCTGGCATGCGTGGTGGTGGACTAAAGGACCTACTAAAGGCGGCGGCCAAGAAGGAGGAGACCGCTCCTGCGCCAGAAATCCCAAGCGGAGTGATTTCAGCCGATGACACTGAAGATGCGGCCAAGAAGGAAGCGGAAGACAAAGCCACAGCCGAGAAGAAGGGAGCCGAAGAGGCAGCCGCAAAGCTTGACGCAGTTGCCCCGGTTACGCCTGCGACAGCACCTGTTTCTAATCCCACAACACCTGCGCCCGCACCGGCTCCTCCCACTGTAGCCCCAATCAAGGCGCCTATGCAACCCGAGACACCCACTACAAACCCAGGCAGTGTGTCGCAACCCACCACTCCTGCCGCTTCCGTGACTACAACTACAGTGTCGGCTCCTGCTCCTGTCATACCTGTTCCGACCAAGCCCCGCATCTCCGACTCAAGCATCTTTCTGGACTACCCTGTGGGCAGCACAAAGTACACTCCCTTGCTATGGGCCCTCTACTCGGACGACGCAGATGCTGAACAACTTGCGATCCGCTTGATCCAGAAGGGCGCGAACGTCAATCCCAAGGTCGACAAGAAGGAGGGTTCTGTTATCCATGTCGCACTCAAGAAGGAAAAGTACACCGCAGCCGCCCTCTTGATCCAGAATGTCCCGAAGGATGGACTCCTCAACATCCGCGATGAAGGTGGGTTCACTCCGCTGATGCTTGCGGCAGTGAGTCCCGAGGCTGAAGACAGCGTGTCTGCCCTTCTCAAGCACAAGGTCAATGTCAACATCCGTAGCCTGGACAAGAAGTCGGTTCTGACGATTGCGTGTGAGAACCAGAATCCTGCGCTCGCAGTTCGCCTGATCCGGGCGTTCAAGGCAAACGTGATTCCCTCCGCCGTTGCGGCCGCCCTCCTCAATCAGCTGGCAGAGGTTGTTGAAGTGATGACGACAACAATTGGTCCTGAGGCGATGAAGGGGATGGTCAGCGATGAGATGCTGAAGGCTATGGTGGAGAAGGAACAGGCCCCGAATGCAGATACAGAGGGTCAACTCACGACCATCCTCAACACCCTATTACAGAGGCATGGGGTAGATGTCCAGAAGGTAGCCGACGCAACCCAGAGCAAGACCCCCGATACCGTGAAGGCAGTGAACGACAAGGCCATGGAGATCCTAACCGCAGCCACCGAAGCCAGGCAGAAGGCGGAAGCAGACGCAAAGGCCGCTGAGGAGGAACACGCACGTGTGGAGAAGGAAGCCTCAAATGCTGCGAAGGAAGCTGAGGTCGCAAAGGCGGCTGAGGAGGGAAGGAAGATCAAGGAGAAGTTGGACCAAGAGGCTGCGCAGAAGGACCTGTTGGAACGGCGTTCTCGGTTGAACGCGTCTCTTGCCGATGAGTGGTCCATCGCAGACGTTCCCGAGGATCAGGCGGCTAAGAGTCAAGCAAAAGCAGCCGCAGAAGCAGCTGCAGTGGACGCGGCCGATAAGCGGAAGGTGGAAGATGAGATTGAGGCAGCCGAGGTTGCGCGCCGTAGTGAAGAGGAAGCCAAGCGATTGGAGGCAGAGGGTAAGCTGGCAGAAGCGCAGGCTGAGCGCGATAAGGCTGCTGCGGAAGCCGAGAAGAGCAAGCGTGACGCAGAAGTCCTTCAAATCCTTGCGAACAATGCAAACGAGGTGAACGCAGAATCCCGTGTTCTCAAGCTTATCAAGGATGGCTCGCGCGTTCGTCTCGTTGACCCCGAAACCCAGACAACTGCGTTGATGTTTGCGGCTCGCGGCCTGATGACAAGGGTAGTTAAGGAAATCCTTAATCGCCTAGCCAGCCCGGGGTTCCAGCGCGAGGAGGCAAACAAGGTGAACGCAAAGGGGCAGCGTGCCCTTGACTTGGTTGTGTCACTCCCTGCTGGAGTCCAGACTCGTGCGCAGTATGAGTCAATGGTTCTCAAGGAAGGTATTGATACTGAACTTCAGGCTCGCAAGGAAGCGCAGTCTGCTCTTGCGACCGAGGAAAAGAAGCGTGCAAAGTTTGAAGCGATGGACCGGGCTGTTGCGAATGCGGTTGAAACCAACAAAGAGGAGGCGCAACTACAGGAGTTGGAGCGTACCCAGGCGATTGCAGAGCCCAGCAACGCGAAACGACGTGCGCAGTTTGTGAACCCGATGTTTACTCGTCGTGCCCGTGGACAGGGACGCAAGACCAGGAAGCGCGGCGGTCAGTCTGACCGGGCAGCAATCATGAAGATGCTTCAAGCGATTACAGATAAGACGCCAGTATTGCCAGTCGGTCCCGGTCTTCAGCTACCTGTTTCCGAGAAACCTGTTCCTGAGAAACCTGTGGATCAAGCAGCTTTACAGGCAGAGGCCAACAAAATACACCTCCAGGAAGTGGCGTACCAAGTGAATGAACAGCAGAGGGTAGCGAAAGAGAACGAAGAGCGCAACCGGGCGCCATTTACGTTCTTACCTCCGCCTGCGCCCATGGCAGCTGTCCCACCACCGCCCATGGCAGCTGTCCCACCAGCCCCAAAGAAGGGACTGTCTGAAGCAGAACTCAACGCGGCTGCCCAGAAGAAGGCAGACGAGATGTATAAGAAATATGAGGCAGAGAAGGCGGCCAAAGATGCCGAGGCCGCAGCAAGGGCGCATGCCGCAGCCGATACCTCATTACAGCATGAAAAGGAGCTCAGGGAGAAAATCAAGAAGGAACACGGAATCGGTGGTCGGTCCCGTAGGCGAAAGGCGCGGAAATCTACTTTCAGAAGACATCGCAAGTAAGTCCAAATGAGTTCAGAGGATTTGGTGGTTGCAAAGACAGTTCAGACGGCCCCTATCCGCATCCTCGCCGAGGGTCTGAAGTCTATGCTGGTGGAGATGAGCCTGGTGTTCGACAAGGATGGTATCCGCATGATTGCGATGGACAATACCCGCACTGTCCTCACACACATGCGCCTTCATGCGAACAAGTTTGAGCACTACGAGTACAATCACTCGGCGCCCAAGCTGGATGTGGGTCTGAACACGGACCACTTCTACCGCATTGTCAAGACGGTCACCAACGACGACACCATCACTTTCTCTGTCTCTCGGTCGGAGGCGAATGAGCTCTGTATCACACTGGAGAACGGCGAGAAGAAGCGCCGTATCCGCAACAAGCTGAAGCTCCTGGACCGCGATGAGACGGATATCAACATGCCCGAGACAGAGTTTGCCACGCGCATCACGATGCCGTCTATGGATTTCCAGAAGATTTGTCGCGATATGACCCTGCTGTCTGCAAAGACCGTGGACATCAAGAATGTGGGCGGGACGCTGACCTTCACCTGCAAGGGTCCGTTCGCGAATCAGACGGTCACGATGGGAGACAGTACCTCGGACATTGCGATTGACCGCACGAAGCCCGATGAGATTGTGAGCGGCACCTACTCGCTGCCTCACCTGGTTCTGTTCACCAAGTGCTCCAACCTCTCTAACAACCTGGAGGTCCACATGAAAAATGATTGGTTCTTGATGATCCGCTATGTGATCGCGAACCTGGGTGATATTAAGCTCTGTCTCATGCCCTGCTCGGCTTAAGAGAAGTGCTCCTCCAACTGATCTAGAAGTATATCATAATTTGGATCCTCAATTGTAGGCATTACCTCCTCAAGGAATGCCATGAGGTGATCCGCCGCAGCCTGTGTAGGCAAGGTCATCGTCCGTCCTTCAAAGACGATGCTTGGAAGCGGTGGAGGTGGAGGTGGTGCCAGAACCATTGCGACAGGCGAGGAAGCCTGTGGAGGCGCAGGCGTGAGGACTGGTACCGGTGGGCTAGGAGGCGCGGGTGGAGGGACCGGTATCTGGATGGGAGCAACGCGAGGGGGGCTGGGGAGGATGAATGCGTCAAGCGTGGGGACCTCATCCTCACTCTCATCACTATCATCGCTCTCGGCCTTGTGTGTATTCTGCCACTCCTTTGCCCACGGAGCAGAGACCTGTTTGTAGATGCTGAACAGGGCATCCGTCAACTCAACCGAAGGAAGTGACTGATCCGATAGCTTCTTGTTGAACTGCAGTCCAATGGCATTGTCGTGCTCTGGAGACGTCACAACCTCCATGCGCTGGTACTCTGTTGCCATCACGGATCGCTTTCCCAGAGAGTGGCCAAGCTTCATCGCGTGACCCACAACTCGCTGGTTCCTGCGGATCGTAATGCCGGAACGGTTGTCTGGAAGGATGCCGGCGGCCGTCTCCGCCCTATATGTCTCCTGAGAGACCTGAACCATGGTAACCGGAATGTCGGGACCGATCTTCTCACTTGCGTTGGGCGGTGAAGTGATCGGCTTCATCGCCGTGAAGTAGCCATCGCCCTTCCCAATAGGGCGGTATTCGAAGTAGGCCGGGTGACCTGGATATCCCCAGTCAATCTTCTTGGAGCCCTGACCATTTCGACGGGATGTGTTGGTCTCAACGACTCGAATCGGCCCGCCCGGTGTGTCGGCCTTGTATAGTGATAGGGTAGTCGAATATCGGTGATCGATTCCATTGCCATCTCGGTAGAATGCGTCAACTGAAGGGACAACGACTCCATTCAAGTATAGCTTGCACTTGGTCTCCAGCATGTATGCGTTGGACAGTGCCTTCTTGATTAGTTCGTCCGCCTTCGGCTTCACCATGATTGCCATGGTGTTAAGGTATCGGATCTGAACCAGCGTTCCCGTTCGGAACTCGGCGAACTTTGCTGCGACTGCCGGGGGCAGCCACTTGACGGCAAACTCATCGGTGAATGGAACCTTCTCCGTGGGGTCAAATGACTCGCGAATCTTCATGCTGCCGATGTCCGCTCGCAGAGCTGACGACTCGATGACAGTATCTGCGCCCACGACGACGGCGTGCTTCGTGGCAATCGTGATATCCCTGCCAAGGTTGAATGCTGCGCTCTTCAATCCAGTGTGGAATCGTCCGATGTCGTTAATGTCACGGTTTGTCCTCTTAGCGGGGTTGCCGATTGTCCATGCGTCGTTGAGTTGTTTGGCTGTCATTCCGATTCCATCGTCCAGGACAATGATGCGGTCAACAGTACCGTCCTCTTCGGGAACGATAATCGTGTGGACCTCGGACGCATTTTTGACAATTGGATTGTCGCTGATCTCGAGAAGGGCGCTTGGTAGGGTGTAGCCGACATGGGTGAGAAGGTCGTAGATTGTAGAGAAGACTGGTGCATGTTCTGACATCTTGCACTGGTGCTCTAATACTGGCCGGGTACCACTACTTTCCGTTTTTGGGCCGCAAAAACGGACTTTCAAGTAGTCTGGTAGTAGAATAATAACAAAACATGCCAAAGTATACCTGCACTCATTGCTCCACCGCATTCACAAGGAAGAAGGACTATACGCAGCATCTTGAGACGATCGTAGCAGAGACTGCGGCGTCCGAGCGGACAGATGAACTGAAGAAGGTCGAAGGACGACTTGCCATCAGTTTGTTCTCGGGAGCAGGTGGAGATACAGTAGGTATGGAGCGGGCAGGGTTGAAAGTAGTTGCGTTCTCCGAGAATAATGCCTCGTGTGTTCGAACTCACAAGGCTGCCTTCCCCGAAAGCAAGTGGCTGGGTGAGTCGGTCAAGGGTAATATTGTCAACATCCCTGACTCGGAGTTTGAGCCGTATGCCGGTAAAGTGACAGTCGTCTTTGCCGGGTTTCCTTGTCAGGGCTTCTCCAACGCCGGCAAGAAGGATGTCAATGACCCGAGGAACCGTATGTTTCAACAGTTCTTGCGGGTGGTCCGCATCGTTCAGCCAGACTGGATCTTTGGAGAAAACGTTGCCGGTCTCCTGACTAGGAAGACGGATGATGGGGAGAACAGTGTCATTGACGCCATCCGCGAATGCTTCGCAGAGATTGGCTATCCGATTTCGTACAAGGTATACGACATGAGCGACGCGGGTGTTCCACAGTCTCGCAAGCGTATTGCGATCATTGGTAACCGGTTGGGCATTCCGTTTGAGATGCCGACCTTTGACCAGCCGAAGAGGGGACTTCTGGATATCATGGAGGCAACATTGGATGGTGCCATTGAGACACACCTCGACCTCCCACCTGAGTGCACGGTGTCGGTTCCCGAGGACACAGAACCTAGTGGAACACCCCACCCGTTCATGGTTCTCAAGCACACCGAGGGCCTGATTTCGTTCCGCAAGCGCGACTCACCTATTCACAGCGAGGTACTTGACCTCAGGAACCCGTGTAAGACGTTCATCTGCGCCTACACATTTCAGCCTCGCCTGTATGTCGGTCTGGCCAAGCCAAGCGGTAAAAAGTTTATTAGGTGCCTGACTGTGCGTGAGGCGGCACAGATTCAGGGCTTTCCAGCTGACCACCCGTTTCAGGGGTCACGCGACGATCAGATCAAGCAAGTTGGGAATGCGGTGCCTGCTCGCTGGGTTGAGCAGATGGTTCAAGCCATGCTAGCGTCTTCTCCAGCCGATCAGTGATGAACTCGGTTGTGAATCGTCGGCACTTGAACTGGTTTGCGTTGCGAACGTAGAGGACGAGATCCTCTGTATCCTCGGCCTCTGCATTCAACTGCTTGAGTAGAGTGAATCGCCGTTCTAGCTGTGCCTTGTCCTTGGCAGACATGACATCCTGACCCAGCGAGACAACGCAGACGTTCTCGCGAGGCTTCTTGCGATCACCCTTCGCCTTGTCAAGGAGACGCGTGAACGAGATGATGTATACGACATTATCTAGGAATTTTCCATCGTTCAAGAAGATGGATGCGCCCGCGCCTTCACCTCCATGTTTAAGGTCTGTGTCAATCGAATTGACAACCTTCCCATCTACAACTTCCATCAAGCGGAAGTCAATCGACTGCTGTGTACCATTTGCCTGGTATTTGTAGAAGAAGCCCGATTGTCCTTCCACAAATGGGAGCCAACCGTGTTCGCGGAGCACAACTGCGAACGCGCCTTCGTGCTCGGATACCTTATTTCCTAACCCCTGCCCCTTCCCACAGGAGAGAGCAAGTTCTTTCATGACTGCTGTATGCGTCTTCTCCTCAAGACGCGCTGCGTTGGTATTGATGAATTTGAAGAGTGTTGTGAGACGGTGTAGGAACGACATTTTAGCTTTGCCGGTGAGTCTACTTGGTCTGGCCTTCACGAATCCATTTTCAATAGGCCGCACTTCCGGCACCTACGGAGGGTCTTGCGACGCTTCCCACCATACTCAAACTCGGCATCCGCACTCGTGAGTACTTCTGGCACGGGTTCTTCTCCACCCCGCCGCACTCTCTTTGCTGGAGGTCCAGTGTTACCGGCGATCTTGTCATACACAACCTTTGCGTCCGTTCGATCATCTGACTCTGAATACCCTACAGCTATGTAAAAGTCCTCAATGCGTCCCAGTTTTGCATACTGGCGCGCCTTGGTGCCCGACATGTTGTCTGCGTCCTTCACTTCTAAATCTGGATTGCGCTTCGCACTCTTCACGAACACGAAGTTGGCAGGGGGAAGTGGCTTGCCCGCAGGGACTTCGCCTCCAGGTCCGAACCTTTTGCCTTCACTGTTCCAGATGGGGGCGCTCGGTCCAAAATCGTTGATATGGTCATCTCCCACAACGAGCTTGATATCTTTGGCATCATGTCCAAGGTCAATCAAATGGTAAAACGCAGCAATCGCGCCTCCACACTTTGGTTCACACGTCGCAGTGTCCACAAACTCTACTCCCTCAACAAGATGCTTCAGAATAGGCAGCTTATCCTTGGACTCAAGTGGGTTCTTTACCGGCGGGGTCACAGTTGAGGAGACAAACACATACGCCTTCTCGGCAGAAGCCTTGACCGTTTCAATCAATGACTTGTGCCCAATGGTTGGAGGTTGAAACCGTCCCACCGTGTATGCGACTTTCATTATTACTCCAACTGAAAAAGCAATGGACAATGGGACAACTAATCTCGTGTTAGTGTTGTCAACCACTGTGTTCCATGCCTATCTCATGTATTGTTTGTATTTTTGGTTTGCTGATTGTTATTGTGTTTAGCCCCGCAGGATGCGCTCCAACTCCTCTATGTCTACCTCTGAGTCCGAATCGGCCAATGCAGCGAACGCGTTGGGACGAACGCGACGGACCTGAGCCGTAGGCATCTGGCGCGGCTGCGGCAGAGGCTTGCGTGCCAGCTCATCCCAGACCGCCTGCTGTTCGGCCAGCTTGTCGCGTGCCGCCCAGATTTCCTTGGCGAACTCCAGGTAGGGCATGAGGTCGCGTCCAGATTCCTTGCACTCGGCAATCTTCGCGCGACCGTAGGCACGCCACTCGTCGTCCGTGATCATCATGAGGTGCGCCTTCAGCTTCTCCTCCTCGTCCAGTGCGATGTCACCCCAGTTGGGCCCGTTCCACCGGAACCGCGGGTTGGCCGCGCGCTCTGCATAGTACTTGCACATCATCTGAGTGTACACCTTGCGGCTGCGGTGCTTGCGAGAGCAACGGACCGCAAAGCGCTGGAGGACATCCACCGTGTGGTCGACCTTGGCTGAATACTTGGCCTTAAGGTCTGCTACTGTGGTGCCTGCGGGCACCCACTTGGGGTTGTAGATAGAGCATCCACGAACCGCCGGGTCGAATACGAATCCCGCCTTGCGCATGCGAACTGAATACGGAATCATTTTAGTCAAGTGCCTCTTGACGTTGTTGTGGCTGCTCTCCGTTCGGCGTGGACCTCACGAATCCGTTTTCCACGATTCCATGGACCCAAGTTAAAAATTTGGGGTTGTGGGTTGTGAACCCTGGTTTAGACATGCGCGCCAGTTTCCTTGGCGGCCTTCTTGGCGGCACGGCCAGCTGCCAGCTTATCCTTGGCAGCCTGCTTATCCGCCTCGCTCATGGCGGCCCAGCGTGCCTTTGCGGCGTCTGAGCGGCTGGTCTTGGCAGGTGCCTCTGTGGCCGGCTCAGCCTTGGGTGCCGGTGCCGGCTTCTCCGCCTTGACCGGCTCCGGTGCCGGCTTCTCCTCCTTTGGCACCTCCTGTGCCTGCGCCTTCTTGGCCTTGGCTGCAGCGCGGCCCGCTGCCAGCTTGGCCTTGGCGGCCTCCTTCTCCTCCTCGCTCTTGTTCGCCCAGCGTGCCTTGGCGGCTTCTGAGCGCTTTGAGCTTGTTGACTCCTTGTCTGAGTCATCATCCTTCTTGGGTACCGCTGAGTCCTCTGGGAAGAGGATGGCGAACATCTCCTGTGCGACTGCATCGGGAGACGACTTCGTGTCCATCTTGGACCAAATCTGCTTGAGTGCTGTGACGATCTGCTGCTTCATGACGATGGTGATGTTGTTCGTAGACATTTTGATTGTATGTGTGACTCGCCGGTACTCTATCCATACCATCCATCGAACGAATCCGTTTTTGGGGATTCTCTACAGCGGCTTCAAGCGGACTCATGTCTTGGGGTGGCGACCCTGGCAGGACCTCCTCAAGGACGACCTCTGCTGGAGGAGAGACGGATTCAGTGAACACCTCTGGCTCCCATACAGCTGGTCCATGGATGCGACAGATACGGTTGCCACCAGGTTGGAAGCCATTGGGAAGAGGGCACATGCAGTTGGTTGTTGTACAGTTGAAGTTATCCATTGTGTGATGCCAAGGTATTCCAAGAGGCGGACGAATCCATTTTACAAAAACGGAATCGTGCGGAGTCTTGATAAGGGAGGGCGTCTAGAATGAAGTGGCCTACTCTCCTCACCAAGCTTTCGGGCGCTACCGCATCCAACGAATCATCCGATGCAGTCCGTCACCGTGACATTGAACTCCAGCTCCTTGCTGATTCCATCCGCAAGAGACCCGTTCAATGGTCAGACCTCCAACCAGCCATAGACAAGTCCATCCC
>Ga0208249_1000005_pt1 | contig 65996 bp, 67 predicted proteins | sample CryBogmetaGMA1M_FD_184546 | JGI IMG/M metagenome (GOLD analysis project Ga0208249, IMG submission 184546) | Freshwater microbial communities from Crystal Bog, Wisconsin, USA - MA1M (SPAdes) | ecosystem: Environmental > Aquatic > Freshwater > Lake | place: Crystal Bog, Wisconsin, USA | collected...
ATTTTTCCTGAGAATTTAGCAAACTGCTGTGCTCCTTGGTTACATTTGTAGTGGGGTTTAATTATACCAAACCTGTCGAATACTTTGAAGTATCACGGGCTGAGTCGATGGTTTAGGTGCTATTATGTTTGGGATGGAAAAAAGTATTTTTAGTCGCATAATTGACGGGGAAATCCCTTCATATAAGGTGTACGAAGACGAATATACGTTAGCCTTTTTGGATATTCACCCCGCTCAACCAGGCCATACACTTGTTGTACCCAAAAAGCAGGTAGATCATTTTGAAGATCTCGATGATGAGGACTACGGGCAACTTTGGGAAGCTGTTAAGATTGTGTCCCAGAAACTACATGTTTTTGGTAGGAAAAGAATTGGCGTACAAGTAATTGGAGTAGATGTCCCTCACGCGCACGTTCATCTGATACCTTTTGATACCACTAAGGAATTTCGTACCATTCCTGATATGACTAAAGAGCCAGATTTCGTTATACTTGAAAAAACCCTAAATATAATTCTACAAGGAGAACAAAACAGATGAGTAACGCACTAATCGCTTTATTTTTTGCCGGCGGAGCTGGTGCATGGATCTATGCAAAATTTAACCGAAGTACCGGTAATAATACAAAATCTGCCGGTATCGCTGCAGCTGCTTCAGCTCTTCTCATATTTGTCCTTATGTATTTTATCCTTGGTCTCATAGTTAAAAAATAATCGTGAAAATAACAATTCTATCCGTTGGAAAGAAGAACGACCCCCTTTCCGCTGCTACAATTGAGGAATACGAAAAACGGCTCAAGCAGCGCTTTACTATTCAATGGATCTTTGTTCCTTACAGTGGACTTTCGGGCGCTGAAGCTCGACGGGATGAAAGTGCAAAAATAAGGGTGCATCTTAAGGGTAGTGAGACGGTATGGCTGCTTGATGAAACAGGAGTACAACTAACTTCGCCCGAACTGTCTGAAAAAATCGAAACACTGAAAAACGGAAGCACAAAAGATCTTTTTATTATTATTGGTGGTGCGTATGGAGTCGATAAAACTATTAAAGATCGAGCAGACTTTATCTGGTCGTTATCTAAATTGGTTTTTCCCCACCTACTGGTTCGACTTATATTGGTAGAACAGTTATATCGAGCACACGAAATTGCTCGAGGTAGTGGCTATCATCACGTTTAAGAAACGATAGTTCCCTTTTTAGTATCTCCCTTAAGTACCGCAAGCACGACTTCGGGGTCTGGCTGGCAAATAACAAGTGTTATTTCTTTATCTGCAGCAAAAGCAAGTGCCGCTCGATCCATAATCTGTATTTCCTGATTCGCGAGTGCCTCATTGAAGCTAATTCTCTCATAGCGTTTAGCATCTTTGTGTAGCTCAGGGTCACGGTCATAAATACCATCTACTTTAGTGGTCTTAATTACGGTGTCGCAGTGAAGCTCAAAAGCCTGCGCAACAACACCCGTATCTGTAGTAAAACCAGGTTTGCCGAGCCCTCCTGCGATAAGAACGGCACGATTATCTTTCATGTATTTTTGAGCGCGCTGGTAGGAGAAGCGCTCCGCTACGCTTTCAACCGGAATGTTACTAAAGAGTCTTCCCTCTACTTTTCCTCTTTGATTAAGCACTTCGTTTAGAAATAGTCCGTTCTGTACCGTTGCCAGCATTCCCATCTCATCAGCAATCACTTGATTGGTAAAACCATTTTTGTGCAGTTTTTTACCACGAACAATATTGCCGCCCCCCATAACAACCGCTACGTTATAATCGGCATCTACGAGCGCCTCTATGACCGAGCAGACTTGCTGGGCCATTCCCATATCAAAGTTATATTCTTCTGATCCGAGCTGTTCACCGGATACTTTCAGCATTACATTTTTTCCCATATAACTCCTCTTCATTCGATCTTATTGTACTTGATATAAGAAATAATTTCTAAATAGCTCTTTTCGGTTATATTTTTCATACACAAGTAGCCGTATCGTGCTAGAATTATGACTATATGGATGGGGTGGAAACCGCAAAACAATTAGGCCATGCTATCGCAATGGCACGTCGCTCGGCAGGGCTTACCCAGCAAGAGCTTTGTGCTCGTGCCCAGCTTTCCTATTCCACGCTTGCGAAAATTGAACGTGGTGCCATCAGGACGCCAAGCGTGTTTACGGTGGTCGCAATTGCAGCCGCTACCGGCACTAGTGTTGAGCAGCTGGCTGGAGGTGTAGGTGAAACCATGCAACCGGTTTCGAAACAATATAAAGTTGCCAAAAACGGTATTGAGTTTGTCTATTTTGATGTAAACGGTGTACTTGTTCACTTCTTTCAAAGAGCACTTTCTCAACTTGCACATGATGCTGGTGTTTCACCTGATGTTGTCGAGAGTATTTTTTGGCGATATAACGATATGGTTAATAAGGCAGAAATTACCCTTGAGGAGTTTGAGCAAAAAATGGCTTTACAGCTTAACCTGACTTCCCTTTCCTGGAAAGAATATTATTTAAAGAATATTGAGCCGATTGAAGAAATGCATAATTGCGTACGAGCAGTCGCAGAACACTTCAAAGTAGGCCTTATTTCTAATAATATGCCTGGATTTATTCCGGCCATGATTGAGCGAGGATTACTTCCTAATATTGCCTATGATGCCATCGCTGATTCGTCAAAGCTTGGCATGCTTAAGCCAGAACAGCAAATGTACCAAAAGGCAGCTGAACTAGCACACATGACTCCTGATAAATTACTACTTATTGATGATGGTAGAACCAATATAACTGCCGCCGAATCACTTGGTTGGCACGTGTTATGGTTTGATGATTTTCATGCCGCTGAAGGCCGAGAACGAATAGAACAGATTCTTCAGTAGACTAGACAAAACTGGCTAACTCTTTTTCGAGAGTTTCGAGTATTTTTTGCTCGTTTTGTAGGCTATTTCGAGTTTGCGCAACCACTTCTTTCGGTGCGTGATCAACGTAGCTTTTGTTAGAAAGTCTGCCTTCTAGTTGGGTGACGTTTTGGTGGGTGCTCTTGATGCGCTCCTCAAGCTTTGTTATGTATTTTTTTGTGACACTGTCATCAATCGCAAGCCAACAATTCTCGCTAGAAGTTGCAAGGCTGACTCCTTTTTTCTCTGTTTTTTGATTGATTGAACCAAGTTTCGCCAGTTGTTTTAGTAGTACTTCATTTTCACTAATGAGGGTGCTGTCTGAATACTCCAGAGCTACCTTGGATATCCCGAGTGCACTTGTAATTGCGCGAACTTCAATCACGATTACCTGCAAGCGATCAAAGGCGTGGGCTTTTTCTTTAGAAAAAGTTATAACAGGCTCTGCCTGCTTTGCAATTAGGAAGCTTCCCGCGTGGCGTTGTTGCCAGATCACCTCTGTTACAAATGGTGCAAATGGATGAGCGAGTTCGAGTGATTTATCTAAAATATACCCAAGCAGCGGTGTATTAATACTTCCCTTGCTTGCCTCGATATACCAGTCGGCAACTTCATTCCAAATAAAGTGATACAGTACTTCGTATGCTTCACTGAAACGAAAGCTCTCGATGAGTACGCTTATTTCTTTTTGCGCAAAGCTGAGCCGGCTTACGATCCAGTTATCGGCAATAGATTCTGGGGTCACTCCCCCGCTCGCTGTATTTTCTTGGGATTGCACGTAACGAGCAATATTCCAAAGCTTATTGCAGAAATTTCGGCCTGCAATAATTTTTCCAGGAGCATAGGCTGCGCTATAACCAGCGCTTCTTCCAGCTATGATTCCCATGCGAATAGCATCAGCCCCATAGGCTTCTAATACTTCCTTTGGGTTGATTACATTGCCAAGACTCTTGCTCATTTTTCTGCCGTCTTCAGAGCGAACCATGCCGTGTAAATAAACGTTTTTAAAGGGTATTTCCCCGGTCATATACGTTCCAACACAGATCATTCGAGCAACCCATTGGTATAAAATATCCTGGCCAGTTTCCATGACGGAATTAGGATAAAACTTCTTAAAGTCGTCGCTGTCTGGATAATCGAGTGTTACGAATGGCCATTGGCTTGAGCTGAACCAGGTATCAAAGACATCAGGGTCGCGACGGTAGGTTTTGCCGTCAATAACCAATTCTTCTTTGTCTACCTCTGTATTAAAAATCCAATCATCACTGTCGGCAACATTTTGAAATGCTGGTATAGGGATACCCCAAGCTATTTGCCTACTAATATTCCAGTCTTTAATCGATTCTAGATATGCCAAAACTTGATCTGCTTTTGCCGCAGGATAAAAAGTAATTTTTTTAGCCTTTAATGCCTGTATGGCTGGGGCAGCTAATTTCCGCATATCTATAAACCATTGATCAAGCAACATTGGCTCAATGACAGACCCACACTTATAGCACGTCCCTACCCTGTTCTTGTAGGCTTCATCAACTTTAAGGAGCAAGCCTTTTTCGTCGAGTTTCTTAGCAACTGCAGTGCGCGCTTTGGCAACCGTCAGTCCCTCAAACTCTTTGGCTAGATGGTTCATCGTTCCATCATGGTTTATAACCCTTACGTGCGGAAGGTTATGTCTTCCAGCTACTTCGTAATCATTGAAGTCATGGGCAGGAGTTATCTTCACCACTCCCGTACCAAAAGTACGATCAACCATTTCATCAGCAACAACGCGCACTTCAAATGGACCGCTTGGACCCTCGATTGTAACAACGGTATTTACGAGCTTTTTGTAGCGTTCATCGTCTGGGTGCACTGCTACGGCAGTATCGCCATAGATAGTTTCCGGTCGAGTTGTTGCTAGCTCAAACGGGCCATATTTTAAGTAGTAAAGTGGACTTGTCCTATCTTCGTGCAACACTTCAATATCCGCAAAACCTGTTCGGTGAACGGTACAGTAGTTAACGAGCCTTTCACCTCTGTAGATATACTGCTCGTCCCACATTTTTTTAAACATTTTGTAGGATGAATCAACGACTTTTTTATCTAATGAAAAAGTAAAGTGATCCCAGTCAAGACTGGCGCCGAGTTCTCGAAATTGTGACGCAAAAACTTCTTTATTCTTTGCTACAAAGTCCCAAATCTGCTCGAACAGTTCCTCACGTGAAAAGTCAAAACGACTCTTCCCTTCTTTGGCAAGCTGTTTTTCGTAGACAACCTGCGTTTCGAATCCAGCATGATCAGCACCCGGTACCCATAAAACAGATCTTCCCTGCATTCGGTAGTAACGAGCCATAACATCTTGAATCGCAAACATAAGTGTGTGACCTATGTGTAGACTTGCATTTGCATTTGGCAAAGGTAGCACAATACTAAAGGGCTCACCTTTTTTAGTTGGAGCGAAAAGATCATTATCTTCCCAAAGCCGGTAAATGGCAGCTTCGTGTTTCTGGGGTTCATATACCGTATCAAGTGCCACTCGTTTTTCTCCTGTTATTCTTTTCCCACGTGAAAGGTTTTTAACTATACCTCTATTTTACCTGTTACAACGGATATGACAAAACTACATTTTGAGATTTGGTGCGATAGCCAGCGTATAAGGATCTGCCGTTTTGGTATACTGCATCGCTTTAATGCAGCCAAGGGTGGCGATCATAGCACCGTTATCAGTACATAAATCGATGGGGGCATAGTCGATAGGTATGGGGATAGCGGCCGAGAGTTGAGTGCGTAATTCTTGGTTGGCGGCAACTCCACCAGCAATAACAACAGAGGTGGGATGAAGTTCGTTGAAGGCTTTAAGGGTCTTATCTACCACTGTTTTTATAGCGGTATATTGAAAGCTGGCGGCTAAATCACTTTTTTGAGCTTCTGTGAGGCGCTCAGGCAGCTCAAATGAGGGAAGACGATAATCTGCGCCTACGGCAGCTTGTGCAGCCCTTAGAACGGCTGTTTTGAGGCCTGAGAAGCTAAAATTATATGGACTATCAAGCTTAGCAATAGGAAAGGTGAAGGCATGTGGGTTTCCGGCGAGCGCTGCTTTTGCAACTGAAGGGCCGCCAGGGTAGGGGAGTCCTACGATTTTCGCCACCTTATCGAAGGCTTCACCAATAGCGTCATCTACTGTTTGGCCAAGCAGGTCATAGTCGAAGTGGTCTCGAAAATAGACTAATTGGCTATGCCCGCCGCTTACGATCAAGGATAGAAGGGGGAAGGTGGGTTGGGGTTTCACTAGAAAGTTTGCATAAACATGCCCCTCTACGTGGTTAATGCCGTAGAGTGGCTTGTTTTTAATAATGGCGAGGGTGCGGGCTGATAGCACGCCCACTAGAAGGCTCCCCGAAAGACCAGCCCCGTAAGTAACCGCAATGCCGTCAATGTCATCCCAGGTGCAGCCACTTTCACTGAAGACGTTCTCTATAACTGGAGTTATAAACTCGATGTGACTGCGAGCGGCTATCTCTGGCACTACACCGCCAAAAGCAGCATGCAAGTCCATTGAGCTTGCAACTGATTGCGCCAGAAGTGTTGAGCCATTTTCTACAATGGCTGCTGCTGTCTCATCACAACTGCTCTCTATTCCGAGTATTTTCATATAAAAAGTACTGTAACATAGCACCTAAAAATAGGGTATTATAGGATGATATGAGTTATGTAAAACGGGTTATCAAAAAGGCATTGCCTGTGACCAAAAAAAGAGAATTAGAACAAGCCTTTAGATTACATAAAGCCCATTTGGCATCGACGGTATTTCGATCTCCGGCATCTGGTATGCGGGTGATTGGTATTACGGGGACAAATGGGAAAACGTCGACCTGTTCGTTCGTAAATGAAATTATTAAACATTCGGGTAAGAGAACGGCACTGTACACAACGGCATATAGTGAAATCGCAGGAGTCAAGACCCCTAATCGAAGCCACATGACGGTAGCAAGCGCTTGGTCTGTTCAGAAATTCTTCGCAGAAGCTAAGCGCAAAAAAGTAGAATGGGTAATTTTGGAAATCACTTCCCATGCGCTTGATCAGTATCGAATTAATGGAGTACCGCTCGAAATTGTAGCAATCACCAACTTGTCGCAGGATCATCTTGATTACCACGGCACGATGGAGGACTATGCGGGTGCCAAAGCCCGAATTATTACCGACTTCTCTCCTAAGACTGTCGTATTAAATGCCGACGATGAATGGTTCGGTTTTTTTGCAAAGAAAGTTAAAAACAAGCTCATCACCATAGGAGAGGGAAGCGCTAATTACCAAATCAAGGAACTACAGTTGCTCCCTACTGGAATGAGTTTTAACCTTATAAGTGCCAAGGGAATTTTAGCGCTCACCTCGAAGGCTGTGGGGCATTTTAATGCCTATAACATTGCCATGGCAGCAACTATTTGTCAGTCGATGGGTTGCAAGAAAGAAGTTATTGAAGAAGCAGTAGCGCATCTTCCAGTCGTACCTGGCAGAATGGAGCCAGTTTTTGAAGGTCAAAACTTTGCGGTACTCGTAGATTATGCCCACACACCGGATGCGCTGGAAAATGTCTTAAAGGCGGCGCGTACTATTTCGAGTAATAATGTACGAATTGTCTTTGGAGCAACCGGGGATCGCGATACTACTAAGAGAGCTCCAATGGGTGCAGTCGCCGCTAAGTTTGCTGATTTTATCTATCTGACAGATGACGAAACTTATTCAGAAAATGGCGATTCCATAAGAAAAGCAGTACTTGAAGGGATTGAGCAACAGGGTGAATTTAAAAAGTGTAGCGAAATTGCCGATCGCAGGAAAGCAATTAAACAGGCATTTGCTGATGCCAAAAAAGGTGATGTAGTGATTCTTGCTGGTATTGGCCATCAAGATTATCGGGCAATGGGAAACACAAAGCTTGCCTGGGATGAGCGTGAAATAGCCCGAGACGTACTTAGGGAAATGGATAACGAAAGGAAAGTATGAAAAAACTAATAGCATTTGATCTTGACGACACGCTAGCCATCACTAAATCACCAATTACTGACAGGATGTCTGAATTACTTGAAAAATTACTCGTCCACTACGATGTATGCGTTATAACGGGCGGATCATTTGAACAGATTAAAAAGCAGGTAGCAAGCCGTCTTGAAGTTGAAGATTTGCTCCTTAGAAAATTACACCTTATGCCTACCTGTGGAACAAGATATTATCGCTATCATGAATCGAAACATGAGTGGGAACAGCAGTATGCAGAGGATTTATCTCCAGCTCAGAAAAAGAAAATTATAGAAACACTTGAGGAGGCCGCAAAGAAGCTCAATCTTTGGGAGGCGAACCCTGAAGGAGAGATAATTGAAGATAGGGGTAGCCAAATCACCTACAGTGCTCTGGGCCAGCAAGCCAGCCCCGAGGAAAAATATGCGTGGGATCAAGATGGTACAAAAAAACATGCAATTAGAGATTATGTTGCTGAACGACTTGATGACCTTGAAGTCCGAGTGGGCGGTACAACATCTGTTGACGTCACAACAATAGGTATCGATAAAGCCTATGGAATGAAGAAACTAATTGAAGCGCTTGGTATCTCAAAAGAAGAGATTCTTTTTATTGGCGACAAGCTGGAAGAGGGCGGAAACGATTATCCCGTGAAAGCCTTTGGAATTGATACCATTGCTGTCGATGGCTGGCAGGATACTGCTTTAGTCCTTGAAGGTATATTGGCGATTTCATAACTCTTGACAGTCCACCAAGCAATTCCTACTATAGAAAGACAAATTAGCACTCTAGCTATCTAAGTGCTAATACCTAAGTAAATAATGGAGGTTCGAGATGGCATTAAAGATACAACCACTTGCAGACAATGTTGTTGCAGAGCAGGACGCGGCGGAAGTGAAAACTGCCAGTGGCATTTTTCTCTCTGCACAAGCAACTGAAAAACCTAAGACGGCAAAGGTACTCGCCGTGGGAGACAAGGTGAAATCTGTTAAAAAAGGTGATCGAATTCTCTACAAAAGTTACAGTACAACGGACGTGAGATTAGACGGATCAGACTACATACTTCTTAAAGAAGAAGACATTTTAGCAACAGTTAACTAGACAGAACAGGGAATATAATGGCAAAAAAAGTTTTTTATGATGAAGATGCACGACGACGAGTTCTCGGTGGTGCCGAGATTCTCTATAACGCAGTAAAAACAACCATGGGCCCAAAGGGTCGAAACGTGGTGGTTGGTAAAAGTTATGGCGCCCCCAGTGTTACGCACGATGGTGTTACTGTAGCTAAGGCAGTAGATATTCAAGATGTTGATGATGAAACGCTTGGCTATAAAGTAGGTGCTGAACTTATAAAACAAGCAGCAAATAAGATGAATGACGTTGCTGGCGACGGCACAACTACTGTTACTGTTTTAACGTATCATTTGCTTAATGAAGCGAATAAATTAATCGCCGCAGGACACAATCCTATGCAGCTGCGTAAAGGTCTTGAAAAGGCAACCGAACAGGCGCTTAAAAAACTTTCTACTCTTTCTGAATCCATAGAGGGAAATAAAAAACGCGTTGCAGAAGTAGCAACTATTAGTGCCGGAGACGCTGAAATTGGAGCCCTTATCGCTGAAGTTATAGAAAAAGTTGGTAAAGATGGAGTAGTTACAGTTGAAGAAGGACAGGGGCTGAAGCTTGAAAGCGAAGTTGTCGAAGGCTTTACGATTGATAAAGGATTCGTTAGTCCTTATTTCGTTACCGATCCTGCGCGAATGGAAGCGATTTATAATAAACCAGCTATTGTTGTAACTGATAAAAAGCTTAGCTCTACGCAAGATTTTCTACCACTACTCGAAAAACTTGCTCAAGCCGGTAAGAAGGATCTCGTACTAATTGCAGAAGATGTTGACGGAGAAGCGCTGACGACACTCGTTTTGAATAAGCTTAAAGGAGTATTCAACACTGTAGCTATCAAAGCACCTGCTTTTGGAGATCGCCGCAAGGATATCTTACAGGACATCGCTATCCTAACCGGTGCGCAAATTATTAGCGGAGACCAAGGTGATGATTTCGAAAACGTGGACCTTTCCTTCGTCGGCTCTGCTCGCAAAGTAATTGTAACCAATGACCAAACGACCATTATCGAAGGCAGCGGAAATCCAGTTGAAATTACTGCTCGTATAAAGCAGATTAAGGCGCAGGCTGAATCTGCTAGCTCAGATTATGAAAAAGATAATTTAGAAAAAAGACGAGCTGCACTGGCGGGTAAAGTAGCGGTTATTAAAGTTGGCGGAGCAACAGAAACCGAAATAGAGGAGAAGAAGTATCGAGTAGATGATGCAGTCGCTGCAGTTAAGGCAGCACTCAGCGAAGGAATTGTTCCTGGTGGTGGAGTAAGTCTTATTAATTTATCCGAATCGATCGTACTCTCAGGTGACGATACTCTCAAAGCGGGTGGTCAATTGCTCAAAAATGCGCTCGAACAGCCGTTTCGCGTACTTCTTAGTAATGCCGGCCTAAATCCAGACGAATGGTTACCAAAGATTCGATCAGGAAAAGCTGGCCAGGGCGTTAACGTCAATAGTGCAACTGGACTCCTTGATTTGAAAAAAGAGGGGATTATTGACCCGGCTCGAGTGACTAAAGAAGCGCTACAAAATGCGGCATCAATCGCAGGTACTGCGATGACTATGGGTGCACTTGTGGTTGATGTTCCCGAAAAAACAAATGCAACTCCTGACATGAGTGGCATGGGAATGATGTAGCAAAAGCAAGAACTATAAAAAAAGGACTCCGCGTGGAGTCCTTTTTAAAAAACACATATCTTTATTTGTTTTGCATGAAGTAGTTGATCTCATTAATTACATCAAGAAGTGCTTGAGCACGCACGTTTTCGTCAGTAATTTCGTGAGCAGCTTTATAGGCCATCGGTACTAATGCTTGATCATCTGACGCCTGAATCATCATCATTAGTGTTTTGAATTTTTCTTCTGGGGGCAAATTGAGTTGTCCAACTAAAGGAGATAACTCTTTTAGGGCTTCTTTCTTAATATCTAGAAGATCTTTGTCTACTCCAGGCGCTTCCACGGTACTCGCAGGATTTTCAAAAACAGGGGTTCCGTCATCACTGATTGATGGTGCTGCCAACGACTCAACGTCATCATTTGCAACTGGCTGCGCGTATTGCGGTGCAGCTGGCATTGCAGGAGGCTCTGGCGGCATGACTGTTTGCCCGACAGTACCTACTACCGGTTGATTAGTTTGTGCCGGCATTACCGTTCCGGGTTGTTGAGCCATAGGTTGCCCAGTTGTTTGATCGAACATACCACCCCCATTACTATTTTTATTGGTTGATTCTACAATAACATAAGCGTATTCAATAAATAAAGCTTTAAGCTTTTTATTTTGGTACTATAAAATGCATACAGTTGAACCTATAAAAAGTGAGGGACCCTATGTTAGATGATGTTGTAATGATTCATGAACGAGATGCGCAAGATGCGCTTGGAATTGCGGAGAAACAGTGGCAGCAACTTTTAGTAGACTTCTCAATCCAAAAAATGAGCCAAAAGCCTGCGAATATTGTATTTGCTGGTATGGGCGGTTCTGCCCTCGGAGCCCTACTTGCGTCAACCTGGCCGGGCTTTACTATTCCCTTTGAAATCGTTAGAAATTATTCAATTCCTAAGTATGTCGGCAGTACAACCTTATTTATTGCATCAAGCTATTCGGGAAATACAGAAGAAACACTTTCTGCCCTTGAGCAGGCCGAAAAAACTGGCGCACAGATTGTGGTTATAGCTGGAGGCGGAAAACTAGTAGAGATTGCTCGTGAAAAAAATTATTCGGTTGCAGTTTTACCAGAAGTTACGCAACCGAGATATGCGGTTTTGTATAGCTTCAAGGCATTTTTAAGCGTGCTTGTTGCTGCGCAACTACTCGATGAAGTGCAGATGAAAACAGAAGTGCAAAAAGTAAGTGATTTTCTTAAATCACAAACAAGCCTCTGGGCACCAACCATCGAAACCGCTAAAAACCCGGCCAAGAAACTAGCGCTTGATCTCGTCGGTAAATCGATCGTAATCTATGGTGGGCCACTAACGTATCCCGCTGCATACAAATGGAAGATTAGTTTTAATGAAAATGCTAAAAATATCGCCTGGGTTAATCAATTCCCTGAATTTAACCATAATGAGTTCCTCGGATGGACCAGCCATCCACTGGATAAGCCGTATGCTGTTGTTGACTTACGCTCATCATTTGAACATCCGCAAATACAAAAACGTTTTGAAGTAAGCGCAAAGTTACTCAGTGGCAAACGACCAGCATCTCACACTGTGCAAGCAGAAGGTGAATCAATGCTAGAGCAACTATTATGGCTCGTTGTTATGGGGGATTTTGTCAGTCTCTATCTCGCACTCTTGAATGGCCTTAATCCAACGCCCGTTGATTTAATTGAAAAATTCAAAAAAGAACTCATATAATTTTTATTTATTAGTCTAGCTTCGCTATACTTAGAACCAATTGGTATCTGGAGGGGTCGCCTAGTGGCCTATGGCGCTCGCTTGGAAAGCGGGTTGGGGCGTGAGTCCCTCGAGAGTTCGAATCTCTCTCCCTCCGCCAATTCCTTATTTCGTTATTAACAGTTATAGATGATACAATTTTAAGATATGGATCATGTAATTTCATCTCTTGAAAAAATACTAAAAGACACTTTTGGCGTTGACGAAAAGGTTGTTTTCTCTGTACCTGATTTTGAGTTTGGTGATGCCACGACAAATTGCGCAATGCAGTTATCCAAACCGCTAAAAAAAGCTCCTCGATTTATTGCGGAGAAGATAGTAGCGGTGCTTGAGGATGAAAATCCAAGCTGGTTTGCATCAGCCAAGGTTGAAGGACCTGGCTTTATAAACCTAGTATTCAAAGATGATTTTTTATTTAAATTTATTAATTATAAAAAACAAACAATCGCTTCAAGTGAATCCTATGTTCTGGAATATTCATGTCCAAATGCTTTTAAGGAACTCCATGCTGGGCATTTGTATCAGACGGTAGCGGGGGATAGTATTGCAAAACTACTTGAATTTGTTGGTGCCACCGTGCATCGAACAAATTTTGGAGGTGACGTCGGTTTGCACGTCGCCAAGGCTATGTGGGGAATTCAAAAAGAACTTACAGACGAAAATGGAATTGCATCAATAAATATAGATGAGCGACCGAAATTTTTGTCCAAGGCGTACGTTTCCGGAGCTGCGGCTTACGAAAATGATGAAAGCGCCAAGCAAGAAATTGAACGTATTAATAAAAAAATTTATGCACTGCATGATGAGAATGACCATGAATCGAGCTTTGCGAAAATTTATTGGACCTGTCGACAGTGGAGTTATGACTATTTTGACCAATTTTACAAAAAGATAAAAGTTGCACCATTTCGTTTTTATGCTGAAAGCGAGACGGCGCCAGTTGGAATGAAAATCGTTGAAGCGGGGAAAAAACAAGGTATCTTTGAGGAATCAGAAGGCGCGATAGTGTATCGTGGCGAGGACCAAGGACTTCATACCCGAGTTTTTGTAACCAAGACCAAACTCCCAACCTATGAAACTAAAGATCTAGGGGTTATATCAAAAGAATTTGAAGACTACCATTTTAGTAAAAGAATTCTAATTACGGGGCGAGATCAAGCTGAGTATATGCGCGTTGTTTTTGCTGCCGCTGAGCGAGTTATGCCGGAAACTAAAGACAAAATGCTGCATATTACGAATGGAATTATTAAATTTGCTAGTGGTGCCAAGATGAGTTCACGACTTGGTAATGTAACTACGGCCAATGATGTCCTTGAGACTGTTTATGCAAATACGCCACAAGAAAGCCCGGAATCGACACGAACGTCTATTACGCTAAGCGCTGTAAAATACAGCCTGCTCAAACAACGACTTGGATCTGACGTTGCCTTTGATGTCGAAAACTCAGTGAGTCTTCTTGGGAATAGCGGTCCATACCTGCAGTACGCTCTCGTACGAGCCTACAGTATCCTTGAAAAAGCACACTACCGAGAAGCAGTAATTGCTGAAATTGACTCCTTCGAGGCCGGCGAACGACGGCTCGTACATCAACTCGCTAAATTTACAGAAGTAAGCAAGACTGCAGCACTTGCTTATTCCCCTCATATTTTATGTACCTATCTCTACGAAACGGCAGCAGCGTTTAATGTTTTTTATGAACACAATCGTGTTATTGGAGATGAGCGAAGTGATATTCGTTTAAAAATTGTTCACGAATACATGAAGATACTTGAGACGGGCCTCAAGTTGCTAGGAATTGATCAACTAACAAAAATGTAGGGTATAAAAATGAAGGGCATACAACTATGAATACTAAAAAAACATCAGCTCTTTTGTTATTTCCTAACCAACTTTTTGAGGCAAAACATTTGCCAGCAGCTGACGTAATATATGTCCTGGAAGAACCATTTTTTTTTGGTATTAGCCCTGATAAACCCCGGAAGTTTCATAAACAAAAACTCGTACTACACAGGGCAAGTATGAGGATTTATAGAGATGAGTTGCTGCATCACGGACTTGATGTTGCGTTAGTTGAACTTCCAGAGATTATGGATATTGAATCATTTATAGTCCAACTGGCAAAAAAAGGGATAGTACATTTAAAGTTATTCGATCTTGTTGATCACGCACTCGAAGAAAGCGTCCTTAAGGCAGTTGAGCAGATTCGTAATACTCATTTTGAATTAGAAGTATTACCTTCGCCTGGTTTTATTTTAAATAAGCGTGAGGTTATTGCGTATTTTGGGGGCAAACAGAGTTATTCATTCCAGGATTTTTATAGCTTGCAGCGCAAATCCCTTAACCTACTAATAGATAAATACGATAAACCGGTCGGGGGGAGATGGAGTTTTGATACAGAAAACAGAAAGAAATTCCCAAAGGGTGCGCCACTTCCGGAGGATCTGAAGACTCATGAGAACAACTATGTATCTGAAGCCCAAGATTGGGTTACTGATCATTACTCTGATAATCCCGGTGAGATGGAGCATTTTATGTGGCCCACATCACGAGCCGAAGCGAAAAAACAATTAACAGTTTTTTTGAGAGACCGGCTGGAGAACTTTGGGCCCTATGAGGATGCTATCGAACAAAACTCTGTTATACTTTTTCACTCAGGGATATCGGCACCACTTAATATCGGCCTACTTACCCCGAATGAAGTAATTGAGGCACTTAATGAATACACCCAAAGTAACAAAGTAGCCCTAGCAAGTGTCGAAGCATTTATGCGGCAGATTATTGGATGGCGAGAGTATGTACGGGGTATTTATGATGTTAAGTCGGAAGTACTACTGCGCAGTAATGAACTTGGGCATTACAAAAAAATGACCGATGCATGGTGGAAGGGGACAACCGGGCTTCCGCCGGTTGACGCAGTGATTGCTAAAGTAAATAAATATGCTTACGCGCATCATATTGAGCGGCTTATGATACTCGGAAACGTCATGCTGCTTTCTGAAATTGATCCAATTGAAGTAAATGAATGGTTTATGACTCTTTTCATTGATGCCTATGACTGGGTAATGCTACCTAATGTTTTTGGGATGAGCCAATATGCAAGTGGGTCATTAATGACAACGAAACCCTACATTAGCGGGAGTAACTACATACTCAAAATGAGTCACTATAAAAAGGACGTGTGGACGGAAACGATGGATGGCTTGTATTGGCAATTTGTCGATAAACACAAACAATTACTCGGTTCTAACCCACGAACCAGCATGATGGTGAGCATGTACAAAAAAATGCCCATTCCCCGAAAAAATGCCCTCCTCCTAAAAGCAAATGCATTTAAAAAAGAGACTACAAAATAGGCCGTAGTGTCGATATACTAAAGGCATGAAAAAGAGCCCAGAAGAATGGAAAAAAGTACTGACTAAGGAGCAGTACGACGTTTTAATAGATAAGAAAACGGAAGTTCCATTTACCGGAGATTATCTCTACAACGAAGAAGATGGCACCTATGATTGCGCTGCCTGCCATGCACCATTATTTGCAAGCGAAACAAAATTTGAGGCACACTGCGGTTGGCCTTCTTTCAATAATGTTATTAGCGAAAAAGCAGTAGTCCTAAAAGAAGATCGGTCTGAGGGTATGCAGCGAGTTGAAGTTATTTGCGGTAATTGTGGTGGCCATCTAGGGCATGTTTTTAATGATGCCCCTGATCAACCAACCGGTGTACGGTTTTGTATCAATTCTGCTGCACTTAATTTTAAGGCAGAGTAAAAGCGTACCGTATAAGTACACTATCAGTGTATAATCTCTAAACAATGAATAAAAAATCAGCACAAACGCCTGAAAAACTACTGTGGGTTGACCTTGAGATGACGGGGCTCGATCCTGCCAAGGATCGAATACTGGAGATTGCCGCTATAGTAACCGATTTTAACTTTAATGAATTAGCGCAGTTTGAGTCTATCGTTCATCAGTCTGATACGGTAATCGCCAACAGCAATCAATGGTCATTGGATGCGCACACTAAAAGTGGATTATTAGAAAAAATAGCGCTAGCACCAAAAGAAGAAGATGTGCGAGATGAATTCGCGGCATTCATTAAGGCGAACTTTAAAGATGAGCCCGCGACCCTTGCCGGGAACAGCATCCATCAAGATCGCCGTTTTATAGATGCATGGTGGCCTGATATCGCCCAACTTTTACACTACCGAATGGTTGATGTCAGCAGCTTTAAAATTATTATGCAAACTAAATACAGCAGGGTTTTTGCTAAGACGGAATCACATAGAGCGCTTGAAGATATCAGGGAATCAATCGCTGAACTTAAATACTATCTTTATTTAGAGGAAAGAAAGCGATGAATCTAACAGTTATCGATAAAACCCTCATGGGGTACAAAGATGTGAGTAAGACATTTCCCTATGGCGATGATATAGCAGTCTATAAGGCAGGGGATATCCTTTTTGCTTTAGTGCAGAATACGACTGACCCACTCCGGGTGAGCCTCCGATGTGACGAACAACTCGCTAAGTTGCTAAGAGAAAAGTATGAAACAGTCTTGCCCGGCCAAAAACTAAATCAAAAAAAATGGAATACTATCATTTTGAGTGGCCAATTAAGCAATGATGAGATTTTCGATCTGATCCGACACAGCTACAATCTCGCCACTAATTCTTAGGTATATTTTGTACCAGTGCCTGAGAGTCGTCGTAAAAAGCTTTTAGTTGTTTTTGCGTAGCCGTACTTTTTGTAGCAGTATAGGTTGTCTGGATGGCTGCCGAATAATCGCCTAATCGTGCAGTCATGAGCGTATCGTAGGTTGCGTCATAGGTGCCACCATTGAAGGCAAGCTGTAATTGGTTGACGTATTTATTGTCAGCATATTTAGCAATAAGTTTTGTGGGTTTCTTTTGTCCAAGCTTTGCAAGTATAGCGGTAGTCTGCGTATTTTGGCTTGTTAGTACTGCCCGAATCGTCGCGGCATTATTTAGCGTCGTAGTATTTTGAGAGTTTTTGGTGGCATCAGTTGCAATCGCAATCATGTCATTTTGTTTTGCTGCTAATTTATAGAAATTTACCAGAGATGAGCTGCCTGACCCAGAAAAGAGCGCGATTATGACAAAGAAAATGATTAATAATCCGACTCCACCAATAGCTACCTGGAATAATCTTTTATTTTGCGAACCACCGCTAGGCATGCGAGAGGGCTTATTCTTTTCGGGATTAAGGATAAAATCGTAATCAGATGAGGGTTGATCGTTATTCATAATATAGTACCTATAGCATAACCAATTTTATTCGGGGGTGCTAGTGCTTGTGCTTGTTTACCCTATCTACGTGTACAATTACAAATAGTATGGACGCAGTAGAAGATATAAAAAATAGACTATCAGTTGAAGATGTAATTGGTGATTATATGGAACTGAAAAGGGCGGGAAGGAATTTCCGAGGTCTTTCTCCTTTTAATAGTGAAAAAAGTCCGAGCTTTATGGTGAGTCCAGAAAAGCAAATCTGGCATGATTTCAGTAGCGGTAAGGGCGGCAATATCTTTAGTTTTGTTATGGAAATGGAAGGGGTAGATTTCAGGGGTTCTCTTGAAATTCTCGCTAAAAAAGCCGGTATTGATCTAGGCGTTTATCAAAAAAATGACGGCAAATATAGGCAACAAAAAGAAAAATTACTAGAAGCAGTTGAGCTTGCAACTAAATACTACGAACAGACACTTTTAAAGAATAAATTAGCGCTTGATTATGTGCTAAAGCAGCGGAATTTTAATAAAGAAACGCTACAGGATTTCCGGCTTGGCTATGCGCCATATTCTGGGTCAGCACTCGTAGATTTTTTGAAAAAAAGAGGTTTATCGGAGGATATCATTTTGAAGGCAGGTCTGGGCTCCCGTCAGTATAGAGGGGTGGCGGATATGTTTCGGGGGAGAGTAACCGTCTCACTCGCTGATCCTCAGGGTGCACCGATAGGTTTTACGGCTCGAATACTCAGTAACGATATTGACGCACCAAAGTACATCAATACTCCCCAAACACCACTTTATGACAAAAGTCGCCATGTATTTGGACTACATCTCGCTAAAGATGCTATTCGTCGATCCGGCTTTGTGGTTATCGTCGAAGGAAATCTTGACGTAATAGCATCCCATCAGGCTGGTATAAAAAATGTTGTTGCCACCGCCGGTACAGCCATTACGCCTTATCATTTGAAGGCTTTGCATCGTTTTACTTCAGATATACGTCTTTGCTTTGACCAAGATAATGCTGGTATCAATGCAGCCGAACGAGCCATTTCTGTTGCTCAGGGCGCGAAAGTGCAGCTTTCGATTATCTCCATAACTAATTCCAAAGATCCGGATGAGCTTATCCAAAAAGATCCTAAGCTTTGGGCTGAAGCCATTGAAAAACCACAATATGCACTAGATTGGCTTGTCGATCGTTACAGCTCGATATATGACATTTCTTCCGCCCGGGGCAAGAAGGATTTTACCGACAAACTCATGGAGACAATGACGTATCTTGAAGATGAAGTAGAACGCGACCATTACTTAATGAAGCTCGCCAAACTGCTTGGAATTGGCGAACTAGCTATAAGAACTAAACTTGAAACGTTCGGTGAATCCAAAAAAGAAAAACAGCCCAAGAAAATACTCGCGAGCCCTGAGCAAAATATTGTTGATCCATATATGTATCAAGATCAGATACTCTGCCTCCTGGTAGCGTTTCCAATAACCAGGCGTCTGCTTGAAACCGAAACAACACCCCTTAAATTCGATGGTTCTAATAGACAAAGAATTTACGATTATATGCAGTCAAATCCACACACCTCTTTAAACGAAAACATACCTAAGGAGTTGCAAGATGACGAAGACTATGTCAAAATACTGCTATTCAAAGCTGAAGAGCTCTATAACGGATTCGACTCTAACGAGCGACTGAGAGAGCTAAGAGATTTAATCCATAAACTAACAAAAAAATACCAAAAAGATCAGAAAACACAGCTCACAGAAGAAATTCGAAATGCTGAACTAGTGGGTGACGAAGTTTTGGTGGCAAAACTACTCAATAAATTCAACGAATTATTAAAAAAAGAATAGGAGCCCTCTATGGCCGATGACGCACAGGCAAAAGATTTAACAGAAGCTAAAAATCTATTACTCGAAAAAGCAAAAAAAGAAGGTAAGATCGAGCAGAAAGAAATTTTTGCTTCAATTCCTGATGTACCAGAAAATCTAGATTTACTTGATGCGCTGTATGCAGAATTATCTGAAGGTGCTATTGAATTAATTCCTCTCGATGAGCCAATTGCTGAATTTGAAGCAGAATGGGTAGCTGAAGAGGAAGAGGAAGAGGTTGTCGTAGACCAAGCAGCGTTTTTAGATGACGTTTCCGACGACTCAGTTCGCCTATATCTCAGAGAAATAGGTAAAATCCCACTACTTACTTCCGAACAAGAGCTTAAACTTGCACATGAAGTTGTTTCTGGAGATAAACGAGCAAAAGACAAAATGGCGGAAGCAAATATGCGTTTAGTTGTTTCTATTGCCAAAAGATACGTTGGACGAGGTCTCGATTTACTTGATTTGATTCAAGAGGGTAATACTGGGCTTCTACGGGCAGTAGAAAAATTTGATCCTGATAAGGGATTCAAATTTAGCACCTATGCAACATGGTGGATTCGCCAGGCTATTACGCGAGCGATTGCTGATCAAGCGCGTACAATTCGTATTCCTGTTCACATGGTTGAAACCATCAACAAACTACTAAGAACACAACGAAGATTGACGCAAGAGCTTAATCGTGAACCAACCAATGAAGAAATAGCGAAAGAAATGGACATAGAAGTCGAAAAAGTTGAACACATTATGAAGATTAAGCAGGATATTCATAGCCTTGACCAAAGTGTTAGGGATGACGAAGAAGACTCAGTTTTAGGAGACTTCGTCGAAGATGAAGATACCGTAACACCAGAAGAATCTGCCGCAAACCAACTCTTAAAAGAGCAGGTCAAAGATTTGCTTGGTAGTCTAAGTGAGAGAGAACAAAAAATTGTTCGTTTGCGTTTTGGACTTGAGGACGGCAAAAGCCATACACTCGAAGAGGTTGGCCAAGAGTTTAGCGTTACAAGAGAGAGAATTCGACAAATTGAAGCTAAGGCGCTTGCTAAGCTTCGAAAACATAAAGATAGCAAGAAGCTACTCGACTATATTCGTTAATCCATGATTATAGGTATTTCAGGAACCTTTAGTAGCGGAAAAGATACGCTTGCTGCGCATCTCGCTGAAGAGTTCTCAGTTCCAGTTGTTAGCACCGGAGACATAGTGAGGCGTGAAGCGTTGAAGCAGTTTAATTCAATTGAGCGGCCCGTTTTGCATGAAGTTGCTAGCGTACTTCGCCAATCATATGGCGGAGGCATTCTTGTAGAACGAGCATTACTAGAAAAAGAAGAAAGTGGCGTAATAATTACCGGCATTCGCTCGATGGGAGAAGCTAAAAAAGTCATTGAGCAAGCCGGGATTATGATTTTTATTGATGCCCCAATTGAAGTGCGTTACGAGAGAATGAAGCAACGAAACAGGGACCAAGAAACCACGATATCATTACAGGAGTTTATAGCTCGCGAAGATGCTGAGCGAACTTCAGGGGATGGGGATGAAGATTTCAATATAGATGCAATAGAAAAAATAGCGCAGGTAAAGCTCATTAATCTCAAAGATCAAGACGCCCTTTTTTCTGAAGCTGACATGAAACTAAAAGAACTGATTTAAATAACCCTTGTAGAAATACTTGACAAAGTATTTATGCTTTGTCTATGCTATAGGTATTAGAAGCGACGGTGGTTGCTAGAAAAAATTAAAATTTATTTTTAAAATAAAAGGGAAAAAATGGACATCAATTTTAGGCGTCCAGCGTATCACGGTGTTGATGCGCAACTTTTAGCAGTTCAGGAAATTGCTACGCCAAACATACAAACAAATGAAATGCAGACAGCGGTAAACGAATCCATCGCTGGTGTTATTCCTAAAAGACTCCCGGAACCGATTGACTTTGAATTAAATGCTCGTTTGTATCGAAGAAAATTATTGACAGAGCGTTGGACGAGACGACTCAGCAATGTTATGTATAGTTTGCTTGCGCTCACTGTTATTTTAGCCGTTGTCGGCTTTTATGTTGATCATATATACCGAGGCAGAGCACTTCCTTATAGTTATGTTGGGTCAGTAGCTATTGGTGGCATGAGTGAAGCGCAGGTAATCACCGCATTACGCCAGCAAGAATCTCAATTAACTATTCGCTTCACTGATGGGGGACTAGCGACAACTGTTCCAGTTTCTAAACTAGGTATTGAATTTAACATTCAACAATTAGCAGCCCAGATAACGCACCATTCCTTTAACCCTTTCTATTATCTTTCAGTTCATCATTTTACAGCGAGCCCTAATTTTACCGGTAATCAGCTTTCTCAATTTTTGAATCAGTACGTAAATAATACTAAAACAGCTCCTGAGAATGCTGTGATCATAAAGACTAAGTCAGGATTGGCCATTAAACCAGAGCTTCAGGGCTTTCAGGCAAACATAGAGTATCTTTCCAAAAATATACTTTCCAAAACAGCAGATTTTTCGAATCCAACCATTAATGTAAATACAGTCAGTACAAATCCACAAATATATAGATCAGATCTAGCCGAACAACTAAGCAAAGGGAATGCTCTTTTAAAGAACCCTATAACAATTAAATATAGAAATACCGTCATAACTCCTTCGATCCAGGACAAGTTAGACTGGCTAAAGATCACACAGGTACCCGGGACGACAAGCGATTCACTTACGTTCACCCCTGCGCTTGTTAGGGCCTACGTGCTTGCTCAGGCAAATAAGTTCCAGCATCATATTTCATCTTCTAGTGCACAGTTGCCGGGCCAAACAGTATCGACCTATCAAGGAACGGTGATTAATAATATTGATGATGTAACAAATCAAATCGTTCAAGCCATGAACAGTAGCACTCCCGCTGTCGTGACGTTCACTGCTTCACAGCAAACGTATAACGCCCTCACAACAGCCTCGCAGTAACTCCAGGGGACAATTTTACGCTGTTGTCGTATACTTAAAAGTGTACAACAGCGAGGTACCCCAAATAGCAAGCAATATTCCGAGTAAAAGATTAGTCCTCATAGACGGTAAAAGTATCTTTTATCGAGGCTACTATGCTATGCCTAATCTCAGCACACAAGATGGCACTCCAACGGGTGGAGTGTATGGATTTGCGACACTTAGTCTTGAAGTCATTAAGCGGCTAAAGCCAGATTATGTTGCAGTTGCTTGGGATAAACCGAAAACAAATATTAGAAAACGACTAGAACTTTATCCCGAATATAAAGCGGGACGAAAACCAGCTCCAGCAGATTTTTATGCACAAATTCCCATACTTCACGAGCTTTTGGATTCGTTGGGGTGGCCACTATATGAACTTGATGATTATGAGGCAGATGATATCATTGCAGGTCTTGCCAAGAAAGCCGACGCCGAAGGTGATATCGAAACATTTATCATTACTAGTGACATGGATGCGCTTCAGTGCTTGAGTAGCCATACTAAAGCATACTTACTTAAAAAAGGTCTCAGTAATATAGAGGAGTTTCATCCTGAAAGCTTTGAGAAAAAATATGGCCTTAAGACAGAACAATTTTTAGATTTAAAGGCGCTTCAAGGAGATAATAGCGACAACATACCAGGTGTTCCAGGAATTGGTATTAAAACTGCCACTGAGTTGCTTCAAAAATATGAAACACTCGATGGAATTTATGAAAATGTTGAGCTGATTAGTGGCTCAGCGCACGACAAACTCGTGAAGGGTAAAGAATCTGCTTATTTAAGTAAGCAGGTCGCAACGCTTTTTATCGATGCCCCAATTCCACTGGACTTGAAAAAGATGGATGTTCATAATTTTGATCTACAACGATTAAGAGAAAATTTGCAGAAACTTGAGTTTCGAGCCATATTGCGCCAACTTGATGATATTGAAGTCCCCACATCGAATGCGCCTATTGTCACGAATTCTGAAAAACAACAGCATTCCCCAAAACCCATTCCGACCTTAGCGATTGTGGCCCCAAGTAAAAACTTTTTTGCAGAAGCAAAAGAAGTATATATTTATGCACGAAGTAGCCAAAAGCAGGGGAAGAGTCCGCTTTTTATTGTTGCCGGAACGGATAAAGGGGTTACGATTTTAACGAAAGAAGATCATTCGTTCATTCAGGACGTATGCAAGAAGCCCTTGATTGGCTATGATCTGAAGAAGTCTCTAAAAACACTTATTGAAGTAGGTGGTGAAGATTTTATCGTCGGGCACGACGTACAGGTCGGAGCTTTTTTGCTCAATTCACTTGATAGAGCGCTCAGCCTACAAGAAATCGCTGAACATGAACACATAGCGATTGAAGATTTAAGTGATGTACCCAACGAAGACATAGGTGAGTTCGCTGCTGAATACATTTCTGGGCTCATTGAAATGACGAAAAAACAGCGAGAGGATATAGAAAAACTACCGAAACTTGCAAAACTCGCCCAGGAAATCGAATGGCCTACCATACCAATCCTTGCGAAAATGGAGAAAAAAGGAATTTTACTAGATACAGATTATTTAGCAAAAATGTCCGTTGTTTTGGAAGACAAAATAAGTGATCTTGAGCAAACAATTTATGGATTCGCCGAAGAAGAATTTAATATTTCAAGCCCTCAGCAGTTAGCTAAGATTTTGTTTGAAACAATGAAGCTACCAAGTAAGGGAATTAAAAAGGGTAAAACTGGCTTCAGCACCGCTGCTAATGAACTTGAAAAATTGCGCCTACTTCATCCCGTGATTGATTGCATCAGTAGCTACCGCGAATATACAAAATTAAAAAGTACTTATGTAGATGCTTTGCCCGGGCAGATTGATGAAGAAAGCAGAGTGCACACCACCTTTAATCTTACCGTTGCGCAAACGGGTAGGCTCAGTAGTACTGACCCTAACTTACAAAATATTCCGGTGCGAAGCGAACTCGGTAAAACTATTCGAACAGCTTTTGTTGCCGACGAGGGATGTGTTTTTGTGAGCGCAGACTATAGTCAATTTGAGTTACGACTTGCAGCAGTAATGGCGAATGATAGTGACATGATTGAGGTGTTTAATAACGGTGAAGATATTCATGTCAGAACGGCATCCGAAATATATGGCATTGCACTTGAAGATGTCACGAACGAACAGCGTAGCGCAGCTAAAACAATTAATTTCGGTATTCTTTATGGAATGAGTCCGCACGGACTCGCTGCAGCTACAGGAATGTCATATGAAGAAGCCAAGGATTTCATCGATCGATATTTTTCTACACGTAAACCACTCGTAGACTATATAGAATCACTGCGTGAAAAAGCTAAAGTTAAGGGTTATGTTGAAACACTCTATGGGCGCATACGCCCAACGCCAGACGTAAACGCACAGAATTATATCGTACGCGAGGCAGCGCTGAGGCAAGCGGTAAATATGCCCATACAGGGAACCGAAGCGGATATCATGAAGCTTGCTATGAAAAAGGTTGAAGAGCTTTTGCCGAAAGATTGCCATCAATTACTGCAAATTCATGACAGCATTTTAGTTGAATGCCCAGTAGATAAAAGGGAAGAGGTAGAGACTATCCTTAAAGAATCTATGGAGCAGATCGCTCCAAAACTAGGAATTAAGTTACTCGTAGAAGTACATGCTGGAAAAAATTGGGGAGAGTTGTAATTAAAATAAAAATTAAAAAATTCAAAGATACCGCGCAGATTCCTTTTTTTCAGACAAAAGGAAGCAGTGGGGCTGACTTGCATGCTGCTATTGATAGCCCGATGGAAATTAAGCCAATGCAAAGAGTACTTATCCCATCTGGAATTGGTTTAGAAATTCCCGAGGGCTACGAGATTCAGGTGCGCGCCCGGAGCGGGCTCGCCTATAAAAAAGGACTTTCGCTCGTAAACGGTCTTGGCACTATCGATGCTGATTATCGAGGTGAAATTAGTGTCATTGCTATAAATCTTGGTGATGAAACGATAACCATAGAACCCGATGAACGTATCGCACAAATTATTTGTATAAAGACTGAACAATTTGAATTTGAAGAAACCGCTGACTTATCTGCTTCTGGCAGAGGCGATAAAGGTTTTGGAAGTACTGGTTCGCGGAAGGTTTAGTAAGCGATTCGAATAACTAACTTTTGCGTTAGCCCACAGCGCATTTGAATATCTGTTATGCGCATTCGCAGTTCTGAGGCGATAATGCCGTTGGGAACTTTAAGCCATATACAATCATTTTTGATACTTATTTCAGGCAAAAAATTAAAAAGATTTTGACAGTATTCCCTAAGCGCGGCAATTTCGGTCGGTTCATCTAGGTTTTTGCTTGCTAGCAGATCTTTTATGCTCTCCATACACTTACAGTAATTCTTTTCTTTCAAGGAGTAAAGAGCGTTACAATAGTACAATGCCAGAATTACCTGAAGTGGAAACGGTGCGAACGGGACTAAGTAGATTGATTATAGATAAAACTATAATCAGTGTAGATTTTGATACCCCAAAAAGTTTTCCCAATACGAACGCCGACATTGAACGTTTTCTTTTGAATACACATTTTATTGCAATAAGACGTCGCGGCAAGGTACTTATGCTCGATTTATCTTCCGGATACAGTTTAATGGTACATCTGAAGATGACTGGCCAGCTTGTCTATAGGGGGGAAGAATCATTTGGTGCAGGACACCCAAATGATAGTTTGATTGGCGTACTCCCTGACAAATCTACAAGAGTTACAATGCTGCTCGATAACGGCGGAACACTCTTTTTTAATGATCAAAGAAAGTTTGGCTGGATGCGGTTGCTACCAACAGCCATTATTCCCGACGAGCCTTTTATGATGAAACTTGGCCCTGAGCCACTTGAAGATAATTTCAACTTTAGTACATTCGCTGCGCAGCTTAAGCGGCGGCAAAATACTAGTATCAAAGCCGCCCTGCTCGATCAGACGGTGCTGGCGGGCGTTGGTAATATTTATGCTGATGAGACTCTTTTTGCTGCAAAAATCCACCCTAAGTCGATCGTAAAATCTGTTCCCCAGACAAAATTAAAACTTCTTCATATAGCAATTAAAGAAATACTCCTTTTTAGTATAGAAAAGGGTGGATCAACTGATAGAAATTATGTTAACGCGGAAGGCGAAAGGGGCAGTTATATCGATTTCGCCAAAGTCTTTAGGAAAGAAAACATGCCTTGTCCTGTTTGTGGGCATGCGATAATAAAGATACGCGTTGCGGGGAGAGGCACACATGTTTGTTTGCACTGTCAAAAGCTCTATAAGGAAACAATAAAATGATCTATTCATATTTTGGAAATAATAAATTTTTAAAGGACGAGCTGATAAAGAAGCTCGTTGCTGATTTTGAAAAAGAGCACACCACTCTGGCGATTGATCATTTTAATGGGGAAGAAATGAGTAAAGAAGCAGTAATAGATGCACTGAGCACTGCTCCTTTTTTAACAGAAAAAAAGATGGTTATTATAAAGCAGCTGGGGTCTAATAAAGAATTGAGCGACAAGATAGTCAGTTTGCTTGAAATGACAGCCGACACAACGGATCTCGTGCTTATAGAGAATAATTTCGATACCAAGTCCACGCTCCACAATTATTTAAAAAAGCATACTTCGTTTTCAAATAGCAAAGAACTTGATGAGCGCCAGTTAGCTCAGTGGGCACAAGAGTATGCAAAAAAATCAGGTGCCACACTGAGCGCGACAAATGCACTATTTCTCGTTGATAGAATTGGACGCAATCAATTAAAGGTTGCGCATGAACTGGATAAGCTGGCACTTTTTAGTAAAGAAATTACAAAAGAAGGAATTGAGCAGCTTGTCGACTTCACGCCACATAGTCTAATCTTCGCAATGCTTGATGCAGCGCTTAGCGGCGATCTGGCTAAGATGTTGAATTATTATGAAGAGCAGAAGATGCAAGGAGTTGAGCCACTTGCCCTACTCGGGATGATAACCTGGCAACTACATAATCTTGCGTTAACGCAAGCGGGGGCAGGGCTTTCGGTGGATGAAATAACATCTAAAACAAAGTTAAAACCTTATTCAATTCAAAAAAACCAAGCAAGTCTGCGCTCTATCAGTCGTAATACGCTCATTTCATATATCGATAAAGCAATCGAAGTCGATAGACAAATAAAAACAAGCTCCGTTGATCATGATGATGCAATACGGAACTTGCTTGTTTCTTTTGCTAGGTAATTATTTCTTAGCAGCAGGTTTTGCAGTTTTCTTAGCAGCGGGTTTAGCTACTTTTTTTGCTGCTGGTTTTGTAGCTTTTTTAGCTGGTGCGGCTACTTTTTTAACCGTCTTTTTAACTTCTGCTTTTGCTCCAGCTGTTTTTGCCATTTTAGCAAGTTGGCTTTTCTTGCGAGCAGCCTTGTTCTTGTGAATAACATTTTTCTTAGCTGCGGTGTCGATTGCACTGGTTGCTTTTATTTGTGCTGCAGCAATAATTGCGCTTTTTCCACCACTAAGGGCAGTTTGAAATTCTTTCATAGCTTCACGAAGTGCTCGCTTAGTTTTTGAGTTTCTTGCAGCTGCCTTAGCCGCTACTTTAACTCTCTTTTTTGCTGATTGAATGATTGGCATTAATGATTCCTTTATCTCTTTATGCTAGTAATTACAACTATTATTTTCGTCAATTGGCAATTATAGCCTAAAGAAGTAAATTTTGCAATCATCTCTCTTGTATTGCTAATGCTTTTATGGTATCGTTTGAAAGTAATCATAAATAAAATAAAAAAATAAATGGATACTACCTCTAAAACACAAGCAGTCGATCGCTTAAAAAGCGCACAAAACATACTTATTACGGTAAGTAGTAACCCTTCGGTTGACCAACTTTCTGCAGCGATAGGAGCAGCGCTGCTTCTTTCTAAGGCAGGCAAGCACGCAACGGCCGTATTTAGCGGTCAAGTTCCCTCAACTATAGAGTTCTTGAAACCTGAAGAAACCTTCGAAAAAAATACTGATAGCCTACGTGACTTTATAATATCCCTTGATAAATCTAAGGCAGATAAGCTTAGATATAAGGTAGAGGATAATGTCGTCAAGATATTCATTACTCCGTACAAAACAAGCTTATCAAGCGCAGATCTTATTTTTAGTGATGGAGATTTTAACGTTGATGTTGTGTTGGCGCTTGGTGTGGATAAAAAAGAACACCTCGATAATGCAGTTATGTCGCAAAGTAGAATCCTGCACGATGCGGCAGTAATTGGGCTTATGGCGGGTACTCTTCCAACTGATACCGGTTCAATCAACTGGCAAAGTGAAAAGTCATCAAGTTTGAGTGAAATGATAACAAGTATTGCAGATTCATTCGGGGCTAATCTTCTTGATTCACAAATTGCAACGGCGCTTTTAACGGGTATTGTTGCAGAAACAGAACGCTTCAGTAACGAAAAAACAACTCCGCAGGTAATGAGTACGAGTGCACTTCTCATGAATGCAGGAGCGAATCAGCAGCTTATTTCAACTGAATTAAGTGAAGATAATGAACCAGGTCCAACAGATTTGCCCAAACCAGATGAAGAAGGATTACTTGCTTTACCGGAAGAGGAAACAGTAGTGCAGCCTCCAGTACAGATGCCGGCACCCCAACCGGTTCAGGCACCCCCCCAACAACAGCAGCAACAGACAGCAACGCAGTTTGTTATGCCTCCACCGATGCAGTCAGAAGCTCAAGCCTTGCAAGAAAAGAATAGGCTTGATCAGATTAATATTGATGATCAGGGTAATTTTGTAAGTGCCGAAGATCAGGCAAGTGGTGATGTTCCCTTAACTAAAGGTCAAAATATGCCAGAACATCACGATAAGACGATTCAGCCACCCGTTCACCAAGACGCCGAAACTTTTAGTAAATACGTAGAGCAAGCTCCAATGAGCGGTGGCACTTTGACAGCTAACACTGTTCCAGAGGCCCTAGATCCTAGTGTCGATCCTCTTGTGGATTCAGCTGTAAATGCTACGCCAGGTATCGTGAGTGGCTTAGGTCCTGAGCAGCAAATGAATCCAGATGCAGCACGTCAAGCTGTTTTGGATGCAGTCAATGCCGCAACACCCGAGCAGCCAAACCAACCATTGCCCCCATTGCAAAACATCGGTGCACAAATTTTAGATGAAATTCCACACCCTCAAATGCAAGGAGCAAGCGTGCCTCCTGAGCAGATGGCTCCTCCCATTGTTCCACCGCCGTTACCACTTCCAAATCAGCAAGTTTAGTTGGGCTTAAAGAAGTAAAAGTTTTCTGTTTTTGTAGGCAGATTTTCCATTCTTTGTATTATCATTTCAGCATCCTCTCGCTGAGAAACATGCGAGCGCATGATTTTCTTTTTTAATTCAAAAACGGAAGCTATATCTACGCTTAAATCTATTTCACTCGGTGACCTACCTTTTGAACGATAAACGAAACTCGTATCTGGGGTTGGAAGCATGGCCTCTGGGATGCAGGCAAGCCACAATTGTTTAATTTGAGGGTAGCGTTCTTTTAGTTTCACATAAATAAAGCAGCTAACGAAGCTCATGACGATGTGATCGATGTGACCAGATATACCATTTTGATCCATCGAAATGAGTATTATTTCGCTTTCAGGCTCCTTCTCGCAAATTGATGAAACAATAGTTTCAACTTCGCCTGCTATAGTAGCAAATTGATCGTTGGATAGCTTTCCGTCTTCGTAATCTAGATGAAATTGCTGCTTTACGCCGAGCAATTTTCCAGCAGCTTCCCATTCCTTGAGCCGAATGGTACCCAGTGAGTCATGCTGGTCTGGATTATTGCCGCTACTGCCACTAGTGGCAAGGATGAGATAGACATCAGCACCTTCTTTAATTTGTAGCGCTAATGTACCTGATGGTCCGAAGGATTCATCATCGGGGTGAGCAAAAATACCTATAAAAACTTTTTTCTTCATACATCTATTGTACAATTGCAAAATGATAGAAGGACTACTTTTAGTAGATAAACCAGAGAATATCTCAAGTTTTGGTGTTGTCTCTCGAGTGAGAGGTTGCTTGAAGGCTTCCCTAAATGTAAAAAAACTGAAAGTGGGCCATTCTGGCACACTTGATCCTGCTGCGACCGGGCTTTTAGTACTTGCAATTGGGGCATACACAAAAAGAATTCCTGAGCTACTACTCAAGGATAAGGTTTACTCAGTTACGATGAAACTTGGACAAACATCGTCAACGGGCGACAAAGAAGGGGAGCTTAGCGCTATTTTGGATACACAGCCTACCGAGGACCAAATTATTGCCGCCCTTAAAAAATTTGAAGGTGAGATTAACCAGATTCCGCCTATATATAGTGCTATTAAGATAGATGGCAGAAGGGCTTACGATCTTGCACGAGAAGGAAAAGAAGTGATAATGAAGCCCCGAAAAGCCACTATCTTTAGTAATTCATTTAAAACGTATGCTTACCCGTTCGTTACTTTTGAAAGTCATGTGGGCAGCGGTACGTATATACGAACCTTGGTCGAGGATATCGGTAAAGAACTTGGGTGCGGGGCATATATGTCGGACCTCAGAAGAACGCAAATTGGCGATTTTTCTGTTACTGATGCGATGACTCTCGATGCTCTTTCTTACTCAAAAATTAGTCAGTCACTAATTTCTCTTGAAAGGTGAGTACTTTTCTGGTACAATACACACCTGTATGATTTCAACAGCTAAAAAAGCAGACCTAATTAAGCAACACCAGACCAGCAAAACAGATACTGGTTCTCCTCAAGTGCAAGCAACTATCATGACTGCACGTATTTCAGAGATTACCGAACATCTTAAAGAAAACAAGCATGACAACATGGCGCGACGCGGCCTTTTACAACTTGTTGGTAAAAGACGACGTGCATTACAGTACCTAGCAAGCAAAGATCCCCAAGGATACCTTGATATCATTGCAAAACTTGGCATTCGCCGCTAGTCTCTGGTTTTTAGTCGTTTAATAATTTTATTAAAAATAGTATAATTTAACAGTAATCATTAAGGTGATAGAGCACAGCTATACAAGGGTATATCTGAACCCTGTCACTTTGATGAAAAGAAAGGATTATTGCACTTATGAGCGATATCATTAACCCATTTGGGAAAAAAATAATAACTGTCGAAACAGAGTTGTTCGGACGAAAGCTGAGCCTCGAAATTAATCGATTAGGTTTTAGAACTACTGCTTCTGTTTTGGTTACTTACGGAGAAACCGTAGTACTTGGTAGCTCTATGGTGAGCCAACATCGTTTAACTGGAATGGATTATTTTCCACTCAGTATCGATTATGAGGAAAAAATGTACGCAGCTGGTAAAATCAGCGGTTCACGCTTTATCAAAAGAGAAGGTCGTCCCAGTGATGACGCTATTTTAATTGGCCGATTGATTGATCGACCAATTCGGCCACTATGGCCAAAAGGCTATCGCCATGAAGTCCAAGGTGTTGCGACAGTACTTTCACTTGATCCTTCTTTCCGACCTGATGTTATCGCCATGATCGCAATGAGTGCGGCGTTTAGTCTAACCGGTGCTCCATTTGATGGCCCGGTAGCTGGTCTTCGCGTTGGTCTTAATGAAGATGGTAGTTTCGCAGCATTTATGACAAATGAACAATACGATAAAGGCGACCTTGACCTTGTCGTAGCTGCCACACAAGACGGCGTTATGATGGTAGAGGCTGGTGCAAGTGAAGTGTCTGAAGAAGTTATTGCTGAAGCAATCACCTGGGCCTTTAAAGAAATGCAGCCTGCTATTGCCTTGCAAAAAGAACTTGTCAAAAAAGCCAAGGTTGTTATGCAAGACTATGAGCTCGATCTTCCTAAAGAAGAAATTCAAAAAGAAGTTAATGCTTGGGTTGACGGTAAGCTTGGACATAAACTCCGCGCAGTGTATCCAGAGCGTAATGAACTAGTTAAATCGCTTCGTGCGGATTTCCATGAAGTACTCGAAGCGAAACACGGAGAAGCTGCCTATAAAGAGCTACGCTCTCAATATGATGAAGCTTTTGAGCTCGCAGTACACAAAGATGTACGTGCTGGTATTATTGCAGACGGCATTCGACCCGATGGACGCAAGCTGACTGAAATTCGAACATTGAGCAGTGAAACTGGTATTCTTCCTAGAGTGCACGGATCAAGTATTTTTACTCGTGGAATGACACAGGCGCTTAATATCGTAACTTTAGCACCACTTAGTTACTCGCAAATTGTTGATACGATGGAACGGGACACTGAACGCCGTTACATGCATCACTATAATGCACCGGGTTATACCGTTGGTGAAGTGCGACGACTCAATGGTCCTGGCCGTCGAGAAATTGGACACGGCTACCTTGCGGAACGAGCCCTAATGGCTGTTCTTCCTGACGAAGTAACGTTCCCATACGCGATCAGAAGCGTAACTGAAATTATGAGCCAGAACGGTTCTACCAGCATGGCGGCTACCTGTAGTAGCACGCTCGCACTCATGGACGCCGGTGTTCCACTTAAGGCACCCGTTAGCGGAATTGCAATGGGCCTCATGCTTGAAAAAGATACACCGTACATTCTAAGTGATATTGCTGATGCTGAAGACTTTGCAGGTGATATGGACTTTAAGGTTACTGGAACTGAAAAGGGAATTACCGCACTTCAGATGGATATGAAAGTACATGGTCTTAAGCCAGAAATTCTTGCTTCAACACTTGAACAAGCTAAAGAAGGCCGAAAGCATATTCTTAAGCACATGCTTTCAGTAATCGACACCCCACGCAAGACATTGAGTCCTTATGCGCCTCGAGTCGAGAGTATTAAGATTAACCCAGATAAAATTCGCGATGTTATTGGTAAGGGTGGCGAAATGATCAATAAGATTATTGCTGAAACCGGTGCTGATATAGATATCAAGGACGACGGAACAGTCTTTATTGCAAGTCCCGATCAAGCAAGTATTGAAGCGACTAAGAAATGGATAGAACAATTAACAGAAGAGCCTGAAGTGGGCACAGTGTATGAAGGTACCGTCGTTAAGATTATGGACTTCGGTGCATTTGTGAACATTATGCCTGGCATTGATGGCATGGTGCACGTCAGTGAAATTGCTGAACAACGAATCGGTCATCCTTCTGAAGTTCTCAAAGAAGGTGAAAAAGTTACCGTTAAGCTCATGGCAATTGATGAAAAAGGACGACTAAACCTAAGCATCAAAAAGGCAAAGTAAATAGCTCGTTATGCCCCTCGAAAAAAAGGAGCAACTTGAACAAATTAGGGCAGACATTGAAAAGAGTAATGTCTGCCCAGATTTGGCCAAGACAGCCAAGCACCTTGTTTTTGGATATGGAAATGTAGATGCAGAGATTCTCATAATAGGAGAAGCGCCCGGAAAAAAGGAAGACGAAACAGGCATTCCTTTTGTTGGAGCGAGCGGCCGATTACTTGATGAAATGCTTAAGAGCATTTCATTATGCAGGGATGACGTGTATATCACTAACATTGTGAAATACCGACCACCTAATAATCGTGATCCACTGCCTATTGAGAAAGAGCAGTTCTTACCCTATCTAAAACAACAAATTACCACCATAGCACCGCTACTTGTCATTACGCTTGGAAGACATAGTATGCAGTGCTTTATACCAGATGCCACCATCGGTGAGTCGCACGGATTACTCCATAGAGTTAAACAGGGAAACATACTGCCTCTGTATCATCCGGCTGCAGGTATATATAACAGAACATTACGCGAGACTATGAAAAAAGATTTTGAAAAAATCCCAGAAATGCTCGCACTAATAAGAAATGAAAAGTAGGAGAAATACTATATGAACGAACAAGATAACCGACCCAAACTTCCGAGGAAGCCAATGAATGCTGGCGGACGTAAGGATCAAACTGGAAGCCCAAAAGCACCAGCTAGAGCAGCATCACGTGGTGCTGCAATTCGTGCGCACAAAAGAAATCAGGACGACGCTAATCGAATGATCAGCCAGTATTCTGACGCTAACCAAAAAACAAGAAAACGAGCTAATGTCATCAAGGATGAATTTGATAAGCTTAAGGTAACAATCTTAGGCGGACTTGAAGACGTCGGTGAAAAGAACATGGCGATTATTGAATATCGCAACCAAGCTATTATTCTCGATTGTGGTAATAACCTAGGAGTAGATCTTCCTGGTGTTAATTATGAAATTAATGACGTTGCTTATCTTGAAACAATCAAAAACAAGATCCGCGGTTATGTTATTACACATGGACACCTTGACCACATTGGTGGGCTGCGGCATATTGTGCCAAAATATCCTGCACCAATTTTTGGTTCAAGATTTACTATTGGCATGGTTGAGAAAACGTTTGATGATGAAACAGCAGATAAAAACTTTACCCCAGAACTTGTTACCGTAAATATCGATAACCATGAAAGACTGGCTATTGGCGAATTCTTTGTAGAGTTTATACGTGTAACGCACTCAATTCCTGATCCGACTGCAGTTTGTATTGATACACCAGTTGGACGAATCATTGCAACGGGAGACTTCCGTCTTGATCCAGAGCCGCTCGATAACCTTACGACCGACATTGCTCGACTTAAAGAGCTTGGTAATCAAGGTGTAATGCTGCTTATGAGTGAGAGTAGTTATTCTGATGCAGAAGGGCGTACTCCAACTGAGCATACGCTCCAAAAAAGCTTCCATGATGTTATCGCCCAGGCATCAGGCCGAATCTTTGTTGCAGTTTTTTCAAGCAACATGAACCGAACACAAATGATTATCGATGCTGCAGTTGCTGCGGGTCGTAAAGTGGCTCTTGATGGCCGCAGTATGCTTGCATATGCAGAAATTGCTGTGCGGCAGGGAATATTGAAAGTTCCTAAAGGAACAATTGTATCAATGCAACAAGCAGCAACTATTGCCGGAGGTAAGGTACTCGTTATGTGTACTGGTGGCCAGGGTGAACCGAATGCTGCGCTGGCGCGTATGAGTGAAGGTGATCATAAATTCATTAACCTTAATGAAGGCGACACAGTACTGATTAGCTCATCACCAATTCCTGGTAACGAAATAAGCTATGATGCAATCAGTAATCGACTTAGTAGAAAAGGTGTTCATCTTTTCCGTCATCCAACTCATGAGTTAGACGGATGCGGTCCACTGCACGTTTCTGGACATGCAAGACGTGAAGAACTTCGAGAAATGATTAATCTTGTGCGACCTAAGTATTTAATGCCAGTGCACGGTGGAGCGCTAAGACGAAGATACCACGGGCAGCTTGCTATTGAAGAAGGCGTTGCGAGAGAAAACGTTATTCTAGCTGAAAATGGCGATAGCTATTATTTTTCAAACGAAGGTTTTGAGAATGGTGGTCAAGTACCGCATGGTAGCCTTCTGGTTGACCAAACTGGAACAATAGTCAGCGGCATTGTTGTTAAGGATCGAATCATGATGGCCCAGGATGGTATCGTGGCTGTCGTACTTACCATTGATAGAAAATCTGGAGCAAGTCTCACTAGTCCTGACATTATTAGTCGTGGATTTATCTATATTCGAGATAATGAAGAACTTATGAATGATCTTAGAAATGAACTACGACGGGCTATTCAACAGCGCTTTAAACGAGTAGATCTTGATCGATTCAAACAAGAAATTAAAGAGCATGTTACGCATTTTCTATTTGAAAAAACGCAGCGTTCACCAATTGTAATTCCCGTAATTAACATCGTAGGTAAGAGTGGAGCCGCACCTGATGGTCGATCGAGCCGACCTAACGCTCCAGTTCCACAAAATGGAGACAGGCAAAGAGAAGACGCTTCAGAGCAGGCCAAACGTTTTGCGCAAATGCGACAGCAACTGCTCAACCCAGAATCCAAAACTGAATAGACTTTTTAAGCTTTCTGTGGTATAATATACATCGTAATATCCAAATGTATATATCTGTTTTATGCATCATAAAAAGAACAAAATAGGGTAAAATAAAAAGCATATGCCAAAGAAGAAAAAACAAGTAAAAAAGAAAGACAAGAAGCAGGATGCAGAGCGGAGCGCAGCATCTAAAACTTTTTGGCGGCAAGTTAACTCATTCATTCTTATTGTCGCAGCATTCTTTTTACTAATAGGCGGTTTCCATTGGGGTGGCGCACTTCCCGAAGAGCTGTATAAGCTTACGAGCTGGTGTATTGGATGGGTAGCGTATGTGCTTCCTTTTGTTATGGTCCTTATCGCCTATTTTAAGATTCGAGATAAAGAAAACATTGTTCCAAAGAGCAAGCTCATAAGTGGGCTTGTGCTTTTACTGGGTTTAGCTGCAATGTTGCAAATACCAGCTGGTGAAAACGGAGCCAACTCATCGGTAAACGGAAGCTACGGTGGAGCGTTTGGTAGTATCACTGAAAAAGCTCTCCATTTGTTTTTAAATAGTATCACTGCCTTTATCGTTAGTGCCGTTATAACAGCAATTGCAGGGATGTACTTTGTTGGCTTAACGCCAAAACAGGTCTTCAAGTTGCTTAAGAAGTTGATGAGAAAATCCGAAAGTGGCGATACTGATTTAAATGAGCTAAAGAATAAAGATAAAGAGCCGTCATTCCAGATGCATGAAGGTGTTCCAGTCGTTCATCATAATGGTGACGGTAAGCCATCTCCGCGCCTAAGTTCTCTTAAAAACAGTGCGTCCAAATTAACTGGCATCGAAGATCACGCAGCACTCACAGCTGCAAGCGATCCAGATTGGAAATTCCCAGGAATAAATTTGCTTAACCAAAAACAAGATAAAGCAGATCCAGGAGACGTTGGTGCAAACGCCGAAATGATTAAGTCTACACTTGGTGAATTTGGTATAAAAGTAGAGATGGAAGGGGCAAATATAGGGCCTCGAGTTACGCAGTACACCATGAAGCCGTCCTCAGGCCAAAAGCTTAGTAAGATTGCATCTTATGAAACAAATATAGCTTACGAGCTTGCTGCTGAAGCAATTCGTATTGAGGCGCCAATTCCCGGAAAACGTGCGGTTGGAATTGAAGTTCCAAACTATAAAGCGGCAACAGTTCGCGTAGCAAGTATTGTTGGATCCAAGGAATGGTCTGAAGTAAAATCTCATCTACCATTCGCCATAGGTAAGGATATTTCTGGAAACCCCGTTATCGGATCACTCGATAAGATGCCCCATCTTTTGATTGCCGGACAGACTGGATCAGGTAAATCCGTCATGATTAATACCTTGTTAACATCACTACTTTACAGAAATAGCCCATCAGATTTGAAGCTTATCTTGGTTGACCCTAAACAGGTTGAATTAACCCCATATAACGCTATACCGCATTTGCTCACACCAGTTATTACTGAGCCAGAAAAGACGATAAGTGCACTTAAATGGGCAGTTGCAGAAATGGAACGGCGTCTTCGGGCATTTGCAGCCGATGGCATGCGAAATATTGCCGAATATAATGACTTCAAAAAAGAAGAGGGCATGCCATACATCGTTATTGTTATTGATGAGCTGGCTGATCTTATGATGGTTGCAGCAAGAGATGTCGAAAGCCTCATTGTTCGCATCGCTCAAAAGGCACGTGCAGCAGGGATACATCTTGTGCTCGCGACGCAGCGCCCAAGTGTTGATGTCATCACAGGGCTTATTAAGGCCAATGTTCCAGCTCGCATCGCCTTTACAGTAGTAAGTTATGTTGACTCAAAGACCATCATTGATCAGCAAGGGGCTGATAAATTACTCGGCATGGGTGATATGTTGTTTATGACGAGTGATATGGGTAAGCCTATTCGCGTGCAGGGTGCGCTCATAGACAAAGAAGAGATTGATAAAGTTACCGATTTCCTTCGAGCCCAGCGAGATCCTCAGTATGATGACGAAGTTGTTAGTATGCCAGTTCAGCTCAATGGCAAGGGCGGTGTCGTCGTTGATCATGGGGCGAGTGAAGCAGACGATGATATGTGGAAAGACGCTGTAACTGTAGTCGTTGAAAGCGGTAAGGCGAGCACTAGCTTGCTGCAACGTAGACTTAGGATCGGTTATGGAAGAGCCAGCCGTATTATTGATGAGATGGAAGAACGTGGTGTTGTTGGGCCTGCTGATGGCGCAAGACCAAGAGAAGTACTCGTACGAAACGTAGAAGAAGTTTTTCGCAGTTCCAATGAAGAAATTAATGAAGTGGTTTCTGACGATCCACGCGATGAACTTATTACTTAGTAAAGACGATCCTTCTCTTGACTTATAGGGGTAAATAGGATAAAATTACATCATTATTAATTAACTTCAGGTTACCATTTTTAAAAGAGGTAGCCAGATCCGAAGGAAGGGACTTACATGCAACAATACGAGATTGCAGTGCTTTATCATCCTGATCTTGAAATAGATCTTGATAAGTCAGCACAAAAAGTTACAAAAATTTTCACTGACAATGGCGGGAAAGTAGTAGCTGAGGACAATTGGGGCAAAAGAAAACTTGCCTACACAATTAAAGGGCACGATCACGCAGTATATGTTTTTTATACGGTTGACTTGCCTGCTGAAGGTGTAAGAAAAGTTGAATCTATCCTTAACATCACTGATGAAGTGGTACGGTTCCTTATTACCAAGCCTGACATCAAAGCCATCAAAAAAGCGGAAGCTTTCAAGATAGCACGAGCCAAGAAGCAGGCAAATAGGGTTGAACAAAAAGAAGAAAAAGAAGAAGATAACGAATAACAGGGAATTTAAGAGGGGAGAACAAGATGGCAAGAAGCTTTAATCAAGTAGTACTTATGGGAAACCTAACAAGGGATCCAGAGCTAAGAGCAACGCCTAATGGTCAAAATGTATGCAGTTTCAGTCTTGCTCTCAATCGATCCTACAAAGGATCTGACGGTAACTGGCAAGAAGCAACTGATTACGTTGACGTATCAGCTTGGGGCCCAGTAGGTGAACGAGTTCACCAATACGTCACCAAAGGACGCCCAGTGCTCGTAAGCGGACGTTTACAGAGCAGCACATGGGAGAAAGATGGTCAGAAGCGAAGCAAGGTTGAGGTCGTCGCTCAGGACGTTACATTCTTAGGCGGAAGAGGTGAAGGTGGAGATGAATCATCGGCACCATCAGCTTCTGCAAAAACTACTAAAAAAGCCTCAGATAAAGATGTTGTCATCGATGACATTTCTGACGAGCCAATTGATCTCTCCGAGATTCCATTTTAGAAAGGAACTATACATATGGCAAAGAACAAGCACAAACAAGTTACAGGCGCAGTATATTTTGATTACAAAGACTTTAAGACTCTTCAACGTTTTGTTAACCAATTTGGTCAAATCGAAGTTCGTAAGCGAACCGGTTTAACTGAAATGCAACAACGAAGACTTGCAAAGGCAATCAAACGAGCTCGTCATATTGCGTTACTTCCATTCGTTTCGCACGGATAGAAAACGACTAATACATCTCTTAAAGTAAAGTGAGTAAAAGCCATGGCTTTTGGTATAACAGATTTAAAAAAAGGTACTATATTTCAACTAGACGAAGTTCCGTATAGAGTACTTGCGTATGGTCAAAAAGTAATGGGCCGTGGTGGCTCAATTGTTAACGTTCGTATCAAGAGTTTGATAGACGGTAAGGTCCTTGATAAAACATTTAAGGGAAGTGAAGACATTCAACCCGCAGATGTTAACTATTCAACCATTCAATATCTCTATAACGACGGAACCACTTTCTATTTCATGGACAATAACAGCTATGAGCAGATTGAATTATCCAGTGAAATCGTCGAGGAGAACGCGGGCTATCTGAAGGAAGGCGATGAAATTAAGGCACAGCTCTATAACGGGATTGTGATTAATATTGAACTTCCTAAAAATGTGTATCTTGAAGTTACGTATTCTGAAGACGCAGTAAAAGGTGATACTTCAAGCAGTATCCAAAAAGATGCCGTACTTGAAACAGGTATCACTGTTAAAGTGCCAGCGTTCATTAAGCAAGGTGATATCATCAGCGTAAGTACTGAAGACGGCACCTATAGAGAACGCAAGAAAGACTAACGTGACTAAGTACCGGCTTGATCATGAGCTTTTGAAGCGATCAATGGTCAGCACAAGATCACAAGCTGAAAGTTACATTAAACTAGGGTTAGTTTTGGTGAATAAAAAGCCAGTAACTAAGCCTGGTTTTTTTGTTGGTGGGGAAGCATCGATTGAATTAAAACAAAAAGAACAATACGTCTCCCGAGCAGGGCTTAAGCTTGAAAGTGTGGCAAAGGATCTAGACCTTTCTTTTAAGAATAAAGTGGTGCTTGATGTAGGTAGTAGTACCGGTGGTTTTACCGACTTTGCCCTTAAAAATGGAGCCAAGAAGGTTATTGCTGTCGATGTTGGGTCAGATCAGCTTCACCCCTCACTTCGTAATAATGAAAAAATTGAGCTACACGAAAAAACAGACATTCGTGACTTCATAACAGATCAGGCGATAGATGTTGTAGTGATAGATGTCTCATTTATTTCACTCCGAGAAATTCTGCCCGCAGTTGTAAAACTTGTGAATACAAAAACCGTTATAGCTGCGATGTGTAAGCCTCAATTTGAAGCAGGTTCAGAAGGACGACACAGTGGAGTTGTTAAGAATGATTCGCTCAGGCGAGCGATTCTCAAAGATTTTGAAATCTGGGTTAAGAGGCAATTTGTGGTGCTTAAAAAAGCTGATTCAAAAATAGCAGGCGCAAAAGGGAATAAAGAGCGTTTTTACTTGCTTAAAAAGGTGTAGTTTAGACGTTAAAACGAAACTCAACGACATCGTTTGGTTTCATAGTGTAGGTTTTACCCTCAGTGCGAACTTTTCCAGCACTTCGAGCTTTCGTAAGGGATCCGGCTTCTATAAGATCGTTGTAATCAACGATTTCGGCAGCAATAAATCCCTTTTCAAAGTCGCCATGGATAACGCCAGCTGCCTGAGGAGCAGTATCGCCAATGTGAATTGTCCAAGCTCTCACTTCTTGAACTCCAGCAGTTAAATAGCTTTGCAGGCCTAATGTTTTGTAGGCACTTTTTATGAGCTGCACAAGGCCAGACTCTTTAATGCCATATTCCTCAAGCATTTCAATTCGGTCGGGTCCATCAAGCTGCCGTAGCTCGTCCTCAAGCTTGGCGTTAACAAACAGAGCTTCGCTCGGATGCACGATGTTTCCGAGTTGCTGCTTTTTTTCTTCGTTTTTTAGTGTCGACTCATCAACGTTAAAAAGATAGATAATTGGCTTTGCTGTAAGGAGCTGGAGCTGCTTGTATTCAGATACTTCTTTTCTAAGAGATTCATCACTAAATAGGGGATTGCCATCATCTAAATGCTTTCTGGCATTCCCAAGAAGCGTTACAAAAGAAGCAATCGTTTTATCGCTTCGGGCTTCTTTTTCGAGACGTGGGAGTACTTTATCAATGGTTTGAAGATCGGCAAGAACAAGCTCTGTGTTGATGACGTCTATATCTTTTGAAGGGTGTAGCTCATTTTCGACATGCAGAACATTACTGTCTGCAAAATCCCGGACAACTTGAACGAGTGCCGTACATTCTCTAATGTGAGATAAAAACTGGTTACCAAGCCCTTCGCCCTTGCTTGCACCTTCAACGAGACCTGCGATATCCGTAAAAGTGACCGTTGCAGGTATAATTTTTTTTGTATCATAAAGAGCAGCTAGTTTATTTAGGCGTTCATCTTCAATAGGGACAATACCCGTATTGGGTTCAATGGTTGCAAATGGATAATTTGCTGCCAAAATATTATTGTTAGTAAGAGCATTAAAAAGGGTGGACTTGCCGACATTCGGCAGGCCAATAATGCCTATTGATAGCATCTAAACCAACCTTTCAGTCTTTTGACAGGTTAGTTGACAACTGGTCTGAAAAGTTAGTTTCTTGTAGTTGTTTTGTAAAGTACCCGTTGCTATCGTTAGCATAGTACCCAACTTGTTCTGTAGCTGGATTTGATATTCGACCCCATATTGTAATCTCCTGTTTCGTCGCTTGTATTTTAGTTACTAATTTTCTAATTATCGATTCCTTATCTGTAAAACCTAAGTTTTCAACTAATTTTAGCACGCCGCCAACTAGTTGTTCCACTGGGATAACTGGCTTGCTAGCCAGTTCTGCTTCAATGCCCGACATCTCAGATACGATACCAGCACGTTTTGTGTTTATTTTGTGGAAGTTATCTTTGTAAAGACGTTCTGACATTACTCCCTGACCGTAGGCTTTTTAAGTTGTTCAGATATGGAGACAACGTGCTGGTAAAATGAGTCAAAAGCTTGCTCTAGCTGTGTCTGACTGCGAACATCACCGTGATATGCGTTGAAGAGCACTGCAAAATGATTGTTCTTGCCAGCCTTAAATTGTTCGTGGAGTTCAAGCATAGCAAAAACGGGTGCCCTATAGGAGACATCTTCTCGTATACGCATACTGCCATCTGTTAATTGTTCGATGCCAGGGCTGCCAACCGACAGCTGTGCAAGGTATTCTGTCATCCCTTCGTTTGCCTCTAGACCCTCATCACCATTTATCTGAAGTCCACAGCGGTTATTTTCCTTCGTTTGAGCAGAACCAGCATGGTGTAGTTCATGAGCCACCACATGAAGAGCATCAGAGCCATTACGCAATCTGGCGGAGCGAACATTACCGTCAGATTGTACTTCTATACGCAACGAACATATACGATAATCACCCTTAGCACCACTATTATCTGAGGTCACTAAGCCTGCAAGGTGGTCAAAGCTACCAAAGGTTGCTCGTTGTAATTGTCCTTTTGCCCGTTCTAACATATCAACACGCAAACCAGTTGTTATGCCAATTCTTTGTGTTATTGCTTCTACCTGACCTTTTGCCCGTTCTAAGGTTTTGCCATAGTGCTGTTCTAGTAATTTCTCACCTTCGAGAGAGCGACCTGCTAGGTATACAGCTATTGCACTTTTAAGTTCTGGGTCTGGTTTTTCAGTAATTGCAGCCAATAAGCGGTCTTTACCTGCCCAGTCGTCAGATTGTGATACACCATATATTGAATAACCCGTACTCCTGTGTAGTAGGTCATTGAATTGTATAGCCCATGGCATACGTGCATCGAGAAAGCCTCGGGCATTAGCGAAAAAGTTATGGCCAACAGGCTGGTCTTGCGTGCCAGATACAACACGTTCGTGCAGGTTTTTTACTGGTATTGAGAGTATTTCTGGGTGAGAAGCCGCTATATTGCTAACAGTACCAGTACGATATGCTTCAAGAATTGCCGTTCTTTGTGCTGTAAACATTTTACCCACATCACGAAGTGGCGTAACACCATCGTCAAAATCTACCATAAGTCGAGCAACATCATGAGAAGCCGCTAGTTCAGCTGCAAGGTGAGCCGTATCCGTAGGTATTCTCTCGTATTGACCACGAACATGCATCTGGTCAAGTACACCGGCAGAATGAAGACGTTCCATGAGTGATACTTTAGCACAAAAAGTTAAAAAACGCAAGCGGTTTGCATGCTTGAGATTCACTTAAAAATCTATAACTAGACATGGTATCTAAAGAGTAATTCTCTAACAAGTTTAGCGACGTACTCATCTGAGTAGCCACCACCCCCTCTATCGGTCGGCGGCATAGTCAGTTTTAGTTCAAAAGGTAGTTGGGTTATAAAGTCATCATACCAATTGATATGTTGCTCATATACGTACAGTTTAACAGGGGCAACCTAAGTTGACAAATTAGCATAAGCGTGCTATAGTGAAAAGGTAATTTTAAAACAAAAATATGTTAGAAATATCACCTCCAGCAGTTATGCAGACTAGACTTGAACACTCAAGGAGCATTGAAGATGCGGAGCATTTTCGTGCTTTAGATACTCTAAAACAAGTTGGTTTACTCATTCCATTAAGTGACGTGGAGACTTATCATGGCAGACTTGGTAGTAATAATGAAGAGAGTGCATGGCAGGTAGACCCAAGCTTCTCTAACGGTAGTAATGACAGTGGTAATCGTAATGTTAACAACCGCTCAACCTTATATACTGGTGAAAAGCAGGTTGCGGAAGATTTTGCCCAAGAGAGGGTTCGATTTGCGATTGATTCTGTCCTGCGACGGAAACTATACGAACAGGTGAAAGGTTATCCACCGTATGAAAGACTTACACAAGAAAGACTTATAAAACAAAGACTTACACAAGAAGAAAAAGATGCAAACCGAAGGCAAGTTGCCAAAGATTTCAGAGCTGAAGTACATGCTATAGTTTCTATCGACCCAGACGCTGCTGTGCTGGACTGTGGTTTCGATAGTGCAAAGTTAGGTGATGAGGACAAGGTAAGGTATGAAAAAGCGTTGAAAGATTTATTGATTCCAATGACCGAAGGTTCGCCAGTTGGATTCTGGCACAAGGATGAGGTACCGCAATTTGCTGAAGCAGTAAAACGTTTAGGTTTACGTAAAAGTTTTATTACAACAGAAGACGTGGCAAGGATTGTTGCTGAGTCTAATATTGACGAAGCAACCTCAGGACAGTTAGCAGGTGCCTATAACGCTAGGCAAATAGCTGCTATAAATCCTGTTTATTTGGTTAGCCAGCTAATACAAAACAAGCAAAATATTGTGACGAACACAATTAATATGAATGGTGTAAAACAGGAGATTCCTTTAAATCTTGAATATGTTGAACGCTATCTAAGACTTGCCCACATAGTAGGTGTTAAGCAGAGTGTTGATTCAGCGACTCTAGGTAGAACCATTACTTCAGTTTCAATTATTGATTTAGAAAGAACCAAGACAGCAGAGACCCATGAAACTGAGCGTCGAACTACCTGGCAGAAGTTGGGCGGAACTGCCGGTGCTTTGAGCAAACTATTACCAGTAGAGGGGATGCCTCGTGATCAGTTACACGCATTATTAACAGATACTCATGCTAAGCCAGAAAAATTAGTTTCTGCTGCAAGATTGATCGAAGGTTACGATGACATTTTTGCTGCAGATGCTGGTAACTGGGAGGGCTTCACTTTAGCAGAACACACTGAAACGGTTCTACGGAATTTTGATGAGAACTTTGCTGACAAAATTCCTGTAGAATTTTTGGCTCCGATGAGACTTGCGATATTATCGCACGATGTCGGCAAGCCCATTGCTTCTGCAAAAGGAGACAAGCATTTACAAAAGAAGTATAACGTTTTGCAGGCGGATGATTTCTTGACAAAAGCCGGTGTCGGCGAACGATTAAAGGGAATTTTATTGGCTGTTATTGGTGAAGGTGCTGATCTAGCTTATAAGATTGATATAAGAGGTGCAGGTGAAGTTGTTGAAGCTGAGCTCGAGAGTCTTGCTAGAGATACGTTAAGTAAATTTGGCACGGGCGATGATGTTGATGGTCAGATTGCTGGTTTTGTAGAAATGTGTAAGATGCTTCAAATTTCTGACGGCGGAGCCTATACAAGCATGGCAGTCACTAGTAGAAGTGGCGGTAGGGGTAAGCATAGAAATGCACCATCATTCAATAGCAGCTTTGCCCAGCCTGTTGGTTTAGGCAAGAGATCTATAAGCGCTAAAACAGATCGAGATGTACCTGCACCACATGACTTGACTCCAAAAGCTGCTTAACGGCAGTCAATGGTGAAGATATAGCACATGGGTCCTGGTCGCAAAGCTCTGAGTCTAACTACTTAAATATAAAAAAGTTGTGGGTATAGTGGGTGTACTACGGCCACATCCTTTCTGTTATCTTTTTTAGTTTCTCGATTTGATAAGGTGCGTTAAGCCTCTAGTTCTTTTGTCTAGTGGAGGCAAAGAGAAGGTGCTGTCAAATGGTATTATTGCGTCTTGTGAATTCCGATTAAAAACTCATAGTAAGTAAATTATAACAGATTAGAAGGTAAAGTTTTTAACTTTACGTTATAAAACATAAGGAGTATTATCTAACTAAGCTATGGGTACAAAAAAGAAACACTTATCACTTAGATTAGGCGCTGCTTTCATTATTTTTGCTGTATTGATTATTGGGGCGGGAATATTTATTTACATAAAAAATAATAATCAACTAATTTGCGGTTCAGATACTGGGCTAATGAACCAAGCAAGCAATGCCATAAAAAACAACGATAATAAAAGTCTTTTGAGCAGTGTGAATAAAATTACTAAAAAGAGCAAATATGCTAATGATCCGAACTGTGACTTTATCGTCATGTCCTATTATATAAATATTAGTGATGGAAAAAATGCTCAGACCAGTTACAGCGAACTTAAAAAAGTATTTAATTCTAAGACCGGTTTTAACTCTAAGATATCGGATGTGGCACTACCGATCGATACCTATAATGGCATAATAGAGTTTTTAATCACTCAATCAAATCAGCCTATAAAGAGGTCCTTGCCGGAATCGGAATTAAGTAAATGATGAAAAAAAACTTTATTAAAATCCTTCCAATTTTTGCTATTTTTTTCATACCTCTGTTTTTTAGGGTAAATCTTGTTCATGCAGCATCCGGGGCGGGTGTACCATACGGTTCAGTACCGACATGGGTAGCAGCAGATATAAATACGCATTGTAACCCACCGTACAACTGGGGACTCGTTTCCGATACATGGTTATCTCCAGTCGGGCAGCCATCTCAAACTAACGTTAATGTATCACAAGGAGCTACTTCTGTAGACCTGGAACTTAACCAAATTTATTATAGGTGTCATGTAAATGGAGGTAGCAGACCGGTAAATGGCCTTCAGGACGTTACTTTTATTTCACGGGCAGATAATACTGACATCCCGGTGCCCATTTCTTTAACTGGATCATATCCTTCGACAAGTTTAGGAAATGGTCAATATAATCAAACAGTTGTTCGCCAGGTAAAATATACTCCTTCAAGTCCTTTTCAGGCTTCTCGTTCGATAACTGTAAATCTTTATAATCGAGGGTATTACTCAGCAACAAATGATATAAATAGATGCTCGATATGGAACAGGGGTGACTATAATGGGGAACCAAATCAAAACTCTTCAGATCCCTATTCAGGTGGAGTGAATTGTGTAACGGGAATTTCTCCACTTACGATTAATGTCACTGTCACCAGCGTAATGATTCAAGGAGCAGTTTATTCTTCTTCTGACGCCCCCTTGAAGAATGTTCCGATAACTGGCACCAATATTAACTCAGGATTAAAAACTGGCTCACCCTTTAATGGTTGGTTTCAGTTTGCGCTTAACATAGGTAAATGGTTTTCAATTTCAGCTCAAGATCCTTTTATTGATTCAACAAATGGCCATACGCATAGCGACGTTAAGATAATTCCGTACATTGGCAATAAAAATATGGCACCTGACACGGTGGGCTGTAATTTTAACGGAATCAATAAGAGCGGAGCGTTAAACTATAAATCCTATGAATGGCAAAACGCAAACTCTCCAAAAAGTGGAACAGTGCAGTGTGACTATGGCCTAACGGGTAATGGCGGCTATGACTTCCGCTATTCAAAAGAGCAATATGCCGTCATTTCAGCTTCAGCATCCGTATCCGCAAGCGGCGCTTATCCCGGCAGTGTTATCAGCATGAATGGCTCTACGTCGGTTTCGCAAACACTTCCTGATGATGGAAGCGACACATACAGCTATTCGATCAGTCCTTCAGTGGTTCCCCCAAATGCAAGTGACACGACATTTAATGGCGCTAACTGTAGCGCATCAAACACAATTGCACTTCGACCAGAAGGTACGCATTCGCGTAATTGCTCTATTACTATTCCCGCCTCATCAGCCCCTGGTACTAAATATTGCATCACAACAACTATTTCAAGTAAACCTTCATACGCCTTGGTTTCAGGGTCACCTGCACAAGCATGCGTTAAGGTTCTCAAGGCTCCAAGTATTACTATTGGACCACGTGCATCACACGAAATAGGATCATCCACTCCAGGTGATATAAGCTATATACTAAACTGCAATAGCTTTACGGGTTCGCTAACGTACAGCATTGCTGTTTCGCCAGCGGGGCCCCACAGTATTTCAAGTGCCAACGTATCCTGCAGTAGTGGTATTTCAATTAATGGGGTAGTTGGAAATACTCCCTCATTCTTGGATACTCTTGACCCAAATATTTATTCATATACTCCTATTATCACCTCCGCAATTCCTGTCTCAGGGCAGGCTGCTGTTCCAGGAATTCCAATTAGCGGCTTGTCGGGTGCAGTAACTGTTTACACTGTCCCCTACGCCCGCTTCTACGGCAACGACATAGCAAGCGGCTCTGGCTCTATCTACTTCACCAATCACGACAACCAACCACTGACAACTTCTAGCTCTAGTGCAGGCTCTGCTGCTCAATACGCTGCCATAGCAAAAACAACCATCCTCGTAGCTACTGCAGCATTCCGTAGCACTGCTCCCGCTTCACCAATTGGGCTTAGCGCCCTCACAAGTGCCCAAGTAGCTATTGCCTCCACCAATAACACGAGTGGTGCTAAATGGTTAGGCGATTGGTCTACCTCCGGCTATTATGGTGACACCAATGCAACTACCACCATCAACGGGGCAAACTCCGTAGCCTCAAAGATCACCATTGTCGGAAACGACATCTACATCAAAGGTAACATCACCGTAGATTCCACCAAACTACCTTCTGCCTCAAACCTATTCGACAATGCCTCCATTCCCGTCATAACCCTCATAGCAAAAAATAACATCTACATTGATCCTAGTGTCACTCAAATAGATGCACTACTCCAAGCTGGCAAAGACATCTACACCTGTTCAACAGGCGCTGCTGCAACACCGAGCGCCAGCTGTAAAAATACACTCCTCGTCAACGGGGTAGTAGGTGCCAATGGGGAAGTAGGTGCCAATAACGCCATCCACTTTGATCGTGTTTGTGGCACCCGACTGTTTGCTCCTTCAGCTGAAGACAGCGATACTGCCGGAACCTACATGACCAACAACAGAAATCCGAACTGCAGCGGCAGCTACAAGAGCGGAACTGCCGCTGAAGTCATTAATTTCCCGAGCTACCTGTACTTCGCCAGTCCCTATGTTAGCGGTGCAACACAGACACAATACCAGTCGATATATTCCGCACCGCCGCTACTTTAAAATTGTGCAATTTATAACGCTTATGTTGTATAATTATGGGCATGGGTATTCTTAACGGTATTGGTAATTTTTTTGGGCTAGACATAGGAACTTCAGCTATTCGATTAGTTGAACTACGGCCTTCTCCAAAAGGACCACAACTAGTTAATTACGCATTGGTTCCAATTGATTCTAAGTTAATGCTCAGCGATTCACCTGCCGATAGAAATAAAGTCGCCTTGATTATTAAGCAACTTGTTCAACAGGCCAAACCGTCAACCAAAAATGTTGCGGTAAACCTACCTTCTTCAAGAGTTTTTACAACTATCGTGGATATGGATAAACTTGCACCCGATGAACTTGCAAAAAGTATAAAGTACCAAGCGGATACACTAATACCGACTCCTCTAGAAAGTAGTAAACTTGACTGGGCGCTCCTTGGAGCATCACCGGTCGATCAAAATAAAGTCGAGGTTTTAGTTTCAAGTATCAATAATTCCTATATTGAGACAACATTGGATCTACTTGAAAATATAGGGCTTAATGTTATTGCGTTTGAACCTGAGGCGATTGCACTGTCTAGAGCGCTGGTTCCATTTAATGAGTTAAAGCCACAAATTATCTTAGATATTGGTGCTATATCATCTGACCTTGTGATTTCGATGAATGGCGGCCCTCGCTTGATTCGATCAATACCTATCGGTAACGAAGCACTTCTAAGGTCAGTGTCTGAGAGCTTAAATGTTGACTTGAATCAAGCGCAACAATTTATTTTCAAATTTGGATTAATGAAAGATAAAGTAGAAGGTCAAGTATATAATTCACTATTACTTGCGGCAGAGAACTTATTTGCTGAAATAGAAAAATCTATTAAATTTTTTCAAAACAGATACAAAAATGTACCCTTGGAAAAATTTTACGTTACTGGTTCTGCGTCCTCTATACCTGAATTTCCGCTATTCATTGCTAATAAATTTGGAATTAAGGTAGAAATTGGTAATGCATGGTCAAATATTGCAATTCCAGAAAACAAAAGGAATGATCTAATGGCGGTTTCAAATCAATTTGCCGTAGCAGCCGGACTTGCGGAGAGAAATCAATGATTCAGATAAATCTCTTACCAGACCTAAAGGTTAAGTTCCTCAAGTCACAACAATTAAAGAAAACGGTGCTTATGATAACAGTTCCTATAGTGCTTATTTCAATTGCTATTGTCGCTACTATGAGTTACATAGTTTATGTCGGGCAAAAAAATCAATTAAACGATTTACAACAAAAAGCAGCAAGTTCGACTAAACAGCTTGAAGCAGTTAATGGGCTTGGCAAAATTTTAACTATTCAAAACCAACTAAAAAGTATTTCAACGTTACACTCCCAGAAGCCTATATCTAGTAGAGTTTTTGGGTATCTTGAGCAACTAACTCCAAACAAGGTAACCATTTCATCGTTATCAATAGATTTTCCGACCAGTAAAATGACGATTGTTGGAACATCTCCTAGCGCAATTCTTGTTAATCAATTTGCGGACACACTTAAGTTTACGAATTATTTGGATGATCAAAATAAAACAACTCAAAAGCCAGCATTTAACAATGTTACACTTTCAAGTTTTGCCTTCGGCACAACGCTTCAATACACGATAACCGTTAACTTTGATCAAGCATTGTTTAATATAAATAATACGAATGTGCATCTTGCGATTCCAAGCATAGTAACAACTCGTTCTCAGACAGAAAATCCAGATAACTTGTTCAAGCAAGCCCCCAAGTCAACAACAACCACCACAACATCACCAGGAGGGCAATAATGGCGTCACTTAAAAAAACAATGGACTTCACTACGAAGCAATCTCTTGTGGATAAGGATAATAACTTCGTGCTTGTGTTGCTCGCAAGCTCTTCAGCTATCATAATTTTTTGTTTAGTTGCAGCGAATAGTCTATATGCAAAGATGGATTACCAAAATAAAGTAATTAAGGCTCGAAACGATGCCGTCACCCAATTGGACACAAATATTTCTAATGCTACTTCATTAACAAATTCATATCAAAAATTTGAAAGCCAGACACCAGTAGTAAAAGGACCTGCAAAAAATTCTATAATGACACTTAATGCACTTCCAAGTAAGTATGATTTCCCAGCACTCGTAACTAGTCTCGCAACCCGAATGCAGGCTGATTCAGTGGCTGTAAAAACTATCACCGCAACTGATCAGCAAACTACTGCAGTACAGAGTAGCCCTGACCCAGTAATAACAGCGATGCCTTTTACTATATCTGGAGTTGGTGTCTATGGTGGTGCGGTACAAAAATATGTCGAAGATCTTGAAAATTCAATACGACCAATTGTTGTTTCAAATATTGAATTCGATGCGAGCTCTGCACCACTTGTTACGCTTACCATTAAAGCAAATACTTACTACCAGCCGGAGAAAATTTTCCAGATTATTAATAAAGATGTTAAAAAAGATGGAACGCTGCAATGAAACAAAAAGATTTAATCACTATAATTTTCATTTCTGTAATAAGTGCTGGCTTTAGTTTTTTAATAGCTAATTTTGTCTTTGGTAACGTTGCAAAAAGTAAGCTTAGTGCAGCGTATGTCACCCCGATTAAAAATGATTTTATTTTGCCAAGCTCCGTTTATTTTAACTCAAATTCAATTGATTTAACGCAAACTATAACTATTGGTGCGACGCCTAGTTCGCAAGCTAATGCTTCAAAATAAAAAGGTGGGCAGGGTATGAGTGTCCTTATAGCAGATTCCCAAAAACAGCTGGAGCAGCTGCTGGTTTCAGATAACCTTATCACTAAACTGAAGATTGATGAACTACACATTAAATCTAAAAAAACAGGAGAACCATTCCTCAGTCTTGTTATTAAAGAAGGTGGCGTTTCGAATGAGGAATTAACCAGATTATCTTCGAAAATCTCAAATGTACCGTACGTTAATCTTCTTAACGCGAAAATTAATGGGAAAATATTGGATTTATTACCACTTGAAGTAGCCGAGCGTTATATGGCTGTACCACTTGGTGAAATGGATACGAAGCTCGTCGTTGCTATGCTTGACGCCAATAATGTTCAAGCAGTTGATTTTTTGGCTAACAGAATTGGGCGCCAGTTAAGCGTGTACATGGCAAGCCAAGAAGGTATAGAGAATGTTTTAAAGCAGTATCAACTTAATGTTGCTGTTGATGTAAAGGCTACACTAGGATCCAAGTCTGAAGAACAGAAAAATAAACAAGTTACTGATATCCAAACACTTGTTCAGGATTCACCCATCAGTAAAGCTCTCACTACAATTATGGAGTTCGCTGCCCGTTCTGGAGCAAGTGATATTCATATTGAGCCGCTTGAAAAAGAACTTAAGATACGATGCAGAATTGATGGAATCTTAAAAGAAATCATGAAGCTTCCGAAGTCTACCGAACCCCCACTTATTAGTAGAATTAAGATTTTATCAAACTTAAAAATTGACGAACACCGTATTCCACAAGATGGCCAATTTACTGTTGTCGTCGACAGGAAAGCGATTGATCTTCGAATAGCAATTAGTCCTGTTGTTTGGGGTGAACAAGTTGTTATACGACTTTTAGATAAGTCGGGTACAAGCCTGAAGCTTGAAGATATGGGATATAGCGGTAGGGCGCTGAGAACCATTAGAAAAGGAATCCAGAGTCCTAATGGAATGATTCTAACTTCGGGGCCGACCGGATCCGGTAAGTCCACCAGCTTATACGCACTTATACAGGAAATTAAAAGTGATGGAATTAATATTGTCACGCTTGAAGATCCTGTCGAATATAAAATGGACGGGATTAATCAAATTCAAGTTAATCCTGAAGTTGGACTGACCTTTGCAAGTGGACTTCGAAGTATCTTACGTCAGGATCCAGATGTTGTGATGGTCGGTGAAATTCGTGACAAAGAAACGGCAGCTTTGGCAGTTCAGGCAGCGCTCACCGGTCACTTGGTACTTTCGACACTTCACACAAATAGTGCGGCTGGTATTCTACCGCGTCTTCTCGATATGGAAGTAGAGCCTTTCTTGATCGCTAGTACCGTACGAACCATCATCGGACAGCGGTTAGTGCGGAGAATAAGCGGGAAACCAGAGGGTTATTCATCAACGGGAATTGAGAGTGATGTTATAAATCAATCTGTTGGCGGACTACTCCCCAAAGATGAATCCGAGAAAAAGAAAGTTGTTGAAGATTTGGGGTACGGCGACTTGCCACTTGGTGGCCAAAAAGCTTATACTTTATTTAAGGGCGCAGCTACAAAAAATAATCCCAATGGGGAATATAAGGGTAGGCTCGGATTATATGAAGTCTTTAATGTTACGGAAGAAATTCAAGACTTAATTATAAAACGAGCAACAAGCGCAGAAATTCAAAGGAAAGCACAAGAACAAGGAATGGTTACCATGCGACAAGACGGAGTTTTCAAAGCTTTATCAGGAAGAACGACACTTTCAGAAGTTAACCGTGTTTCAGCCGAGGAGAGTGCCTAATGCAAAATGAGCTAAAGATAGAAAATTTATTAGATGAAGTTTTAAAAAGAAATGCAAGCGACTTGCATCTCCAGGTTGGTCTTCCACCAATGCTTAGAATTGACGGAGCGCTTAAGCCTGTAAATGGGGCAGAGGCGCTCGTTGAGGAAACGTTAGAAAATCTTGTATTCTCTCTACTGGACAAGGATCAAAAAGAGATACTACTCAGAGATAAAGAATTCGACTTTAGTTTTGCCTTCGGAGATCTTGGCAGGTTTCGCGTAAACGCATTTCATGAAAGAGGCAATATAGCAGCAGCCCTTCGACTCATACCTAGTAAAATATTATCCGTAGAAGAGCTTGGACTTCCGAATGTTATTAATAAATTCGTAAATTATCCTAGAGGACTTGTTTTGGTTACTGGACCCACTGGTTCAGGAAAGTCTACAACACTCGCATCGATTATTCATAAAATTAACCAAGAAAGATCAGCGCATATCATAACGATTGAAGATCCTATTGAGTACGCCCACAAGAGCATCAAGAGTCTCGTGGTGCAAAGAGAGGTTCATTACGATACCTTTAGTTTTAGCTCAGCTTTAAGAAGTAGTTTACGACAAGATCCAGATATTGTTCTAATTGGAGAAATGCGTGATCTTGAGACGATAGCTGCCGCTATTACGATTGCAGAAACAGGACACTTAGTTTTTGCAACTCTACACACGAACAGCGCTTCCCAGAGTATTGATCGTATGATTGACGTCTTTCCACCCCATCAGCAACCACAAATTAGGGCACAGCTGTCTAATATTTTGATGGCAATCGTATCACAGCGGCTTGTTCCTCGAATAGGCGGGGGAAGAGTTGCTGCCGCTGAAATTCTACTTGCAAACCCGGCAGTAAGAAATGTAATTCGAGAGGGAAAGAGTAATCAACTTGATATTATTATCCAGACTTCAGCTGAGAGCGGTATGCAGACCATGGATAAAACACTAGTTAATTTGATACATGCTGGAACAATAACCTATGAAGAAGCAAGAAATTACGCTGTTGATCTTGAAGAGCTTGATCGATTGATGAGGAAATAAGGATGGCAAATTTTTCTTTTGAGGCTAGAAATACATTGGATGGTTCACTGGTTAAATCTACTGTTGAGGCAGATTCTGAGAAAAGCGCAGCGCAGCTTATACAATCCAGAGGACTCGTAGTACTTTCTATAAAGGGAGTTGAAGTTAAGAAGAATTATTTCAATAAAATTAAAACAAAAGACAGAGTTTTATTTTCCCGGCAGTTAAGTACGCTAATTAACGCCGGACTCCCGCTTGTTAAAAGCCTACAAATGGTTGAAAAGCAAACTGACAGCAAACCCTTGAAAGTGATACTTTCTAAGGTGCAGGCAAGTGTTGAATCAGGTAAAAGCCTTGGAGATTCATTAAAAGATTATCCTGAAGCGTTTAATAATATTTTTGTAAAAATGGTTGCAGCCGGAGAAATATCGGGAACACTTGATAAAACCTTGGAGCGCTTGGCTTTCCAGCAAGAAAAAGACGCAGAAATTATATCAAAAATAAGGGGCGCTATGACTTATCCTGGAATCATCATGCTAGTTATGATAGCGCTCGTTGGATTTATGCTTACATCCGTGTTACCTCAGGTGCAGACGCTTTATGCTGGCTTTCCTAATGCACATTTGCCCGGACCAACGCTTTTACTACTGAGCATTTCTCACTTAGTAAAAACCTTTTGGTGGGCGACGCTTTTAATTGTAATTGCAATATTCTTTGGATCTCGCGCTTGGGTTAGAACTGAAAATGGAAAAACTTTTTTCGACAAATTAAAATTAAGCCTAAAACCATTTAATAGACTATTTAAGAAATTATACATGGCTCGATTTTCAAGAACTGGATCTACTCTTATTTCAAGCGGGGTACCCCTAATACAAATGCTGGAGGTGACTTCTGAAGCGATAAGCAATGTGATCATTGAAAAATCAATCCAAAATGCGATAAAGCTTGTTCGTGGAGGGAAAAGTTTGTCCCAGGCCTTAGAAAATGATAAGAATTTTCTGGATTTAGTACCTAACATGATACGCATTGGTGAAGAATCGGGAACACTTGATGCAATGATGGGTAAAGCAGCGGATTATTACGAAAAAGAGCTAGAAGATGAAATTAAGAATATATCAACATTAATCGAGCCACTGCTTATGATTTTACTTGGTGTTGTAGCCCTTGTTATCGTAGCTGCAGTACTTGGGCCTATTTATGGACTAGCGAGTCAAAATATCGGGGGATAATTGCCCTTGCATTCATTTTTTTTTGGTATAAAATATAAGCATAAGTAAATTAAGAAAGGGCACCACTTAAGATGCATAAGAAATTAAATAATAAAGGTTTTACAATAGTTGAAGTACTTATAGTACTAGCAATTGCAGGAGTTATTTTAGCAACAATCCTGCTTGCAGTTCCTGCACTTCAAAGGAATTCTAGAAATGCGAACGCAAAACAAGCTGCAACACAAGTTATTGCAGACATAACTGACGCAACATCTGCTAACAATGGCGCAGTTCCAACTGCAGTATCAGTTGCTTCAGGAACTTTGACAATGACTATTGCCGGAGCTTCAAAGACCTACACCGTGCCAGCACAGATAACGGCTTCCTCAGCAAGTGCACCTACATCTACATCTTCGCTTCAAATTATTCAAGGTACTTGCAATGGAGCGGTAGCAGCTGCAGCAGCTGGTTCTAGCTGGGCTGTTGTGTATTATGTAGAAGGTGGAACAACTACTACAGGATGCGTATCTAGCTAAACAACCTACTTATTAGTATACTTACAGAGGCTCAAGAGCCTCTGTTTTTATTATGATTTATATTTTTTTCTTTGGACTAATAATAGGTAGTTTTATCAATGCCTTCGAGTGGCGGTTTTCTCAGATGATTGACGATGAAGGAAATAGAAAAGTACTTTCAAAGAAAAAACGAAGAGAAATCTCAATTGTTCATGGTAGAAGTGAGTGTGTTTCCTGTAAGCATATTTTGAGCCCAATTGATTTGATACCTGTTTTAAGCTGGTTATCTTTAAGAGGTAAGTGCAGATATTGTACTAAGCCTATTTCTATCCAGTACCCATTGATTGAAATTTTAACTGCTTTACTATTTGTTTTTTCTTACGTATTTTGGCCAGTAAAAATTAGTGGTTTCTCTTCTTTTATTTTTTTCTTCAGCTGGTTAATTGTACTCGCAGGTTTTATTGTTCTAGCACTGTTTGATTTTAAAAAATTTCTTCTTCCGTTCCTTATTGTTAAACCATTATTGGTCATTTCTTTGCTAACACTTACAGTGTGTCTTTTTTTTGCGAAAGATCCCTCTAATTATTTCTTTCACCTCATCTCTGGGTTAGTACTGGGAGGTATGCTATATCTCCTTTATATTTTTTCAGATGGCAAGTGGCTCGGTGGTGGAGATGTTAGCATAGGAGCCCTTATCGGTTTCCAGCTTTCTTCCCCAACTTTTATACCTATAGTGCTGCTTATATCATCTATTGGCGGGCTTTTGTTTCTTGTTATTTTAAATAGAATAAAAAAGGTTGCTTTTAAGGCAAAAATACCGTTTGGCCCTTTTTTGATGTTTGGATGTTTGATAGCAGTATTATTCGGCACTAAAATCATTAATTGGTACTTTGGTTCACTGCATTAAATCTTATTGTCCTTATGCTATAATTAGTTAAATGAAATTATCTTCAACTAACGGTGGATTTACAGTTGTCGAAACTCTTATTGTTTTGGCAATTTCAGGCGTTTTAGCAATATCCACGATTCTTCTTGTTAGTGGCAGACTTGCTGTTAATAGACAAAATGATGCACTTTTTCAGCTTGAGTCTGGGCTGCGGGCTGCTTTTAATGATGTTGCGAACGGAAAGTTTCAAAATACCAACTACACATGTACGCAGAATCCGGGATCCTTAACAGTTACCCCTACTGGCGTAGCTACGTTCGGCACGGGAGGAAATGCTAGCTACAACTGTGTTTATGCCGGTAAGAAATTTTCGTTTAATTCCAATAACTATACGATTGATACTGTTATAACCAATGAAGCTATGCCGTTTAGATCTAATACTAGCGTAACTCCGAGTTCTGCTACGCAAAAAGTCATGTATCCCAATTCAATGACGCTTAAAAAAGTCATGTATCCTGACTTAACGATTCTTTTCGCTGCGAATCGAAACTTCTTCGTAGTTAATACTAATTTTACATATTCAGGTAATTCTTCTGGCCAGCAAAACATAATATTCGCGAAAACGTATGCCACAGCTGCCAATCCTACGATACAGGGATTGATTAGTGGGATTAGAGTGTGCCTATTAGACGGCACATACACCAAAGCTAGTTTATATATAGGTTTTGACGGAGCGCTATCCACATCAACTAACGATTCATCATGTTAAAAATAAATCAAAGAGGGGAGACGATCGTAGAAGTACTTATCTGCATAGCAGTTTTGTCTCTTGGATTTGGATCTGCGTTTTTACTCTCCAATCACGCGGCAAAAACAGCGTCAAGTAATGGTTACTATTACCAAGCGCAACTTTACGCTAACCAACAAATAACCCTCCTTCATGTTTACGCTACAGGAAACTCCGATTTTCGTTCTCAATCATCTTTTTCTATGAATCAAGATGGAACTTTATCGACTTCATCTCAAACAATTTATCCAGTTTCTTCTGAGGGAATCAACTATGTCGTTAAAATAAAAAATACTCAACCTGGCTTAAGTAGGTCATATAATGTTTTTGATATTAATGTATCGTGGCAGCGAGGTGCTAGCGGATCAAGTATTGGTAATCTGGATATTTACTATGGAACATAATAAAGATAAAGGGTTTACGATAGTCGAGACAATGATTGCGGTGGTCGTATTTTCGTTTATCGCCAGTATCGCGACATTTATCACCATACAACTTAGTCGAGGTTATCAGTACGGTATCTCTAAATCTAAACTTGATACGGCCGCGAGAAATGTTAATTATCTTTTTAATCAGGCAGTTCAATACTCAAACTCAACGGTGTTGATGGGAGTAGCCGAGCAGCCGAATTCAAGTTTTGATGCATCATACAGCACCTGGAAAGTATGGTGTGCAGGCACGACGAGATTTTCAGCGCAGATTTCAGGCACGGTATTATATCCAAACGGCTTCTATCGAGATACTATTGACCCTAACGCAGGAGGAGAGATTGTAGCATGCAAGGGAACCCCACTGTCGACCTCTAAGGTGCAGCTAATTCCAAATAATGCAGTCATCTCCTTGTTTGAGGTTTCGCGGAGTGGAACTGTCTTTAGGCTTCAAACGGCATTTGAAATGGGGCAGCTTTCCGATTTTACAGGAAATAACGTAACTACATCAATTTCATCAACTCCTGACGCAAACGGCAATAAACTGCCACTATTGCCAGTATGTCAAAGCCAAGCTTTCGGAAGTTTTTCTTATTGTGCAATAGTGTATTATGATAATAGCGTAACCAGTTTTATTAATTAATTATGAAAAATACTATCAACCAAGAAGGAGCAGCGAGTTTACTCTTCACGCTAGTGATGATTATTATCATTAGCCTACTTGCTATTGGCTTCTCCGTAATCACAACGAATGATCAAAAGGCGACCCTGGATAAGTCAGTCTCACTGCAGGCAGAATATGCTGCGCAAAGTGGGATTAACAGCGTAGTTGAGGGGATTATAAATCATAATTCTGCAGTCTCTCAATCAAGCACTTCGACTTGCGCACCAACTGGCGGCGTAATCCCTACATTTCCAAACCCAAACAACACTAGAATTACTTGCCTCAAGTGGAGCTATAGCCCGCAAAGCTTAGTCTATTCATCAGCAAGTAGCTTATCAACCATTATCAATCCCGTGAATGCTAGTGGAATTCCAACCAATATATCTGAAGTGGATATAAAGTGGGGACCTTCAAGCGCTACGTCGTTAAATCTCTATCCTGTTGGGTTTAGTACTGCATCATTAAGTGGTGTGGCGTCAGGTTACTTCCCGATATTAAAAATTGTTACCGCTAACTTTGACATGACTCAATTAACTACAACTTACGTTGTTCCAGTTTCGAGTTCTAGCTCGGTAGTTGCCCTTGGAGATCCTGGAATTAATATTATTAAAGTAGGATGCGGAATGAGCTCGGCAGCAACCTCATGTACTGCTAAATTAAATGCTCTTAAGTGGACGCTAAATCCTGCAAATAGTTTGTGTCCATCGACAAATTGCGGCCTTCTTACTACTAGTTCATTTGATGGGTCTCCATTATCGGTCAATATTTCCGGTTTTGATAGTACTACTACGGGAGTGATACAGTTTTTAAATTCTCAAGTACAAATTGATTCAACAGCTCAAAATGGTAATACAGTTAAAAGACTTGTCGCAGGCTATACAATTGGTGGTGCTTCAGCTTGGAGCCCTACGCTAACTGCAGCAACTGGCTCAACAGCTCTTTGCAAAAACTTTGAATTCGACAATAGTGGCAACAGCACAGGCAGTCCTTCCCTCGGTAGCGTCCCAGCTTGTTACTAGTTATTTTTTTCGATGAAAATCTTTGTGAATAGATTTTAGATGCGGATCTGTTATGTGTGTATAAATTTGAGTAGTCGATATATCACTGTGCCCCAGCATTGATTGCACGCTTCTAATGTCAGCACCATTCATAAGCAAGTCTGTCGCGAAACTGTGTCGCATTGTGTGTGGGCTCACTTTTTTTGTTATACCTGCAAGTAGCGCGTAGTGAGCAATTATTCTCTGAATACTGCGAGCCGTTAGTCTTCTGAAGTTACCAGTGGTATCAGTATTTTTATGCCCACTATAGCTAATAAAGAGGGCAGGAAGGTTATCTGTTCGTAAGTTCAGATATCTTTTGATCCATTCGGCCGCTTCATCACTAACAAAGATGGGGCGATCTTTTTGGCCTTTACCGCGCACCATAAATTCTTTTCGATCAAGGTTTATGTGCGTTTTGTCTAAATTTACGAGTTCTGAAACACGAAGGCCTCCACTAAAAAGCAGCTCAAGTATCGCTCTATCTCTAAGACCTGATTCGTCGTCTATCTTAGGTTGACTCATTAGTGCTTCAATTTCCTCGGCATTTAAAAAACTTACCTGCGACCGTTTAACTCTTGCAAGTTCTATTTGATCAGTCGCAAGCGCATCGATATTTCTTTTATGGCAAAACTTAAGGAAGCTTCTTAGAGCAATAAGATGATAGTTTTGCGTTGCTTTACTGAGTTCACTTGATCGATCTGATCCGAGTTCATGAAGCCATAACCGCCATTTGCGCACTAGCTCTGGTGTTATGTCTGAAATTTTAATATCACCCGAGAAATCGATGAGTCTACTTAGATAGTGCCGGTAGTTTTCTATCGTACGCTTAGATCGATTTTGCTCGATTGCTAGATATTCAAGATATTGCTGGATTACTTCTTCGGCGTTCATATATTCATTTTACGTTATTTTTTCAATTTATATCTTGAATGTCTTATAACTAAACTCGCGAAATGTTACAATCAAAGAGATAAATAATTAAACTAAAGAGGAATTTTGATGGAAAAAACACTTATTGTACTAAAACCTGACGCAATAAAAAGAGGCTTAATTGGTGAGGTACTATCAAGATTTGAAAAAGTGGGCCTTAAGGTTGTTGGCATGAAGATGCTTCGTCCCACCAAAGACCACTACCACTATCATTATGAAACCGTTGGCAAGGTGATTTCTCGCCGTGGACAAGATGTATTTGACGTAACTTTAGACTTTATGATGGAAGGCCCGGTTGTAGCAGTAGTACTAGAGGGCATAGAAGCCGCTGAACTCGTCAGGAAGATGGTAGGAGCAACTGAACCCAAGTCGGCACTTCCTGGTACAATACGTGGCGACTATACGCATATTAGTTATGCGTATGCTAATAACGTATCTAAATCGAGCATTGCTAATATTATTCACGCATCTGGTGATGCCGAGGAAGCAAAGCTTGAAGTTGCTCATTGGTTTAAAGATGATGAATTATTCGATTACACCACTAATGCCGAAGAACATACCTTACCTAAAAAGAAGAAATAACTAATAATGGTGGCCCGGGAGGGAATCGAACCCCCAACACCCACCTTAGGACGGTGGTGTTCTATCCGTTGAACTACCGGACCATATATAGATGATAGTATACCACCTCAAAGGTTCACGAAAGTGCCTTTGACGAGTACAATAGATGAGTAATATGAAGAAGAAGACTGATAAGAAGAAATATTTCTCAGATCAATTCGATGACGAAGCAATGCTTCTGATGTTTCGGAAACACCCTGTAGTTATGAGGAAAGAGATCCTAATTGCATCGGTCTTACTGCTTCTTGGGGTTATTCCTGCGCTCATCGTCCCCACCTACGCAGTATTCTTTGGGGGTCTTGGGATCGGTTTTACTCTCTCTTTTTTAGTGATGTTTTATGCGTGGATTGGCTGGCATTTTACGGTTTATATCGTAACAGATCAACGGTTAATGCAGATTAATCAAAAAGGGTTATGGAAGAGAAGTGTAGTAGATATAGGGCTTGATAAAATCCAAACTGTTTCTTATGAAATAAAAGGTTTGCAAGAAACTCTCTTTGGATTTGGTACAATAGTAATACAGACCTACGTTGGTGAACTTGTCATTCATGACGTGCATCATCCAAGACAAATACAGAAAAAACTATCACACATCCTAAGAGAACTAGACATTAATTTCAGTAGCCCATCAATTAATAAAGAAGAAGCATGAACAAAAAAGAACTTAATCCGCCACAGCAAGGAGAAAAAAAGACGAGAACTTTCTTGACGCATAAAAATAAGAGAAAAACTACGAGCCTGGAAGGTGATCAGCCCGTTCCGCGCATCACTGATGAAAATATTGGAGATCACCGAGAGCAAATCCTCAAAACTGCGCGAAAATTTATTTTTCCACTTCGCCATTCTCGACATAAGATCGTCACAACAACTATCATTATTCTTGTTCTTGCGTTCATGAGCTTTAGTTCGGTGGTACTTCTTGATCTCTATAGATATCAGGATACGAGTACTTTTGCTTATCAGATAACAAAAGTGGTTCCATTACCAATCGCGCGCGTGGGGAACAAAATGGTCTATTACGAAAACTACCTTTTTGATCTTCGGCACTATATTCACTATTTCCAATCCCAACAACAGGTGGACTTTAATTCAGTTCAAGGGAAGGCGCAGCTCAATAATCAAAAAAAACAGTCACTGAATTCTGCGGTAAACTATGCATACATCAAAATCATAGCTAAACAAAAACATATTTCTGTAGCAAGTAAGGATGTTGATGCCCAGATACAGATGCTTAAAGATCAAAGTAAGCTTGGGAATGATAATAAAACATTTGAAAATGTTCTCAAGCAATACTGGGGTTGGTCAGTATCAGATTTCAGACGTAGCATAGAACAGGAGTTATTAACGAATAAGGTTGTTGATGCACTTGATACAACTGCGCAACAAAAAGCAAATACAGCATTGGCGGCTATTAATGCCGGACAAGATTTTAGTGCAGTCGCCAAACAGTACTCTGACGACACTTTGACCAAAGACAGCGGCGGGGTACTTTCTATTTCTATCAGTAAAAATGATAAGACGGTACCTACTCAGACTATTGATGCTCTATTTAGGCTTAAACCAAACCAAACTTCCGGAATCATTAACCTCGGTTATGGACTTGAAATTGTTAAAAATCTTGGTGAGCAAAATGGAAAAATGAAAGCAGCCCATATATTCATTAATTTCCAGCCCATAGACAAGTTGCTTACTCCATACAGGGATAAACGACCACCGATTACCTATATAAAAGTCTAAATATAATGACAATTGGGCGCATTGCAAAACGCGCTCATCTCTGTTACGATAATTATTGCTTATATTTGCATGGGCTCGTGGTGTAGAGGCCTAACATGCCTCCCTGTCACGGAGGAGATCGCCGGTTCGAATCCGGTCGGGCCCGCCAGCTTTATACGCTTTTAAATGACTCACCGCGTGAGTCATTTTTTAATTTATATCATTTTCAATCTGTTATTATAGAGATACACTTTTTTTGCCGATATAGCTCAGTTGGTAGAGCGACGCTTTCGTAAAGCGTAGGTCAGCGGTTCGACCCCGCTTATCGGCTCCATGCGGGTATCGTATAGTGGCCAATATGTAGCCTTCCCAAGGCTGAGTGCTGGGTTCGATTCCCAGTACCCGCACCAAAGCTTAAGCATAAATACGAGTATTTTTTAGCATTTTTTGATAAGATATTAGGTGAATGATGAGTGATCGTTAGGGTTTGATAACAGGAATACGGATGTTTACAAAAAAATATTTTCAAGATAGACCAGTATTGTTTCTTAACTTAGTTGTTCTATTGGGCGCAGCAATTAATTTGATTGCAACGGTGCTTCTTATCGATACTTCAAGAACTGCTGCGACAGTTCGTTATGAATCTACTCTTGGACTTGGTGGATTTCCCAAAGGAACGCCAATCGATCTGTATAGTTTTGCGGCCGTTACAATACTAGTCACGTTTGTTTCAATTTTTATGAGTGCTCGTCTTTATACCCAAAAAAGATTATTGAGCCTCGTAGTTTTGACACTTGCAATCGTTGCGCTACTCTTTAATTTAATCGTAGCCCAAGCTATTTTAAATCTTCAGTAAATATATATGAAATTAATTGAAATTCCATTAGTAAGAGATCGCGATAAGGTATATAGATGGTTCGAAAGGGTACCGGGTATATTAAGTTGGTCTGTTTTGGCGCTTCCCCTACTACTAAGTATTATCAGTACAACTTTGGCTGCTTATTTCATCCTCTCATATTTACTTCTTTGGGTGCTTAAGGCTGTTGCGCTCAATATTCGAATGATCCAGGGATATAGAAAAATTAATGAAAGCATGGCGTATGAATGGAATAAATTGCTTAATGAGCTTGATAATCCAAAAAAGACGTATCTTCAGTATGAACAGGGCATTTCTCCTTCATGGCACTTAAAAAATATTCAAAGTATAGAGACACGCGAATCACGTCTTTACCAAAAGGATGTATATAATGCGGTTATAATTGCCGTTTATAACGAAAGTAGAGATATTCTTGAGCCCACCATCAAAAGTATCCTGCAATCCTCGTATAACCATAAGAAGTTAATTATACTTTTTGCTTTCGAGAAGAGAGGTGGGGAAGAAGTTAAACAAAACATACAGGACTTAGTTGATGAATATAAGGGTGAGTTTTATCATTTAGGAGCAGTAGAGCATCCGGAAGATCTTCCCAATGAAGTCATAGGTAAAGGAGGGAATATTACCTTTGCCGGCCGCCATCTAAAGGAGCTTCTTGACGATGAAAGTATTAATTATGAGCATGTTATAGTGACTACGCTGGATGCAGACAACCGACCACATCCAGAGTATTTTTCAGCGGTAACCTATGCATACATTGCGTGCCCTGATTATATTCACACATCGTTTCAACCGATCTCAATGTTTACGAATAACATATGGGATGTTCCGGCACCTATGCGCGTTATTGCAACCGGTAATTCTTTTTGGAATATCGTACTTGCACTTAGGCCACATATGCTCAGAAATTTTGCTTCGCACTCTCAGAGTATGCAAACACTTATTGATACAGACTTTTGGAGTACCCGTACAATTGTTGAGGATGGCCATCAATACTGGAGGACGTACTTCACCTATGACGGTAATCATGACGTACACCCAATACTTATACCAATCTACCAAGATGCTGTATTGGCCGCTACCTACACTAAAACACTTAAAGCACAGTTTATTCAGGTTAGAAGATGGGCTTGGGGTGCTAGTGATATAGCATACGTATTACAGATGGGCTGGAGAAGAAAGAACAGAATAAACAAAGCTGATTTATTCATGAAAACTGCACGATTGATTGAAGGGCATGTTTCGTGGGCAACCGCATCTCTGCTGTTGCTACTTGGCGCCTTTGTGCCCCTGTATCTATCTCCGCACTCAAGCACT
>Ga0208249_1000006_pt1 | contig 65961 bp, 66 predicted proteins | sample CryBogmetaGMA1M_FD_184546 | JGI IMG/M metagenome (GOLD analysis project Ga0208249, IMG submission 184546) | Freshwater microbial communities from Crystal Bog, Wisconsin, USA - MA1M (SPAdes) | ecosystem: Environmental > Aquatic > Freshwater > Lake | place: Crystal Bog, Wisconsin, USA | collected...
GCGCATGCCCGCCCCCCGGTACGCCCTGATCCTGCGGTATCTGCGCCCGCACCGGCGCACGCTGGTGTTCGGCGCCCTGGCGCTGGTGGCGGTGAATCTGCTGAGCGTGGCGATTCCGTTGCTGGTGCGTCGGGTGATCGACGACCTGCAGGACGGCTTCTCGATGGGCGATGTGCTCGGCGAGGGGGCGCTGATCATGGGGCTGGCCACGGTGATGGGGCTGGTGCGGCTGATCTCGCGGATGCTGGTGTTCGGGGTGGGCCGCCAGGTGGAGGCAAGCCTCAAGCAGCGGATCTTCGACCACCTGCTGCTGCAGGAGCCGGGCTGGGTGCAGAGCACCGGCAGCGGCGAGGTGATCAGCCGCGCCACGAGTGATGTGGAGAACGTGCGGCGGCTGCTCGGCTTCGCCGTGCTCAGCCTCACCAACACCGCCCTGGCCTATGGGCTCACCCTGCCGGCGATGCTGTCGATCGATCCGCTGCTCAGCCTGGCGGCCCTGGCCCTGTTCCCCTCGATGCTGATCGTGGTCCGCCTGTTCGGCGGTCGGATGATGGGCCAGACCCGCCGCCAGCAGGAGGCGCTGGCCGAGCTCACCGAGCTGGTGCAGGAGGACCTCTCCGGCATCGGCGCCATCAAGATCTACGGCCAGGAGGCCACCGAACAGCAGGCGTTCGCCCAGCGCAACCGCAGCTACCGCGACGCGGCCCTGGGACTGGCCCGCACCCGCAGCACCCTGTTTCCCCTGCTGGAGGGAATCTCCTCGGTGAGCCTGTTGCTGCTCCTGGCCCTGGGCAGTGGCCAGCTGGAGCAAGGCCGGCTGAGCATCGGCGACCTTGTGGCGCTGATCCTCTACGTGGAACGGCTGGTGTTCCCCACCGCCCTGCTCGGTTTCACCCTCAACACCTTCCAGACCGGCCAGGTGAGCCTGGAGCGGGTGGAGGCCCTGCTCAACCGCCGGCCGCAGGTGAGCTCACCGGCCAGCCCCCAGCCGCCCGCCAGCCCCGCCCGCGGTGCCGTGGAGGCCCGCCACCTCACCATCCACTACGAGGGCAACGGGCGGCCGGTGCTGGACGACCTCAGCTTCCGCATCGAAGCCGGCGAACTGGTGGCGGTGGTGGGGCCGGTGGGCTGCGGCAAGACCACCCTGGCCCGCGCCCTCGGCCGGATGGTGGAGGTGCCTGCCGGCCAACTGTTCCTCGATGGGGTGGACGTGACGGCGCTGACCCTGGCGGATCTGCGGCGCAGCGTGGCACTGGTGCCCCAGGAGGGCTATCTGTTCACCGCCAGCCTGGCGGACAACCTGCGCTACGGCGACCCTGACGCGGCCCTGGAGCGGGTGGAGGAGGCGGCCCGCCAGGCACGGCTGGAGGGCGACATCAAGGGCTTCCCCGATGGCTACGACACCCTGGTGGGGGAGCGGGGCATCACCCTCAGCGGTGGCCAGCGTCAGCGCACGGCCCTGGGGCGGGCCCTGCTGGTGGAGGCGCCGCTGCTGGTGCTCGATGACGCCCTGGCCAGCGTCGATAACACCACCGCAGCCGAGATCCTGCGCTCGGTGCGCCAGCAGCAGCGCCGCACGGTACTGATGATCAGCCACCAGCTCTCAGCGGCGGCCGCCTGCGACCGGATCCTGGTGATCGAGGCGGGCCGGCTGGTGCAGCAGGGCACCCACCAGGAGCTGGTGGAACAGGCCGGGCCCTACCGGCGCCTGTGGGAACGGGAGCAGGTGGAACGGCTGCAGGTGGCCTGAACAGCGCAGGTGCGCCTCAGGAGCTGTTGCAAGAGTTGTTGAGGGAGCGAGTCAGGTTGCCCCGGCCTCGCTTAGCTGGGAACACCTTCCCCTGCTGCCCCTGCTGACATGACCGCCAGCCTGCCGGCCCCAAGCCAGCCCTACAACGTGCGCTGCACCCTCACCTTCGGTGACATCTACGGCCAGATCCTGATCTGGATGGGGGTGATCTTCGTGAGCCTGGCGGCAGGCCTGGCCCTGATGGGCGCCAGCCGGCCCCTGTTCGCTCTGGTGGGGGTGGGGTTGATCCTGGTGTTGTCGCTGCCGTTCCTGCTGTTCGCCTTCATCACCACGCTGCTGAACCACATCGCCCTGGTGCCATCAGCGTCCGACGACAGCGCTGCCTAGGCTGGCGAACCTCGCCCTGATCCTCCGTGTTCGGCCTCACCGCCCGCTCCAGCCGTCCCGCGGGCCCCGGTTCCTGGCGGGAACTGCGCCACGTGATCCTCGATACACCCCTGGGGGCCCCCCTGGCGGCTGGCCAGGCGGAGGCCCAGTTCGGCTGCGGTTGCTTCTGGGGCGCCGAAAAGGGTTTCTGGCGGCTGCCGGGGGTGGTGACCACGGCCGTGGGTTACGCCGGCGGCGAGCTGGCCAACCCCAGCTATGAGCAGGTGTGCAGTGGCCGCAGCGGCCACGCCGAGGTGGTACGCGTGGTGTGGGACCAGGGGCGGCTGGATTTCAGCGACCTGTTGAAGCTGTTCTGGGAGTGCCACGACCCCACCCAGGGCAACCGCCAGGGCAACGACCGCGGCAGCCAGTACCGCTCGGCGATCTACGTGGAGGATCCGGCGCTGCTGGCTATGGCGGAGGCCAGCCGCGACGCCTACGGCCAGCAGCTGGCCGCGGCGGGTTTCGGGGCAATCACCACCGAACTCCGCCAGGGGGTGACGTTTCACGGGGCCGAGGCCTACCACCAGCAATATCTGGCGAAGCCCGGCAGCCGGCCCTACTGCTCGGCCCAGCCCACGGGGGTGGCCCTCGCTCCCTTCCCCGGCAGCGCCTTCAGGGCCGACCCGCGGGTGTGGGAGTTCTACGACTGGTCGATTTCCCACTGCGTGCTGCGGGGTGAGAATGGTCCGATCGTGCTTGCCTGAGGACGGAAAACTTCGTTGTGCCCGAACGTTCCTGAATGGCCGTGCCGTTGCTGAATCTCGGGTTGGCAGGCCTGCTGGCGATGAGTTCACCCTGGTGGGAGAACTACGAACACCGCGACCGCTACCTCTGCCCGGACAAGGGGGCCCTGGTGCTGGAGCGCAACGAATCCCAGGCCTCGTTGATCAGCGGCCACAGCCGTTTCACCCTGTTCCGGGAAGTGTCCGAGGCTCCCGGCCTGCGCTTCAGTAACGAGGCGATGCGGCTGATTCTCCGCGGCGACGAACTCACGGTGGAGCAATTGCCGATGATCCTCACCTGCGTTCGCACAGAAGACGTATGAACCGGCTGCCGGAGGGCCCCCTTGCCGACCGCGTGGTGATCGTGGGCCTGATCGCCACCCTGGGTGTGGTGTTCGCCCTGGTGTTCTGGACGGTGCGACTGGCGCCCTCAGCGGATGGACCGCTGCTGTGGCGACAGCCCGCAGAGCGCCCCGGCCTGTCGCAGCCGGGCCAGGGGGCACGCCAGGCGCCGGCGGGGCTACCGGCCGGCGGGGGCACCATCTGATGGCCACCACCCCCGAGCCAGCCGATCCGCAAGGACCGCAAAGCCATGGGCCGGATCAACCGGCGGCGGAAGAGGGCCAGCGGCGAACGTTCAATCCCCTGCCCCGCGGCCTGGTGGAGCTCTACGGCCTGCTGGCGGTGCTGTTCGTGCTTGTGCCTGAATGGATGGCGGGCGGAGCCCTGATCGGCTTCCGTGAGGGGCGCGAAGGGTCCGATCTGCCGGTGCCCTCGGGGGCCTGGCGGCGGGTGCCGGAGCTGCGGCTGGCGGTGCTGGCGCTGGCGGATCTGCGGCGGTTGGCCCACCAGGAGCGGATCAGCGGCTATGGCCGCCTCAACCGCGCCCAGCTGACGTCCAGGCTTCTGAAACAGGCCCGGCGCCGCTCCGGAGCGGCCAAGTCGCTGTGATAGCTTCACTCCGCCGGGCATCAGCCGGGGCGTAGCGCAGCTTGGTAGCGCACCACTTTGGGGTAGTGGGGGTCGTGGGTTCAAATCCCGCCGCTCCGATTGCACCGGCAAAAAAAACCGCCAGCTGAACCGTTCAGCCGGCGGATTTTTTTTGGGGCCGATGCCGGGCTGGCCGATACAGGGCGCCTGGGGAGGTGATCAGTGCAGGCGGGTGAGCACCCCGAAGCGTTGCAACCAGAGGTTGACGCGCCGGCGCAGCCGCGGCGGCACCTCCTGCACCAGCTGCACCAGTTCCTGGGCCGCGAGCCGATGCAGCACGCGCACATCCACATGCCAGAGGGATTCGGCCTCCCGGATCAGCCGCGCCCAGCTGCGGGCGGTCTGCCAACGGTGCAACCGCTGCATCAGGGGGTCGTTGGACTCCCCGTCCGTGCCGGGCGGGTGAATGACCATGGAGGAGGGGGAGCCGGCGTCGCCCCCTAAGGCTGGAGCCGGTTAAGGATCGCGACAAGGAACAGCGGACCCGCTTCGCAGATACGAAGAAATTCCGCAGGCGGCCCTGAACAGCGCTCCGCTCCCCTACGCCGTCCGCTTTGAGGCCGCCTCTCAGGCCGCCTCGCTGGAGGACTCGCCAGCCGTCAACGGCTCCACCGGATCGACCGGAAAAGACAGGGCGGCAACCTCCCGTTCGCTGAGGCGGCGGCTCCAGGCCCCGCGCAGGGGTTCGTTCCAGCGGAATCCGGCCGCCTTGGCCAGCTGGCGCTCGGCATAGGCGAGGCGGGCGCGATAAAGGCGGCGTGGCTCCAGGGCAGCGCTGAGCAGCTCCTCAAGGTCGTCGCAGCGCTCGAACACCTGGGCGAGGTAGATGCAGTCGGTGAGGGCGCGGTGAGCGGCCCAGACAGGTATGCCATAGGCCAGGGCGAGATCACGCACCGAAGGGGTGGCCTTCAGCTGGCGAGCGGCCGGCCAGCGGATGTCGTCCATCGAGCAGATCCAGGGGCCGGCCAGGGCGGGTAGGGGCCCGTGGCCGAACCACTGGCGATCAAAGGCGGCGTTGTGGGCCAGCAGGGCATCGGCGGCGGCCACCATCGCCTCGAAGCAGGCAAGAGCCGGAGCCAAAGGTTGCTCCAGGCGGGTGACGGCGGCGGCGATGCCGTTCACCGCCTGGGCGGGATTGCTGCGACAGGGCAGCAGAAACGACACCTGGGTGAGCACGGAACGGCTCGGCACATGGAAAAGCACCGCCCCCACCTCGATGCACTGGCCGTCGTCCGGCGAGAGGGCGGTGGTTTCGGTGTCGAGAATCAGCAACCGCTCCGGGCAGCTGGGGGCGGCCCCGGATGGGGCCTGCAGCGGCGCTGGCGTGGAGTCGGCCATCGCTGCTGCCGAGGGCAGTGGAGCGGCCGAAGGCAGTGGAGCGGCCGGTTCTGGGGCGGCCATCGCCGGCGCCGAGGGGCCGGGGACCAGGGAGAGCAAATCAGGCTGCTCCCAGGGGCTGGGCGTCTCCGGCATCGCGGATGGCTGGCTGGGCACCATCGTCTCAGGCCGCGCAAGGACGCCGGCTTCCTAGGCTGCTGATGCACTTATTGAACGCACTACCGTGGCCGCCGCCCTCGCCGCCGGAGATCGCGCCCCCCTGATCGCCCTGCGGGATGCCGAAGGCAGCGAACGCCGCAGCGACCAGCTCGGCGGCAAGGCCCTGGTGCTGTTCTTCTACCCGAAGGACGACACGCCGGGCTGCACGGCGGAAGCCTGCGCCTTCCGAGACAGCTACAGCGATCTGCAGGCCCTGGGCGCCGAGGTGTGGGGGGTGAGCGGCGATGACGCCGCCAGCCACCGCCGCTTCGCAGGCCGCCACCAGCTGCCCTTTCCGCTGTTGGTGGACAGCGGCAACAGCCTGCGGCGCGCCTTCGGCGTGCCGGCGGTACTGGGGCTGCTGCCCGGCCGGGTCACCTACGTGATCGATGGCGGCGGCGTGATCCGCCATGTGTTCAACAACCTGCTGGATGGGGCGGCCCATCGCCGTGAGGCCCTGGAGGTGCTGCGGCAGCTGCAGTTGGGCGCCGGCGGCTGATGGCGGGGGCGAGAACAGCCACGACGCCCTTGGGCAACTGGCGGCAGCGGGGCTCGCTGTGGTGCCTGGAGCCGCGGGGTCCGCGGCGCGGACTGGTGGAGTTCATCGGCGGCAGCTACCTGGCCGCCACCCCCCAGCTGAGCTACCGGCGGCTGCTGGAGAGCCTGGTGGCCGGGGGCTGGGCGGTGCGGGCCTGGAGCTATGTGCCGGGCTTCGATCACCAGAGCCAGGCCAACCAGGCCTGGAAGGAGTTCCGCGCTGCCCGCAGCGGCGATCCAACCGAGCGGGGGACTGCGGAGCGGATGGTGCGGCTGGGCCACAGCCTCGGCTGCAAACTGCAGCTGCTGGCACCGGATGGGGGACGCAACAGCAGCGGCCTGGTGGCCCTGAGCTTCAACAACTTCTCGGCCGAGCGTTCAGTGCCACTGCTGGCGGAAATGGGGGAACAACTGGGCTTTCGCAGTGAGTTCAGCCCCTCACCGGAGGAAACCCTGCGGCAGGTTGGCAGCAGCTACCGGCAGCCACGCAATCTGCTGATACGGTTTCGCGCAGACGCGCTCGACCAAAGTGGCCGCCTGCTTGCCGCCCTCCAGAACCGACCGGAGGACAGGAGCACCCTGATTGAGCTGCCCGGCGACCACCTCACCCCCGCCAGCGCCGGACTACGCCGCCAGTTTCTGGGCACCTGGGCCGATGACCAGGGCAAGCAACGGTTGATGCAGGGCCTGGTGGGGCGGATTGAGTCCTGGCTTGACGACACCCCCAGCTCCGGTCCACCAGCCAATTAGCCTTAACCCGCACACGGGCAGCTATGCAATCGAATCCCTACCCCGAAGATCGCGATAATAATCAAGCAGATGCAATGCATGACACTCCCAACCAATATTCCTTAACCGATCCTGAGGACGAGCAGGCCAGCCAGCTGCCACCGCCGCCGCTGCTGGTGAATGCCCTTCCCAGCCCGCTGATCATCATCTTTCAATGGGCTGGACTCACGCTGGTGGCTCTGTTTTTTCTGCACGGCATCTTTGCGGTGATACCCCAGCTGCTGGCGTCGGGTGGACCGCGCCTGGCTGGGATCAGCACCGTTCTTGAGCGGGCACCGTTGCTGCTGATCGGGGTGGTGTTCATGGCGGTGAGCAATGTGCGAGTGGAGCCTGATCTGGAGCGGGATGAAACCTGGCGACCAAAGCAGAACTTCCAGCCCAGGATGGTGATGCTGGTGCTGGCGATCGCCTTCCTGGCCCTGCCGGTGCTGATCCTTTTCGCCAGCATCGATGTGGAGAAAGGCGCCACGCGGGAAACCAATGAAAGGGCCCGGGATGCGGTGGCCGAGATCAGCCAGATCCGCAACAGTCTCAAGGCGGGCAGCTACAGCCAGGGCCAGGTGCAGCAGCTGCTGCAGCAAAGGCCGGCCCTGCTCACCACCATTGCCCTGGAAAGCGGCAAGGGCAAGGGTTCAGAAGCGCCACTGGAGCAGGTGACCACGGAGCAATTGATCCATGCACTCACGGTGTCGGAGCGGCAAGTGATGGAGCAGCGCCGCGAGGCGATTGCCGGGGTGCAAACGGAGCTGCTGGGCCGCCAGATCCGCCTCGATCTCACCGCCGTGATCTATGCCTTGAGCTATGCGCTGTTCTGGATTGTGTGGCCCGTAGCGTACCGCAGAGGCGATGAAATGGCTACGGGTAGCTACATCGAAGAATGATCAGCCAGGCAAGGCGGAGGCTGCGAATGATCAGCGACCAGCAATGCTGGCTGGCGGTGATCAGCCTGATCGCAACCGCCCAGAGCGTGCTGTGCTGGAGGGCGGATGTGCTCGTGCTGGCGATTCCGTCGACGCTGGCCTGGCTGTTCGGGCTGCTGGTGCTGGATGAGGCCCTGCAGCGACCGACCCCTGAGCGGCCAGTGTCCCGTGGCTGGGAACTCCTGGGCTGGGGGCTGCTGCTCTGGTGCCTGGCGGTGCTGACGCTGGCGTCGCAGTTCTACGACCCGCTGCAGCAATTCCTGCCGCTGGCGGCGCTGGTGGGGGTTTGCCTGGTTAACTGGGGCCTGCGGCGAAGGCGGCTGTTGGCCCTGCTGGCGGCCTATGGCGCCCTGGTGCCGTTGCAGGTGTGGGGGGTGCCACGTCTACCGGATGGCTTCTATAGCTGGGTGGGTATGGCCACGGCCCGGGTTGCTGGTCTGGCCCTGTCGCTGATCGGCCGCAACGGCGCCAACGATGGCATTTATCTGGCCCTGCCGGAGCGCACGGTGGCGGTGGCGGGCACCTGCACCGGGCTCACGGTGCTGGCCCTCTGCCTGGCCACGGTGGCCTATTTCCAGATCACCTTCCGGCTGTTCGGCCCGATGAAACTGACGGCGGTGCTGCTGGGCACCACCGTGGCCAGCTTCCTGGTGAACAGCGGCCGGGTGGCCATCCTGGCGATCACCGACCGCCGTTGCGACGGCAATGACGGGTTGTTCTGGTGTCAGCTGAATTTCTGGCATGACGGCCTGGGTTCGCTGGTGTTTTCACTGGCTGCGGTATGGGCCACCTGCTGGCTGATCGATACCGCGCAAACCATCAACCTGGTGGCACAACTGAAGCGCCTGCGGCGGCTGGCCCACGGCGGGAGACGCCGGTGAGGCGAACAGCACTCCTGGTGCTGACGGCCGCGACAGCGGGGGTCACTCTGGCGGCGCTGTGGCGTCCGTTGCAGTCCTTTGTGGATGATCCACCGCTGCGGCTGAGCCTGTTGAGCGACGGCGGCAGGCTGGAACTGGAGCGGCTCGGTGCTCTGCCACCGGGATCAACGGGACTGGGCAACCACAGCCATGGGGTCGAAACGGTGGCCGGCTGGCGTTACCTGCAGATTAACGGCGCCAAACCGGCGACGGAGCCTGTCATTCTCTGGCTGAAGCTTGCCACCTCCAGCGCCCGCAGCAACCGCAGCTATCTGATGCCGGCAACAGACGGAAAACAAGGAGAACAGGAATTGCAGGGCTGCCTGGCATTCGATGGCAGCGGCCTGGATCCGAGCGGGATGTTGAAGGCCGTGCCGCCTACCCCTGGGGAGCAGTTGTTGTGGCTGCTGGGTATGCGTCCGCATAATCAACAGGCTTGTTGGACGTTGAAATCATCAGCAAGAGAACTAGCAAGGAAGCTCTGAGCAACAAGCCCGTACAGACCGGGTTGAACCTCATTTGCTTGTGGTCAAACGCTTCAAGGAAAGATTGAACGTCCTTCGACCAGCTTTCACCGCTTTTCTGGGAAAATCTCGTTTCGATTCTGTTACCTCAAGTTGGCCCACGTCCTCCATCGCTACGTCCTGCATAGCTACTGATGGCAAGCCATGAACAGATTCGCAAGAACAGACAGCAAATTAAAATTGCAGCCATTCTTGTGCATGCCGACCAGACTGGTCTGCTGAGAGCCGAACTGCTGCTTGATGACTCGGGAGGGATGCTCACCTTTCGCGCGGACGTGAGCATTGGCGGTCTCAATCAGATCATCCAGCCTTTTTGGGGTTTCAGATAGGGCGTGTCTCATCTCCGGCCGCATCGACACAGGGCAGCCGATGCCCTTGCCGTGGATTTCACCTCGCTTCTCCATCCTCTGGTAGCCAGCGTCAGTGTTAACCACCGTCTCCTTAGCGTGCGGAAGATCTGCAGCTGGGGTCGGGTCATGCAGCATAACCGCAGTCGTCTCGACCGAGTGGCTGAGGTCATTGTCCTAATCTACGCCGTTGTCAACTTTCATCCCGAAGTTCCAAGGGCTCCCATATCCCTCTCTCACTTCTTGTTGTTAGTGGCTTCTTTCATCGACATACCCTGCTCTCTGAGATGCGACTTCACAGCCTCAAGGATCTGTGGATCTCTCAGGTTGTAGCACTGCTGCATCAGATGAATCCGAAGCATCGCCTCCATCGGTTAAGCAGGACGGTCACCTTGAGAACCAGTCTGGGGTAGAAGGACTCGATCAGATCAATCGGCACATGCCAAGGCACAACCGCCTAAAGCTGTTTCGAAAGCGCGCTCTCTTGATGCGCTTCGTTGCAATGGTCTGCAACTATCATTGAATCCCAGCCGCTTGCAGACGATGCTACCGACAACCCCAATGAAAGATCAATAAAAAAACTAAAGCTTCATTATGGCGCCAGAATTCGGCCTGGAGTCATTAAGGCCCTTGGCTTTACCTTTTCTGATTAACATGATTGACGAGAATACAGGCAGGAATGCAAGCGGGACAGGGGAGAAGGGCACAAAGTCCGCTTGACCAGCAAGGCCGGTAACACCTCCCTCAGCAGAAGCGGGAGGTTGACCTGCAATCTTTACATCAAGACTTGTAAGCAAATCACCATTAGCACCAGGGACCGCAGAAGTTGTATTTGTTCCATCCTTGTAAACACTATAGAAATCATTCTGAAATTGTAGGCCAAGATAGTTATCGCAAGAAGGTGTGCCATTTTTGCAAATAGTAAAACTTCTACCATTGCCAGGAGTAACGGGTACGGAAGAATTATCAGTAACTCCTGCAGTGTTATAGGCAAAGTTGCCATTGTAAGCAGTTGCGCCTGAAGTTGAAGCAATAGTAATATTCCAAGCACTCGGCTTATTGTATGCCCCTGAAGGCGGATAGGAGCTGTAGTAGGTATCAACCTTGAATTCGCCCGTCACAGAATATGTCCCACCCCCATAAGTAAAACTGACATTCTTCAGAACGAATACAGCAGCATGAGCTGGGACTCCCAGGAGACAACTGCTCGCAAGGCTCAGAGGCCCAGATATTTGAAAAAGCACCCCAATGATTTTTTTCATTTGCGGCTACAGACAAATTTCCTCTATCCTACCAGCAATTCTTGCAGGAGTCACCCCTCCCCATGCCAGGTGAGCGGTCGACCACATGCCATTTTTCTGGAAATAATGGTAGCTGCGGGGGCTTCCACCCACGAAAAGCCCTCTGCCGACTGGAATCTTCAATATTGGTGGTAATGCCTGATACTTCATCAACTGCCGCATAGGTGCACGTGATTCGCCGCAAGACCCTGTAGCTGAGGCCTCCAGCCATGGCATCGTTGAGGGTGCAGAGCCGAAGCCTGATCCGCAGCTCGAGCAGTGGCGCTCAGCCTGAGCAGGGCTCCGCTCACACCCGCAACGCATCCAGCACACTGCGATCCTCCAGGGTGCTGGTATCACCCGACACCTCCTGACCCGCCGCAAGGGCGCGCAGGATTCGCCGCATGATCTTGCCGCTGCGGGTCTTGGGCAGGTGGTCGGTGAAGCGGATCAGGTCGGGACGGGCGATCGGACCGATCTCCTTGCCCACATGCCGCGTCAGCTCCGCCATCAGGGCCTCGTCGCCGTTACGGCCCGCTTCGAGGGTGACAAAGGCCACGATGCCTTCGCCCTTGAGCTCATCAGGCCGGCCCACCACCGCCGCCTCGGCCACGGCTGGATGGCTCACCAGGGCACTCTCGATCTCCATCGTGCCGAGCCGGTGGCCGCTCACGTTGATCACGTCATCGACGCGGCCCATCACCCAGAAGTAGCCGTCGCCATCGCGGCGGGCACCATCGCCGGCGAAGTAAAGCCAGGAGCCATCGGCGGGCCGGATCTCCTCCCAGTAGCTCTTGCGGAACCGTTCCGGATCGCCATGCACCGTGCGCATCATCCCCGGCCAGGGCCGGCGGATCGCCAGGTAGCCGCCTTGGTCCGCCCCCTGGGAAACACCATCGTGATCCACCACATCGGCAACAATCCCGGGCAACGGCAAGGTGGCTGAACCGGGCTTGGTGGCGGTGGCCCCCGGCAGCGGGCTGATCATCACGCCGCCGGTTTCGGTCTGCCACCAGGTGTCCACCACCGGACAGCGGTTGCCGCCGATCACCTCCCGGTACCACATCCAGGCCTCGGGGTTGATCGGTTCACCCACCGTGCCGAGGATGCGCAGGCTGCCCATGTCGTACTGATCCGGCACCGCCCGGCCCCCCTTCATGAAAGCCCGGATCGCCGTGGGGGCGGTGTAGAAGATCGTGACGCCGTGCTTCTGGATCACCTCCCAGAAGGCGCCGGGCTTGGACGGACGCGGCGCGCCCTCGTACATCACTGTGGTGGCGCCATTGGAGAGCGGGCCATAGACGATGTAGCTGTGGCCGGTGATCCAGCCCACATCAGCCGTGCACCAATGGATGTCGTCATCGCGGATGTCGAAGATCCATTGGAAGGTGAGGTGGGCCCAGAGGTTGTAGCCGGCGGTGGTGTGCACCACCCCCTTGGGCTTGCCAGTGGAGCCGGAGGTGTAAAGCACGAACAGCCGATCCTCACTGGCCATCGGCTCGGCCGGGCAGTCGGCGCTCTGGGCCTCCACCAGCTCATGCCACCAGTGGTCACGGCCCGCCTCAAAGCCCACCTCCTGGCCGGTGCGGCGCACCATCAGCACGTTCGCCACCGTGGGGCAGGCGCCGGCGGCGAGGGCCTCATCCACCGCTGGCTTGAGCGCCACAGGCTTGTCCTTGCGGAAGCCGCCATCGGCCGTGATCACCAGCTTCACCGCGCCGTCGATCAGCCGGTCGCGCAGGGCATCGGCCGAAAAGCCACCGAACACCACCGAATGGGGGGCGCCGATGCGGGCGCAGGCCAGCATCGCGATCGCCGCCTCCGGCACCATCGGCATATAAAGGGCCACCAGGTCGCCCTTGCCGATCCCCAGGGCCTTGAGGGCATTGGCCGCCTTGCCCACCTCGGCGTGCAGCTGGCGGTAGGTGAAGGTGCGGCTGTCTCCGGGCTCGCCCTCCCAGATCAGGGCCGTCTTCCCGGCCCGGGGCCCGTCGAGGTGGCGATCCAGGCAGTTGTAGGAGAGGTTGGTGCTGCCGCCCTCGAACCAGCGCGCAAACGGCGGGTTGCTCCAGTCGAGCACCGTGTGGAATGGTTCGAACCAGTGCAGCTGCTGCCGGGCCTGCTCACCCCAGAAGCCATCGGGGTCGCTCTCCGCCTGGGCCACCAGCTCGCGGTAAGCCTCCATCGAACCGATCCGGGCCCGGGCCGCCAGCTCCGCCGGTGGCTCGAACAGCCGCTGCTCCTGCAGCACCGATTCGATCGTGTCGCCGGAGTGATCACCAGCAGGGGCGCCGGAGGGGCTGGCGGGGGCCTGGGTCATGGGGCGCCGCAGACATCAAAACGGTGGGGCCATTCAAACCCAGAGGACCGGTGCCCGTGGCGGCCGCTGGTGGACTGCAGCAATGGCCGGCATGGCCGGTACGGGGCGATGCTCAGTTCCAGGCGGCCATCGCCGCCCGCACCGCCTGCTCCCCCTCCGGGGCAGTGGATCCCCGCGGTGCCGGCAGCAGGCAGCGGTCGCCGATATCGATGGCGTGGCGTTCGCCGCTTCTGAGGTGGATGCGTTCCACCGGCACGTCGTTCACCCAGCGGTAGGCGTAGGGCCCCTGGAAGGAGAAATGGTCCATCCCATGTCAGCCGCTCTCTCCACCCTGCCCCAGAGGCGGCCCAGGCTGCGGCCCCTGCAGCCATTCTTGAGGGCCCGGCGGATCAGCAGCCCTGATCAATGGCGCCGCCGCTGGCGGGGCGGCGGCGGCGAGCTTCAGCCAGGATTCGTTCAGGGAGCCGCAGGATCCAGCAGGTGAGCAGCGCCGACAACCCCGACCCGCCAGCGGCCGACCAGCCCGACGGGGCGCCGATCATTCCCCACGCCACCCCCGTTCTCGACGGTTCGGGGAACATCTCCTACATCGGCGACGATGGCCGCCGCTACGTGGTGGGCCTGCCCACCGGCAGCGGCGACGGTCTGCTGGAGCGGATCATCGGCCTCTGTGAACTCTGGATCAGCCAGCAGGAGGCCGCCGGCCTCGAGCGGCACCATGCCCTGGTGCTGCTGCTCACCTCGCTGGAAAGCGCCCTGCAGCCCCCCGAAACCAGCCGCTGATGCAGGCTGGAAGGCCCGACGGCGTTCCCATGCCCGCCGCCTGCCTGTTCGACCTCGATGGCCTGCTGCTCGACACCGAGCCCTGCCATGGCCGCGCCTGGCGCGAGGCGGCCGCCGCCTTTGGCCTGGCCCTCAGCCCCGACCAGCTGATGGCCATGCGCGGCCGGCGGCGCCTCGACTGCGTGGAACTGGTGCGCGGCTGGATCGGCGCCAGCGGTGCCGTGCCGCCCGCCGCCGCCGACCTGCTGGCGTTGCAGCAACCGATCGCCCGGCGGCTGCTACGCGATGCGCCGGCCATGGTCGGCGCGCCGGAGCTGGTGGCCGGCTGCCTGGAGCTGCGGCTGGCCACTGCGCTGGTCACCAGCAGCAGTCGCCAGGCGGTGGCCCACAAGAGCAGTGGCCATCCCTGGCTGGGGGCGATCACGGTGCGGGTGTATGGCGACGATCCGGAGCTGGCCGCCGGCAAACCCCATCCCGATCCCTACCTGCTGGCCGCCCGCCGCCTGGGGCAGGAGCCCAGCCAGTGCTGGGCGTTCGAAGATTCCCCCGCCGGCGCCCACGCCGCCCATGCCGCCGGCTGCCTGGTGCATGTGCTCACCCCGCCCGGAGCCGTGCGCGAGGCCTACCCGGCCGGGGTGCACTGGCTCAGCTCCCTGCGAGAGGTGAACCTCGGGGGGCCGGTTCAGTAGAGCCGGCTGAGCACGTATTCCGGCAGGGCCCGCAGGGCGCTGCGGGGTTCGGAGGGGGGCAGCCAGGCAATCGCCCCGTGGGCTTCGCGGCTGAAGCCCTCCGCCAGCTCCCGCGAGCGGGGGATCGCCTCACAGCCGCGCACCAGCTCCAGGGCCTGCTCCAGGTCGCCGTCCTGGCTGAATTCCCGCTCGATCAGCACCGCCAGCGCCGGCCGCTCCTCCAGGGCGTAGAGGGCTGGGGCGGTGAGATAGCCCGCCGCCAGGTCGCTTGCCGCCGGCTTGCCCAGCTGCTGGTCGCTGGCGGTGAAATCGAGGATGTCGTCCACCACCTGGAACGCCAGCCCCAGCTGGCGCCCGAACAGATAGAGATCAGCGAGGGGCTGGCCCTCCAGCCCGGAGAGCACCCCAGCTGCCCTGGCGCTGTTAGCGATCAGGGATGCGGTCTTGCAGTAGCTCTTCTGGAGATAGGTCTCGAAGCTCTGGTCGGTGTCGTAGCGGAACAGGCTCTGGCGCACCTCGCCATCGGCCAGGTCCATGATCACCCGCGACAGCAGCTTCACCACCTCGAGATCATCGAGGTTGGCCAGGTGCCAGCTGGCCTGGGCAAACAGAAAATCGCCCGCCAGCACCGCCAGGCGGTTGTTGAAACGGCTGTGGACCGTGTCCACACCCCGGCGGGTGGAGGCCTCATCGACCACGTCGTCGTGGACGAGGGAGGCGGTGTGGATCATCTCGGTGATCTCCGCCAGGCGCCGGTGGCGGGGGCTGAGCTCACCATCGGGGCTCAGCGCCCTGGAGAGCAGCAACACAATGCCGGGCCGCAGGCGCTTGCCACCTGCCGCAAACAGATGTTCCGCCGCCGCCTGCAGGATCGGATGACCGGCACCGATCAGGCTGCGCAGGTCGGCCAGCATGGTGTCGAGGTCGGCCTCAACCGGCTGGAGCAGCTCTGCAACCGTCGCCACATCACCTCCAACGTGCGGCGATCCTAGAAGGCCCGGACGGGTGACTGGAGGCTGACGGTTCGCACCGCCGGCCGGCTACCCAGCCAGGCGGTGGCGGCCTCGGCGAAGGCATCGGCCGCGCCGGTGACACAGAAGCGGGTGCGGTCCAGGGCCGGTCTGACCGGTTCGCCATCCCGCTCCACCTCGGGTTCATCCCCCAGGCTGGCCAGCAGGGGCCCCAGCCGCTGGGCCGCCGCCACCGCCGGATTCACCAGCTGCACATCGGGCGGCAGCAGCTGGGCCAGCAGCGGCCGCAGCAGCGGGTAGTGGGTGCAACCGAGCACGATCGTGTCGACCCCCGCCTCCAGCATCGGCTGCAGGTAGCGGCAGGCCGCCTCACGCAGCGCCGGCGCCTCCAGATCACCCGCCTCGATATGGGGAACGAAGGCCGGGCAGCCCATTTCGATCACCCGGGCCGAGGGCCGGCAGGCGTGGATCGCCCGCCGGTAGGCGCCGCTGGCCGCCGTGGCCGGCGTGGCCAGCACCCCCACCTGGTCGGAGCTGAGCTGGGCGGCGACGCTGTCGATCAGGCCCACCACCGGCACCCCCGCCTCCGCCACCGCCACATCCAGGGCCAGGGCATTGGAGGTGTTGCAGGCCATCACCAGCACCCCCACCCCCTGCAGGCGCAGCCAGTGCACCACCTCCGAGGCAATCGAGCGGATCTCCTCGGTGGAACGCTGGCCGTAGGGCACCCGCGCCGTGTCCCCCAGATACAGGCAGGGGGAATGGGGGTAGAGGGCATGGACCTGCCGCAGCACGGTCAGGCCACCGAGGCCACTGTCGAACAGACCAACCAGGAGGCTCAAAGGATCACTGCAGAAAATCGAGGATGGCGGTGGTCACCGCCTGGGCCAACCGGCGCCGGAAGACCGCATCCGCCAGCCGCGGCGAGTCGATCTCGCCGGTGACGAAACCCATCTCCGTGAGCACCGACGGCATCACCGTGCGGCGGATCACGAAGAAGCGGCCCGGCCGGGCGCCCCGGTCGGGGGTGCCGGGCGAGATCGCCATCAGCCGGTCCTGGACGATCTCCGCCAGGCGGCGCGAGCGGCCGCCTTCGAAATAGAAGGTCTCGACGCCGTTCACATCCGGCCGGTCCATGCTCAGCGCATTGGCATGCAGGCTCACGAACAGGTCGGCGCCGCTGCTGTTCGCCAGCGACACCCGCGGCGGCAGGTCCACGTCCACCTCCGAGGTGCGGGTGAGCAGCACCTGCACGCCCCGGGCCTGGAGCAGCTGGGCCACCTGGAGGCCTACATCAAGCACCACATCGGTTTCACGCAGGCCGCCGATGCCCACCGCCCCCGGATCCGGGCCGCCGTGGCCAGGGTCGATCACCACCCGGAAGCGGCCGCGCGGCACCACCGGCAACCCTTCGGTGGACAGCGGTCGGCGTGGTGGCGAAGGCCGCAGGCTGCTGCTGATCGTGCCGCTGGGTGGGGCCGGGCTCCAGCCGCGGCTCTCCACATCCCCTTCGCCGACGCTCAGCAGCCCCTCCACCGGCAGCCCGCGCAGCTCCATCCGCCAGCGGTCGCGGGCGGTGCCCACCAGCCGCAGATCGCGGGGATCCAGGCGCGTGCCCGGCTGGAACTCCAGCACCAACCGGGTGGTGGCGCCATCGGGCCGGCCGATGCGCACCTCCCGCAGCGATCCCGACCCCGGCAGGATGCGCGGCCGCGCCGGCGCACCGGGCAGGTCGACCCAGATCCGGGGCCCGCGGCCGTTCGCCCCCTCCTCGAAGTAGGCACGGGCCGGCACCCCGGGGGCGGTGCGCAGCTCCAGACCCCCCTCGCGGCTGATCCGCCAGGCGGACAGGGTGCTGGCGGCCAGGGCCGGCAGCTCCAACGCCAGCAGCGCCAGGACCAGCAGCCCCGCGCCTTTCCATCGTCTCCACCGCAACAGGCTTCCCATCCGTGCGGTCAGAACAGGGCCGGGTGACGGTGCCGCAGGCTTGGCATCTGGGCCCGCACCCGCTCGAGGTGGGTGGTGTCCACCGGTGCCATCGCCAGCCCCTGGGCCACCCCCGCATCGGCCAGCACCGTGCCCCAGGGATCGATCACCAGCGCGTGGCCGTGGGTCTGGCGGCGGCCATGGTGGGTGCCGGTCTGGGCGGGAGCGAGCACATAGGCGGTGTTCTCGATCGCCCGCGCCTGCAGCAGCACCTGCCAGTGGTCCTTGCCGGTGTAGGCGGTGAAGGCGGCGGGCACCATCAGCAGCTCGGCGCCGTCGCCGGCCAGCTGGCGGTAGAGCTCAGGAAAGCGCACGTCGTAACAGATCGACAGCCCCACCCGGCACAGGCCCGGCACCGCCACCACCGGCGGCAGGGAGGTGCCGGGTTGCACCGTCGCCGATTCCCGATAGGTGCTGCCATCGGGGATGTCGACATCAAAGAGGTGGATCTTGTCGTAGCGGGCCAGCACCTGGCCATCGGGACCCACCAGCTCGGCGCGGTTGTAGGTGAGGTTCTCGCCGGCCGGCACGGGGAAGCCGCCGCCCAGCAGCGTCACCTGATAGCGACGGGCCATGGTGACCAGGAAGCTGCTGCAACGCTCCGCCAGGGCCGGCGCCAGCTCGATGCGCCGCTGGTCATCGCCCATGAAGGCGAAGTTTTCGGGCAGCCCCACCAGCTCGGCGCCCCGGCGCGCCGCCAGCTCGATCAGCTCCTCGGCCGCCGCGAAATTCGTGTCGGGATCGGCGCTGCTGGTGAGTTGCAGGGCTGCCGCCAAAAAACTGCTCACCGGCCGAAGCGAAGACGAAGGCCGAACTGTAAGGGAGCTGTCCATCGCTCCAGGGGCGCCGCCTGCGGCCTTCAGGCGGCCTTCAGCACCCCCGGTTCGCTCTGGGTGGGCACCACCTGCAGGCTGTCCACGGCGGCGCAGCAGGCGAAATCGGCGTCATGGTCGCCGATGCCGATCAACCGCTGGCCGTGGCTGGCCGCCCGCAGGGCACTCTCGGTGTCGTGGCGCCACTGCTGCCACAAAGCCAGGGCCGCCAGCATCTCGTCGTTGCCGCAGCTCACCCCCACGTGGGGCGCCACCGCCAGCTCCATCAGCGCCGAAGCCACGGCCCCGGCCGCCAGGCTGTCCTCCAGCGAGTAATCCCCTTCCCAGCCGCTGCCGACGATCCACACCCGCCCGGCGGCGGCCGTGATCAGCCGCTGGGCCACCGCCCGGCGGTTCGGCAGGCAGGCGGTGACCAGCAGCGGCACCGCCCGCACCGCCGCCAGGGAGCGGGTGCCGTTGGTGGTGCTCATGAAGATCCGCTTGCCCCCCACCCGTTCGGGGGTCACCGCCAGCGGCGAGTTGCCCAGGTCGTAGCCATCCACCCGCTTGCCGCCCCGCTCGCCGGCCCGCAGGCAGCGCCCCGCCGGCCAGGCGGCGGCGGCGGCCTCCAGGGAGTCCAGGTCGGCGAAGGCCTGGATCGCCTCGGCGCCGTTCTGCAGCGACCAGGCGATGGTGGTGGTGGCCCGCAGCACGTCGATCACCACCGCCGCATCCGGTCCGCCCTCGGCGGGGGGAAGCACCGGCGGCACCGCCTCGGACGTGTGGAAATAGGAGATCTGCACGGACGCGGCTGCCAGGGGGGTGCGGCACAGTAGCCCCAGGCCGGTGACACCTGGGGAGTTCGATGGCAGCGGGGCAGGGGCGGATCAGGATCGGCCGGGATCTGCGCGACTTCCTCGCCCTGCTGGAGGAACGGGGCCAGCTGCGGCGGATCAAGGCGCCGGTGGATCCGGATCTGGAGCTGGCGGCGATCGCCGACCGGGTGCTGGCCCTCGGCGGGCCGGCCCTGCTGTTCGAGAACGTAACCGGCGCCTCGATGCCGGTGGCCGTCAATCTGCTCGGCACCGTGCAGCGGGTGCTCTGGAGCATGGGCATGGAAGAGCCCGAGGAACTTGAGGCCCTGGGCGAAAGGCTGGCCCTGCTCCAGCAGCCGCGCCCCCCCAAGGGGCTGCGCGAAACCGCCCGCTTCGGAAGGGTGCTGTGGGATCTGCTGCGGGCCCGTCCCGACCGCGACCTCACCCCCCCCTGCCAGCAGGTGGTGCTCAAGGGCGAGCAGGTGAACCTCGACCGGCTGCCGCTGATCCGCCCCTGGCCCGGCGATGCCGGCGGCGTGATCACCCTCGGCCTGGTGATCACCCGCGACCCCGAAACCGGCGTGCCCAACGTGGGCGTGTACCGCCTGCAGAAGCAGTCGATCAACACCATGACCGTGCACTGGCTGAGCGTGCGCGGTGGTGCCCGCCACCTGCGCAAGGCCGCCGCCCTCGGCCGCCCCCTGGAGATCGCCGTGGCGATCGGCGTCCACCCGCTGCTGGTGATGGCCGCCGCCACGCCGATCCCGGTGCAGCTGAGCGAATGGCTGTTCGCCGGCCTCTATGCCGGCGAAGGGGTGCGGCTGGCCCGTTGCCGCACCCTCGACATCGACGTGCCCTCCCACAGCGAACTGGTGCTGGAGGGCACGATCACCCCGGGCGAGGAGCTGGCCGATGGCCCCTTCGGCGACCACATGGGTTTCTACGGCGGCATCGAGGATTCCCCGCTGGTGCGCTTCCACTGCATCACCCACCGCCGCAACCCCACCCTGCTCACCACCTTCAGCGGCCGGCCGCCGAAGGAGGAGGCGATGCTGGCGATCGCCCTCAACCGCATCTACACGCCGATCCTGCGCCAGCAGATCCCGGAGATCGTTGATTTCTTCCTGCCGATGGAGGCCCTCAGCTACAAGCTGGCGGTGGTGGCAATCGACAAGGCCTATCCGGGCCAGGCGAAACGGGCGGCGATGGCCTTCTGGAGCGCCCTGCCGCAGTTCACCTACACCAAGTTCGTGGTGGTGGTCGACAAGGAGATCTGCGTGCGCGATCCGCGCCAGGTGGTCTGGGCGATCAGTGCCCAGGTGGATCCCCAGCGCGACCTGTTCGTACTCGAGGACACCCCCTTCGATTCCCTCGATTTCGCCAGCGAGCGGCTGGGGCTGGGCGGGCGTCTGGCGATCGACGCCACCGCCAAGATCGGGCCGGAGAAACGCCACCCCTGGGGCGAACCGCTGCGGCGCGACGCCGCCCTGGAGAGCCGGGTGGACCAGCGCTGGCAGGAACTGGGCCTCGGCGACCTGGGGGGCAGCGAACCGGATCCCTCCCTGTTCGGCTACACCCTCGAACACCTGCTCGAACGGCTGGCCGCCGGCCGCTGATGCTCCCCCGCGGCGGCAGCCACGCGATCAAGGCCCTGCTCGAACTGGGCGGCAGCCCGCAGCGCTGGCGTTCGGTGCATGACCTGGCCGATGCCCAGGGCCTACCGGAGCCGATGCTGGAACAGCTGCTGCTGCGGCTGCGCCGGGCCGGATTGCTGGAGGCGCGGCGGGGCCGCCAGGGGGGCTACCGGCTGGCGGGACCGGCCGAGGCGATCAGCCTGGCGGCCATCCTCCAGGCGCTGGAGCCCGCCGGGGCGGCCGGCCCTCAGCTCGATCCGGAGCACACCGCCGCCAGCGACCGGGTCACCGCCCTGGTGGAGCAGCGGCTGGAGCGGGCCCTGGAGCGGGAGCTGGCCCGCATCAGCCTGGCCGACCTCCTCTACGACCTGCGCAGCGCCGCCGCCGCCCTCAGCGACGAGGGGGGGCTGCTGCTCGGTTGAAACGGCCTAGGGTCTGTCCATGGCGAGCCCCTTTCCCCCACCGCCCGATCTGCCCCAGGGCAACCCCGGTGAGCTGCTGGATCAGCTGCTCGAACCCCTGCTGCGGGATTTCGGCGAATCGTTCGAGCGGGGGCTGCTGCTGCTGGATCACTGCCCCGACAGCGTGATGGAGCCCCCGGCGCGCCAGGAGCTGCTGCAGCGGCTGACTAACGCCAAGGCCGAACTGGCCGCCGCCCGCGCCCTGCGGGCCGCCGCCCCCACGCCGATGGCCCTGGCCATGGGCACGATCACCGCCTGGCATGCCCTGGTGGTGGAGGTCTGGTCGCTGTCGGCGGCGCTGCGGGCACAAGGCATCCGGCCCTGATGCCGACCTGGGGGAGTGACCTCCATAGGATCGGTCCTCCCCGAAGCCCGCCGCGTGTCCATCCAGCCCCACCCCCCGGCCAGCGCCCTGCCCCTTCCGGCCGGTGGCAGCCTGGCGGGCACGGTGCGGGTGCCGGGCGACAAGTCGATCTCCCACCGCGCCCTGCTGTTCGGCGCCATCGCCGAGGGCGAGACCCGCATCGAGGGGCTGCTGCCGGCGGAGGATCCGCTCAGCACCGCCGCCTGCCTGCGGGCGATGGGGGTGGCGGTCAGTGGCATCGAGGTGGGCGCCCCGGTGCTGGTGCAGGGGGTGGGCCTCGATGGCCTGCGCGAACCGGAGAACGTGCTCGACTGCGGCAATTCCGGCACCACCATGCGGCTGATGCTCGGCCTGCTCGCCGGCCGGGACGGGCGCCACTTCGTGCTCAATGGCGATGCTTCGCTGCGGCGGCGGCCGATGCGACGGGTGGGTGGCCCGCTGGCGGAAATGGGGGCCACCATCGCCGGCCGTCGCGGCGGCGAACTGGCACCGCTGGCGGTGCAGGGCCAGCGGCTGCGCGGCGCCACGATCCGCACGCCGGTGGCTTCCGCCCAGGTGAAAAGCGCCCTGCTGCTGGCCGGCCTCACCGCCGGGGGCCCCACCACCGTGATCGAGCCCGCCCTCTCCCGCGACCACAGCGAACGGATGCTGCGCGCCTTCGGTGCCGACCTGGAGGTGGCCGGTCCCGGGGGCACCGAAGTGACCGTGCGACCCGGGGCGGCGCTGCACGGCCAGCATGTGGTGGTGCCGGGCGACATCAGCTCGGCGGCCTTCTGGCTGGTGGCCGGTGCGATCACCCCCGGCGCCTGCCTCACCATCGAAAATGTGGGACTCAACCCCAGCCGCACTGGCATCCTTGAGGTGCTGGAGCAGATGGGCGCCGCCATCGAGATCCTCAACGCCCGTGATGTGGCCGGCGAACCGGTGGGCGACCTGCGGGTGAGCCACGGGCCGCTGCGGCCGTTCACGATCAGCGGCGACCTGATCCCCCGCCTAGTGGATGAGATCCCGGTGCTGGCGGTGGCGGCCTGCTGCGCCGACGGGGTGAGCCGCATCAGCGACGCCGCCGAGCTGCGCGTGAAGGAAACCGACCGGCTGGCGGTGATGGCCCGCCAGCTCGGGGCCATGGGCGCCCGGCTGGAGGAGCACGCCGATGGGCTCACGATCACCGGCCACACCCGCCTGCACGGAGCGGAGCTCAACAGCGAAACCGATCACCGGGTGGCGATGAGCCTGGCGGTGGCCTCGCTGGTGGCCAGCGGCGACAGCCAGTTGCACGACGCCGCTGCAGCGGCCGTCTCCTATCCCGGTTTCTGGGACGACCTCGCCCGCCTGCGCCGGTGAACGAACCCGGCCCGCTGCTGCGGCCGATCCGCACCGCCGACGGCAGCTTCAGCCTCTACAGCGACGCCTTCGGCGAGGGCTTCCACTGCGCTGATGGGGCCCTGGCCGAATCAATCGACACCTTCGTGGCGCCGGCCGAGCTGGAACGTTTCCAGAGCGGCGCCCGCCTGACGGTGCTGGAAGTGGCGGTGGGCACCGGCACCAACACCGCCACCCTGATCGAGGCCTGCGCCACAGCAGGCCTCAGCCTCGATTGGTGGGGCCTGGAACTGGAGCGGCAGCCCCTGGCGCTGGCGCTGGCCGACGCCAGCTTCCGCGGCCAGTGGCCGGCGGCGGTGCTGGAGCGGCTGGCGGAGCTGGCCGCCAGCGGCCGGCTGCTCTGGGGGGATGCCCGCCAGTGCCTTGCTGCGCTGGAGGCCCCGCTGGCGGGCCGCTGCGACCTGGTGCTGATCGATGCCTTCTCACCCCGCCGCTGCCCCCAGCTCTGGAGCCAGGAGTTCCTGGAGCGCCTGGCCCGGCTGCTGGCCCCCAGCGGCCGGCTGCTCACCTATTGCTCGGCGGCGGCGGTGCGCGGCTCGCTGGAGCGGGCCGGCCTGCAGCTGGCGGCGATCCAGCAGCGGGAGCGGGCAGGCGGCAGCTGGAGCGGCGGCACGGTGGCCAGTCCCGGCCCCCTGCCGCCCTCCGCGCTGCTGCGGCCCCTGGGGCCCATGGAGCGGGAGCATCTCGCCTGCCGCGCCGGCGAGCCCTACCGTGACCCCGACGGCAACGCCGATGCCGCCTGGATCCTGGCGACGCGGGAGCGGGCCCAGGCCCTGAGCAGCGCCGAAACCAGCAGCGCCTGGCAGCGCCGCTGGGGGCTGGGCCTGCGGCGACGCCGTCAGCCCTGACGGCGGCCGGCGGCGGAGTCCCAGCCACTTAGATTCCCGGCCAACTGATCCCGCCCGCCCATGCTCGCCGTTGCCGTTCTGGCCGCTGGAAAGGGCACCCGCATGAAGAGCGACCTGCCCAAGGTGCTCCAACCCCTGGCGGGGGCCACCTTGGTGGAACGGGTGCTGGCCAGCTGTGAGCCGCTGCAGCCCCAGCGACGCCTGCTGATCGTCGGCCACCAGGCGGAGCGGGTGCAGCGCTCGCTGGCCCACCGGCCGGGGCTGGAATTCGCCCTGCAGCAACCCCAGAACGGCACCGGCCACGCGGTGCAGCAGCTGCTGGAGCCCCTGGCCGGCTTCGAGGGGGAGCTGCTGGTACTCAACGGCGATGTGCCGCTGCTACGCCAGGAAACCCTGGAGGCCCTGCTGGCCGCCCACCGCAGCAACGGCGCCACCGTCACCCTGCTCACCGCCCGGCTGGCCGATCCCAGCGGCTACGGGCGCGTCTTCGCCGATGGCGAGGGCCGGGTGAGCGCGATCATCGAGCACCGCGACTGCAGCGAGGAGCAGCGCCGCAACACCCTCACCAACGCCGGCATCTACTGCTTCAACTGGCCGAAGCTGGCGGCGGTGCTGCCCCTGCTGCGCAGCGACAACGACCAGGGGGAGCTCTACCTCACCGACACCATCGCTCTGCTCGAGCCGGCCATGCACCTGGAGGTGGCCGACGCCGATGAAATCAACGGCATCAACGACCGGCTGCAGCTGGCCCAGTGCGAAGCCGTGCTGCAGGAACGGCTGCGGCGCCACTGGATGGCCGAAGGGGTGAGCTTCACCGATCCGGCCAGCTGCACCCTCAGCGAGGGCACCAGCTTCGGCCGCGATGTGCTGGTGGAACCCCAGTGCCATTTCCGGGGCCACAACGTGATCGGCTCCGGCTGCCGGATCGGTCCCGGTTGCCTGATCGAGAACAGCCGGCTCGGCGAAGGCGTTGAAGTGATCTACTCGGTGCTGCGCGACAGCACGGTGGCCACGGGCTGCGCCATCGGGCCCTACGCCCAGCTGCGGGCTGGGGCCGACCTGGCGGCCGATTGCCGCATCGGCAACTTCGTGGAAGTGAAGAACAGCCAGCTACAGGAGGGGGTGAAGGCCAACCACCTCAGCTACCTGGGCGATGCCGACCTCGGCGCCCAGGTGAATGTGGGGGCCGGCACGATCACCGCCAACTACGACGGCGTGCGCAAGCACCGCACCGTGATCGGCGCCCACAGCAAGACCGGCGCCAACTCGGTGTTGGTGGCCCCGATCAGCCTCGGCGAAGGGGTAACGGTGGCGGCAGGCTCCACCCTCACGGCCGATGTGCCCGCCGGCGCGCTGGCCTTCGGCCGGGCGCGCCAGCAGGTGAAGGAAAACTGGCGCGGCCCTGCCGCCTGAGGGGGGTGGCACAGGCGGTCATTCCGGGGCCAGGCCCTGCTGCAGCAGTGGAATCAGCTGCTCCAGGGCGACGCCACGGCTGGCCTTGAGCAGCAGCTGGTCGCCGGGTTGCAGCCAAGCCAACAGCAGGGGAGCGGCGGCCTCGGCCGTGGCCACCTGCTCCAGGCAGGGGAGGCCGCTGGCGGCCGCCAGCATCGCCCCAGCCTCCGGTTCGCCGGCAACGATCAGCAGCCCATCCAGCCGCCCCTCACGGCCGAGGGCCCGGGCCCTGGCGGCCACCTCGCTGTGCAGCCGCAGGCTCTGATCACCGAGCTCCAACATGGTGCCGATCACGGCATAGCGGCGGCCACGGCCCGGCTCGGCGGCCAGCAGGTCGAGGGCGGCGAGCACCGCCTCCGGCGAGGCGTTGTAGGTCTCATCGAGCAGCTGGATACCGCCGAACTGCAGGCGGCGGCTGCGCCCCCCCGGCACCTCCACCACCAGATCGCCCAGGGCGGCGGGCTCCACCCCCAGCTCCTGGGCCACCGCCAGGGTGAGCAGCAGGTTGCGGGCGTTGTGGCGGCCGCTGAGGGGCAGCTGGATCGGCGGGCCATCGGGGGTCAACAGCCGTAGGGAGGCCCCATCGGCGGCCAGGTGGCCCAGCAGCGATGGCGGCGGCAACCCGGCCGCGAAGCCCGCCAGCTCATCGGCCAGGGCCACCCGCGCCACCCGGCCTTGCCACACCGTTGCCACCGCCGCCTCCAGCAGGGGATCACCCGCCGGGATCACCAGCAGCCCGTCGGGCCGCAGCGCCGTGACGATCTCGGTCTTGGCGGTGGCGATGGCCTCCCGGCTGCCCAGGCGGCCGATGTGGGCGGTGCCGATGTTGGTGATCACGGCCACATCCGGCTCGGCGCAGGCGCTCAGCCGGGCGATCTCGCCCAGGCCACGCATGCCCATCTCCACCACCAGGGCCCGGCAGCCGGCGTTGGCCCGCAGCAGCGTGAGCGGGGCGCCGATGTCGTTGTTCTCGTTGCCGAGGCTCGCCACCACCGGCCCCAGGGGAGCCAGGGCGGCGCGGATCAGTTCGCGGGTGGTGGTCTTGCCCGCCGATCCGGTCACCGCCACCACCGGCGCCTTCAGGCTGCGGCGCCAGAGGCGGCCCAGCTCCTGGTAGGCCACAAGGGTGTCGTCCACCAGCCACACGGGCCGGCCGGACGCCTCCACGGCCAGGCGTTGCTCCGGGCTGAGGCGGTCGCGGGCGGCGACCGCAGCCGCGGCGCTGGCCAGGGCCGATTCGAGGAAGCGATGGCCATCGAAACGCTCGCCCACCAGGGGAACGAACAGGGCACCGGCCAGGTCAGCGCGGCTGTCGGTGCAGACCCGCTCGATGGCCTGATCGGCGGCGAGGGGCCGTCCCAGGGGAGGACCCCAGAGGGACGTCAGCTGATCGGCAAGCAGGGCCATCAGGGGGGAGCGCCGTCATCGAAAAGGATCATGCCCGATCCCACCAGGGCATCACGCCCCAGCAAGCGGCCGCGGCGGTCGCGCAGCAGCAGGTGGTCATAGCCCAGGTCGGCGGCCTGGTGGCACCAGGCCTGGGCCAGCTGCTGCTGCCGGCCGGCGGGCAGCACCGCAAACTCCGCCGCCAGCACGAGGCCGAGCTGGTGGCGTTGCGGCTCGGCCTTGGCCGCGCGGATCCAGTGGTCCGGGTCGAGGGGCGCGAAGGCCGTCAGCAGGGGATCGGCAGCGGGCTCGCTTTCGGGTTCGGGTTCGGGGGCGGGTTCGGTGGCGGCATCGGGGGCCTGTTCTGGCGCAGTGGCAACCATGCCGGCCTCCGCAGGAACGGAAGCGGCGCTGTCGGTGGCGGCTGGCGGGGATGGGCCAAGGAATCCCTCCCCGCGGTCGGTGGGGGGTAGGGGCAAGGCCGCGTCAGGGACATCGGCCCGGGAGGCGCCAGGATCAGCCCCGGAGGGGGTTGGCGGCTGGCCAGGCTGGAGCAGAACCAGCAGGGCTGCCACGACCAGGCCGAGGGCCAGGGCCAGCAGCAGGGGCCAGAACAAGGACGCCACGGCCGCCGGCCAGAAGCCGGGCCGGGGCAGGTCCCCCTGGCGGTTGCGGCGCCAGAATTCCCTGCTTCTCAGAACCAGGGAGGCCGCCACCGCCTGCAGATCCAGTCGCAGAGCGATCCAGGGGCTCTGATACTCCGCCGGCAGATCCCGGCCGGGGCCGGCCGGCGGTTCAGCCATCGGCATCCCGCTGCGGCTCAGGGCTCACCGCGCCGGAGCAGCTGGGCCAGCGGATTACGGGAGCGGGGGGCCTCAACGACGGCGGGCTCAACGGGGGAACCATCGGCGCTGCGGCGGCTGGGGTCCGCCCCCTGGCCCAACGAGAAGCGCTCCACCTGTTCGGCATCGGGCCCCGGCTCCTTGACGCCACGCACCTCGCGATACATGGCGTCGTAGTCGCGGGCCGAGCGTTCCCAGCTGAAATCCACGCCCATGGCCCGACGCTGCAGCGCGGCCCAGCTGGCCTGGTGGCGGTAAGCCTCCCAGGCGCGGACGATGGCGGTATAGAAATCGACCGGTTCGTAGCGATCGAAGCCATAGCCGGTGCCGCTGCCCTCGCCATCGGCCGGCCCAGGATCATTGGGGGGCACGGTATCCACCAGGCCACCCACCCGGCGCACCACCGGGATCGAGCCATAGCGCATCGCCAGCATCTGGCTGATACCGCACGGTTCAAACCGGCTGGGCATCAGGAAGGCATCACTGCCGGCATAGATCAGGCGGGAAAGGGCTTCGTCGTAGGTGAGAAACACGGCGAAGCGACCGGGGTGGCGGGAGGCCATCTGCCACAGCCCCGATTCCAGCCCGCGGTCGCCGGTGCCGAGCACCACGAACTGGCTGTCGGTGTAGGCCAGCACCCGGTCGGCCACCTGCAGCAGCAGATCCACCCCCTTCTGGTCCACCAGCCGGGTGACCATGCCCATCAGGAAGGTGCGGGGATTCTGCTGCAGGCCGAAGCGTTCCTGGAGGCTGCGTTTGTTGTCGGCCCGGGGGGCCAGATCAACGCCCGAAAAGTTGGTGGGCAGCAGGGGATCGGTGGCCGGATTCCAGTCGTCGGTGTCGATGCCATTGAGAATGCCGCGCAGCTTGCCGCTGATGTAATTGAGCAGGCCATCGAGTTTCTCGCCGTATTCGGCGGTGCGGATCTCCTGGGCGTAGGTGGGGGATACGGCATTGACCCGGTCGGCGTAGAGCAGGGCCGAAGCCATGGTGTGGTCCCCTTGCATGTACCAGGGACACCAGGTCATGCGGTCGAGTTTCCAACGCCACGGCCCCTGATATTTGAGGTTATGGACGGTGAAGACGGTGCTGATCTCCGGGTCCTGGTGCATCCACACCGGAATCATGCCGGTATGCCAGTCGTGGCAGTGCAGCACCTCCGGTTTCCAACCACCATTCCAGGCAAATTCGGCGGCGGCACTGGCAAAGAAGGTGAAACGCCAATCCTCATCTTCCCCCCCGTAGATGCGCTCAGGATCGAAGACAGGATGGCCCACCAGATAGATGGGCAGATCGTTGCTGGGATGGCGGGTTTCGAAGATGGCGAAATCGGTGCCCATGGTGTGGCCGCGCCAGATCGGCTGGTCGGGAATCGCCAGCCGACTCCATAACTTGCCGTAGCCCGGCATGATGATGCGCACGTCGTGGCCTAGGGCCGCCAGGGCCGGTGGCAGGGAGCCCACCACATCGCCCATGCCCCCCACCTTCACCATCGGGGCGCATTCGGCCGCAGCAAACAGAACGCGCATCCCTGATCAGGCAATTGCGCGCAACTCTACGGGTGGCCGCTCAGGGCAGCACCCGCACCGGCGTCCCGAGTGACACCAGATCGAACAGCTCGCGCACGTCCTCGTCGTAGAGGCGCACGCAGCCGTGGGAGACCGCATGGCCCACGGTCCAGCGGTGCGGCGTGCCGTGGAATCCCGCCACCACACAGCCGCGCACATCCAGCATCTGCTCGCCGTCCCAGCCCTTGCGGCCCTGGCAATCGCTGTAGAAGCCGATCCAGCGGCTGCCGAGCGGATTGGCGGGGCCCGAGGGCGTGCGGGTGCCCTTCTCCGGATGTTCCCAGACCGGGTTCACCGTTTTACTGATCACCCGGAAATCGCCCACCGGGGTTTCCCAGCCGGGCATGCCCACCGCCACGGGGAAACGGCGCAGCTCGCTGCCGTTCTCAAGCAGCCGCAACAGGCGCCGGCCGCGCTCCAGCACGATCTGGCGGCTGGCGGCAGCGGGCGCAGCCGGGGCAATGGCCGCGGGCGCTGCTGGGGGAATGGCAGCAGGGGCTGCCGTGGAATTGGCAGCAGGGGCTGCCGTGGGAGCCGCGGCGGGCGCAGCGACCGCCGGGGCGTCGGCCTGGGCAGCGGTGGCGGGGCCGACGGCGGCCGCGAGCAGGGCGGCGAAGAGGGCCAGCGGAACGACAGCTCGGGTCACGACGTCAACCTGGAGGGGCCGGAGCTGCAATCGGCTTCAAGGTAGCCATGGGCGATCGGAATAGTCCGGTTCCCGCTTCTCCAGGAAGGCATTGCGGCCCTCCTGGCCCTCCTCGGTGCGATAGAAGAGATGCGTGGCCTGCCCCGCCAGCTCCTGGAGCCCAGCCAGGCCGTCGGTTTCGGCATTGAAGGCGGCCTTGAGGCAGCGGATCGCCGTGGGGCTGTGGCGCAGCACCTCCCGGGCCCAGGTGAGGCCCTCGGCTTCCAACCGTTCCAAAGGCACCACCCCATTCACCAGCCCCATCTCCAGGGCTTCGGCGGCACCGTAGCGGCGGCAGAGAAACCAGATCTCCCGCGCCTTGCGCTGGCCCACCACCCGGGCCAGATAACCGGCCCCGAAACCGCCATCAAAGCTGCCCACCCGCGGGCCGGTCTGGCCGAACACGGCGTTGTCGGCCGCCAGGCTGAGGTCGCAGAGCAGGTGCAGCACCTGGCCGCCGCCAATCGCGTAGCCGGCCACCAGGGCGATCACCACCTTCGGCAGGCTGCGGATCAGCCGCTGCAGGTCCAACACGTTCAGGCGCGGCAGGCCGTCGCTGTCGATGTAGCCGCCGTCGCCGCGCACGCTCTGGTCGCCGCCGGCGCAGAAGGCCCAGGCGCCGTCCGCCGCCGGACCGGCACCGGTGAGCAGCACCACGCCGATCCGGGGTTCATCGCGCACCCGGCTGAAGGCATCGCAGAGTTCCCGCACGGTGAGCGGCCGGAAGGCATTGCGCCGCTCCGGCCGGTTGATCGTGATCCGGGCGATGCCGTCGTCGCTGAGGTCGTAGTGGATGTCCTGATAATCGCCCTGACGGCGCCACTGCACCGGAGCGGAATCGGCGGGGGCGTGGCTCATGGCAGGTCCGGCGGCACCGGGGCGGTCGGGGCCATTGTGCGCAGCCGCTGGCGCAGGGCGGCGTCGGCGCGGCGGTCGCTGACCAGGCGCAGCAGGGCCAGGGGCTGGCCGAGGGCCCAGTCGAGGGCGGCCGCCAGATCAGCCTCGCCGGCCACCTCGCGGGCCGGCACCCCATGGGCGGCGGCCAGGGCCAGCGGATCCAGCGGCTGGGGCATGGCAAACAAGCGCTCGAAATCAAGGGATGCCGGCGGCTCGATGCGGATCGGCAGCTGCTCGAAGATGCCGCCACCGCCGTTGTCGATCAGCAGCACCGTCAGCCGGCCGCGCAGCTGCTGCCGCCAGCACCAGCCGTTGCTGTCGTGGAGCAGGGCCAGATCGCCACTCACCAGCAGCATCGAGCCGAGGGCCTCCGCCAGGCCGCAGGCGATCGAAAGGGTGCCATCGATGCCGGAGGCGCCGCGGAAGCCGAACAGGGCCCGGGGGCCGACGCCACTGGTGAAGCTCTCCCAGTCGCGCACGGGGCTGCTGTTGGCGAGCATCACCGGCAACTGCGGCGGCAACAACCGGGCCACAAGCCGGGCCAGGGCCGGCTCCCGGAAACCGGGCGGCGCCGCACCGGCCCCGGGGCCCGCCAGCTCCCCCTCCAGCCAGGCCTGCAGCCCAGTCTCCGCCGCCCGCCAGCGGCCGGCACTGGCCAGGGCCGGGGCGGCGGGGGGAGCCAGCCAGGTGGCGGCCGGCCAAGCGGCGATCCAGGCCGCCAGGCCGCCGCTGTTCTGGCCGACCACCAGGCCAAGGGGATCCAGGGGACGGGGATCGGCGTCGCTGATCAGGAGCTGCCGGCCCGCATTGGCCTGCAACCAGCGCTGCAACCGGCGGCTGGCGGGCAGGGGGCCAAGCCGTAGCACCTGGGGCACCGCCAGGGCGGCCTGGGGCCGCTCAAGCAGCAGGTCGTAGGCCTCGATCAATTCCAACCCAGGCTGGCCGCGCAGGCCCGAGAGCGGATCGGCCAGCACCGGCCAACCGCTGCGCCGCTGCCAGCGACGCAGGGCCTCCAGGTGGGCCGGCCACTGCTGGGGTCGGCCGCGCCAGGGACCGGCCACCACCACCCCCGGGAGGTCGGGATCGAGGGCCCCGGGGCCACCATCGAAAACGGCTGGGGCCTGAGGCGCCGGCAGGGCTCTGGCGGCAATTCCGGCGGCCGCGACGGGGGGCTGCAGCTGCAGCCAGCTGCGCAGGGAGGCCAGCTGGCCGGCGCTGACGTGCAACGGCTCTTCGAAGGGAAGGTTGAGGTGCACGGCCCCCGGTGGCCGCAGCAGCCCGTCACCGCCGGCGGCGGCCATGGCCCGGGCGGCCAGCGTCTCCAGCTCCTGTGCCGGCTGCAGGGCCAGGCCGTCGCCGTGGCCCTGGCCGAACCAGCGGCAACTGCAGGCCAGAAACGCCTCCTGGTTGACGCTCTGGTTGGCGCCGCAGTTCTTCAGCCGCCGCGGACGGTCGGCCGTGAGCAGCAGCAGCGGCACGGTGCCGTGGTCAGCCTCCACCGCCGCCGGCAGCAACTGGGCCACGGCGCTGCCGGAGGTGGTGGCCACCGCGGCCGGCAGGCCCAGGGCCCGTCCCAGACCCAGGGCGAAGAAGGCGGCAGAGCGTTCATCGATCGCCGTGTGCAGCCGCAGGCCCTGGGGCTCCAGCAGGGCGGCGGCCACCGCCAGGGGAGCCGACCGGCTGCCGGGGCAGAGCACCAGATGGTTCAGGCCATGGGCCTGCAGAGCCCGCAGCAGCACCAGGGCCGCCCGCACGCCAGCCTCAGCAGCGAGCGGCGCTGCGGCGCCAGCAGCGAGCGGCGCTGAGGCGCCTGGCGCGGGCGGTCCTGCGGGATCGGGGGAGGCGGGACCCGGCACCGGCAGGACCTGCGAATGGTCAGGATGGGCGATCATCCTGCCGGATCGTGCCTTGCCCCCGCCCGCTCAGCCCGCAGATCCCCTCAACGCCACCAGCTCCGGCGGCAGCGGCGCGGACTCCAGCGGCAACGGCGGACTTGGCAGCAGCTGGCGGCGGGGCCTGATCGCCCAGCTGCGCTCCCTGGCGCTCTGGCTGCTGCTGGCCCTGCTGCTGCGCTGGGCGGTGATCGAGCCGCGCTGGATCCCCTCCGGCTCGATGCTGCCCACCCTGCAGCTGCGCGACCGGGTGCTGGTGGAGAAGCTGCGGCCCCGCCTGGGCCGGCCGTTGACGGCCGGCACCATCGTCGTCTTCCATCCGCCGGAGCCCCTGCGCAACGCCGGCTACGACCCGGCTGCCGCCCTGATCAAGCGGGTGGTGGCCACCGCCGGCGATCAGGTGGAGGTGCGCGACGGCCGGCTCTGGCGCAACGGCACACTGCTCCAGCCCGACTGGTCCACCCAGCCGCTGGACTACAGCCTCGGGCCGCTGACCGTGCCAGCGGACGCCCTGCTGGTGCTGGGGGACAACCGCAACGCCAGTCTTGATTCCCACGTCTGGGGAACCCTGCCAGCCAAGGAGGTGATCGGTACGGCAGTGTGGCGTTACTGGCCGCTGAATCGGTTCGGTCCGATACGGATCTCCGCCTCGGATGCAGCTGAACAGCTGCGTTAAGGTTCAGGTCGTGTCGCCGTACACACACCGGAGCGGAAATGTTCAACCCGGAGTTCCTGACCACCGACAACGACGCGGTCAGCGGCAATTCGCTGATCCAGTACCTCCAGGAACAATCCCCGGATGTGCTTCAGCGCATCGCCCGCTCCGCCAGCGGCGACATCCAGGACATCATTCGCCACAACGTCCAGGGTCTGCTCGGCATGCTGCCCGGTGAGCAGTTTGAGGTGAAGATCCAGGCCAGCCGCGACAACCTCGCCGGCCTGTTGGCCTCGGCGATGATGACTGGCTACTTCCTGCGCCAGATGGAGCAGCGCATGGAACTGGAAACCACCCTGATCGCCAACGGCAGTCTCGAGGATCCCGCCAGCGACGAACCGGGCAGCCTGCGCATCTGAAATCAGCCCTCGTCCCAGGGCTTTTTTTTTAGGGCTCGCCGGGCACCAGCCCGCTGCGCACCAGGGTCCGGTCGATGCCGGCCAGTAGCTGCCAGGAACCCTGGCTCGGGGCCCACGGCCGTGATTCGAGTTCATCGGCCAGCCGCCGCAGCTGGGCCCCATCGATCGCCACCGGCGCGTCGTAGTGGGCGGGCACCAGCCAGCGCAGCTCCGGCAGGTCCGCCAGCTCCCGCAGCCAGGCCAGCAGCTGGGGCCGCACCCTCGGGAACACCAGCCTCTCCAGCACCGGCGCCACCTGCAGGGGGGCATCGGGTCGGGCCAGCAATGCCTCGGCCTGCTGCTGCCAGCCCTGCTGCCAGCGAAAGGGATAGAAACCGAAGTGGCTGCGGGGCCCGCGGCAGCCCGGCGCCAGCATCCCCCCTAGCAGCTCCGGCAAGGGCGGGATCTCCAGCGGCTGCGGCCGCAGGTAACTGGCAAACAGCACCAGCCGCCGCCAGCCGATGCGTCGCCGCTCCGGCGTGTCCTGCAGGGGTTCCGTTCCCCGTTCGCGGCCATGGAACAGCAACGGGGTCGGGTCGAGCTCGAACAGCTCCGGCGGCTCGGCGGGAATCGAGACCAGGGCATCGGTGAGCAGCAGGCTGCCGCTGGCCCGGTGCAGGCAGGCCACCTCCATGAAGGTGCCGAGGCCCAGATCGATCGGCCCCAGGGCCCGCCAGTCGAGCTCCTCGCCGTGGGGCAGGCCGTCCTCGAACAGCACCCGGGTGCGCTCCGCCGGAAACCCCAGCCAGGCCGGCGGCAGCGGCAGCGGAAAACTCCACTGCCGGGGAGTCAGCCAGACCGCGGCAGCGGGGAAGGCCCGCGCCATCGCCGGCACCGGCAGCTTGTGCTCCAGCCCGGAGGCCGTGGGCAGCACGATGCTGCGCACCGGCCCATGGCGCCGCTCCAGCTGCCGCAGCTCCTCCAGCAGCTCGGCGGTGGGCACCACCGGGGCATGGAGCAACAAACCATCCCGCAGCCGCAGCACCGTCATCCGGATCGGCACCGCCACGTACCAGACCCCCTGCAGTTGCTCGAAGCTCCAGACCTGACCGGCGACCAGCTCCCGCAACAGGGTGCGGCGGCGCCCATAGGGATAGAGCGGCAGCAGCGGCCACCACGGCCAGTGCTGGCGGCCGCTGCTGACGCCTGGCGCCGGATCAAGTGGGCGGTTGGGGGACGTCAAGGCGCTGGCAACGGAACGGTGAACAAGACAGCGGAATCAGGACTCGGGGGGCAGGGAAGCGGGGCGGCGGCGGGCCAGCAGCCCGTAGCGGGGGGCCAGCAGCAGCACAACGGCGAACTGCAGGGTCTGCACCACAACGATGCAACCGCCGGTGGAGGCATCCAACCAATAGCTCAACAGCAGGCCCAGCAGCGTGGCGGCCACCGCCGAACCGATCGCCAGCAGCAGCAACCGATCAAAGCGGTCGGTGAGCAGGTAGGCGGTGGCGCCGGGGGTCACCAGCATCGCCACCACCAGGATGATCCCGACCGTCTGCAGTGCTGCCACGGCGGTGAGGCTGAGCAGCACCAGCAGCAGCATCTGCAGCCGGGCCGGCCGCAGGCCGATCGCACGGGCATGGGCGGGATCGAAGCAGACCAGCAGGAGGTCGCGGCGGCGCAACAGCAGCACCAGCAGCACCCCCACCGCGATCAGCACGGTCTGCAGGGCATCGCCATCGCTGATGCCGAGCAGGTTGCCGAAGAGGATGTGGGCGAGGTCGACACCACTGCGCAGCTTGGAGATCAGCACCAGGCCGAGGGCAAAACAGCCGCTGAACACCACGCCGATCACGGTGTCCTCCTTGACGCGGCTGCGCCGGCTGATCACCCCCATCAGGCTGACGGCCCCCACCCCGAACAGGAAGGCCCCGAGGGCGTAGGGCAGGGCCAGGGCATAGGCCAGCACCACCCCGGGCAACACCGCATGGGACACCGCATCCCCCATCAAGGCCCAGCCCCGCAGGGTCAGGAAACAGGAGAGGCTGGCGCAGACCACCGCCACCAGCACCCCCAGCAGGCCCGCCCGTTGCATGAAGCCGGCCTGCAGCGGTTCGAGCAGGTCGTTGAGCAGGGGGTGGAGCAGCACGGCGGGGGGATCGAGTGGCATCGGCAGCTGGAGGGTCATGGCCGCTGGGCGGCCAGAACCGTGGCCGGCGGGCCATCGGCGATGATCCGGCCCTGCAGCAGCAGCACCCTGTCGCAGAAGCCTGGAATACCGGCAAGATCGTGGCTGGCGATCAGCACGCTGCCGCCGGCGTCGCGCAGGTCGAGCAGTTGCCCGCGGATCAGGGCCTCGGTGCGGGCGTCGACACCGCTGAACGGCTCATCAAGCAGCAGCACGCCGGCCTGCTGCGCCAGGGCCCGGGCCAGGAAGGTGCGCTTGCGCTGCCCGCCGGAGAGGGCGCCGATCTGGCGGCGGGCCAGGGGCAGCAGCTCCAGCCGCTCCAGGGCCGCCTCCACGGCGGCCCGATCGCTGGCCGCCGGCCAGCGCAGCAGGTTCATGTGGCCGTAGCGGCCCATCATCACCACATCGCGCACTTGGATCGGGAACTGCCAGTCCACCTCCTCGCTCTGGGGCACATAGGCCACCCGCTGGCGGCGCTGGGCCTCGGCCAGGGGTAGACCATCAATCCGCAGCGTGCCCCGCGAAGGGGCCAGAAAGCCCATCAGGCAGCGGAACAGGGTGGATTTGCCGGCACCGTTGCTGCCCACCAGGGCGCAGATGCTGCCGGCGGCCAGCTGCAGGTCGAGGCCCTGCAACACCGGCCCATCGCCGTAGCCGGCCCAGAGCCCCGTGACCGTGATCCGATCCAGACCCGCTGGCGCCGGGACCAACGGCGCCAGCGGGCCAGCGGCAGGGACAACAAACGGCAGGGGCATGGACCTATTCAAGGGGTCCGCAGCCCCGAGCGGAGCAGGGCCAGGTTGTGCTCCAACAGGCGCAGGCTGGTGGGGGCCGGCCCAGCCGGCCCGGAAAGCGAATCCACGACGAAACTGCCCGCGAAGCGGGCGGGGGCATCGGCCGCGACCCGGCGCATCACGCCGCTGTCGACGCCGTATTCACAGAACACCGACGGCACCCGCTGGCCGCGCACCAGCCGGATCACCGCCTGCAGCCGGCGGGGGGTCACCTCCCGCTCGCCGTTGACGGGCCAGAGCCAGCCCTGCTTCAGGCCAAGATCCCGCGCCAGGTAGGCGAACGCCCCCTCGCAGCTCACCAACCAGCGGGACCGGGGCGGCAGGAGCGCCAGATCGGCCCGCAGGCGGCGATCCTGCTCAAGCAGGCGGGCGGCGTAGGCCGAAGCGCAGCGGCGGTAGCTGGCGGCACCGGCGGGATCAAGACGGCGGAAGGCCTCTTCGAGATTGCGCACGTAGACCAGGCTGCTGCGGGGCGAAAGCCAGGCATGGGGATTGGGACGGCGGTCGTCAGAGCCGATCGGGATCGCCTTGATCCCACGGCTGAGGTTGACCCGCGGCAGCGAGCCGAGGCTGACGGCAAAGCGTCGGGTCCAGGGGTCGAGACCAAGGCCATTCTCCAGCAGCAGCCGGGCGCCACGGGCTCGCCGCAGGTCGCCGGGGCTGACCTCATAGCCGTGGATCGGCGCCCCCAGCCGGGTGATCGAGGCGGTGCGCAGCCGGCCGCAGCTCACCTCCCGCGCCATGTCGGCGATCACCGAGAAGGTGGCCAGCACCAGCGGCCGCCGATCGGAAGAGCGGGACCCGGCCGCCGCTCCGCCCGGGCTTCCGCTGGCACAGGAACTGAGCAGCAACGCCAGCTGGAGAGCGAAAACGCCCAGGAGCCGGCGGCCTGGCCAGCGGGAATCCCGCCGGCGGCCAGGCTCCAATGCCGGGCGTGCCCCGAGCCAGCGCCCCATGGCCAAGAGCCTCAGCAAACCGAAGCCGACGCTACTGAGAGGCGGGCTGGGAACCAGGGCCGGCGGGGTCAGCAGGGTGAGCAGCAGAAAGCCCCCCCTGGGGCAGGGGGGGCTGGGAGCCGCCGGTTCAACCGGGGGGCGAAGCGGGCCTGGATCAACCGATCGCCGGGGCGCTGAGGGCCACCGGCACCGTTTGCACGGAGGCCAGGTCGAGGGGGAAGTTGTGGGCGTTGCGCTCGTGCATCACTTCCATGCCCAGGTTGGCGCGGTTGAGCACGTCGGCCCAGGTGGGCAGCACCCTGCCCTGGGAATCCAGGATCGACTGGTTGAAGTTGAAGCCATTCAGGTTGAAGGCCATGGTGCTGATACCCATGGAGGTGAACCAGATGCCGACAACGGGCCAGGCGGCCAGGAAGAAGTGCAGGCTGCGGCTGTTGTTGAAGCTGGCGTATTGAAAGATCAGACGACCGAAGTAACCGTGGGCAGCCACGATGTTGTAGGTCTCTTCTTCTTGGCCGAACTTGTAGCCATAGTTCTGTGACTCGGTTTCCGTGGTTTCCCGCACCAGCGAGCTGGTGACGAGGGAACCGTGCATGGCCGAGAACAGGCTGCCGCCGAACACACCGGCCACCCCCAGCATGTGGAAGGGGTGCATCAGGATGTTGTGCTCAGCCTGGAACACCAGCATGAAGTTGAAGGTGCCGCTGATGCCGAGGGGCATGCCGTCGGAGAAGGAACCCTGACCGAAGGGGTAGATCAGGAAAACGGCGAAGGCCGCCGACAGCGGAGCGCTGTAGGCCACACAGATCCAGGGGCGCATTCCGAGTCGGTAGCTCAGTTCCCACTGGCGGCCCATGTAGGCCGAGATGCCGATCAGGAAGTGGAAAACAACCAGCTGGTAAGGACCGCCGTTGTAGAGCCACTCATCCAGGCTGGCCGCTTCCCAGATGGGATAGAAGTGCAGGCCGATGGCGTTGCTGGAGGGGATGACAGCGCCGGAGATGATGTTGTTGCCGTAGATGAAGGAACCGGCAACGGGTTCGCGGATGCCGTCGATGTCGACGGGGGGAGCCGCGATGAAGGCGATGATGAAGCAGATGGTGGCCGCCAGCAGGCAGGGGATCATCAGCACACCGAACCAACCGACGTAGATGCGGTTGTTGGTGGATGCCACCCACTGACAGAAGCTTTCCCAGCTTCCGCTGCGGCCGCTGCGAAGGGCAGTGGTCATGGATGAGGACGGGGATAGAAGGGCTGGGGACAACCACCGCACCGGGGCGCAGGTCATCTCCTGACCGGTAAACCCTCTTGGGAAAGAGAGCGTTTCAACGCTAAGGAGTGGTCCGGCAGAGTCCAGCCACGTTCATTCAAATCAAGAGAACGCAATCCTGCGTTACATCTTTCGTAACGACAGGTGAAGCCTGGCTCGGGAAAGGTTTGCTGTTCAGGCCAGCGAGCCCGGCAGGGCCAAGGGCCCCTGCTGCTGGAGCCAGGCCCTGCCCTGCCGCAGGAAGGCGGCCCAGTCGAGCCGTTCCGCCTCGGCGGCCCGGGCCACCAGCAGGGGGGCCTGCCGCTTGATCTCCTCCAGATCGGGGGCGCTCACGCCCACGGAGAGGGCCAGCACATCGGCCATCGCCCGACCCACCACCCGGGTGAGGTAGGCCGCGCTGAAGGCCTGCAGGGCGCCGCCCACCAGCCAGCCGGCCGCATCGAGGCGCATGGCCGCGAGCAGGGCCTGGCTGCTCCACTCCACCACCCCCAGGGCCAGGGCGGCCCGGCCCAGCTCCAGTGCCGCACTCCGGAGCTGATCAACCTGCCAGGGGCAGTCCCAGAGCCGGGCCATCTCCTGCAGCATCAGGCCGTTGGCGGCGGCGAGCACCAGTAGATCCAGGCTGGGCAACGGCGAGGCGAAAACGGCGCCGGCCACGATCCACTGGGTGCGCTGCTGGAGGTGCAGCCATTCACGGCGGCGCAACTGTTCAAGCTCCGCCTGCCACTGCTGGTGGAGGGCCTCGAAGCAACGCAGCGGGGTGGAAGCCCGCAGGCTGCGGCCCTCCCGGCCCAACCAGACCACCAGGGGCTGCAAGCAGGTGGAGAGGTGTTCGCTCTGGCCGTTCCAGGACAGCAGCCGGGCCGGATCGGCGCCGGGCCACTGGCTGAGCAGTTCGGCCACCAACTGCTCCCGACCGGCGTCGTCAGTTGTTGCGCAGGAGGGGGCGGAGCCGGCTTCCACCAGTAGCCAGACGGGCTGGCCGGCGGGCAGGGCCTCCAGCCAGCGCAGATCCGCGGCCGTCAACGGCAACCGCAGATGAAAGAGAACCAGGTCGCTGAGCTGGAAGCGTTGCGGCCAGCGCCACGGGCTGCTGGCGGCCGGCAGGGCAGAGCCCCACTCGAGATGGAGCGGGTGGCGGCAGCGCAGCGCCGCCAGGAAGCTGGGCTGCAGCTCGGTGGCCGGCGGCGCGGCGCCCACCAGGGCCAGCCGCAGCGACGGTGACGGAGCGGCCTCCCGCAGGGCGGCGAGTTGGCCCTGGCGCTGCAGCCGGGCCGGCGTCGGCTCCCCCTCCAGCCGCTCAAAGCTCTCCAGCAGCCGTTCACAACGCTCAATCCAGCCGGCGACCGATTCGGGCAGCCGGGGCACCGCCAGGGCCCGGGGCCGGCGCAGCCACCAGAGGCCGCCCGCCAACACCCCCAGACCCAGCAGGCCACCACCATGAAGATGGAGCACCTGGCTGAGGCCATCGCCAGCCACAACGGTGCCCGCAAGCAGGAGGGCCGGCCGCACCCAGGCACGGGACCGGAGCCAGGAACTACCGGGCGCAGGGTCGCTTCCGGGCGAGGGGGTGCTACCTGCCGCCGGGGCACTGCTCGGGGACGGGGGGGTGGTCTCCAGGGTGGTCACAGGAGGGGCCATGGTTATGGCCTGTTTAGCTCAGCCGACGCGGCCGGGAGCGGGCCACGGGCCATGGTCGCCACTGACCATCATGGATCTGTTCAACCAAGGGGTCGGGGTGGAACAGGAACTGACCACGGTCCGGGGCCTGACCGAGCGCCACTGGCAGGAGATCCGCCACCATCACAACCTGCTGCAGCGTGCCATCGCGTGGGACGGCAGCCAGCCGGTGCTGCTGCTGGAGCGCTGCTGGCTGCGGCTGGGCTGCATCCCCCTGCATGGCCTCGCCTCCCGGCTGCCACCGGACAGCAGCCACGAGGCCCCGGAACTGGTGCGTTACCGCCAGCTGCGGGCCCGGGGGGTGCCCGGCTGGCAGGCCGAACAGCTCTGCTGGGACGACTACGGCGCCGCCGCCTGCCGGGAGGCGCTGCAGCGCTACTGGCAGGCCCGGGAACGGGGCAACCATGGCTGGACGCTGGAGCGCTACCTCGACCTGATCCGCGAGTACCGCCACCGCTTCGCCAGCGAGCAGCCCCGCCCCCTGCCCCTGCTGGTGCTGGCCCGGCAGCAGCAGCGGCAGGCCGGCGAGGTCCACCAGCTCCACTGGCTGTGTCCGGGAGCTGACGGATCCGGCGGGTCGATGCGCCACACTTGCCCCTGATTGCAGGCTGCGGCCATGGCCGAAGACACCACCAGCTCCTTCCCCACCGATCGCCGCGAGGGTCCCGGGCGCGGCGGCAGGCCGCAGGGCAACCGCGATGCCGGCGGCTTCCGCATCCGCCTGAGCGACAACGAACTCCAGGCCGCCCGGGCCCTGCAGGAGGCCCTGGGTCTGCGCTCCACCGTGGCGGTGCTCGGCTTCTCACTGCGCACCCTGGCCCAACAGCTCGAAGCCGGCCAGCTCGATGAACTTGTGGCCAGCCAACGTGCCCAGGGCGGTTCCAGCGGCGGCCCCGGCGGTGGCGGCGAGCGCCGGCGTGAACGGCCCGAGGGACGGGATGGTGGTCGGGATGGTGGCCGGCCTACCCGCGGCCCGCGGATCGATCCCTTCGCCCGTCCCAGCCGGCCGGCCCCGGTGGTGGAAGCCAGCCCGGCCGACGACGAGTCCCCGGCTGGGCATGACGGCGATATCGCCGCCGACGGCCCGGCGGATGCCCCCGAGGCCGATGTCCAGGCCGTTGACACCACGGCGCTGGAAACCCCTGCGCTGGAACTCCAGGCAGTGGATGAAGCCCCAGGCGATGCCGGCGCCGACGCCTGAGGCCGGAGCCGCCATGACCCAACCTCGGCCACGGGTGCTCTCCGGGGTGCAGCCCACCGGCGCCCTGCATCTCGGCAACTGGCTCGGGGCGATCCGCAACTGGGTCGCCCTGCAGAACAGCCACGACACCTTTTTCTGTGTCGTCGACCTGCATGCGATCACGGTGCCCCATGAGCCAGCGCGGCTGGCCGAGGACACCCTGGCGATGGCGGCGATCTATCTCGCCTGCGGCATCGATCCCGCCCGCGCCACGGTCTTTGTGCAGAGCCACGTGCCGGCCCACAGCGAACTGGCCTGGCTGCTCAACTGCGTCACCCCGCTCAACTGGCTGGAGCGGATGATCCAGTTCCGGGAGAAGGCGATCAAGCAAGGCGACCAGGTGTCGGTTGGACTGCTGGATTACCCGGTGCTGATGGCCGCCGACATCCTTCTCTATGACGCCGACCTGGTGCCGGTGGGGGAGGACCAGAAACAGCACCTGGAGCTGGCCCGCGACATCGCCCAGCAACGGATTAACGCCCGCTTCGCCCCAAGGGACGCGGCCGGCGAACCACTGCCGCTGCTGAAGGTGCCCGAGCCGATGATCCTGCGCGAGGGCGCCCGGGTGATGAGCCTCAGCGACGGCCGCAGCAAGATGAGCAAGAGCGACCCGAACGAAGGGTCCCGGATCGCCCTGCTCGACCCACCGGAGCTGATCACCCGCAAGATCAAGCGGGCGAAGACCGATCCGCTGATGGGTCTGGAGTTCGGCAACCCCGAGCGTCCGGAGGCTGACAACCTGCTCGGCCTGTACGCCCTACTCAGCGGCAAGGGGCGCGAGGCGGCGGCGGCCGAGTGTGCGTCCATGGGCTGGGGCCAGTTCAAACCCCTGCTGGCGGAGGCCACCGTCGAAGCCCTGCGGCCGGTGCAGCAGCGCTACGCGGAGCTGCGCCAGGATCCCGCCAACCTGCAGACCGTGCTGGCGGACGGGGCCCGCAGGGCCGATGACGTGGCCCGCCAGACCCTTCAGCGGGTTCGCGGCGCCCTTGGCTTCCTGCCGACCCCCTGAGCAGGCCGCCCTGAGACAACCCCGGACTCGCCGAGACTCTTAATCTTTGCTTCGGGATCGATCAGCCGTACTGATCGCCAACGTGCTGATCTACAAACCGCCACAAGGGCCGACCTTGGCGCTGGCGAGCCATGGTTTGGACTCAGAACGTGGGCGTTCACTGACATGGACGCGTCCGGGGAGCAACGGGACTTGCGTAGTGCACACACGGCCGGTCCTGTCCAGGCCGGTCAGCGGCCTGTGGTGCAGAAGCCCCGCCCTTGGGCAGGGTTCCCGCATTCCAGTTGTTTTTTCTTGCCCTTGCTGCGCTTTCTCCGCCCCACCAGGACCTGCTCCCCCACCACCGGCCCCCGTGCCGCGAGCGGCCGGCTGCTCCGCTGCTCCGCCGCCCTGCTGCTGGCCCTGCCGCTGATCGCCGACCAGCCCCTGGGATCGCCGCTGGCGATGGCGTCGTGGACGTCGTGGCCAGCGGCCGGTCAGCTGGCCCTGATGCGGAGCTTCGAGCCGGTACCGCAACCGGGGGCCTATCAGCTCACACCAGCGCGGCGCGCCCTGCTCAACACGATCCGCTACGCCGAAGGCACCTGGATCGGCGGCAGCCACGAGGGCTATCGGGTGCTCTACGGCGGTGGCCGCTTCAACGACCTCAGCCGCCATCCGGAAATCACGGTGCACCGCCGCTACAGCAGCGCCGCCGCCGGTGCCTACCAGTTCCTGCCGGCCACCTGGAAGGAAGCGGCCGCCAGGCTCAATCTCGACGATTTCCAGCCCACCAGCCAGGACCAGGCCGCCCTTTACCTGGTGGAGAAGCGCGGGGCCCTGCGTCAGTTCGACCGGGAGGGGCTCAGCCCCGCCGTGCTGGCCCGCCTGGCCAGTGAATGGGCCTCCCTGCCCACCATGGCCGGCGCCAGCGCCTACGGCCAACCGGTGCACCAGGCGGAGGAACTGCGCCGGTTCTTCAGCAGCGAGCTGCAACGCGAGCTGCTGCGGGAACAACAGGCCAGCACGGCCAGCGCCTGATCCATCGGCCCGACTCCAGCAGGAGCAGGCGCGGGATCGGCCTCAAGGTTCGCGGTAGACCACCCGCCCCCGCTCATCGTTGCCGACATCGAGCAGATCCAGGTGCAGCAGCCGTTCGATCTCGGCGCTCACCACCGCGCTGTCGGCCCCAGTGGGCAGCTGCAGTTCCAGCAGGGCATCGTTGATCGTGAAGCCCTGGCGGCCGGCCCTGCGGGCCAGTTGCAGCAGCTGGCGCTCCAGGGGCATCCCTTGCTCTCCCGAGGCCGCCAGCGCCTGCTCGAGCAGCAGGGGCTGGTTGGCCTGCTCGACCATCTCCGGAATCAGCAGCAGGTCGGCCAGCTGGCCGAGGCCACAGACGCCGAAGGTGAGCAGCCAGAGGGTGCCGCTCAGGGGCTTGCGGTTGTAGAAGCGCTGCAGACCGCAGACCCCCACCAGCGACAGGCACCAGAACCCGTAGCTCAGGGCCACGCTCCGCCGCTCATCGGCAAGGCCGAAACGCTTCTCTCCGGCAAGGCCGGAAGGGGAGCGCCTGACGGGCCGGGCCCGCTCGCCTGGGGTGCGCAGCGGCAACGTCCTGGTGCTGTTCAGCTCTGGTTGCCACCGTAGGCGCGCCCCGTGCAGGGCGGCGGCTTCCGGCGGATTCCCCCGTCCAGCCTCGATAGGATGACGGATTCCGCCCGCCCCGACGCCGTGTCCGTCGCCCCGCCCCAGGCCTCCCAGGTTCCGCTTGATGCCGCGGCCGGCCACCCTGGGACCCCTGCCGACACGGCGGCGGTGCTGCTGCCAAAAACCAGCGAGAGCCCGGCCCTGCTGAGGATCCGCCATTCGATGAGTCACGTGCTGGCGATGGCGGTGCAGAAACTCTTCCCCGAGGCCAAGGTCACGATCGGTCCCTGGACCGAATCGGGCTTCTACTACGACTTCGACAATCCCGAACCCTTCACCGAGGCCGATCTCAAGGCGATCCGCAAGGAGATGGTGCGGATCATCAACCGCCGGCTGCCGCTGGAGCGGATCGAGGTGAGCCGGGGTGAGGCCGAGCGCCGTATCCAGGCCCAGAACGAGCCCTACAAGCTGGAGATCCTGGCGGGGTTGCAGGAGCCGATCACCCTCTACACCCTCGGCGAGGAGTGGTGGGACCTCTGCGCCGGCCCCCACGTGGAGCACACGGGCCAGCTCAACGCCAAGGCCTTCGAGCTGGAGAGCGTGGCGGGGGCCTACTGGCGCGGCGATGAGAACAACGCCCAGCTGCAGCGCATCTATGGCACCGCCTGGGAAACCCCGGAGCAGCTGGCGGAACACCAGCGGCGCCGGCAGGAGGCCCTGCGCCGCGACCACCGCCGGCTCGGCACCGACCTCGACCTGTTCTCGATCGAGGACGAGGCGGGCGCCGGCCTGGTGTTCTGGCATCCGCGCGGGGCGCGCATGCGGCTGCTGATCGAGGATTTCTGGCGTGCCGCCCACTTCGACGACGGCTACGAACTGCTCTACACCCCCCACGTGGCGGACATCAATCTTTGGAAGACCTCCGGCCACCTCGACTTCTACGCCGAATCGATGTTCGGGCCGATGCAGGTGGATTCAAGGGAGTATCAGCTCAAGCCGATGAACTGCCCATTCCACGTGCTCACCTATGCCAGCAGGCTGCGCAGCTACCGGGAACTGCCGATCCGCTGGGCTGAACTCGGCACTGTTTACCGCTACGAACGCCCCGGCGTGATGCATGGGCTGATGCGGGTGCGCGGCTTCACCCAGGACGATGCCCACGTCTTCTGCCTGCCGGATCAGATCTCCGATGAGATCCTGCGCATCCTTGATCTCACCGAAAAGATCCTCTCCACGTTCGATTTCCGCAACTACGAGATCAACCTCTCAACCCGGCCGGATCAATCCATCGGCGACGACGCCGTCTGGGCCCTGGCCACCAACGGACTGATCGAGGCCCTCAACCGCAAGGGCTGGAGCTACAAAATCGATGAGGGCGGCGGCGCCTTCTACGGACCGAAGATCGACCTGAAGATCGAGGATGCGATCGGCAGGATGTGGCAGTGCTCCACCATTCAGCTCGACTTCAACCTGCCGGAACGCTTCCAGTTGGACTACGTGGCAGCCGATGGCAGCCGCCAGCGCCCGATCATGATTCACCGGGCGATCTTCGGCTCCCTGGAACGGTTCTTCGGGATCATGACCGAGAACTACGCCGGCGATTTCCCCTTCTGGCTGGCCCCCGAGCAGGTCCGGCTGCTGCCGGTCACCGATGAGGTGCTGCCCTGGGCCGAGGAGCTGCTCGGCCAGCTCCGGGATGCGGGAGTGAGGGCCACGATCGACCACAGCGGCGAACGGCTCGGCAAGCTGATCCGCAATGGCGAGCAAATGAAGATTCCGGTGCTCGGTGTGATCGGTGCCAAGGAGGCCGAAGCCCGATCCGTGAGCCTGCGCAGCCGCCGCGAGGGCGAACTCGGTCCGGTGGGGGTTGAGGCCTTGCTGGCCGCCGCCACCGCCGCCAACCAGGGGCGCCGCGCCACCCTGATGGCGCCGCTGTCCTGAATCCGGAGCATGGCGATGACCACCCTGCTGGCCGGCGACATCGGCGGCACCAAAACGATCCTGAGCCTCTACAGCGACCACCAGGGCCGGCTGGAGAAGCGGGCGGAGCGCCGCTTCGCCTCCGCCGACTGGGATGACCTGGCCCCGATGGTGCGTCAGTTCCTCGCCGACCCCCACGGCGGCGAGACCAGCCCCGGCGGCGCCGCCCCGGAGCCGCCGGCCGCCGCCTGCTTCGCGGTGGCTGGCCCGGTGCAGGCCGGCCGGGCCCGGCTCACCAACCTGCCCTGGCGACTGGACGAAGCCGCCCTGGCCAGCGCCTGCGCCATCCCGCGGGTGGAGCTGGTCAATGATTTCGCGGTGCTGATCTACGGCCTTCCCCACCTGGCGACCAAGCAGCAGGCGCCGATCCGGGCCGGCACGGCCGACCCCGCCGCGCCGGTGTTGATCCTGGGGGCCGGCACGGGGCTGGGGGTGGCCATCGGCATCCCCACCGCAGGCGGGCTGCAGGCGGTGGCCAGCGAGGCCGCCCATGGCGACTTCGCGCCCCGCAGCGAGGCGGAATGGCGGCTCCGGCAGTGGCTGATCCAGCACCTGGGCATCCAGCGGGTGTCGATCGAACGGGTGGTGAGTGGCACGGGCCTGGGTCACGTGGCCCGCTGGCTGCTGGCCGAACGCCATCCCAGCGGCGATCACCCGCTGGCTGCCTGCGCCGCCGATGCCATGCCGGCGGCGGTGGCGGCCGCAGCCAGCGCCGCTGCACCCCACACCGACCCCCTGGCGCGGGACGCCCTGGATCTCTGGCTCGGGGCCTACGGCGCCGTCTGCGGCGACCTGGCCCTGGCCTGCCTCAGCCGCGGCGGGGTCTGGCTGGCCGGTGGCACCGCCGCCAAGCTGCTCGATGAGCTGCGCTCGGAGTCCTTCAGCAGGGCCTTCCTGACCAAGGGACGGCTGCAACCGCCCCTGGACGCCATGCCGATCACGGCCCTCACCGATCCGGCCGTGGGCTCCTTCAGTGCCGCCTGCCGGGCCCGGATGCTGATGGGCTGAGCGGGCGGGCGGCGGCTGCGGGAGCGGCTGCAGGGGCGGGAGCCCAACCGGCCGACTGCAACACTGTGTCCAACGACACAAGCAGCATGGGCACTCCCCCGATCGGTCAGGGGGTTGTGGTGGATGTACCGGCCACCACAGCGAATCTCGGACCGGGCTTCGATTGCCTCGGGGCCGCCCTCGACCTGCGCAACCGCTTTGAACTGCGGGTGATCGAAGGCAGCGGTGAGCGTTTCGATCTGATCATCGAGGGCAGTGAAGGGGCCCACCTGCGCGGTGGACCCGACAACCTCGTCTACCGCTCCGCCCAACGGGTCTGGCGCGAAGCGGGGCTCGATCCGGTGGCAATTGAGGCCAGGGTGCAACTGGGGGTGCCGCCCGCCCGGGGCCTGGGCAGCAGCGCCACCGCCATCGTGGCCGGCCTGATCGGCGCCAACGCCCTGGTGGGCGAACCGCTCAGCACCGAAAAACTGCTGGAGCTGGCGATCGACATCGAAGGCCATCCCGACAACGTCGTGCCGTCCCTGGTGGGAGGGCTCTGCCTCACCGCCCGCACGGCGGCCCAACGCTGGCGGGTGCTGCGCTGCGAATGGTCGCCGGCGGTGAAGGCGGTGGTGGCGATTCCCGGCATTCGCCTGAGCACCAGCGAAGCCCGGCGCGCCATGCCGCGCAGCATTCCGATCAGCGATGCGGTGATCAACCTTGGGGCGATCACCCTGCTGCTGCAGGGCCTGCGCAGCGGCAACGGCGACCTGATCACCGACGGGCTCCATGACCGCATCCACGAGCCTTACCGCTGGGGCCTGATCCAGGGGGGGCGCTCGGTGCGCCATGCCGCCGTGGAGGCCGGGGCCTGGGGCTGTGTGATCAGCGGCGCCGGCCCCACCTTGCTGGCGCTATGCGCAGCGGAACGGGCCGAGACGGTGGCGGCGGCGATGGTGCAAACCTGGGAGCAGGAGGGGGTGAGCAGCCGGGGAGCCGTGGTCGACCTGCAGCACCACGGCAGCAGCTGGGCGCCCCTGCCCCAGGGCAGCAGCGGCGACAGCGGCGTGAGTGGCCGTTCCTGATAGCACAGCCGATGGGTAGAACTACTCAGCTGATAGATTCGGCTATGAACTCGTGCCCCTGGCGGCAGCGCCTCGAAGCACATCCGACCCACGTCAGAGGCCATTGCCAGTGATGGACGCCACTCTGCCCGCATCGGCCGCGTCCATCCCCATCGCTGCGCTCCAGGAGTTGCTGCCAGGGACCGCAGCGGCCTTCCCCTGGCTCAGCCTGATCGTGCTGCTGCCTGCCGCCGGGGCCCTGCTGATGCCCCTGCTGCCCGGCGATGGCAACGACCCCACCTGGCCCCGCAGCCTGGCCCTGGTCACCCTGCTGGCCGATTTCGGCCTGATGCTCTGGGTCTTCGCCCGCCACTTCGATGGCAGCCAGGCTGGCCTGCAGCTGGTGGAACGGGTCAGCTGGGTGAAGATGCTCGGCCTGGAATGGTCGCTGGCCGCCGATGGCCTCTCGGCGCCGCTGGTGGTGCTCAGCGGCCTGGTCACCCTGCTCTCGGTGGCCGCCAGCTGGAATGTCAACCGCAAAACCAGGCTCTATTTCGGCCTGCTGCTGCTGCAGGCCTCGGCCCAGGGCCTGGTCTTCCTTTCCCAGGATTTCCTGCTGTTCTTCCTGGCCTGGGAGCTGGAGCTGGTGCCGGTCTACCTGCTGATCGCCATCTGGGGCGGCAAGCAACGCCAGTACGCCGCCACCAAATTCATCCTCTATACGGCTACCGCATCGCTGTTGATCCTGCTCAGCGGCATGGCCCTGGCCCTCTCCGGTGACCACTTCACCCTCAACCTCTCCGAACTGGCGGCCCGCTCCCCCGGCGGCAGCTTCGGCCTGCTCTGCTATCTGGGCTTCCTGATCGGCTTCGGGGTGAAGTTGCCGATGTTCCCGCTGCACACCTGGCTGGCCGATGCCCACGGCGAAGCCAACGCGCCGGTGTCGATGCTGCTGGCGGGGGTGCTGCTGAAGATGGGCGGGTATGCCCTGCTGCGCTTCAACGTCCAGATGCTGCCCGAGGTCCACCTGCAGCTGGCACCAGCTCTCATTGTTCTCGGGATCGTCAACATCATCTACGGGGCCCTCAACGCCTTCGCCCAGGACAACGTCAAACGCCGCATCGCCTGCAGCTCGGTGAGCCATATGGGCTTCGTGCTGTTGGGCATCGGCGCCGTCGACAGCCTCGGCCTGAGTGGGTCGATGCTGCAGATGATCAGCCACGGCCTGATTGCCGCCGCGATGTTCTTCGTCACCGGCGTCTTCTACGAGCGCACCGAAACCCTCTCGATCCCCAACATGGGCGGTCTGGCCAAGGTGCTGCCGATCACCTTCGCCTTCTTCCTGGCCAGTTCCCTGGCCTCGCTGGCCTTGCCCGGCATGAGCGGCTTCGTGAGCGAGATCACCGTGTTTCTGGGAATCACCGCCAACGATGGCTTCACCACCGGCTTCCGGGTGATCACGGTGATCCTGGCCGCCATCGGCCTGGTGCTCACACCCGTCTATCTGCTCTCCCTTTGCCGGCGGGTGTTCTTCGGCCCACGCATCCCGGCCCTGGCGGTGGTCGGCGACATGAAGCCCCGGGAGCTGCTGATCGGCCTCACCCTGTTGGTGCCCACCCTGGTGATCGGTTTCTGGCCGCGGGTGGCGATCGATTTCTACGAAGCGAGCACCAACGCCCTGGCCGTTGAGCTGGCCCGCCACGGGGCCGGGGCGATCGGGCGGATCACCACCCTCGGCTGAGCCACGGCCGGGGCCGTCCCTGGGCTGGAATGGCACCAGGTAACCGCCAGTCCCGGCCATGACCAGCACGCCCACGACGAGGCCCGCCCTGCTCAGCGGCGAGGGTCTGCCCGACTTCGCCGCGATCACCCCAAAGCAGGTGCGCCAGCACATCCCCGAGCTTCTGGCCGAACTGGACCAGGAGCTTGACCGGCTGGAAGAGAGCCTGGCGGGCCGCGCCGGCGACGCCCCAGCGCTGAGCTGGGATGGGGTGATGGGGCCGCTGGAGCGGATTGGCGAACGCCTGCGCTGGAGCTGGGGGGTGGTGAGCCATCTCAACGGCGTCTGCAACAGCCCGGAACTGCGGGAGGCCCATGCCAGCCAGCAGGCGGCGGTGGTGCGCTTCGGCAACCGGGTCGGCCAGAGCCGGCCGATCTTTGCCGCCCTGGCAACCCTTGAGCGCAGCAGCGATCTCGATGCAAGCCAGCGGCGCATCCTGGCGGCGGAACGCCGGGACATGGAACTGCGCGGCGTGGCCCTCGACGGCGAAGCCAAGCAACGCTTCAACGCCATCAGCCAGGAGCTGGCGGAGCTCTCCACCCGCTTCGGCAACCAGGTGCTTGACGCCACCAACGGCTGGAAGCTGCTGCTTCGCAACAGCGAGGAGGTGGATGGGCTGCCCGAGAGCCTGCGGGCCCAGCTGGCCCAGGCGGCCCGCCAGGCCGAAGGCGACCACGGGGCGAGCGAGGCCACGGCAGAGGCCGGGCCGTGGTTGCTGGGGCTGGACATGCCCCGCTACGGCCCGTTCATGCAGTACAGCCGCCGCCGGGACCTGCGGGAAACGGTATACAAGGCCCACGTGAGCCGGGCCAGCGGCAACGCCAAGGGCGACAACGCCAGCAAGGGCAACAACGGCAGCGAAAAAGCCCCTGAGGCCGCAGACAACTGGCCCCTGATCGAGCGCATCCTCAGCCTGCGGCGCCAGCAGGCCCAGCTGATCGGGTATGCCAACTGGGCGGAGGTGAGCCTGGCCGCCAAGATGGCCGGCTCCCAGCAGGCGGTGGAAACGCTGCTGGAGGATCTGCGCAGCGCCGCCCTGCCGATGGCCCGCCGCGAACTGGACGAGCTGCGGGCCTGTGCCGCCCGCCATGGCGCCGCCGAAGCGGCGGATCTGCAGCCCTGGGATGTGAGCTACTGGGCCGAGGTGAGGCGGCGCGAGGCCTTCAACCTCGACAGCGAAGCGCTGCGGCCCTGGTTCCCCCTGCCCCAGGTGCTCGAAGGACTGTTCGGCCTCTGCGACCGGCTGTTCGGGATCCGGATCGAGGCCGCCGATGCCGAGGCGCCGCTCTGGCATGCCGATGTGCGCTTCTTCCGAGTGCGGGACCGGGAAACCGGGGAGCCCCTGGCGGCCTTCTACCTCGATTCCTACAGCCGACCCGGCAGCAAGCGCGGCGGCGCCTGGATGGACGAGTGTCTGGGGCGCTCCCGCCGGCCCGATGGCAGAGCGGTGCTGCCGGTGGCCTATCTGATCTGCAACCAGAGCCCGCCGGTGGGGGAGACCCCCAGCCTGATGACCTTCCAGGAGGTGGAAACCCTCTTCCACGAGTTCGGCCATGGCCTGCAGCACATGCTCACCACGGTGGAGCGTCCCCAGGCGGCCGGGATCAACAACGTGGAATGGGATGCGGTGGAACTGCCCAGCCAGTTCATGGAGAACTGGTGTTACGAGCGGGCCACCCTGATGGGCATGGCGCGACACTGGCAGAGCGGCGAACCGCTGCCGGAACAGGACTACGCCCGGTTGCTGGCGGCCCGCACCTTCATGGGCGGCGCCGCCACCCTGCGGCAGGTGCATTTCGCCCTCACCGACCTGCGCCTGCACAGCCAGTGGACCCCGGAATGCGGTCAGTCACCGGAGCAGCTGCGTCGGGACATCGCCCGCAGCACCACCGTGCTCGAACCGATCGCCGAGGACGCCTTCCTCTGCTCCTTCGGACACATCTTCGCCGGCGGCTATGCGGCCGGCTACTACTCCTACAAGTGGGCGGAGGTGCTCAGCGCCGATGCTTTCAGCGCCTTCGAGGACGTGGGCCTGGAGAATGAGGAAGCGATCCAGGCGACGGGCAGACGCTTCCGCGACACCGTCCTCAGCCTCGGCGGCAGCAGCCACCCGGCGGAGGTGTTCGAGAGCTTCCGGGGCCGGCCGCCGTCAGCGGCGGCGTTGATTCGCCACTCGGGACTGCTGGCCGACGCCGAGCCGGCTCAGGAGATGGCCACGGCCGGCTGATCCGCCGCCATCGCCCGCACCAGCGGTGGGAGGGAGCCCGGCCGCAGCGGGGCCGGGGCGCTGCCGCTGGGGCCACAGCTGCCGCCACCGGCCCGCCGCCGCCGGCCTGGGGCCGGCCAGCGACCTGCCGCGCCGTCCGGGCGGCGCAGCAGCCGGCCCAGGGACAGGCCACCATCGATCAGCACCAGCAGCAGCCACACCACCAGGGCCACCGCCTCGGCCCGGGGCTGGGTCTGGGGCCGCCCCGGAGCCGCCAGCACCGGGGCCTGAGCGTGGGCAAGCCCGGTCAGGGTGGGGGGCCGCTCCAGGGGAGAAAGGGGCGTCTCGCAAACGGGTGCTGGTAAAGACGGCTCTGCCAGCACAGGCGCCGGCAGCTGGGTCGGCTGAATGGCGGCGGCCGCAGCCGCAGACGCAGCAGCCGCCTCAGCGGCCTCAGCAGCAGCGGCCATGGTCTGGAGACTCACCGGCAGTTCGCTCGACACCCGCCAGGGGCCGGGGGTGCCCCGCAACCGCTGGCGCCTGTGCTGGAGCTGCAGTTGCTGCGAGAGGGAGGGGACCATGCGGGGGGCGGTCGGACCGAGCCTCTGCATCGTCACCGAGGGGACATGGGGAACGCAATGGCAGAGCCCCCAGGGTCAACCCTTGTTCACGGATCAGCTCCACCAGAGAATCGGCAGAAACCCCGCTGCAAAGCGTCCGCCGCCAACGTTCGGCAGGCCCCTTCGGCAGAGTGAGGCAGGCCACCAGCGATTTCTGCCTTGCAGCCGGCAACGTCCCCCCAGGCCCCGATGGTGGAGCTGGATGCCCTGCCCCTGCCGGTGCTGCTGCTGGAGCCGGAAGCTCCCTTCGCCATCCGCCACGCCAATCGGCGCTTCAGGCACTGCTTCGCCCAGGACGGCATCCCGTTTCCCAGCCTGACGGAATGGCTGCAGGGCACCTATCCGATCGGGGAATACCGGCAGCGAATCCTGGATCAATGGCAGCTGGCGGTGGCCCAGGCGCGGCTGGAGGGTCAGGCGAGCCTGCAGTGCCGGCTCACCAACGTCAGCGGCGAGCCGTTGGAGGTGCAGTTCCAGCTGGGCTTGCGGGATGGGGCCCTGCTGGCGGTGCTCATTGATGTCACGGCGCGGATGCGCTCGGAAGCGGCCCTCGAAGAGGCCAGGGCCCAGCAGGCCGAGGCAGCCCTGGCGATCACCGAGGCGATCCCGATGGGCACCTACACGATGGTGATGCCGCCCGACCGGCCGGTGGCCTATTTCGCCTTCATGAGTGAGCGCTTTCTCGAGATCACCGGCCTCGACCGCGCCCGGGCCCGGGAAAACCCCCTGGAGGGGTTCGCCTGCGTCCATCCCGACGACTACGACGACTGGCTACGGCTGAATGCCGAGGCCTTCGCCGCCAAGCGCCCCTTCAGGGGCGAAACCCGGGTGGTGATCCAGGGGGAAACCCGCTGGATCACGGCGGAATCCGTGCCGCGGGATCTTCCCGACGGCTCCACCGTCTGGGAAGGGGTGCTGACCGACGTGACCGACCGGGTGCTGACCCAGAAACGGCTGGAGAAAAGCGAAGCCAATCTGCGCCTCATTCTTGACAACCTGCCGATTCCCGTCATCTGCCTTCAACTGCAGGATGACGGGGAAATCCCCTTCCAGAACCAGCTCTTTCAGGAAACGTTCCGCTACCCCCCGGAGCAGCTTCCCCACCTGGAGGCCTGGATGGCCCGGGCCTACCCCGATCCCGATTACCGGGCGGCGGTGGAGGAGCGCTGGAGCCGGGCCCTGGCCGCCGCCGATGCCAGCGGCGGCCGGGTGGCCAGCGAGGAATACCGGGTGCGCTGCGGCGATGGCGTCGATCGCGATGTGCTGATCAGCGGCACCCTGCTCGACAACCTGCTGGTGGTGACCCTGGTGGACATCAGCGAACGCAAGCGCCACGAACGCCAGCTGGGCGAAGCCCGCGAGCGCGAGAAGCGGCTCGAGGAGGGCCAGCGGCAACGGCTGCAGCAGAAGCTACGCACCAGCCTCACCGCCGCCACCGTGGCCCACGAGATCAACCAGCCCCTGAGCACGATCCTGCTCAACTGCAAGCTGGTGCAGACGCAACTGCTGCCGGAAGGCCCGGCCGGAATCGCCCCCTCCAACCCTGCACTGGAGGACTTTCTGACGGGCCTGGTGACCGACGTGGAGCGGGTGGTGCGGATCATTGAGAAGATGCGCAGCCTGCTGCGCAATGTCCAGACCGACCACCGACCGGTGTCCATGGGCCAGGTGGTCGACAGTTGCCTTCTCTACCTGAAGCAGCCCCTGGAGGCCAGCGGCGTCGAGGTGCGCTGCCGGGGCCTGGCGGAGCCGTGCTGGATCGCCGGTGATGCCGACCAGCTGCAGGTGGCGGTCAGCAACCTGCTGCGTAACGCCTGCGAAGCCCTGGCGGAACAGGACGGCAGCGGCATCATCGCCATCAGCCTGGAACCGGGTCCGCTCGAACTGCGGCTGAAGATCGAGGACAACGGTCCCGGCATCCCCGAGGGGGTGATCGAAGCGTTGCCACTGGCCAGCACCAAGCCCGCCGGCAGTGGCATCGGCCTGTTCGTGGTGCAGACCACGGCGGACAACCATGGCGGAGCGCTCCGCTTCGGCCGCTCAGCCCTGGGGGGCGCGGAGGTGGAACTGAGCTTCCCGGCCATCGCGACGCCTGGCTGATCCGGGCCGGTAGCCTGCGCCGGCCGGTGCAGCGGCTTCTCTTTCCAGCTCCTGGCCCGCCGATGCCCCCCTCCCTCCCTGTCGAACGGTTTCTGGCGGGGGGCGGGCCGGTGTTGGATGTGCGCAGCCCGGCTGAATTTGCCCAGGGCCACATCCCCGGTGCCCTCAATCTGCCCCTGTTCAGCGACCAGGAGCGGGCTGAGATCGGCACCCTCTACAAGCAGCAGGGCCGCCAGCCGGCCGTGCAGCGCGGCCTTGCGCTGGTGGGGCCGCGGCTGGCGGAACTCGCCGCCGGGCTGCAGGCGGCCGCCGAGCGGGGCGGCCTGCCCCTGCGGCTCCACTGCTGGCGCGGCGGCATGCGCTCGGCGAGTGTGGCCTGGCTGGCGGACACCTGCGGGCTGCCGGTGCTGCTGCTTGAAGGCGGCTACAAGCACTATCGGCGCTGGGTGCTGGAGTTGTTCGAGCGGCCCTGGCCAGTGCGGCTGCTCGGCGGCCGCACCGGCACCGGCAAGACAGCGCTACTGCTGGCCCTGGCGGAGCAGGGGGTGGCGGTGCTCGATCTGGAGGGCCGGGCCAACCACCGCGGCAGCAGCTTCGGGGCCCTGGGGTTGCCGCCCCAGCCCAGCAGTGAGCACTATGAAAACCTACTCGCCGCCGACCTTGCCCCCCTGACGGGCGCGGCGGAGATCTGGCTGGAAGCCGAAAGTTCCCAGGTGGGCCGCTGCCGCATTCCGGCCGGCCTCTGGCGGCAGATGCAGACGGCGGCGGCCCTGGAGGTGCGCCGCCCCCTGGCCTGGCGCGTCGCCCAGCTGGTGGCCGTGTACGGGGGCCAGGATCCCGCCGGCCTGGAGGCGGCCACCCTTCGCATCGCCCGCCGGCTGGGGCCCCAGCGCACCGCCATCGCCCTGGAGGCGATCGCCGCCGGCCAGTGGGCCACGGCCTGCACCCAGATGCTCGATTACTACGACCGCTGCTACGACCACGACCTCGGCAGCCACGCCGTCGAGGCGGTGGAGCTGGGCGAAGAGGACGGGCCGGCGGCGGCGCGGCGGCTGCTCGCCAGCGGCCTGGTGCGGCGAGCCTGCACCTGAGGGGAAGCGGAGGGGTCAGGCCAGCACCCTGCCCACAAGGGAGGCTTCCCTGAACCCTGCGGCCCGCAGGGCGGCCTCAGCCGCCCGGGCGCGCTCCTGCGGCAGCACCGCCAGCAGCGGCCCACAGGTCTGGGGATCAATCAGCAGCGCCTCCTGGGCCGCACCGGCTCCGCAGCCTGGTTCGCCAGAGGCTCCAGCACCAGGGCCCACGAGCCGCACCGGCCCCACCAGCAGCGCCAGGGCGGCGCCATTGGCGGGGGCCAGGCTGCTTGCGAAGCCCCGCTCCAACAGCTCCAAGGCGCCCGGATAGGCGGGAATGGCGGAGGCCTCCAGTTCCAGCCGCAGCGGCAGGGGCGTGGCCTCCAGCATCTCGCCGAGGTGGCCGAGCAGGCCAAAACCGGTGATGTCGGTGCAGGCACGGCAGCCATGGGCGGCCAGGAGCTCCACCAGGGCCGCCTGGCTCTGCTGCAGGTGCTCCAGCACAGCCGTGATCCAGTCCGGCCGGGCGACGCCCGCCATCGCCGCAGCAAACAGCACACCGCTGCCCAGGGGCCGGCTGAGCAACAGCCGGTCACCTGGTGCGAGCGGGCCCTTGCACCACAGCCCCTCGGCCGCCACGGCTCCGTTCACGGCCAGGGCCAGGCTGAGGCCGGCACCATCGCGACCCTCCAGGGTGTGGCCGCCGACCAGCGGCGCCCCAAGCGGATCCAGCACCGAGCGAACCCCCGCCAGGGTCTGGAGCAGCAGCTCCTCCTGCAGCTCCGGCGCGGCCTCGGGGAGGGTCACCAGGGCCTGGGCGCTGGCCACCGCGGCGCCACTGGCCCAGAGATCACTGCAGGCATGCAGGGCGGTGAGCCGGCCGTTGAGCCAGGGGTCCTCCACCAGGGCCGGAAAGCCATCGACGCTCTGCAGCAGCAGGCGGCCGTCGGCCGTGGTGGCGATCGCGGCTGCATCCTCAGCGAAGGCCCCTTGGGCGGAGCCGGGGTCCGGTTGGGAGCCCGATGGCGGGGAAGCAGCGGCGGCCAGGCGCCCGAGGGCCGAACGCAGCGGTGTGGCGGCCAGCTTGGCGGCGCAGCCGCGGCAGGCCATCGCTGCAGCACCGCCATGGGCCGCGTCCAGGCCGGCGGCATGGTTAGCGGCATGGTGGGCGGCGGCCGGTGGCGCGAAGCGGGCCATGAAGCGCCGGTCGATCCAGTCCTTCCAACGCCACAGCAGCGGCGAGGGCCCCAGTAGCAGCGGCCCCCAGCAGGCCAGGGCCCGGGGCCTGCGGCCAGGGCTGCCCAGCCAGCCGCCATCGCCCAGCAACTGCAGGGCCCGCCGCTGGGGGTGCCAGGGCCGCAGCGGTCGCTGCGGCTGGTTGAGGCTGCGCCGCAGGTTTTCGGCCAGCAGGGGCGCGGCCCGCACTGCCCATACCCCCGAAGGCGGCCGCGGCGTCGCCGCCACCAGGGCGCAATCGCCCACCGCGAATAGCCGGGGCTGGTCCAGCACCTGCAGGCTGGGCAGGGTGAGCAGCCGGCCGCTGGCCGGATCCACCGGCAGCCCGCTGGCCGCCAACCAGGGCGGGGCATGGCTACCGGTGCAGGCCAGATCGGCGGCGACCTCCGGCCCCACCCGGCGGCGCACGGCGATGCCCGCCTGGGCCAAAAGTTGCTCGGCCGCCCGGTTGGCGGCGGGGGATGGCAGGTGAAGCCCATCACCGCGCAGCAACAACTCCGTGGCGATGGCCCGGCCCCGCAGGGCCAGGGCCAGCTCCACGGCGGCAGCCCCGCCACCACGGATCCGCAGCGGGCGCTGCGGCGGTCCGGCCGCCGCCAGGGAATCACACCAGGCCAGAAAGGGCTCCAGCGGTTTTACCGCCAGCGCGGTGTCCGCAACGGCGGTGACCGCCCCCAGATCAAGGCTGAGCCGATCGAAGCGCAAGGGCGGGCGGCCCTGCAGCAGCAACTGGCGCCGGGCGGGATCGACACCGATGATCTCCGCCTGGACGAAGGTCACCCCGGCCCGCTGGCAGAGCAGGCGCAGGTCGATGCTGCAGTCATCAAGGCGGTAAAGGCCGGCCACCAATCCCGGCACCATGCCGGAATAGAGGGCCGTGGCCTGGCGGTTCACCAGGGTGATCGCCGTCGAGCGGGGCCGGCGGCTGGGCGCCATCAGCCAGCGGCGCAACAGCAGGGCATGGCTATGGCCGCCACCGGCAAGCAGCAGCTGGTGGCGGGGTGGGTCCGGCGCCCGGGCCTGCATCGGTTCGTGGCGGGGTGCGGAATGCCGCCCCCATCATCGACGTCGGACCTAACCGCGCAGGTGGCGGGTCCAGGAAGCGGGCGAGAAGTGGTGACCTTCCGCCTCGGCGATCACCACCACGGCCGCCGCACCGTCGGCCGCATCCACCCTGGCCTTGAGGGACTGATCGGCATTCACCTTCAGCAGAAAGGCATTGAGCTGGGCCTTGGACATGTCGTGAACCGGCAAAGGGCAAGCCCATCTCTAACCGGATCCGGGCCGGACCGCCTCGTTCCGCCCGCAGGGACGCGGCACTGGCGATGGACAATCAAGGCTCCGTCCATGGGGGCTGTAGGATTCAGAAGGTTCAACGATTTCTCTCCAGAGAGCTGGCAACTTCCTTCAGGGCTTTCCGCGGATCAGGTTCATAGTTTCTCTTCAGGTTCATGACGATTTACGTGGGCAATCTCTCCTTCGATGCCGAAGTCGAGGATGTCCAACAGCTTTTCTCTGAATACGGGCAGGTCAGCAAGTGCAGCCTTCCCCTCGATCGCGACACCGGCCGCAAGCGTGGTTTCGCCTTTGTGGAAATGGCCAGTGAGGCCGACGAAAGCAAGGCGATCACCGATCTCCAGAACGTCGAATGGATGGGTCGTGCCATCCGGGTCAACAAAGCCGAACCCCGCACCGGTGGCGGTGGTGGTGGTGGCGGCGGCGGCCGGGGCGGCAACGGCAGCTTCGGTGGCGGTGGCGGCTACAACGGCGGTGGCTACGGCAACCGCGGCCGCTACTGAGCCCTGATCGGCTGGGTTTCCCAGCCTGAGCCGACCAACGCACCGATGCCGGCCGGGATCGCCAGAATCACGGCGGTCCCGTAAGGGATCGCCGGAATCACTGCGGTCCCGTAAGGGATCGCCGGAATCACTGCGGTCCCGTAAGGGATCGCCGGATCATCTGGCATCCCCGCCGGCCGACCTCAAACCACCCGATGACGATGCGCGGCGCTGCGGTCCCCCTGGCCCTTGAGCAGAGGGATCCTGAGTTCATCCGCCGCTGCATGCCCCTCTGGCAGTGGTTTCATCGCCATTATTTCCGCGTTCGCACCAGTGGCTGGGAACAGATCCCTTCCACCGGTCAGATGATGTTCGTGGGCTCCCACAACGGCGGTCTGGCGACGCCCGACCTGCCGATGTTCATGGTCGACTGGTTCCGGCGATTCGGCTATGACCGCCGCGTTTACGGCCTGGCCCACGCGAAGGTCTGGCAGGCCTATCCACTGATGGCCGGTCTGGCCGCCCGCACCGGCGCCATTCCTTTCCATCCAAGGCTGGCGATGGCCGTGCTGGAGCGCGGCGACAACCTGCTGCTTTATCCCGGTGGCGGCCAGGATGCCTTCCGCCCCCACCGCGACCGCGGCCGCATCCAGTTCATGGGGCGCACGGGTTTCCTGCGGCTGGCGATCTGGCACGGCGTGCCGTTGGTGCCGCTGGTGTCCTGGGGCAGCCACGACACCCTGGTGGTGCTGGCCGATCTCTACCCCCAGGCCCGCGCCCTGCATCGGCTCGGCATGCCCTGGCTGCTGGGCCTTGACCCCGAGGTGATGCCCCTCTACCTCGGTCTCCCCTGGGGTCTGGCGCTCGGCCCCCTGCCGAATCTGCCGCTGCCGGTGACGATCCACACCAGGGTGCTGGCCCCGATCCATTTCGCCCGCAGCGGCCACGCCGCCAGTCGCGACAAGGCCTACGTGCGCTCCTGCTACGAGCTGGTGGTGAACACCATGCAGGCGGCCCTTGATGATCTGGCTAGGTCCTCACCAGGCGGCTGACCCGCGGATCCCAGAGGATGTAGTTGAAGCAAGCGGGGATATCGCCAAGCGAAAGGCGCCTGACGCCATTGAGCAAGGTCTGGTTGCGTTCCTGACAGGCCCGTAGCCGGTAGTTGGGAATGGCCGCGCAGAGATGGTGGATGGCGTGGCAGCCGATGTCAGCGGAAAACCAGTTGAGCAGGGGCGGCAGCTCCAGATCGCTGGTGCCAGCAAGCGCCCCGGCCATGGCACTCCAGCCGGAGGTGGTGTGGGCGTAAGAGCCGGGGAAGTTGTGCTGCACGAAGAAGATGCAGATGAAAATGGCGGCTCCGAAGGTCATCACCGGCGTGTAGATCAGCCAGAAAGGTCCTGCCCCCACCAGCTGCGCCATCGCCAGCCAGGCCCCGATCACCACCAGGTTGTTGAGGAGCAGATCCCGGAACTCCTCGGGGCTGTACCAGTGGCCGCTGCTGTGGCTGCGCAGAATCTCCTGCCATGGCATCGCCGGCGAGCGCTGCAGGCAGGCAATGGTGTGGGGTAGCAGGTCGGCCAGGCCCAGCAGCAGGGCCAGGCGCGGTTTGATCACCAGATAGAAAAAACCACCCGGCAACAGCATCAGCGGGCGACGCAACAGCCTGTAGAACCATTGCTGACGGGGCTGAAGGGCGTCGTAAGCCTGGCGAGTGATCAAGGCCGAGGGCCCCTGGTATTTCTCCCAATCGCCGTTGTGGCGATGGTGATATTCGTGGCCGCGGGACCAGGGCAGCTGGGGGATGCCGCTGACCACACCCAGCAGGAAGCCAGCCCATCGGTTCACCTGGCGGTGGCGAAACAGGGAACCATGGCCGCAGTCGTGCATCAAGGAGAAACAGCGGGCCAGAAACAGCACCTGCAGCGGCAGCACCAGCAGCAGCAGCCACGGTGAAACGGCCAGGGCCTGCAGGGCCAGCCACCAGAGCAGGCCGTAGGGAAGAAGGGTATTGACCAGCTGCCAGCAGGCAATGGCATCGGAGCTGACCGTGAACGGCTTGAGATCGAAGGACTGGCGGCTGATCCCGGGAGTCGCAGCTGCCGAGGACTCGCCCATCTCATCAGGGGTTAGCCCAGGGTCGGCGGGCCATCGAGGCTGGGCCGGCGGGGACGGAATGACACCGGAACTCAATCGTCCAACCGTTCTCAGGGTCATAACCCTAGTCGCCACGCCGGGGGCTGCGGCTGACGGGCCCGGCCGCCGCAGGCTGGGCGAGCAAGCAATCTGATCAGGGGAGCTGATCTGTGCGCCAAGGACTGCCTATCGGAGCGGAGCTGCTGGCAGCAGAAACCAGACGTAAGATTCTCTTAAGTTCCTGAGCCGCCCTTGGCTGACGCCCCTCTACTGATCTCAGAGTGCTGATCAAGACAACTGATCTCAGATAGGGGCACTCATCGAACTCCAACGGGGCTTCACCCCCCCGTTCTGTTCCTGTTTCAACAACCAGTGGGTTCATCAGCCCGGGTGCCTCGGAACATCCGGGCTTTTTCTTTGCTGCAATCCTGAAGCAGGTTGTGGCAACGACAACAACTGCAAAGGCAAAAAGCAGGAGAATTCGATTCCTCCGGCCTGCCGACCATGCTGCCGAACCAGGATCAGGATCCGGTTGAGGGGGCTGGGTCCGCCCCCAGCCGCATCCGTGAACTCAATGCCCCGGCGATCAAGAGCCTGGTGGCCTTCGGTGCCCCCCTGATCGACATCCGGGACGCCCGGGCCTATGCCTCCGGCCATATCCCTGGGTCGGTGCAGATCGCTTCGGCGGATCTGCAGCATCGCATTCCTGAGCTGCTGCCCCGCCGCGACCGGGCGGTGGCGGTGGTCGGCGGTGGGGAGAACGACAGCATTGTAGCGGCCCAGGAATTGCAGGATCTGGGCTACACGGCCGTGGTCTGCCTGCGGGGTGGCCTGCGCAGCTGGCCCGACCAGCTGCAGGAGGGCCAGGCCGCTGCCGCCTGAGGCCCATTCGGGCCCAGCAAGGATTCAGCCGGGCCTCAATACAACCGACTCCCTGATCAGCCGGAGTGTTCAGCCAGCCCCCAATTGCTGAAGAAAGCCTCCTGCCAATCGGCTGACTTGCCACTCCACACCCAGTGCTCGGCGTTGAGACGGGGCGAGAACAGCCTCAGCTCAGACACGCTGATCTGGTAACCGTTATCTGCGGCGATGCCGACAATTTCTGCCGGTGAGTGCACAGCCTGCAGTCGATTCTGAACGGCTTTGCTGAAGGCTGCCAAGGCAGTGAAGAGATAGAAGTGATCGGAAATCATGATCGTTTCGAGCGTTAATCAGGGCTGATGGGGTGATCAATGTTGAAATTAAATCGATCAAATGCCGGCGGTTGTGGTGGGATCTACAGCCGAACAGCATCCCGACAACACAGGCCTGTGCACCAGGCCTCAGGGCACAACCCCGAACAACAGCAGGTGCATCACCCCCACCAGGCCAGCGCAGCCCAGCAGGGGCAGCACCCCCCATCGGGCCCGCAGGGCGATGCAGGCGAGCACCGCGATCAGCAGGGCACCGCGATCCAGCTGGGGGGCGATGTCGCCGCCGGGAAAGAGCACCGGAGCAGCGAAGAACACCACCAGGCTCAGCATCACCCCCACCACCACAGCGGTGATCGTGGTGAGGGGAGCCTGCAGCCGCAGGTCGCCGCGGCTGGCCTCGACCAGGGGGGCGCCGGCCAGGATGAAGACAAAACTGGGCAGGAAGGTGAACCAGACCACCACCAGGCCCGCGACAACGGCGAAGACAAGGGAGCCGCTGCCGTTCCAGCCGCCCATGAAGCCCACGAACGCCAGCACCATGATCAGCGGGCCCGGCGTCGACTCGCCGAGGGCCAGGCCGTCGATCATCTGCTCGGCCGACAACCAGCCGAAATTCTCCACCGCCCCCTGGGCCACATAGGGCAGCACCGCATAGGCGCCGCCGAAGCTCACCAGGGCCACCCGGGTGAAGAAGCGGGCCATGGTGGCCAACGGTCCCTGCCAGCCGTTGAGGTCAGCGATCAGCAGCAATGGCAGCCCGATCGCCAGACCACTGGCCAGCAGGGTGAGAGCCAGGCGCCGGCGGTTGAAGCGGGCGTGGGACGGCGTGGGCGTGTTGTCGTCGTGGATCACCGGGCCGGTGGGCCCGGAGCAGGTGGGGGCCGGTTCGGCGCTGGCAGGGTCGACACTGCCAAGCTCGGCGCTGCCTGGCTCGGCGCTGCCTGGCTCGGCGCTGGCAGGGCGCCGCTGGATCAGGCCGGGCCGCCAGCGACCTGCCAGCCCGCCGAGCAGGCCGGCGGTGGCCACCAGCCAGGGGTAGGGCAGGCCCAGCAGGGTCAGGCCCAGGAAGCCCGCCAGGGCAATCAGGGCAAGAAAGGGGGTGTGCAACGTGCGGCGGCCCAGCCGCCAGGCGGCCTGCAGGGTGATCGCCAGCACGGCCGGCTTCACGGCCCAGAACAGCGAGGCCAGCAGCGGCAACTGCCCCCAGAGGGCATAGATCCCGGAGAGCAGCAGCAGCAGCAGCACCGACGGCAGCAGGAACAGGCCGCCGGCCACCAGGGCACCGCGCAGGCCATGCATCAGCCAGCCCAGGTAGGTGGCCAGCTGGGTGGCCTCCGGGCCGGGCAGCAGCATGCAGTAGTTGAGGGCGTGCAGAAAACGGCGCTCCGACAACCAGCGGCGCCGCACCACCAGTTCCTCATGCAGCAGGCCGATCTGACCGGCGGGCCCGCCGAAGCTCACCAGGCCGAGTTTCAGCCAGTAGCGGGCCGCTGCGCCCAGGGTCGGTGCCCCCCCGGCCATGACAGCCCCGGCGGCTGGGGCTGCCGGCGGTTCAGGTGGCGGCGGCAGGGATGATGCCAGCGGTGGTGTAGGCAAAGGATCGGGAACTCAGGGTGATCCGGAACACAGACACGCTTCTGATCAGCGCCGCTTGTTCAGCCGGGCATCGGCCTTGAGCAGGGAACGCAGATCCAGGCTGGTGAGGCCATCGTGGCCGATCACCAGCGGCAGGCGGCCATTCCACTTTTCGATCGCCTGACGCTCGAGCACTTCGGGGGTGAGTCCCGCCTGGAGAAGCTGCTGGGCCCGGGCCTCCCCCTCGGCAAGAAACACGCGGGCGTCGGCGAGGCGGCGGGCCTTGGCGGCTTCGAACTCGGCCCGCTTGGCGTCCTGCTCGGCCACCTGCTTGGCCTCCACCGCCTGGCGAAAGCGATCCGAGAAATCCACCTGCAACAGATCGACCGCATCGAAGCCGAGATCGTGGGCGGCCAGACGGCCGGTGAGCAATGCCGCCAGCTGCTGCTTGACGGCGGCGCGCTCGGTGATCAGCTGTTCGGCGCGGTAGCCGGCCACCACGGCCTTGAGGCCATCCTCAATGGCGGGATCAATCACCGTTGCCTGAATCGCCCGTTGATCCCCCAGCCGCTGGTACACCCGTGCCACCCGCTCGGGCTCCAGGTGCCAGCTGACGGCGAGGTCGATGGCCACATCCTGGAGATCGCTGGAGGCGGCCTCACTGCGCAGGCTGCGGGTCTGGACCCGCACGTTCATCAGTTCAAACGCATCCCGCAGGGGGAGCAGGAGATGCAAACCCTCCTGCAGCACCTGCTCCTGGACGGCCCCGAAACGCAATAAAACACCGCGCTCACCCGCCGGCACGATCATGAAGAACCTGGTGAGGAGCACCAGGGCCAGCAGCAGGACGAACAACCGCAGTGCCCCCAGCCCGGCGACGGGCCCTCCCGGGCTGCGCGGGGCGGCCGGCGACAGCGGCTCAGCAACGGCGTCCATGGCGTCGGGTTGATCGGTTTCGACCCTAAAGGCAGACCAGCACTACGACCAGCCAGGCCGAACACATGATCGATAAACGGGCGTGATCGTTAGCAGCAGCAAGCCTGCTTGTTTTGATTGCCGACTGATTCATAAAATCCGAACATCTCAAGGAATGCCTGTGCTCTGGCAACAGATGTGGCAACAGATGGTCACCGCAGCCAGTGCCTTTTCCGCCACCAATGTTGATGACATTGTCATTCTGACCCTTCTCTTCTCCCGCCGGGATTCTCGTCTGCGCCCCTGGCAGGTGGTGTCCGGCCAGGTGCTGGGATTTGCCCTGCTGCTGCTCGTCTCCCTGGCGGGATTCCTGGGCCAGGGGCTACTGGAGCCCCGCTGGCTTGCCCTGCTGGGGTTGCTGCCGGTGAGCATGGGGGTCTCACAGCTGGTCCAGGCCAGCGACGACGACGAGCAGGCTCAGGCCAGTGGCAGCGCCATCGAGTTCGACATGGGCACTGTCATCGGCAGGGGCGGGTCCCTGGTCGGGGTGGCCGCCCTCACCGTGGCCAACGGCAGCGACAATATCGGCGTCTACATGCCGATGTTCAGCCAGTCCTCCGCAGCGGAGCTGGGGGTGACCCTGGTCACCTTCAGCCTCGGCATTGCCCTGTGGTGCGTGCTGGCCCTACGGCTCAGCCGTGCGCCCGGCCTCGCCAGGGTGCTGCAGCGTCATGGGGAGCGGCTGGTGGCTCCGGTGCTGATCGGGATCGGGCTGCTGATCCTCTGGGAGGGCTCGATCCTCGAGCAGCGGGAACCGGCGGTGATCGCCATCGCCTGCCTGCTGGTGATGGCGGCCTCGCTGCTGCACCAGCTCCAGGGGCGAACGGCCCGGATCGACTGATCCCGGCAGCCAAGAGCCCCCCACCGCGACCGCTTCCACCTGCAGCGGCTCCCAGCACCCCCAGCCCCC
>Ga0208249_1000007_pt1 | contig 65331 bp, 65 predicted proteins | sample CryBogmetaGMA1M_FD_184546 | JGI IMG/M metagenome (GOLD analysis project Ga0208249, IMG submission 184546) | Freshwater microbial communities from Crystal Bog, Wisconsin, USA - MA1M (SPAdes) | ecosystem: Environmental > Aquatic > Freshwater > Lake | place: Crystal Bog, Wisconsin, USA | collected...
ACCCACCGCTTTCCCGCCCCTTGGCCCGCGACCTGCCGGATCTGGCTCCGCTGATTGAGCACGCCCTGCTGGATCCCCATCAGGGCCGCGAGGCGGTGTTCCGCTGCTGCGACGAAGCGCGCCACTTCAACTTCGCCGCTGTCTGCCTGGCCTCCCGCTGGATCGACGTGGCCCGCGAACGGCTGCCGGGCGGCGGCCCGGTGCGGCTGGTGTCGGTGGTGGGCTTCCCCTTCGGCGCGATACCGGCGGCGATCAAGCGGGCCGAAGCGGAAGCGGCGGCGGCGGCGGGCGCGGATGAGCTTGACGTGGTGCCGGATTTCGGGGCCCTGGCCGATGGCGACAGCAACGGCCTGCTGGCCGATCTGGCGCCGATCATCGACCTGGGGCTGCCGGTGAAGGTGATCGTGGAGGTGGCGAGGCTCGATGCCGCCAGCCTGGAGTTGCTGGTGGAGGTGAGCATCGACGCCGGCGCCCGCTTCCTGAAGAGCGGCAGTGGTTTCGGGCCGGCGGTGACCGGCGCCGAGGTGGGCCGGCTGCGGGATCTGGCCCGGGGACGGGCCGCGGTGAAGGCATCCGGGGGCATCGGCGACCTGGAGCGGGCCCTGGAACTGGTGGAAGCTGGCGCCAGCCGGCTGGGCACCAGCCGCGGCGTGGCCCTGATGCAGGCGCTGCGGCAGCCAACGGCGCCGCCGAGCAGCTGAGGCGAACCGGTGCCGGAACTGATGCTGGAGGGCCTGGCCCTGAGCTGCCGCCCCCTTGGCGAGCACGACCGCCTGCTGACGCTGCTGAGTGAGGCCGAGGGACTGACCCGGCTGGCGGTGCCGGGGGCGCGGCGGCCGAAAAGCAGCCTGGCGGCGGCGGTGCCCCTGGCCCATCTGCGGCTTCAGGTGGGCGGCCGCAGTGGCCTGCGGCGGGTGCGGCAGCTGAAGGTGCTTCGCAACTACAGCGGCCTGGCCCAGCGGCTGGAGACCCTGGCGGCCGCCCAGGCCCTGGCGGAACTCTGCCTGCGGCTCGTTCCCGGCGAGGCGGCCACCCCCGGCATCCTTCCCGATCTGCTGGCCCAGCTGGGGCGCCTGGAGGCGGTGGTGCGGGAGTGCGGTGAGCGCCGGGAAGCCGTGGCGATCGGGGTGCAGGGGAGCGTGCACCTGCTGGCCCTCGGGGGCTACGCGCTGCCGCTGCGCCACTGCAGCCGCAGCGGTGAGGTGTTGGACCCGCCGCTGGGCAACTGGAGCTGGCGCTGCAGCCTGCTGCCGAGCGAAGGGCTGGCGATCGGGGCCGTGGCGGGGGCGCGGGTGGTGCTGAACGCCTCGGAGCTGGCGCTGCTGCAACGGTTGCCGCGGCCGGCCCTGCCGCGGGGGCGGGACGGGGAACTGCTGGGCCCAGAGGGGGTGTGGCTGCACCTGCTGGATCTGGTGGAGAGCTGGTGCGGCGAACACCTGGGGCAGCGCCCCCGGGCCTTCAGACTGCTGCGGACCGCCTGTGACGCGATGCCTGCCCAGCGATGAGCGATTCCGGCCGCAACAAGCTGACCGTCGCCAGCCAGGCCGGGGGTAGTCCAGGCCTGACTGGCGACCCTGGCCACGACAAAAGCAAGGAGCAGAAGCGGGAGCACGGCCTGGGATCGGTGCTGGCCCAGCCCGACTTCCGTCGGCTCTGGCTCGGCCAGATCTGCTCCCAGCTGGCGGACAAGTTCTACATCGTGCTGATGGTGTTTCTGATCGCCCAGTACTGGGTGACCGACACACCACAGCACAACGAAGCCCTGGCCGAGGCGGCGGCCGCCATGCGGATGGGGCTGGAGAACCGGGCGCAGATGATCACCCTGCTGGCCACCGGCATCTACGTGGCCAACACGATCCCGGCGATGGCGCTGGGCACGGTGGCGGGCGTCTGGGCCGATCGCTGGCCGAAACGGACGGTGATGGTGGCCTCCAATGGCCTGCGGGCCGCCCTCACCCTGTTGATCCCCCTGTGCATGCTGCCGGGGCCGGTCTGGCTCGGTCTGAGCTGGGGCTACTGGGCCCTGCTGGGGATGACCTTCCTCGAATCGATCCTGACCCAGTTCTTTGCCCCGGCGGAACAGGCCGCCATTCCGCTGCTGGTGCGGACCTCCCAGCTGCTGGCGGCCAATTCGGTGTATCAGGCCACCAGCATGGCGGCCACGATCGTCGGTTTCGCCCTGGGCGATCCGATCCTGAGGCTGCTGCACAGCCTGCTGCGCCAGGCCGGAATCAACGGCGGGGAATTTCTGCTATTGCCGCTCTGCTACGGCCTCTCGGCCGTCGCCATCGCCGGCATCTCCCTGCGGGAACCGCAACGCGTCCAGGGGACGACGTCCGTGTGGGAGGAGATCGGCGAGGGCCTGCAGGTGTTGCGGGAGCGGGGCAGTGTCCGCTCGGCGCTGGTGCAGCTGGTGCTCCTTTACAGCCTGCTGGCGGCGTTGTACGTGCTGGCGATCAGCCTGGCGGCATCCATCAGTGGTTTGGGTCCCACCGGTTTCGGCACGCTGCTGGCGATGAGCGGTGTCGGGCTGGCCCTCGGCGCCCTGGCCGTCGCCCAGCTCGGCGAGCGCTTCCATCGCCGCCTGCTGGCCTCCACCGGGCTGGGCACGATCGCCTGCTCCCTGGTACTGCTCGGCCAGCTACGAGGCAACCTGGTGCTGACGCTGCTGCTCTGCGGCCTGCTTGGCGTGGGGGCCGCCCTGGTGGCGATCCCTGCCCAGACCACCATCCAGGAGGACACCCCCGAACACCAGCGGGGCAAGGTGTTCGGGCTGCAGAACAACCTGATCAACGTGGCCCTGAGCCTGCCCCTGGTGCTGGCCGGCACGGTGGTGAGCCGCTATGGGCTGCTGCCGGTGCTCTGGGGCCTGGCCGGCATCGCCCTGCTGGCCGCCCTGAGCGAACGGCCCTGGCGCTGCTGACGACCGTCCAGGGTCGCCACTGCTACCTTTCGGTCACGATTGCAACCTTGCGGTGGCTCACGTTGCCTGGCTGGGCAAGAAATCCCCGTTCTGCGGCAACGTCACCTACGGCCTCAGTACCACCCACGCCCTGCGGCAACGGGGCCACGAGATCAGCTTCATCCACTTCGACACCCCCACCTTCGATGCCACCAGCTTCGAAGGTTTCCGGCTGGCGGCCCAACGGCCGGGCCCCGGCGCCCATCCTGTCTCCGCCGATGGCGGCCCGTCGGCCGAGGTGGCCCTGCCCTACCTGGTGAAGTCGCAGGTTTACACGATCCCCTCGCCCGGGGCCCAGCGGGAACTGCGGGAGTCACTTGAGCGGCTGCGCCCCGACCTCGTCCACGCCAGCCTGACGCTCTCCCCCCTGGATTTCCGCCTGCCGGATCTCTGCCAGCAGCTGGGTCTGCCGCTGGTGGCCACCTTCCATCCCGCCTTCGACGCCAGCCTGCGCAATCTCACGGCCGGCACCCAGCAGCTCACCTACCAGCTCTACGCGCCGGCCCTGGCCCGCTTCGACCGGGTGGTCGTCTTCTCCGACCTGCAGGCCGAAGTGCTGGAGCGGCTGGGGGTGCGCCAGGAGCGGCTGGCGGTGATCCCCAACGGGGTGGCCACCGATCTATGGAAGCCGGCCGACGAGGCGAAGCCCTCCGCCGAACTGCAGGCCCTGCGGGCCCGCTTCGCCGGCAGACGGGTCTTCCTCTACATGGGGCGGGTGGCCACGGAAAAGAACGTGGAGGCCCTGCTGCGCGCCTGGCGGCTGGTGCGCCCCCGGGGATGCATGTTGGTGATCGTCGGCGATGGCCCCCTGCGCAGCGCCCTGGAAATCAGCGGCGAAGACGACGTGCTCTGGTGGGGCTACGAACCCCAGCTGGAGATGCGGGTGGCCCTGCAGCAGCTGGCGGAGGTGTTCCTGCTGCCCTCCCTGGTGGAGGGGCTGTCGCTGGCGCTGCTGGAGGCGATGGCGGCGGGCACGGCCTGCGTGGCGACCGATGCCGGTGCCGATGGCGAGGTGCTGGAGGGCGGTGCGGGCATCGTGATCAGCACCCAGGGGGTCACCACCCAGCTGCGCACCCTGCTGCCGGTGCTGCGCGACCAGCCGGTGCTGACGGCCGAGCTGGGCCGCCGGGCCCGCAGCCGCTCGCTCGAGCGCTACACCCTCACCCGCAACATCGATGCCCTGGAGCAGCTCTACAGCGAGCTGCCTCGCCAGCGGCTGGCGGCCTGAGCGGCCCCGGAAAAACCCTCAGTAGCGCTCCGGCACAGGCCGCTGCCAGGTGGCCCGTTCACCAGCTGCAGCCAGGACACGGGCCCGTTCGGCAAGCCGACGCCGGTCGAGCCGCCAGAGGCGGTAGAGCCCGGCCTGGCCGAGCTGGGTGGGCTGCAGCCCCCGCCAGTGGGGCAAGGCCGCGGTGCCCTGATCGATCACCACCAGCACGGTGGGCTGGCTGGTGATGGAGCTGGGTTGCTGGCCCTGGCGCCGTTCCCGCTCCAGCCGCTCCATCAGATTGAGCAGGGCTGAGGGGCTGATCCCCTCATAGATCACCACCCGGCCGCTGTAGTAGTGCAGGGAGGGCTTGAGGATGCCCACCATCGCCAAGGGCTCGCGGGGGGCGGCCTGCCGGCCCACCGCCGCCGCCATCTGCCGCACCGGCAGGCCCCTGAGGCGGTCACCCATCGCCCAGAGGGGCAGCAGCGCCGTGACCACGAACAGCACCATGGGCAGCTGCAAGCCGAGCAGAGCCAGGGGCGAGCGGCGACGCCAGAGCCAGCCCAGCAGTGGTGCCAGCAGCACGCAGGCCGAGGCCAGCCAGAGCCGGCCACTGGCCAGCAGTTCGGCGGGCAGGGTGGGCAACTCGGGATCCTGGATCAGGGGAACCCAGAGGGGAGCGGCGGCGAAGACAGCACTCAGCAGCATCGCCAGGGCGAGGCTGAGACCCAAGGCCCAGCGGTTGGCCCGCTGGGCGGCAAGGGCCACCAGCAGACCGGCGGCGGGGGTGGCGGGCAACCAGTAGCTGGGCAGTTTGGTGGCCGCCACGGTGAAGAACAGCAGCACCGCCAGCAGCCAGCAGGCGGCAAAGCGTCCGAGGGACGCGGCCGGCGGCAGCGGTGCGGCGGGCAGGGCGCGCCAACGCAGCGGACCGACGGCCGCCACCAGCCCCTGGACCAGCAGGGGGGTGCAGGGCAGGCTGGCGACCACCAGCACGGGCCCGAAGAACCACCAGGGTTGCAGGTGGTGGTTGACCACCACCGTGAAGCGCTGCAGGTTGTGGTAACCGAAGAAGCTGTCCCAGAAGGGACGGCCCTCCCGAAGCAGGGCCAGCAGGTACCAGGGGGCGGCCAGCAGCGCCGTAAGCAGCAGCCCCCGGGCCGGCCGCAACCGGCGCCACAGACCCGCCAGGTCGGCCTGCAGCCAGCCGAACAGCAGCAGGGTGAGGCCCACCAGCAGCACCGCCACCGGCCCCTTGGCCAGCACGGCGGCCGCCAGGGCGATCCAGGGGGTCCACCAGGGGCGCGCTGCCGGGCCGTAGACCTGCCAGCAGAGCAGCAGGCTGATCGCCAGGGTGGCGGTGAACAGGGCATCGCTGACGGCGATCCGGGCCCAGAGCAGCACCAGGGGCGAGAGGGCGAAGGCCAAGGCGGCGCCGACGGCCGTCAAGGCCGGCCGGGGGGTGGCGGGCTGCCGCGGCGGCTGAGGCCAGCGCAGCAGCGTGTCAGCCAGGGCCAGCATCACCGCCACGGCGCTCAGGGCCGAGGGCATGCGGGCGGCCCAGGTGCCGAGGGGGTTCCAGATCTCCTGGCCAGGGAGGCTGTAGCCGAGAGCCATCAGCCAGTACACCAGCGGCGGCTTGTCGTAGCGGGGCAACCCGTTGACCCTCGGGATCAGCCAGTCGCCAGTGCGGGCCATGGCCCTGGCCGAGGCGGCGAACAGCGGCGGAGTCTCATCCACCAGGCCGGTGCAGCCGAGCTGCCAGACGAACAACAGCAGACCCAGCCCCAGGGTGATCAGAAGCACCCGCCGGCGCAGCCGGGGGGGCAGCCCCGGGGTGTCGATCGGACCAGCCAAGCGCGGCTCCATCGCTCAGCCCCCAGTTTCGGTTTCCATGGGCTGGCCAGGCGGCAGCAGGGACACGATCGGGCGATCCCCGTGCCAGAGCTGCTGGCGGCGATTGATCAGCAGCACCGACAGCAGGGCCAGGGCGGCCCCCAGCCATTGCAACGGATACAGGCGCTCCTCGAGTAACAGAAAGCCACAAAGCATGGCGAACACCGGCGTCAGGAACGTGAGGGCGGTGAAACCGGTGAGATCGCCGCTGCTGGCGAACCAGAAGAACAGCCCATAGGCCAGGGCACTGCCCAGCAGCGAGGCATAGGCCATCAACCCCCATTGCAGGGCATCCCAGCGGGGCCAGAAGGCCACCGCCCCCCCTGGCGCCAGGGCCAGCAGCAGCGGCAGGCCCCCCAGCAGCATGTGCCAGCCGGTGACCACCAGCGGATCGCTGTGGCGGGCGGCGTAGCGGCAAAGCACGGTACCGACGGCCATGGCGGCGGCGGCCGCCAGCATCCAGAGCTCGCCGTGGCTCCAGGCCTGCACCCCCACCGCCTGGGGCCCTTCCAGCCACCAGTGCCGCAACAGCGGCGCCGGCAGTCCGAGGCAGAGGATGCCGAGCAGGCCGATCAGCAGACCGAGCCAGCCCACGGGATTGATCGACTCCCCGAACAGGGTGCGGGCCAGCAGGGCCACCAGCAACGGCTGGGAGTCGATGAGCACCGAGCCAAGTCCGGCGCCGGTCCGGCCGAGGCCCTGGGCCAGCAGTCCCTGGAAGAGGCTGCCATCCACCAGCGCGAACAGCAGCAACCAGGGCCAGTCACGCCGGTCGATCGCAGCGGGACGCCCCAGCAGCCGGGCGGCCAGCAGCAGCAGCAGGCCTGCCGGCAGCAACCGGAGGCTGGCCAGCAGCAGGGGCGAGGCCCCGGCCAGCAACGGCTTCATGGCCGCCATGGCCGTGCCCCAGAGGGCAAACGGCAGCAGCAGCAGCAACCAGCGGAACGGCGGACGACTCAGAAACACGGCCATGAACGTTGAGCCTCCGCACCGGATTCGGGGTTGGACCGGGCTGTCTTTTTAAGATCCAGGCATTGAAGCCCCCCACGCATGCCCTGGCCCTGGCGCCGCAAGACCCGCCGCACCCTCGCGCGCATCGCCATCGAAGGTCCGATCGCCGGACCAACGCGCACCCGGGTGCTCAAGGCGATTGATGAGGTCCGCAAGAGGGAATGTCCCGCATTGCTTCTGCGCATCGACAGTCCCGGCGGCACCGTCGGCGACAGCCAGGAGATCCATGGGGCCCTGATGCGGCTGCGGGAGCAGGGCTGCCGCGTCGTCGCCAGTTTCGGCAACATCGCCGCCTCAGGGGGCGTCTACGTGGGGGTGGCGGCTGAAAAGATCGTCGCCAACCCCGGCACGATCACCGGCTCGATCGGCGTGATTCTGCGGGGCAACAACATTTCAAGGCTGCTGGAGCGGGTGGGCATCCGCTTCGAGACCGTAAAGAGCGGCATCTACAAGGACATCCTTTCCCCCGACCGGGCCCTGACGGAGCCGGAACGGGAGCTGCTCCAGGGGATGATCGACGCCAGCTACGGCCAGTTCGTGGCGGCGGTGGCCGCAGGCCGTGGCCTGGGCGAGGCGGTGGTGCGCGAGTTCGCCGATGGCCGGGTGTTCACCGGAGCCCAGGCCCAGGGCCTCGGCCTTGTGGACGAGCTGGGGGATGAGGAAGCAGCCCGGCGCCTGCTGGCCGAGCTGGCGGGCCTCGACCCCGAGAAAAGCCGGCCGATCACCTTCGGGCGCCCGAAGCAGGGGCTGACGGGCCTGCTCCCCGGCCGCAGCCGGCTTGGCATGCTGGCCGAGCTCCTGCAGCTTGAACTGGCCTGGAGCGGCCAACCCCTGTGGCTCCATCGCCCCTGAGCACGCCATGAACGCCCCCCTTGAGCTCAGGGCCCTGCGCGGGGCCACCACGGCCGAAGCCAACACCTGTGAGGCGATCGCCGAGGCCGTCAACGAACTGGTGGATGCCGTGGTCTGTCGCAACCGGCTGCTGGGCCCGCAGGTGCTGTCGGTCACCTTTTCAGTGACGGCGGATCTGGATGCCTGCTTCCCGGCGGCGATCGCCCGCCGGCGGGCCGACTGGGACGGGGTGGCGTTGCTCGACTGCCAGCAGATGGCAGTGCGCGGCGACCTGCCCCGCTGCATTCGCCTGCTGGCGCATGTCTGGCTGGAGACGGGTCAGCAGCCTGCCCACGCCTATCTGCGCGAGGCCGCCCGGCTGCGGCCCGATCGGCTTCCCGAAGCCGGTTCCTGAAGCGACCCGACCAGCGCGACCAGCTCCCCGTCCGACCACTGACGGGGCGGCAGGCCGCCGGAGATGAACAGACTTTCAGCGTCTCTTCCGGGCTCTCCATGCCACTGCTCCAGCACCGCCGCCCCCTCGCCATGGGGTTGGCAGCCGCCGCCTGTGCGACGGGGCTGATCGGGGCCCCCTGCCTGCCCGGCGCGGCGCCGGCGAGGGCGGAGGGCACGCCCAGCATGATGGAATTCCGCTGGGATAACACCAAGGATTACCGCAAGCTCTACTTCTTCATGACGGAAACCAGCCGTCTGAAGCGTTCCGAGTACTACCTGATCCTGCGGCCGAAAGATCGCAAGACCGCCCTGCTGAAGCTGACCATCAATCTGCCCTCCTATTTCGATGCCAGCATCGAGGCGAAGCACATCAAGCTCTGCTCGATGAGTGAAGGTGGCATGCTCAAGCGCACCCGTTGCGAAAAGACCATCCCCGCCACCATTGAGGTTTCTCCCAATGGCAAGGCCATCGAAGTCTTCCCGAACACCCCGGTTTCCGACAAGGGAACGATCGGCGTTTACATGAACATCTTCAACCCATTCAATGCTGGGATGTATCAGTTCAATGCCATGGGTCAGGCCCCCGGTGACATTCCGGTGTCCACCTATCTGGGCAGCTGGCTGATTCAGATCGACCCGAACTGATTCCTTCACCGTCTGCCCGACTGATAGGGTGTCTGGCTGACGCAAACCGTGGAGCCGGCAGGCAGCAATGACCAAGCGCACCCTCGAAGGAACAAGCCGCAAGCGCAGGAGGGTCTCCGGTTTCCGGGTCCGTATGCGCAGCCACACCGGTCGCCGGGTGATCCGCGCCCGTCGGCGCCGGGGCCGCTCCCGCCTGTCGGTCTGATCAGGGCCGCGGTAAGCCGTGGCCCTGCCCCGCCAGCACCGTCTGAAGGGCCAGCGGGTCTTCAACCGGCTCTACCGGCAAGGCAGGCGATTCCAGGGCGAATCCCTGGTCTTGCGGGTCATGGCCGCCGAGCCCCAGCTGCTTCCACCCGAACAACGCGGCCGGCCGGCCAGCCCTTGGCGCTGTGGTGTTGTCGTCAGCGCCAAGGTGAGCAAGCGGGCTGTGCAACGCAACCGCTTGCGCCGCCTGCTGCACGACCACCTGCTGCGAAACCTCGGTGCAACGCCTCCTTGCCCGAATTCCGCGCCACCCCCCTCTCCATCACCCTCCCCTCCGCCCCAGTGGCTGCTGATCAGCCTCAAGCCGGGCTGCAATGAACGCGATCCCGAACAGCTGCTGGGAGAATGCAGTGACTTGTTACGCAAGGCAGGCCTGAGCCATGACTGACCCATCTCCCGGCATCGCCAGCGGCACGATCCAAGAGGACGTGCTCTACGAGGGGGGGCCGGCCCGTGGTGACCTCCTGATCAATCTCCTCTTCGGCCTCACCCTGATCGGCCTGCCGTTCACAGTCGGTGCCGTGGTGCGGGCCCTCTGGCTCCGGTTCCGGATCACCAGCCGCCGCATCAGCGTCAGCGGCGGCTGGCTGGGCCGGGAGCGCATCCAGGTGGTCTACAGCCAGATCCGCGAGGTGCGCTCGGTGCCACGGGGCTTCGGTGCCTGGGGCGACATGGTGCTGGTGCTCAACGACGGCGCCAGGCTGGAGATGCGGGCCATCCCCCGCTTCAGGGAGATCGAGGCCTACATCGAGGCCCAGCGCCTCAGCGCCGGCCAGCGCACCGGGAACCGCCCCAGCCCGGGCTTCGGCCAGCCCCAGGCCGCCAGCGCCTGAGTGGCGATCCGCCCACCAGCAGCCCCGGCCTGAAGCCTTGCTAGGGCACACTGACTCATCCCTTCCCCCGAGCGCCCCCTGCCGTGATCGGCTACATCTCCGACAACCTGCTGCTTCCGATCCTCGATTTCTTCTATGGATTGGTGCCCAGCTACGGCCTGGCGATCATCGCCCTGACGGTGGTGATCCGTCTGGCGCTGTTCCCCCTGAGCGCCGGCTCGATCCGCAGCGCCCGCCGCATGCGCATCGCCCAGCCTGTGATGCAGCAGCGCCAGGCGGAGATCAAGAGCCGCTATGCCAACAACCCCCAGAAGCAGCAGGAGGAACTGGGCAAGCTGATGAAGGAATTCGGGAGCCCCCTGGCGGGCTGTCTGCCCCTGCTGGTGCAGATGCCGATCCTGTTCGCCCTGTTCGCCACCCTGCGGGGCTCACCGTTCGCCGATGTGCCCTACACCTTCCAGATCAAGGTGCTGCCGGCCGACCAGATCGCCGCCATCGAACCGAAGCCGTTCAACAGCCCCAGCCATTCGATCTTCGTCACGGCCACCCAGCATGTGCCGGTGATCGGCAGCCTTGAGAAGGGCCTCAAGCTCGGGGTGGGCGACAGCGAGACCGTGACGATGCACACCCGCGACGGCGCCAGCTTCGCCTCGGTGCTGGCCGGGGTGGATGACGGCGGCAGCTTCGCCCCCAGCTGGAGCGTCACCAAGGGCGAAGGGGTGGTCAGCGTCGACGCTGACGGCACGATCAAGGCCCTCAGCAGCGGCGACGCCACGGTGGAGGCCCGCATCCCCGGCCTGGCCGCCCGCAGCGGCTTCCTGTTCATCAAGGCCCTGGGCCAGGTGGGCTTCGTCACCGACGGCACGGTGAACTGGGACATCGCCATCCTGGTGGCCGGCTTCGGCATCAGCCTGTTCGCCTCCCAGATCCTCTCCGGGATGGGCATGCCGCCCAATCCGCAGCAGGCCACGGCCAACAAGATCACGCCGGTGATGATCACAGCCATGTTCCTGTTCTTCCCCCTGCCGGCGGGGGTGCTGCTCTACATGGTTGTGGCCAACATCTTCCAGGCCGTGCAGACCTGGCTGCTCACCCGGGAATCCCTGCCGGACAACCTCCAGGCGATCCTCGACAAACAGCTCTCCCAGCAGACCGTGACCGCCAGCGCCGGCGGCGGTGAGCGCCTGCCCTTTGAACCCAACAAAGGCAAGAAGTGACTCCGCGCCAGCCCAGTCCCCCGGCCCGCCAAGACCCGCTGCGGCCGATGGCCCTGCAGGAACTGCGGCTGCAGCCCGAGGGGCGCCACTGGCGGGTGGATCAGGCGATCAGCGACCTCGACACCCTGACGCCGGTACGGGGTGATCTGCTGGCCGTCCACCATGGCAGCGTCCTGGAGGTGCAGGGGCGGGCCGAGACGATCATCACCCTCACCTGTGATCGCTGCCTGCAACCCTTCAACCACGCCCTGCGGCTGGAGGTGCGCGAACTGCTCGACCTAGGAACCGGTGACGGCAGCGCTGCAGGCGACGCAGCCGTCACTGCCCGGGAGGCCGCCGGCCAGGACACCAGGACCCTGCTGCCCTGCGGCGAAGACCTCGATGATCGGCTGCTGGCCGATGGCAGCTTCGATCCGGAACGCTGGCTGTTCGAGCAGCTGCATCTGCTGCTGCCGGTGGTCAACCACTGCGGCGGCAGCTGCCCGGGGCCGGCGCGCTGGAGCCTGGAAGCCCAGGTGGACGACCCCCGCTGGGCCGCCCTGCGTACCCTGCGCAGCAGCTGAGCCATCCGCCGCCATGGGCCCCACTCTGGTCGACCAGCTCGACCTGCTGATCCGCTCCCGCACGCCGATTCTCTGGATCCGCAGCCTTGAGGAGGAGCGGGTGGAGGCCCTGCTGGAGCAGGTCTGCCAGCGGCTCGGGGGCCGCAGCCTGCTGCGCTGGGACTTCGTGGCCGGCTGCAGCGGCGCCCCAAACCGCGAGGGGGAGGCCAGCCGGAATCCCAGCGGCGCCCTGGATCTGCTCAATGGCGTGGCGGCCGACCAGGGGGCGATCCTGCTGTTGCGGGACTTTCACCGCTACTGCGATGACGCCGGCATCTGCCGCCGGCTGCGCAACCTGAGCAGCAGCCTCCGCCAGGTCCCCCACACCCTGGTGATCAGCGCCCCCGACTGGCGGTTACCGGCCGAACTGGAGGAGTGCGTCACCCTGCTGGACCTGCCCCTGCCCGGGGCCGACGAGATCAGCGCCCTGCTCGGATCCATCGCCAACGCCAGCGGTCATCCGCTGGCGGCCGAGGCACTGGCCCGACTCAGCGCTGCCTGCCATGGGCTGAGCGAACAGCGGGTGCGGCAACTGGCAGCCCGGGCCCTGGCCCGCCACGGCCGACTCGATGACGATGACCTGGCGGAGGTGCTGGAGGAGAAACGGCAGGCGATCGCCCGCAGCGAACTGCTCGAGTACTGCCCCAGTGAAGCAACGCCGGCCGACATCGGCGGCCTTGAGGCCCTCAAACACTGGCTGGACCAGCGCCACCGGGCCTTCAGCGAGGAGGCGCGCAGGTTCGGGCTGCCCCTGCCCCGGGGGGTGCTGCTGGTGGGGCCGCAGGGCACCGGCAAATCGCTCACCGCCAAGGCGATCGCCCACAGCTGGGGCATGCCCTTGCTGCGGCTGGATGTAGGTCGGCTGTTCGCCGGCCTGGTGGGGGCCAGCGAGGCCCGCACCCGCGAGATGATTCAGCGGGCCGAGGCCATGGCCCCCTGCGTGCTGTGGATCGATGAGATCGACAAGGGCTTCGGCCTGACGATGGGCGGTGACGGCCGCAGCGACGGGGGCACCAGCCAGCGGGTGCTGGCCAGCATGCTCACCTGGATGGCGGAAAAGACGAGCGCGGTGTTTGTGGTGGCCACCGCCAATGGGGTGGAACGGTTGCCCGGTGAATTGCTGCGCAAGGGCCGCTTCGACGAGATTTTCCTGTTGGAGCTTCCCGATGCCACGGAGCGACGGGCAATCCTCGACCTGCAGCTGCGCCGCCGGCGCCCCCGGCACCAGCTGCCGCTGGATGTGCTGATCGACCGTACCGAGGGATTTTCCGGGGCTGAACTGGAGCAGACGGTGATCGAAGCCATGCACCTGGCCTTCGGGGAGGGCCGCGACCTCGGGGAAGCCGACCTGGTGGCCGCCGCCAGCCAGGTGGTGCCCCTCTCGCGCACGGCCCGGGAGCAGCTGGAGGCCCTGCGCCAGTGGGCCGCCGGCGGCCGGGCCCGCCCCGCCGGTGGCCCGGGCCATGTAACGCCAACGTGAAGAACTCCCACGCCCGGTTACAGCTGGGCCGCCGCCGGTGGGCCGTCCGGCCCGGGCTCCTTAGGGTCCCTGCACTGCACGCAAGCGCCGTGACCCCCAGCCCCAGCCCCCGCGGAGAACTCACCACCCAGCTGGCCGTGGCCTGCATCGGTGCCGGCATTGTCACCACCGTGGCGGTGGCCCAGGGCCAGAACCCGCTCACGGCCCTCGGCATCACCCTGTTCTCCGCCATCGCGGCGGTGGCGGTCGGCCAGGCGCTCTGATCCGCAGCCATGACCTCCCTGCGGGACCTGATGCCCGCCCTGGCCAACAAGACCTACTTCAACTACGGCGGACAGGGCCCTTTGCCCACCCCCTCCCTTGAGGCGATGACCGCCACCTGGGAGCTGATCCAGCGCCTGGGCCCCTTCACAGGCGAGGTGTGGCCCGAACTGGACCGCCTCAGCGGTCGGCTGCGTCGCCGCCTGGCCCACTGGTTCGGGGTGGGCCCGCATCGGGTCGCCTTCAGTGAAAACGTCAGTGCGGGCTGCGTGTTGCCCCTGTGGGGCCTGCCCTGGAGAGCCGGAGACGAACTGCTGATCAGTGACGCCGAACACCCTGGCGTGGTGGCGGCCTGCCGGGAACTGGCCCGGCGCCAGCACCTGGGCATCGCCGACCTGCCGGTGCAGCAGGACCTGGGCGATCAGGCCAGCAGCGACAGCGCCGTGCTGGAACGCATGGAGCGCCATCTCTCCCCCCGCACTCGCCTGGTGGTGCTCTCCCACCTGCTCTGGAACACGGGCCAACTGATGCCGATCCGGGCGGTGGCCGAGCGGCTGAAGGCCCACCCCAACCAGCCCTGGCTGCTGGTCGATGCCGCCCAGTCCCTGGGCAGCATCCCCCTGGAAGGTCCGGACTCCGCAGCGGCGGCCGCTGACATCTACGGCTGCACCGGGCACAAATGGTGCTGCGGCCCTGAGGGACTCGGTGCGGTGGTGCTGTCGGAACGGCTGCTCCAGGACAGCCGGCCCACCCTGATCGGCTGGCGCAGCCTCAGCGATGAACTCAGCGCCGACAGCCGTTTCCACGGGGACGCCCGTCGCTTCGAGGTGGCCACTTCCTGCACGCCGCTGGCGGCCGGCCTCGACCGCTCCCTGCAGCTGCTCGAAGGGGAGGGGGATGGGGCCAGCCGACTGCTTGGTATCCGCGAGCGCAGCCAGCAACTCTGGCAGGGCCTGCAACAGCTCGGCGGGGCCCAGCCGCTGCTGACGGCACCCCCGCCAGCCGGTCTGGTGAGCTTTCGGCTGGGCACCCACGCGCCGGCAGCCGTGGTGGAAGCCCTGGGTAAACGGGGCATCTGGCTGCGCACCCTGGCCGAACCCGACTGCGTGCGGGCCTGCACCCATCTGACCACCACAGCCGAGGAGGTGGAACAGCTGCTCGCCAACCTGGCTGACCTGATTCGTAGCGCCGGCTGAGCCGGCCGGGATTGCTGATTCGGCGGGGATTGTCACCTTGGCTGCCGAAATCACCAGCTGCCTGCAGACTTGGGCCGCAGTTCCGCTTGCCAGCGGCACCCAGATCAGCCCCCATCCTTCCGCCCCCTCGGCCGGCCATGCCCTCGTTTCATCGCCACCTGTTGCTGACCACCTGCACGCTCGGACTTGTCTGGTCAGCCACCATTGGACAACCCAACCCCGCCGGTGCTGCCGACGATCCGATCAGGAGCGCGGAACAGGCGTGCCTGCAGAATGCCACCAGCAATGGCTACAAGGCCGAGGCCGGCAAGGCCTCAACGGCGGATGGTGACAACGTCGATGTGCCTTTGGAACTCAGCCGGGAGGGCAGCCCAGCCACAAAGGTGACCTGCCGGTACAGCGTCAAGAGCGGCCTGGCCAGCCTGACGGGGACCGTCAAGGCCAGCAGCCGCAAGGCCTCTCCGTTCGCCGCCGCCAAGGATGAAACGGCTGATGGCGAACATGCCAGCCCGGCAGCGCCGGTGGCCGGCGGCACCCAGGCACCAGGCAGCAAGAAGGCATCGCCCTATGCGGCCGCCAAGGATGAGATGCAGTTGTCGTTCGGACCGGCGCTGGGCCGACTCTGGCTGCTGCTGGTGCCGGTGGGGCTGGCCGCCGGCTCCTACGCCTACCTGCGCAAGCGGGAGGACGGGGATCTGGCGGCCTGACGCCTGACTTGGTGGGCTGGGGCGCCGCAGGTCAGGACTCGCGGGCCTCAAGCAAATGGCGCTGCACCCAGCCCGCCAGCAGGGCACCGACGATCGGGGCCAGCCAGAACAGCCAGAGCTGGCCCATGGCATCACCGCCCACCCAGACGGCAACACCGGTGCTGCGGGCGGGGTTGACCGAGGTGTTGGTGATCGGAATGCTGATCAGGTGAATCAGGGTGAGGGAGAGGCCGATGGGAATGCCTGCGAATTCCTTGATCGCATCCTTGTGGGTGGTCCCGAGGATCACCAGCAGGAAGATGAAGGTGAGCACCACCTCGGCGGTGAGCGCCGCCCAGAAGCCGTAACCACCGGGGGAGTGGGCACCGAATCCGTTGGTGGCCAGCGCGTTGCTGCCGCTCAACTCAAAGCCCTTGCGGCCACTGGCGATGCCGTAGAGCAGGCCACCGGCGATGATGCCGCCGAGCACCTGTGCCACGACGTAGGGAAGCAGCTCGGAGCCCTTGAAACGTCCACCGGCCCAGAGGCCGAAGCTCACGGCCGGGTTGATGTGACAACCGGAGATGCGGCCGATGGTGTAGGCCATTGTCAGCAAAGTGAGACCGAAGGCGATCGACACCCCGAGGAATCCCAGCCCGAGCGGATTGGTCTCCGCCTGGGAATAGGGAAAGACCGCCGCCAGCACGGCGCTGCCACAACCACCGAAAACAAGCCAGAAGGTGCCGATCAGTTCGGCCAGAAACTTCTTGGAAACCGGAATGGAAGACGCCATAAAAATGTCTTGGGGCCGACGGCGAGCGAGGCGCCACCTTAAACGCTGAACGCCGTCCCAGCGCTGGGTGAGTGACCACCTGCTCGGCAGGCTCAGCGAGCCCGGAGGGCTTTCTCCGCCTCCTCCCGGTCGTCAAAGTGAATCTTGGTGGTGCCAAGGATCTGATAATCCTCATGGCCCTTGCCGGCGATCAGCACAAGATCACCGGGGGAGGCGCCGGCGATGGTGGCGGCGATGGCGATGCCGCGATCCGGCTCCACCTGCAGCGCCACTCCGGCGGGAATGCCGGCGACTACATCATCAAGGATTCGCTGGGGATCTTCGGTGCGCGGGTTATCGGAGGTGACGACCAGCTGATCCGCCAGCCGGGCAGCAATCGCCCCCATCTGCGGCCGCTTGCTGCGGTCGCGATCGCCACCGCAGCCAAACACACAGATCAACCGGCCGGCGGTGAACGGACGGCAGGCCCGCAGGGCGTTCTCCAGGCCATCAGGGGTGTGGGCGTAATCCACGAGCACCGCCGGCGCCGGCATGCTGGCGGGCGCGCTCACCCGCTCCATCCGCCCTGGCACGCCGCGGAAGCTGGCCAGCCCCTCCAGCAGGGCTTCCAGCGGAATCGACTGCTGCTGCAGCACACCCACCGCCTGCAGCAGGTTCATCAGGTTGAAGCGACCCACCAGGGGGGAATGGAAGCGGCCTCGGCCGGCCGGGCTGATCAGTTCGCCGCTAACACCGTCGGCGCCCATCGCCAGGTCGGTGATGGTCAGCTCGGCCTCCGGATCCTCCAGGGAGCTGCGCCAGCAGGGGAGCTGGCGCTGGCGCAGCCGTTCCGCCAGCTGCCGCCCCCAGGGGTCGTCACTGTTGACGACGGCGGCGCCGGCCAGCAGGGGCTCACTGAACAACAGGCTCTTGGCCTCGAAGTAGGCCTCCATGGAGGGGTGATAGTCGAGGTGGTCCTGGGTGAGATTGGTGAACACCGCCCCAGCGAAACGGCAGCCCGCCACCCGCTGCTGGTCGAGGGCATGGGAACTCACCTCCATGGCCGCGATGCCGGCGCCGGCCTCCACCGCCAGGGCCAGCTGGCCCTGCAGCAGATCGGCGAAGGCGGTGGTGTGCTGAGCAGTGACACTGTGGCCGGGCCAGCGGTTCACCAGGGTGCCGAACAGGGCCGGCGGCCGGCCCGCCGCTGCCGCCAGATGTTCGATCAGGTGGGTCGTGGTCGTCTTGCCGTTGGTGCCGGTCACCCCGATCAGGGCCAGCCGCTGGCTCGGCTGCCGCCAGAATTCCGCCGCAATCCGCCCGGCCCAGAGGGCCATCGGTTCCTCCAGCACCAGCACGGGCTGGTCCGGCCCGGCGGGTTGGTTGGCCGCCACCGCCGGGCTGACCAGGGCGGCCACGGCGCCGTCGGCGAGGGCCTGGGGCCAGAAGCTGCCGCCATCCACCTTCGTCCCGGGCAGGCCGATGAACAGGGTGCCGCGCCCGACCCGGCGCGAATCGCAGCTGATGCCGAGCACCTCCCGGTTGGGCAGGCCCTCGGGAATGGCCACACCGACCTGTTGGAGCAACGGATGGAGCAGCTGGGACATGGCGATGCCGGGGCTGCCGCCCTTTCTAAGTGCGGCGATGGCGGCCTGCCGCTTCAGGGGACACCCTGACGCCGCAACCAGTCACCGAGTTGAGGGCCCGACAGCCGCGGCGGCACCCGGGGCAGTTCCCGCCAGCTCCGGCCATCGGCGGCGGCCACCGCCAGCACCGGCACCTGCAGGTCATAGCGGGCCCGGAGGCCCGGATCGGCATCCACGTCCCGGAGCAGCAGCTCCGGGGCCGGATCGAGCTGACGCAGCTTCTCCTCAAGCCCCTCGCAGAGGCAGCAACCGACCCGGGTGAACAGCAGCAGGGAGGTCATCAGTCGGGGACCGGATCGCAACCGCAGGGGGTGAAGGGATGGCAACGGCTCAGGCGCCGCACGGTGAGCCAGCCCCCGCGCCAGGGGCCATGGCGGCTGATCGCCTCCTGGCCATAGGCGCTGCAGCTGGGAATGAAACGGCAGCGGGGACCAAGCAGCGGCGAGAACCAGCGGCGATAGAAGGCGATGACGGCCAGCATCACCGCCGTCAGTGCCTGGTTCAACCAGGCCGCCTTCGTAGGGGAAGAAGCCTCGGCCCGGGGGGCAACGTTTAAGATGTTGGATTGGCGCTGCAAAGGCACCGGGGAGTTGAGCGGGGGATCCCCCAGCTTGGCGCCTCAGGCCGCCGCCGCAGGCGCCAATTCCGCCCATCTGCACGCATTCAGCCCATGTCTCGCTACCGCGGCCCTCGCCTGAGGATCACGCGGCGCTTGGGAGACCTTCCCGGTCTCACCCGTAAGTCCGCCAAGCGGGCTTATCCCCCCGGTCAGCACGGCCAGGCCCGTCGCAAGCGCTCTGAATACGCGATCCGTCTCGAAGAGAAGCAGAAGCTCCGCTTCAACTACGGCATTTCCGAGCGACAGCTCGTCCGCTACGTCAAGAAAGCCCGTGCCCAGGAGGGTTCCACCGGAACCAACCTGCTCAAACTGCTCGAGAACCGTCTCGACAACGTCTGTTTCCGCCTAGGTTTCGGCCCCACCGTTCCCGGCGCCCGCCAGCTGGTCAACCACGGCCACGTCACCGTCAACGGCCGGGTCGTCGACATCGCCAGCTACCAGTGCAGGGCGGGCGACGTGGTGGCCATCCGCGAGCGGAAGGCCAGCCGCAAGCTCGCCGAAGCCAACCTCGAGTTCCCCGGCCTGGCCAACGTGCCGCCGCACCTGGAATTCGACAAGGCCAAGCTCACCGCCCAGGTCAGTGGTCGCATCGAGCGCGAATGGGTCGCCCTTGAGATCAACGAACTGCTGGTGGTGGAGTTCTACAGCCGCAAGGTCTGAATCCCGGGCCGCGCTGCGGCCCCCCGGATCCAGCCACGGCCCATTCCATCCCCCGACGCAGCCCTCCGGCCGTCGGGGTTTTTTAATGGCCTTCGCCGGCCGTGGCCGCGGCGGTGGCAACGCAAAGCCGCCAGGAGCCGAGGCATCGCCTGAAGCGGATGGCACAAGCCGGCCTGCGCTGCCTGCAGCAGCTGGTGAGCAACCTGGAACGTCAGCGCCTGTCGGGGCCCGCCGGCGCGGATTCAGCCGGGGTGACCTGCTCGATCGGCTGTTGGTGATCTAAGCGAGGGCCTGCTGGAGCTTTTCGATCAGGGGCAGGCGCTGGGCCGGATCACCGGTCAGGAGCACGGCCCCGGTGGAAGGCCACCAATTGAGGCGCAGATTGCTGACCCCGTCATCAATCACGGCCAGTTCAAAATCGCCCATGTGCTGCCAGTGGCAGGTGACCCCGAGGGAGGCGAGCAGGGCCTGCAGGTCCTCCAGACTTCCGTGGTAATTCACACCGGCACCCTTCCGCTTCCACGGCCCATCCTAGGTGGGGTCGTCGGCCAGCCCTCCACCCTGGATCAGGGTCTCCAGGGCAGCGGTGACGTCGACCTGGCGCATCAGGGCTTCACCCACCAGCACCGCATCGGCTCCGGCGGCCTGCACCCGGTCGAGGTCGTCCCTGTTGAACAGGCCCGATTCACTGACCAACATCAAGCCGCGCCTGCGCAGGGCCTCGCCGAAGCGCTTCATCAGCTGCTCGGTGGTGGCCAGATCCACCGCAAACGTGGCCAGATCGCGGTTGTTGATGCCGATCAGCACGGAACCGGCGTCCAGGCCGTCGAGGGCCAGCACCCGCTCCAGTTCGGAGGCGTCGTGCACCTCCACCAGCACCGTCAGCCCGAGGCCGCGGGCCACCTTGAGCAGGTAGGCCATGTCCTGGTCGCTGAGGATGGCCGCGATCAGCAGGGCGGCATCGGCGCCGGCGACGCGGGCCTGGTAAAGCTGGTAGGGACTGAGGATGAAGTCCTTGCAGAGCAGCGGCAGCTCCACAGCCTGGCGCACCTCCACCAGCACCTCGAAGCCCCCCTGGAAGAATTGCCGGTCGGTGAGCACCGACAGACAGCTGGCCCCGCCGGCGGCGTAGCCCCGGGCGATGGCCACCGGATTGAAATCTTCGCGGATCACCCCCTTGCTCGGGCTGGCCTTCTTCACCTCGGCGATCACCGCCGGCCTGCGGCTGCAGGCGCGCAGAGCGGCCAGGAAGTCCCGGGGGGGGGGCAACTGGGCCAGCTGGGATTTCAGCTGTTGCAACGGGACCCGCTCCCGGGCCGTGGTGATCTCCCGATCCTTCGCCCAGACGATCTCCTCGAGGATGTGGCGGGGCTGGTCGTCAGGGTGGGGGATGCCGTACTCCAGGTGGGCCACCTTCACGGAGGGGTTGGGCGGACGGCGGCGGATCTCCAAGGGGGGCGGATGACGGCTGGAACGATGCTACGGAGGCAGGCGGCGCTGCTTCAGTGGCCGGCGGCGGCGGCAGGGGCCAGCGCCAGGGCCGCCTGCTTGTAGGCCACCTCCACCACCTCGCTGAGGGTGGGGTGGGTGTGCACCTCGCTGGCCAGCTGCCGCACCCCCTGGCGCCTGGCGATCGCATTGGCGATCTCCTGGATCAGGTCGGCCGCGTGCAGCCCGTAGAGATGGGCACCGAGCACCTCACCATTGTCCTTGCGGAACAACAACTTGAGGAGACCGTCGCTCTCGAGTTCGGCCAGGGCCTTGGAATTGGCCTTGAAATAGCTGCGCACCGCGCCGAGTTCAAACCCCTTGATCGCCGCCAGCTCCTTGGCCTCGGCCTCACTCAGGCCCACGGAACTGATCTCGGGATGGGTGAACGTGGCGGCGGGAATGGAGCGGTAATCGATCCGGCGCGGATGGCCAAGGATGTTGTCGATCGCCACTGTGCCCTGGGCGGCGGCGGTGTGCGCGAGCATCATCTTGCCGGTGACATCACCCACGGCCCAGAGATGGGGCACCGGCTCGGCGCCCGGCTGGTTGCTGGTCAGCACCTGCAGGGAGTCGTCCACCGGGATGAAGCCCCGGTTGGTCTCCACCCCCACCGAGATCAGGTTGAGATCGCGGCTCACCGGCACTCGGCCGGTGGCCACCAACACCGCATCCACTTCCAGGGTTTCGACGGGCTCGCGGCTGGCCATATCCACCAGTTCGATCTTCACCGGCGAGCCGGGAATGATGCGGCTGGCCAGCACACCGGCGCGGGCGTCGATGTCACGGCCTTCAATCAGGTGGCGGGCCGCAATCCTGGCGATGTCGGGATCGAAGGTGGGCATCACCCGATCAAGGGCCTCGATCATCGTGACCTCACAGCCCAGGGCCGTGTAGACGTCGGCGAATTCCAGGCCGATGTAGCCGCTGCCGATGATCGTGATCCAGCGGGGCAGCCATTCCAGGTTGATGGCCTCATCACTGGTGAACACCGTGCGGCCGTCGGTTTCGATCCCCGGGGGCACGAAGGGGTCGGAGCCGGTGGCGATCACCACATCCCGGGCCGAAAAGGTGCGCTCCACGCCACTGCCGCTTTCGCGCACCGTCACCCGCTGGGGGCCATCCAGACGGCCCTTGCCGCGCAGGATCACGGCACCGGAACGCTCCAGGGTGCGGGTGAGGTTGTCGCGGATGGTGGCCACCAACTGGGCGGCATGGTCGGCGATTTTCTGGCGCTCAAAGCGCACCGGCGCGGCATGGATCCCGAAGCCCTTGAGATGCTCGGCATCGGCCAGTTCGCGCACGCGACCGCTGGCAGCCAACAGGGCCTTGGAGGGCACGCAACCGCGGTTGACACAGGTGCCGCCCATGTCCCGCGACTCGACGATCGCCACCTTCAGTCCATGGTCAGCGGCATGCTTGGCGGCATCAAAACCGCCATAGCCGGCACCGATCACGATCACGTCGTAGTCAAAGGTGGCTTCGGCCATGGCTGCAGCAGTCGAATGGCGGGCATTCTCTCCTGTCAGGGGCGCTGCCGCCGTCGGCGGCCGCTTGACACTCAGCCCTGCAGGCCCTGGCGCCAGCGCTCGAGCAGCAACGGTGCCGCCGCCACCGCCACATTGAGCGACTCCAGGGCCGGGCTGTGGGGAACCGTGACCCGCTGGTCGGCCAGGGCCACCAGAGCGGGCGCCAGGCCCGCCCCCTCGTTGCCGAGCAGCAACAGCGTGGGGCGACGCCAGTCGAGCTGCCAGTAGGGCAACGGTGCGTCCAGGGGGGAGGGCGGCACCGTGGCAACCCGCTGGAGGCCGAGGTCGGCGGCCTGCCGCAGCCGCTGCTCCAGCTCAGGCGGCGTCAGCCGCAGCAGGGGCAGGGCCAGCGCCGCTCCGGCGGCGGCCCTGAGCACCTTGGGCTGCAGCGGATCGGCCCCCTCCACCAACCACACCTGCTCGACGCCGGCCGCCAACGCCGTGCGCAGCAAGGTGCCCAGGTTGCCGGGGTCCTGGATGCGTTCCAGGGCCAACACGAACTGCGGTCGGGCCCCAGGGGGCGCCACCGGCAAGGCCGACAACGGCAGGGTGAGCAGCACCCCATCGGGATGCTCGGTGGTGGCCGCCGCCGCCAGCACCTCCGCGGTAGCGATCTGCAGGCGCGTGGTCGGCGGCAACGCGGCCAGCAGGGCGGCATGGCCCGCCCACCAGGCCGGCGTGGCCAGCAGCAGCTCCGGCACCAGGCCGAGCCGCAGCACCTCCTGCACCAGGTGGGTGCCTTCAAGCAGCAGCAGCCCCTGCTCACGACGGCCGCGGCCCTGATGGAGCCCCCGCAACTGCCTCACTAGCGGATTACGGCGACTGCTGATCGGCGCCCCTCCGCCGAGGCCAGGGCCGCTCCGGGGCTCCATGCCGCTCAGAAGGTCCGGTGGGTTCGGATGTGGGACTCGGGATCCAGCACCAGGCCAGATTGCTGCAGATCCAGGCCGCTGACGGCAGCCACTTCGCCCTGCAGTCCCTCGGCCGCAAGGTTTTCAATCAACTTGGACACCAGAATGGCTTCCACCGTGGCCTGATCGACGGCCTCTGGGACGAGGTTGCCTAACAGCTTGCCGAGCTTGGAGGAAACGACCTCGGAAGCGTTGGTGATCTTGAGGACAATCATTGATGAAGTGCGGATGGGGAGACTTGAACTCCCACGACATTGCTGCCACTAGTACCTGAAACTAGCGCGTCTACCAATTCCGCCACATCCGCGGGCGTATCGCCGTAGCAGCCATGGCCACGACCCTTTGAACATACGACACAGCCCCCCCAAGCGAGCAAGGCCGGGCAAGCAGACCAGACCAGTTCCGGCGGCGGCCGACTGGACGATCGGGCCATGGGTTGTCACCATGGCCAGGCAAATCGATCGCGGGCAGCCGTTTTATGACCGTATCCGCTGTACCCGCCGCCACCCTGCTCAAACCCCGCCTCGAGATCCTCGGCGGCCGCCGTCTGCAGGGGGAACTGCGGGTCAGCGGAGCCAAGAATTCGGCCCTGGTGCTGATGGCCGCCTGCCTGCTCAGCCGTGACACCCTACGGCTGCGCAATGTTCCCCCCCTCACCGACATCGCGGCGATGGGCGAGATCCTTGCCGCCCTCGGAGTCCGGGTGGTCCGCCGCGGCGACAGCGTCGAACTCGACGGCGAAACGATCAATCAGGCCGCTCCCCCCTATGAGCTGGTCAACAGCCTGCGGGCCAGCTTCTTCTGCATCGGCCCCCTGCTTGCCCGCACCGGCATGGCCCAGGTGCCCCTGCCCGGCGGCTGCCAGATCGGCAGCAGGCCCGTGGTCGAGCATGTCAAGGGGCTCAAGGCCCTCGGCGCCCAGGTGACCATCGAACACGGCGTCGTCACCGCCGTGGTGCCCGGCCGGCAGCGGCGGCTCAGCGGCGGCCACATCCACCTCGACTGCCCGAGCGTGGGGGCCACCGAAACCCTGATGATGGCGGCCGCCCTGGCGGACGGGGAAACCATCATCGACAACGCCGCCCAGGAACCGGAGGTGGTGGACCTGGCCGATCTGCTGGTGGCCATGGGGGCCCGGATCCGCGGAGCCGGCACCCAGACGATTCTCATCGACGGCGTCGAGAGCCTGCATGGCGCCGATTACGCCGTGATTCCCGATCGCATCGAGGCCGGCACCTTCCTGCTTGCCGCAGCGATTACCCGTTCCGAGCTCTACGTCGGACCGGTGGTGCCCGAGCATCTCGGTGCCGTGATCAGCAAGCTGGAGGAAGCCGGTTGCCGGCTCGAAAGCGATGGCGTCGGCATGACCATCACCCCCGGCGACATCCGGGCCGTCGACCTGCGCACCCAGCCCTTCCCGGGTTTCCCCACCGACCTTCAGGCGCCGTTCATGAGCCTGCTGGCCACCGCCAGCGGCACCTCGATGATTGTTGAGAACATCTTCGAGAACCGGCTGCAGCATGTGGCTGAATTGCAGCGCATGGGGGCAGCGATCCGCCTGCAGGGCAACACCGCCTTCATCGAAGGCGTGAGCCGTCTGAGCGGAGCCCCGGTCCACGGCACCGATCTGCGCGCCTCGGCGGCCATGGTGCTGGCGGGTCTGGCCGCCGAAGGCTGCACCACCGTGCGCGGCCTGGAGTTCCTCGACCGGGGCTATGCCGATCTGGAAGGCAAACTCAACGCCGCCGGCGCCTCCATCGTCCGGGTCAGCGATACGGCCGAAGCCGCCGCCTAAAGTCAGCAGCAGGGGAGCGTGCCGGAATTGGTAGACGGACTCGATTCAAAATCGAGCGCCTTCGGGCATGTGGGTTCGAGTCCCACCGCTCCCATCCCCTGAACGTCCATGGTGAAAACAGCAGAGGGCAGCCCCGCCGCTGGGGCTGAAACCGAACCGGCAGCCACCGGAGCGCCACCTGCGGTGATGGACACCTACGCCCGCTTTCCCCTGGAACTGGTGAAGGGCAAGGGTGTCTGGGTCTGGGACAACCACGGCCGCCGCTACCTCGATGGCGTGGCCGGCATCGCCGTCTGCACCCTGGGCCACAGCGATCCGGTGCTGCGCCGCCGGCTCTGTCGCCAGCTGCGCACCCTGCAGCACTGCTCCAATCTCTATCGGATCCCCGAACAGGAGGCCCTGGCCAGGGCGATCGTGGCCCGAAGCTGCGCCGACCGGGTCTTCTTCTGCAATTCCGGCGCCGAAGCCAATGAGGCCGCCATCAAGCTGGCCCGCAAGCACGGACACATCAGACGGGGCATCGAGCGGCCCTTGATCCTCACCGCCGAAGCCAGCTTCCACGGCCGCACCCTGGCCGCCGTCACCGCCACCGGCCAACCCAAGTACCACCAGGGCTTCGAGCCGATGGTGGAGGGCTTCCGCTACTTCCCCTACAACGACATCGCCGCCTTTGAACAGCTTCTGCAGCAGTGCGAAGCCGAAGGTCCGCGGGTGGCGGCGGTGCTGCTCGAACCCCTCCAGGGGGAGGGGGGCGTCATCCCGGGGGAGCCGGCCTTCTTCCGCCGCATCCGCCAGCTGTGCGATGAACGGGGGATCCTGCTGATCCTCGATGAGGTGCAGATCGGCGTGGGGCGAAGCGGCCGCTGGTGGGGCTACGAACGACTCGGGATCGAACCCGACGCCTTCACCATGGCCAAGGGTCTTGGCGGCGGGATCCCGATCGGCGCCCTGGCCGTCAAGGCCGCCGTCGACCACTTCCGCCCCGGCGATCACGCCAGCACCTTCGGCGGCAACCCCTTTGCCACCAGGGCCGGGCTCACGGTGATCGAGGAAATTGAGCGGCGGGGCCTGCTGGCCCACGTGAGCCGGATGGAGGAGCTGCTGCGCGCAGAGCTCGACGGCCTGATCAGCCGCCATCCCGACCTGTTCACGGCGGCGAGGGGCTGGGGCCTGCTGCAGGGCCTGGTGCTCGCCGAGGCCGGTCCGGCCGCCGCCGAGCTCGTCAAGGCGGCCATGGCTGAAGGTCTGCTGCTCGTGCCGGCCGGGCCCAGGGTGGTGCGCTTTGTGCCGCCGCTGGTGATCCGGCCGCGCCACCTGCGCAAGGCCGTCAGCCGCCTGGAGCGGGCCGTGCGCCAGCTGGTCTGAGCCAATCTGGCGGAGCCGCCCACACCCGCCATCGTGATGTCGCCCCAGCCCTCCGCCTGGTCCGAGGCCGACCCGTGGGCCCTGCCGGCCCCGGTCGACCTCGATGACCTGCTGGTGTCCCAGCGGCCCCTCGGCGTCGACCTTGGCCTGGAGCGGTTGCAGGGGGCCCTGGCCGAGGCCGGCCACCCGGAACGGTGCTTCCCGGCCCTGCAGGTGGCCGGCACCAACGGCAAGGGATCGATCTGCACGATGCTGCACGCCATCCTCAGGGCCGCCGGGGTGCACTGCGGCACCTACCGTTCCCCCCACCTGCAGAGCTGGTGCGAGCGCCTGCAGCTCGGCGATGCCTGGATCAGCCCCACCACCCTCCGCGAGGACGTCCGCCGCTGGCTGCCGCTCGGCGAACGCCACCGGCTCACGGTGTTCGAGCTGCTCACCGCCGCCAGCTTCGACCGCCTGGCCCGCGACCGGGTCGAACTCGCGGTGCTCGAGGTGGGCCTCGGCGGCAGGCTGGATGCCACCACCACCCATCCGGACCGTCGGGTGGTGGGATTCGCCTCGATCGGCCTCGATCACCGGGAAGTTCTCGGTGACAGCCTGACGGCGATCGCCAGGGAAAAGGCCGGCGTTCTGGCGCCCGGAGTGATCGCCATCAGCGCCCCCCAGCCAGCGGAGGTGGCTGCCGTGCTTGAAGCCACGGCCCACGAGCGCGGCAGCGAGCTGCGCTGGGTGGAGCCCCTGGCCAGCCCGGCCCGGGGCGGCCCGCGCCTGGGCCTGGTGGGGGATCTCCAGCGCCACAACGGCGCCGTGGCCGTGGCCATGGCCAGGGCCCTGGCGGAGACGGGCTGGCGCGGCCAGGCCAGCGCCATCGAGGAGGGGGCGATCCTCGCGGGCCTGGCCGCGGCCCGCTGGCCGGGGCGGCTGGACCGCCGCAGCTGGCGCGGCCGGGAGATCCTGCTCGACGGGGCCCACAATCCGCCGGCGGCGGTTGCCCTGCGCCAGGAGCTCGACCGGCGGGATGGCGAGGGCGGTCGCCACTGGCTGCTCGGCATGCAGCGGCACAAGGAAGGGGCCGCGTTGGTGCGCGCCCTGCTGCGGCCCCAGGATCGGGCGGCGATCGTGGCGATCCCGGAGCATCCCAGCTGGGATCTGCAGGCCCTCGGCGAAGCCGCTCCGGAGCTGGCCGGCCAACTCGTGGAGGCCGCCAGCCCGGAGGCGGGCCTGAACTGGCTGCTGGCGGCGCCGCCGGCGATGCCGGTGGTGGCCGGGTCCCTCTACCTGCTGGGGGCGATCCTGCCGCTGCTGGATCGCCCCCCCGGCGGCGGCAGTGACGATCCCCCGGCCCATGGCCAGGCTGGATTCAGCACCCCGCCCCGTCAGCCATGAACGCCAGCCCGATGCCGCAGGCCCTGATGCGGCCGTGCGGCCTGCCCCCCGGCGGCCCGCGGACCGGCCGTGGCGGCGCGGCCAGGTGGCGGGAGCTGCTGGCTGGGCTGGCGCTTGGCCTGGCGCTGGTCCTGCTGCTCCTGGTCGGCCCCGCCGCGCAGGCCCTGGCCGAGTTCCAGGGGGTCGACTACACCCTCACCAACCAGAGCGAACAGGATTTCAGCGGCCAGAACCTGGCCAACACCTCCTTCGCCGGGGTGGAGGGCCGCCGCGCCAATTTCGCGGGCGCCGATCTGCACGGGGCCATCCTCACCCAGGGCGCCTTTGCTGAGGCCGATTTCAGCGGCGCCGACCTGCGTGATGTGCTGATGGACAAGGTGAATTTCAGCGGCGCCGTGTTTCGTGGCGCCCGGCTGAACGGGGTGATCGCCTCCGGCAGCAGCTTCGCCGGGGCCGATGTCACCGATGCCGATTTCAGCGATGCCCTGCTGGATCGGGCCGACCAGCGCGCCCTCTGCCGGGAAGCCCGCGGCACCAACCCGATCAGCGGCGTCGACACCCGCCTCAGCCTGGGCTGCGGCTAAGGGGGGCCCCCGACGAAGCGGCGGACCAGCCGGCCAGCTTGCCGGGATTGAGCAGCCCGGCGGGATCATGGCGGCGCTTGGCCTCCACCTGATCGGCATCGACCATCCCCAGGCCACCCGCCTCGACGGTGACCACGTGGGGATCAAAACAGCGGGCCCCCAGGGCAACGCAATCCTGGATCAGGGCCTCAAGGTCGGCGAGGCCGCGCCAGCGCAGCAGGGGCATGGCCACCAGCCCCGGGGCCCCCTGCTGGCGGACCGCCTCCAGGTGCCAGAGCAGATCCTCCCCCCAGCGCTCGCGAAGGGCAGCCATCAGCGGCCAGGGATCCCGGGGCAGCTGGAGTTGCAGGTAGGTCCAGTCGGGGGCATGGGCCCGCCAGTGGAGGGTGGTGTGGTTCCAGGTGAGTTCCCGCAGCGGCAGACCACGGCCGCTGCCCTGGGCCTGCCGCCAGCGACCCTGGCCACCCCGCTGCTCCAGCCAGGGCAGCAGTGGCGCCAGGGCGTCGGGGGCGGCGAGCAGCAGCAGCCGATGCTCCCCGGCCTGGGGCACGGGACAGCCCGGCGGCCAAGGCATCCGAGCCGCAACGGGGGCCTCCAGCAGGGCCATGGCATTGAGGAGCAGGGCCGTCTGCGGCAGCTCGCGCAGCACCGCCAGCGCCGCCCGCCAGTCGTCGAAGCCCACCACCAGCTGCTGCCAGGCCACCAGATCGCTGCTGGCCATTGTCAGGGCCGTGATGATGCCGTTGGTGCCATAGGCATGGATCAGCGGCTCACTGGCGGCGGCATCGAGCTGCAACAGCCTGGGCTCGGCCTCCACGGTGACCACCTCCAGACCGAGCAGCTGGCCGGGATCGCGCAGGAAGCCCCAGCGCAGGGAGCCGATGCCGCCGGAACCGCCGGCGATGAATCCCCCCAGGGTGGCGCTGCGGTAGGTGCTGGGCACCAGGCGCAGGGCCCGGCCATGGCCGGCCAGCTGCTGGTCCAGCTCCGCCAGCTGGCAGCCGGCCTCGGCGCAGAACACCCCACTGGCCGCGTCCAGGTGGCGGAGCCGCCGCAGGCCGGTGAGATCGATCACCACCCCGCCGGCCAGCGGTACGCACTGTCCGTAATTGCCGGTGCCGGCTCCGCGAGGAGTGAGCGGCACACCATGGCGCGCACAGGCTGCGGCGACGGCCAGCACCTGCTCCACCGCCCGGACCCGCACGGCCAGCTGGGCGCGGCGCCCCTGCAGGGCCGCCTGCAGGGGGGGGGAATAGTCGTGAAAATCGCGGGACAGACGGGTGAGTTCCGGCTCCGCCTGGATCAGCTCCAGGTCGGGGTGCCGGCTGCTGAGGTCGATGCGCAGGGCATCAAGACGTTCCGGGCTGACGGCGGCCGGCAGATCGGGCAGGGCATGGAGGGGCATGGCAGCTGCTTAGCGGGGCGGGAGCGGATCAACCAGGCCCTGCAGCAGTGGCGAGGGCTGCTCCGCCAGCGGCGGCGGTAACCAGCGACCGGCGCGCAGCACCCGCCGCTGGGGGGCGGTGGCCAACAGCTCCTCCCAGCCTTCCAGCCCGAGCACGATCAGATCGGCGGGAGCACCGCTGCGCAACACCCCGTCCCAGTCGAGGTTCAGAAGCCGCGAAGCGGCGGTGGAGAAGGGAGCCAGTCCCTGGCGCAGCCAGGGCAGCTGGTGGCTGGTGAGCACCGTCAGCCGCAGCAGCTCGATCGGATCAAAAGCACCGCCGGGATACCAGGCATCGCGAACGTTGTCGCCGCCGATGGCGACGGCCACCCCCGCCTCCTGCAGCTGGCGGATCGGAGCCTGGGGTCGTAACCAGGGGGTGCGGGCCGGAGCTTTGCCGAGCAGCCAGAGGTTGGTGGTGGGAAGCGCCACCACGGCGATGCCCTCGGCCGCCAGGCCCTCGGCCAGCCGTCGGCAGGCGCGGTCAGGCAGCAATCCCATGCTGCTGGCATGGCTGCAGACCAGGGGCACCGCCAGGCGATGCTGCTGTTGGAGACCCAGCAACATCCGCACCCCCCGGCCGGGCAGGTGGCTGCTCTCATCCACGTGCAGATCGACCCCGCAACCATGGCGCTCCGCCAGGCGCAGCAGGGCCATCAGGGCCTCGGAATCCTGGGCGCGGGCCCGGAACGGCGTGCCGGGGAGAGTACCAAGCACGCCGCCCAGCAGGCCGCCGGCGGCCGCCACCCGGCGGGCCAGGGCCGCGCCCTCGGCCGTGAGCCAGTGGGAAATCGGCACCAGGGCCACCAGCTGCAGCTCCACCCGGCCGACCCAACGCTGCCGCAGGGTCTGCAGGGCCTCCCAGCTGGGTTCAGCCCAGGGACCAAGGCTGTCGACGTGGCTGCGGATGGCCCGCAGGCCATGGCGCCAGGCCAGCTCCAGCGCCCGCTCGCCCCGCAGCAGCAGCTGCTCGGGTTGCCGCTGGCCGGCTTCGCGGTGATTGATCTCCACCGCCGCCGCCATGCTGCCGGTGGGATTGGGAAAGTCGGCGGCGCTGAAGGCCTTGTCGAGGTGGGCATGGGGTTCCACCAGGGGCGTCAGGGCCAGGGGCACCGGGCCCGCCGCCAACGCCTCAGGCACGGCGTGAATCGCCCGGATCCGCCCATCAGCCAGCTCCAGCCGAACCGCCACCAGGCCATCGTCGCCGGCCGCAGGCAGATCACCCTGGCGCGGATCCAGGAGGGCCCGCGGCACCCGCAGCGGCGGCAGCAGCCGGGTGCCGGGCCCGAGTTCCACCCCCGCCATGACGGGGTTCACGGGGCATCGAAGCGAAGGTGGCCGGCCCCACTCTCGACCGTGCGCAGGGGCAGGAACTGACCGGCCACCGCCAGGGTGAGGGCGCTGTAGCGAGGCAGTTGCAGGCCACGGGACAGCTTCTGACCGCCGATCTCGCTGCTGTAGACGCTCAACAGGCCGAAATTGAGACGCCGGCTATGGGCTTCAGCGATCCGTCCGAGGGCCGGACGCTGGGTGCGCACCAGGCCGGGGCAATCGGAGACCATCAGCCGCAGCAGCATCGGCATGCCGTCCTGGCGGCAGAGATCCTCGATCAACAGGCTGCTGAGCCGCTCGCCGGCGTAGTCCGCGAAGGCGTTCCGATCCGGATTGGTGACCACCAGGCCGGCCGCGGCGGCCAGGCCGAGCACAAGCCCGGGCAGGGCGCGGGTGAGCGGGCGGATCGATGACACCAGCATCGGCGCGGAAAGTGCCCGCAGGAAAGGCCAGCATGACGCAACCATCGCTGAGCCGCGGTATCGGGGCGAGGGGGATGTCCAGTTCGGGCTGTGCGCTGGCGTACCACCCTCCCTTTCATCTGCAGACCTAGGGTGAGTGCCTTCCTTGAAGGCAGCTGAAAGAGGTGAAGGCGACCTGTGTGATCACATCGATCTTTCCGCCAACGGCCTCCGTTGCGTCGTTCGCCCAGTCGGCGGCCTTCGCAGAGGTGATCGTGGTGGGAGATCGCAAATCCCCTGATGGCTACGACCTGACCGGCAGCCGCTTCATTCCTGTAAGCGAGCAGGAGAGCCTGCCGTGGGGCCTGGGGCGTGATCTTCCGTTCAACCACTATTGCCGGAAGATGCTCGGCTACCTGGAGGCGGCCGCCGGCGGCGCCGACATCATCTTCGACACCGACGATGACAACCAGTTGATCAATGGCCAGCACGGCAGAATCTGGGAAGAATCCTGCCTGCACGAGGTGGTGGCGACCGACGCTGCCGAACCTTACGTCAATATTTATCGTCTGTTCAGCGACCAGCCGATCTGGCCGCGGGGCCTGCCCCTGGAACTGATCCGATCCTCGATCAGCCAGCCCCTGACCTGCCGCGAGCTCGACCAACCGGCCCCGGTCGGCATCTGGCAGGGCCTGGCCAACGGCGATCCAGACGTGGACGCGATCTACCGCCTCACCAACAACCAACCCTGCGACTTCCAGTCCCGGCCAGCCGTGGCCTTGCCGGCTGGGGTCTGCTGCCCGTTCAACAGCCAGAACACAGCCTTCCGCAGGGAGCTGCTGCCGCTGATGTATCTGCCGGCCTTTGTCTCTTTCCGCTACACCGATATCCTGCGCGGCCTAGTCGCCCAGCCGATTCTCTGGGCCGCCGGCCTGCAGCTTGCCTTCACCGCCGCCACCGTCTTCCAGGACAGAAACGTCCATAACTACCTACGGGACATGGAATCAGAGGTGCCGATGTATCTCACAGGCCGCAGCGCCTTCGATACGGCTGCGGCCACGGTGAGCGCCAACAGCTCGATCAGTGACAACCTTCGCGCGGTCTACGCGGCCCTTGAAACGAAGGGAATCGTTGAAGCCCGGGAACGGTCGCTGCTGGATCTCTGGCTGAGCGACTGCGACACCGCCCTGGCCGCCGCCGGTATGTCCCGCAACTGAGATGGACTATCAGCTCCGCTTCGACGAAACCAACAGGCTGGTGCTGGCCCGCAACGACGGCAGCCTGCTGCCCCTGACCAATCCCTACACCAGCGATGGTCATGTGCGACCCAGCACCACCCTTGATGGCAAACACGTGCTGGTGGGGGGCTTCATCGATACCGCCAACCGTCCCGGCCAGCCCGCCACCATGGCCCGGGTCGATTTCCTCAACAGCCAGACCCCCACAACGCTGAACCGCTGGCGCTTCAATCTCGATGGTCAATACATCGGCCAAGCCCCCTTTGATCTGGCCATCTCCCCGACACGCCAGACCCACAATTACCTGCTCAATGACGATCTGATCACCAGTGCCCGGGGGGCAATCAACGACTACCACCTCTACACCCTGCTCCGGCACACGGCCGGCCCGGCCAAGGCCAGGGAGTACATCAACAGCCTTGCCGCTGGCCACGAACCCACGCCATCCAGCGGCAACGACTGCCGCATGGTGGTGATCTTCAATCACCACTACGGCCGCAACTGCCAGGCCATCCGAGATTTTTACAGCAGTCGATTCAGCAGTATTGATTTCATCCTTCCCTGCGTCGCCCCCCAGCATCCAAACTTCTTCAGCTATCCCTTTGGCTCCTTTCAGTTCCACGGGATGATCTACAGCTACCTGCAGCAAAGGCAGCAGGCAGGCCTGCTGGAAGCCAATCCGGCCTACCTCTTCATCCAGGATGATCTGCTGCTGCACCCATCGATCAGTTCCGCCGGCATTCTTGAGAATCTCACCAATGGCAATCAGGCCATCTTCCATGCCGAGTTGCCCTGGTCCGTGGATTACAAGCGCTGGCAATGGACTGAGCGTGCCCGCAATTCAATCCTCGAACAACGCAGCTCCAGTTTCGGCAATGGTTTCGAGGGCCTGGATCTAGCCCTACCGATCACCAGACTTTACCACGGCGTCAGCGATTGCTTTGCCATGAGCAGCCAGATCGCTTCCCATTTTGTCGATCTTTTGGCACCTATGGTGGCTGCCAACATTTTCCCAGAGGTATCCATTCCCACCGCTCTGTTCAATGCCTCCATGGCCGAGGAAGGCAAGGTTCATTTACGCCCTGGCCGCTGGCTCTGGGGCGAAGATCGACGCCAGGCGGAAGATCCGGCCTTCATCGCCGATTTCATCGCTTCCAACGACATGTTTGTCCATCCAGTGAAGCTGGCAAGCTGCAAGCCGGCCATTCGCAACCTGCTCTCCCAGGCCTCCGGCGGCTGAAGCCGGATCCAAGCAAGCCCTTCATGTTGTAGGTTTTACTCGTGCGGCGGGCGTCGCCAAGTGGTTAAGGCAGTGGCTTGTGGCGCCACCATTCGGGGGTTCGAGTCCCCTCGCTCGCCCTTCTGAAGCCCCGGTCGGTCCCCCGGCCGGGGCTTTCGCTTGGGCCTCCCCCACCGGCCCGGGGCGGCCCCTTGCCACCGCTCAGGCGAGCAGGGCCGCCAGCAGCAGCTCGGCACCCTCCCGCACCGGATCGGCGCAGGGCAGGCCGGTGCTGGCGGCGGTGGCGGCGATGGCCGCCGTGGCCTCGGCCGCCGAAAGGTGGCCGGTGTTCAAGGCGATGGCCGCCACCCGCGGTGGCGGCCCGCCGGCAGCGCCGGAGCGGCCCAGGGCGGCCACCGCCTCCACCGTGGCGATCAACTCCGCCAGCGGCGGCAGGGGCACGTGGGGTTGGTTGCGGATGCTGCGCTGGCCGGCGCGATGGACCATCAGCAGGGCCGTGGGCTGACTGCCGCGGATCAGCGGCAAGGTGGCAGTGGAACCGGGATGGCAGAGGGAGCCCTGACCCTCCACCAGCAGCAGGGTGCCGGCGGATGCCCCGGCCGCGGCCGACAGCACCGCCTGCTCCACAGCCCCGGCGGCGTAATCCACCCGCACGGCATCGAGGGCCACCCCCGAACCGCTGATCAGGATACCGGCCTGGCCCGTGCCCACGAAGCGCACATCCAGCCCACGCCGCAGGGCCGCCGCCTGCAGCTCCAGGCAGGCGCTCATCTTCCCCACCGACATGTCGGATCCAACCGCCAGGACCCGCCGGCAGGCCAGGGTCGCTGCCCGGGCGGCCGCCACCACCAGATCCGGGGGCTCCTGGCGCAGATCCCAGATCCAGCGACCCGGTTGCACCAGGGAGGCCAGGAGCGGATCCTCCCCCAGGCGGGTATGCAGGCCGCTCGCCACCGACAGGCCCGCCGCCAGGGCTGCCGCCAGGTCATCCCGCAGCTCATCGGGTAGGCGCCCGCCGGATGGGGCCAGGCCGACCACCGCCACCACCAGCTCCCCCTCGGGCAGCAGCGGCAGCACCTCCGCCATCGCCCCCCGCACCGGCAGGGGGCGGTCGATGCCGGTGATCGCCGGCAGGGAACCCCCGGCATGGGCCGGATCGATCACCGCCAGGATCGGCCCGCGGCGGTAGCGCAGCAGGGTGAGGCCGGTCTTGCCGCTCAGGTCATCCAGCCCGTGGTGCTGCATCAGCACCACGGGCATCTCAGGAGTGAGCATCTCCTGGCTCCTGGGGCAGGGAAACCCCCAGACCGGCGTCGGCCCCCGGCAGCAGCCGGTCGGCCTGCAGCGGCGGCCCGCTGAAGGGATCGTCGATCAGGTTGAGATGGCTGTCCAGATCAGGCCACTGCACCAGCGGCAGCAGCTGGGCCGCCGCTCCGTTCAGCAGCAGGCTGTCGGAGTAGCAACCGATCATCACCCCCAGGTCCAGGCGCCGGGCCAGCCGGGCCATCAACAACGCCTCGGCCAGGCCGCCGCTCTTGAGCAGCTTGATGTTGATCCCATCCACGTAGGGGGCCAGCCGCACGACGTCGCGCAGATCCCAGCAGCTTTCATCGGCCACCAGCGGGATCGGGCAATCGAGTTCAAGGGCCGCGAAGGCGGCGCAGTCGGCCTCCGGATCCTCCAGGGGTGGCAGGGGCTGCTCCACCAGCGCCACCCCCTGGGCCGCCAACCAGCCGAGCATGGAGCGGGCCCCCTCCAGATCCCAGCCGCCGTTGGCATCCACCTGCAGCTCCAGGTCGATGGCGGTGGCAGTGGCAGTGGCGGTGGCCTGCCGGCGTCGCTCCAGGGCTGCGGCCACCGCCAGCACTAGGGCCCGGTCATGGTCCAGCCCCTCGGGGCTGCCGAGCTTGAGCTTGATCCTGGTGGCCGGCAGCTGCTGCCACCAGCGCTCGAGCCGGGCCAGCACCGCCTCCACCGACCCCAGCCCGAGGGTGACGCTGGTGGGCACCACCACCGCGGGATCCAGGCCCCAGAGGCGGTGCAGGGGCTGGCCCAGGGCCTTGCCCCACCAGTCGTGCAGGGCCAGATCCACGGCACAGCGAGCCGGCGGCGACAGGGGGGCCAGCAGCGGCTCCAGGGCCTGCAGGGGCTGGGGCTGCCGACCCTGCAACCGGGGCATCAGCGCCTCCAGCTCGGCGGCGATGGCGTCGGTGTGGAAGCGGCGGTGACCGGTATCGAAACCACCGGTTTCGCCCAGACCGGTGATGCCGTCGTGCTCGAGGCGGAAAAGCAGATGCTCAACTGTGGCGGTGGTGCCCCGGCTGATCGCCAGGGGCACGGCCTTGGTAAGGCGGAAACGATCCAGGCGGCAGTGCATGGCGGTCAGCCGGCCGATACGGTCACGCTGGCACGGCGCGGCAGCCGATGGCAGACACTTGAACCATGACAGCGACCCTGACAAGTGCGGACCCCGCCGGCAGCACCGGCCAGCGACCCCGCGGCAGCTACTGGATCACCACCTTCGGCTGCCAGATGAACAAGGCGGATTCCGAGCGCATGGCCGGCATCCTTGAGAGCCTGGGCTACACCGCCGGCAGCGATGAACAGAGCGCCGATCTGGTGCTCTACAACACCTGCACGATCCGCGACAGCGCCGAGCAGAAGGTTTACAGCTACCTGGGGCGCCAGGCCCAGCGCAAGCGCGCCAACCCCAACCTGATCCTGATCGTGGCGGGGTGCGTGGCCCAGCAGGAGGGGGCATCCCTGCTGCGGCGGGTACCCGAACTCGACCTGGTCATGGGCCCCCAGCACGCCAACCGGCTGGAGAGCCTGCTGGCCCAGGTGGAGAGCGGCCAGCAGGTGGTGGCCACCGAGGAGCACCACATCCTCGAGGACATCACCACGGCCCGGCGTGACAGTGCCGTGTGCGCCTGGGTGAACGTGATCTACGGCTGCAACGAGCGCTGCACCTACTGCGTGGTGCCGTCGGTGCGGGGCCGGGAGCAGTCGCGGCTGCCGGAGGCGATCCGGTTCGAGATGGAGGGGCTGGCGGAGCGGGGATTCCGCGAGATCACCCTGCTGGGCCAGAACATCGACGCCTATGGCCGCGATCTGCCGGGCATCACCCCGGAGGGTCGCCGCTCGCACACCCTCACCGATCTGCTGCGGCAGGTGCACGACGTCAGGGGGATCGCCCGGCTGCGGTTCGCCACCAGCCATCCCCGTTATTTCACCGACCGCCTGATCGACGCCTGCGCCGACCTCGAGAAGGTCTGTGAGCACTTCCACATCCCCTTCCAGAGCGGCGATGACACCATCCTGCGGGCGATGGCCCGCGGCTACACGGTGGACCGCTACCGGCGCATCATCGAGCGCATCCGCGAGCGGATGCCCGACGCAGCCATCAGTGCCGATGTGATCGTGGCCTTCCCAGGCGAAAGCGATGCCCAGTTCCAGCGGACCCTCGACCTGGTGGAGGAGATCGGCTTCGACCAGGTGAACACCGCCGCCTACTCGCCACGGCCGAACACTCCGGCGGCCGACTGGCCGGATCAGCTGAGCGAGGCCGTGAAGGTGGAGCGCCTGCAGGCGCTCAATGCCCTGGTGGAAACGAAGGCCCACCAGCGCAGCGCCCGTTACCTGGGCCGGCTGGAGCAGGTGCTGGCCGAGGGGCCCAACCCCCGCGATCCCGACCAGCTGATGGGCCGCACCCGCACCAACCGGCTCACCTTCTTCCCCGCCAGCGGGCCCCGGGGCGAGCGTCACCGGCCCGGGGACCTGGTGACGGTGCGGATCGATGAGGTGCGGGCCTTCTCCCTGAGCGGCAGCCTGGCCTGAGCCCTGGTCAGCCGCTGGATCACTGATACGTTTGGCCCCGTCCGTTCCCCGCCCATGCCCGCCGCTGCCACCCACCTCGGTCTGGTCTTCGGGGGCGCTTCCGGCGAGCACGACGTGTCGATCCGTTCGGCCGCCACCGTGCTCGGCGCCCTGCGGTCCGGCGCCAACGCCGACCGCTATCGGGTGAGCTGCTTCTACATCGACCGCCATGGCAGCTGGTGGCCGCCGGCCGTGGCCGACAGCGTGCTGGCGACGGGCAGGGCCGGCGGCGAGGCCGACCTGCCCAAGCCCCTGCCCCAGCCAGGCTTCCGCGGCTTTCCGACCGGGGCCCTGGAGGTGGAGGTCTGGTTTCCGGTGCTGCACGGGCCCAACGGCGAGGACGGCACGATCCAGGGCCTGTTCAGCCTGATGCAGGTGCCCTTCGTCGGCTCGGGGGTGCTGGGATCGGCGGTGGGCATGGACAAACAGGCGATGAAAGCCGCCTTCGCGGCAGCGGGCCTGCCCCAGGTCCCCTATGCCTGCGTCGATCGGGACGAGCTGGTGGCAGATGCCGACGGCCTGGTGGAGCGGCTGGAGCGGCAACTGGGCTATCCCTGCTTCGTGAAGCCGGCCAACCTCGGCTCCTCGGTGGGCATCAGCAAGGCCACCGACCGCCCCAGCCTGCTGGCCGGGCTGCACCAGGCCGCGGCCCTCGACCCCCGCCTGGTGGTGGAACAAGGGGTGAAGGCCCGCGAACTGGAATGCGCCGTGCGCGGCACCCGGATGCTGGAGGCCTCGGTGCTGGGCGAGATCCGCTTCGACGCCGACTGGTACGACTATGAGACCAAGTACAGCGAGGGGCTCAGCCAGACCGTGATCCCGGCCGAGGTGCCCGCCGAGGTGAGCGGGCGGGCGCGGGCGCTGGCGATCACCGCCTGCCGTGCTGTGGCCGCCTCCGGCCTCTCACGGGTGGATTTCTTCTACGACGAACAGAGCGGCGAGCTCTGGCTGAACGAAATCAACACCCTGCCGGGTTTCACCAGCCAGAGCATGTACCCGCTGCTCTGGGAGGCCAGCGGTGTGCCCCTGGAGGACCTGGTGCACGGATTGGTCACAGGGGCGAGAGAATCGGGGGCCCAGTTCGCCAGCGGAGGACAAGCCGGATGACCCAGGGGCTGCTCTGGCTACCGCTGCTGCTGGTCTTTGTGCTGCTCACGGCCCTCGGCTGGCTGGAGCGCCGACGCCAACGGCTGTTCCGCGAGTGGGCGGAGGGGGCCGAACTGGCCAAACTTGACGGCTGCGGCGCCGCCCGGCTGGTGGATGGGGTGCTGAGCTGGAGCAGTTTTCAGGCCGGCAGCTTCCAGCCGCTCGGTTCGTTCGTGATCAAGCAGCTTGAAATGGTGGAACTGCTCTCGCTCGGCTCCGGGGAGGCGCCGCTCACCGAAGAAAGCCAGGGCGCCTGCCGGCTGCGGCTGGTGGGCGGCGGCGAGCAGAAGGACCTCCCCTTCGCCGATGCCCAGCGGGCCCGTCGCTGGATGGACGAGCTGATGGCCCGTTCCCGTTGCGAACTGTGAAACATCCGCCGGACCAGTCGGGGGCCATGGCCACGCCAGCCCCGGGCCTGCCCCTGCCGCCGGGGGCCGAACGCCGCCGCCAGCTGCGCCAGCAACGGCGGGCAGAGCAGCTGCGCCATCTCTGGCGCTTCGTGGTCTTCAGCGGCATCAGCGCCGGCCTGGGCTTCCTGCTGCTGCGCCAGGGCTGGAACCTGCGCCAGCCCAGCCAAGTGGAGGTGGTGGGCAGCAGCCTGGTGAACCGCGAACAGGTGATTCAGGCCGCTGGCCTCCGCTTCCCCCAGCCGCTTCTTGAACTGCAGCCCCGGGAGCTGGGCCACCGGCTGATGGAGGCCCTGCCGGTGGCGAAGGTGAAGGTGAGCCGGCTGCTGCTGCCGGCACGGCTGCGGGTGGAGCTGGTGGACCGGGAGGCCGTGGCCAAGGCCCAGCGCCGCACCGCCCGGGGGGTGGAGCTGGGCTATGTGGATCAGGAAGGCCAGTGGATCACCCTCCACCGCCAGCTTGGAGTGCGGACCCGCGGAAATCTGCAGATCGTGGTGCTGGGCTGGAACGAACGCCACCGGGCCACCCTGGCGGAGGTGCTGAGGGCGGCGGCAAGGATCGGCCCGGGCCTGCGCCAGATCCGCTTTCAGCCCGATGGCAGCCTGTGGCTGAACACCGCGGAGCTGGGGGAGATCCGCCTGGGGCCAAGCGATGGCCGCCTGCCTCGGCGGCTGGAAGTGGTGGCCCAGCTGAACCGGGCCCTGCCGGCCCAGCTGGGGGGGCGTCGGCCCCAGCAGATCGATCTGAGCGATCCCGAGCAGCCGGAGCTGAGCATGGCTGGTGGCGGAGGGAGCGGCCCCGCCACCGGCACCATGACGGCGCCCCGCGGGGGGCAATAGTTACCGGATTAGCCGTCCCCCAGACCAGCTATTCCTCACACGACATTGCCATCCGCAGCCTTCCGGGCGAGGCTTTCGCACTAATGTCCTCCCGGTAGCGGACCGGGCCACCGACATAATGCAGCCGACGATCAACGGCCACCATTCCATTTCACCAGCCATGACGGGGGCGCAGGAGCGTTCCATGTCAGCGGAAAGAGCCGTCGATCCCCAGTCCCCGCAGTCGTTTTCGCAGGAGTCCGCACCGATGAGCCAGAGCCCGATGAGCAGCAACGGCATCGTGCCCAGCCAGTCGGCCCGGATCGAGGTCATCGGCGTCGGCGGCGGCGGCAGCAATGCCGTCAACCGCATGATCGCCTCGGACCTCAAGGGGGTGGGTTATCGGGTGCTCAACACCGACGCCCAGGCCCTGCTGCAGTCGGCGGCCGGCCAGCGCATCCAGCTCGGCCAGAAGCTCACCCGCGGCCTCGGGGCCGGCGGCAACCCGGTGATCGGCCAGAAGGCGGCGGAGGAATCCCGGGCCGATCTGCACCAGTCCCTCGAAGGGGCCGACCTGGTCTTCATTGCCGCCGGCATGGGTGGCGGCACCGGCACCGGCGCGGCGCCGATCGTGGCTGAGGTGGCCAAGGAGGTGGGGGCGCTCACCGTGGGCATCGTCACCAAACCCTTCGGTTTTGAGGGGCGCAAGCGGCTGCGCCAGGCCGAGGAAGGCATCGCCCGGCTGGCCGAGCATGTCGACACCCTGATCGTGATCCCCAACGACCGCCTGCGCGATGCCATCGCCGGCTCGCCGCTTCAGGAGGCGTTCCGCTCCGCTGACGACGTGCTGCGCATGGGCGTCAAGGGCATCACCGACATCATCACCAAGGCCGGCCTGGTGAACGTCGACTTCGCTGACGTGCGTTCGGTGATGGCCGACGCCGGCACCGCCCTGCTCGGCATCGGGGTCGGTTCGGGCCGCTCCCGCGCCAGCGAGGCCGCCCAGGCGGCAATGAGCAGCCCGCTGCTGGAATCGGCCCGCATCGATGGCGCCCGCGGCTGTGTGATCAACATCAGTGGCGGCAAGGACATGACCCTTGAGGACATGACCACCGCTTCCGAGGTGATCTACGACGTGGTCGATCCCGACGCCAACATCATCGTCGGCGCGGTGGTGGATGAAAGCCTCGAAGGTGAGATTCACGTGACCGTGATCGCCACCGGCTTCGACAGCGGCGGCAGCTATCGGCCTGAGCGGCCGGCCGTCCGCTCCTTCACCGAAAGCTTCAGCGACGTGAACACCGCCGAGGAGAAGGGGGCAATGATTCCTCCGTTCCTGCTCAACCGCCAGACCCGGATCGACTGAGGCCCCGCCAGCCTGCGGAGCTGCCAGGAGGATCATCCGGCAGGAGCATGAGGACGAAACGCTCTGGGAGCCTGCACCTGACGACCTCCGTTCAAGCCGCTACGCAGCTGCGCCCAGCAGAGGGTTGTCTGGAACCAGCCCGTGGCAGGGCAAATCTTTGAGACCCGCTGGCACGGTTTCAAACGCTGCGGGTATTGGGGGCGATTGAAACCCCGGCACGTTTCAAGCCAAGGGGGTGACCCGGAATCCACGCCTGCCCTGAGCATCCCGTGTGGCTGCTCCCTTCCGGTCCTGACCAGATTTGGGCGTCGGAGCCGCGTGGGTCCGAGTCGGTTGAATGCTAGCAATGGCCCTGATCGAGCGAAGTTCCGTGCCCCTGCGTCCCGGTGATCTGATCCAGCGCAAGCGGGCGGGCCAGCCGATCACGGTGCTCACCGCCTGGGATGCCCTCTCGGCCGCCCTGGTGGCCGCGGCCGGCGCCGATGCGGTGCTGGTGGGTGATTCCCTGGCGATGGTGGTGCTGGGCCATGGCACCACCCTGCCGGTGAGCCTCGACGAAATGCTGCACCACTGCCGTGCCGTCGGGCGGGGACTGGCGGAGCAAGCCCGCCTGGCACCGGTGGCGGCCGCTGACCAACCGCTGCTGATCTGCGACCTGCCCTTCCTCAGCTACCAGTGCGGCGCCGACCGGGCGGTCGAAGCAGCCGGCACGGTGCTCAAACAGACCCCGGCCGCCGCCGTGAAGCTTGAGGGGGCGGAACCGGAGACCGTAGCGGTGATCGACCGGATGGTGCGCAGCGGCATCCCGGTGATGGGCCACCTGGGGCTCACCCCCCAGTCGGTGCATCGGCTGGGCTACCGGCGCCAGGCCAACGATCCCGTCAGCCAGGAGCGCCTGGAACGCCAGGCCAGGGAACTGGAGGCCGCCGGCTGCTTCGCCCTGGTGCTCGAGCATGTGCCCGCCGCCCTGGCGGAGGCCGTGAGCCGGCAGCTGGCGATCCCGGTGATCGGTATCGGTGCCGGCGAGGGCTGCGATGGCCAGGTGCGGGTCACCGCCGACCTGCTCGGCCTGACCCCCCGCCAGCCCCCCTTCTCACCGCCGCTGCTGGATGGCCGCGGCCTGGCAATCGAGGCCCTGCGCGGCTGGGTCACGGCCCAGCGTGCTGCTCCCACCAGTCCAGCAACTCCCGCAATACCGCATTGCTGAGGGCCAGTCCGGCCGGATCACTGAGCCGCCAGCGGCTGCCCTCCACCAGCAGCAGCCCCCGCTGCTCGAACGGCGCCAGCCGCTGCCGCAGCGCCGCCAGCCGCAGTTGGGGCAGCTGGTGCTCGGCGGCCAGAGCGGCCATGTCCACCCCCTCGCGGCGGCGCAGGCCCACCAGCAGCCGCTCATCGGCGGGCATCCCCGCCGCGGTTGCCGCAGGCTGGACGGCTCCGCCGTCAGCCAGGGCCGCCTTCAGCCAGCTGGCGTAGGCCTCCCGGGTGCGCGGCCGGGCCTGCCGTTCCCCCCAGGGGGCCGTGGTGGCCCCCATGCCGAAGCCCCACCAGCCGGCCCCACTCCAATAAACGCGGTTGTGGCGGGAGACGTGGCCCGGCCAGGCGTGGTTGGAGATCTCGTAGTGGCCGTAGCCGGCTGCCGCCAGCCGCTCGGCCGTGAGCAGCATCAGATCGGCGCCGAGATCCTCATCGGGCAGCGGCAACTGCCCGCGCTGCCGTTGCCGCTCAAAAACGGTGCCGGGTTCGACGATCAGGTCGTAGATCGAGAGATGGGGAGGCTGCAGGGCCACCGCCTGCTGCAGCTGGCCGTGCCAGAAGGCCAGCCCCTGCCCCGGCAGCCCCTGGATCAGGTCCAGGCTCCAGCTGCGCAGCCCGCCGCGGCCCTGGGCGGCCGCCAGCCAGCCGGCGGCCGCCAGCAGGTCGGCACGGCGATGGCGGCGGCCCAGGGCCGCCAGGACCCCGTCATCGAAGCTCTGGCCGCCGAGGCTCACCCGGTTCACGCCCGCCGCCAGGTAGCCCGCCAGCCGGAGCTGGTCGAAGCTGGCCGGATCCAGCTCCAGGCTGATCTCCGCCCCCGGAGCGATGCCATAGCGATCAGCCAGGGCCGCCAGCAGGCCGGCCACCTGGGCGGGGGTAAGCAGCGAGGGGGTGCCACCCCCCAGATAGACCGTGGAAAGCGGCGGCCCGGCGGGACTGGCGGCGATTTCCGCCTGCAGCAGCTCCAGGTAGGCGGCGATCGAGCTGGAATGGGCCCCATCAGCCCGATCACCGAGGGGCACCACCGGAAAATCGCAGTAGAAGCAGCGCCGGTGGCAGAAGGGGATATGCAGATAGGCGGCCCGGGGCGGAGCGGGCCGGCGCAGCTGGGGGACCGGGGAAGGGCTCAGGGGAGGTCTCGGTCGAGGAATCGGGGGACGGATGGGGGCCTGGATCACGGGCGGTTACCCCTTCCCCTCAAAATGCCGGCAATCCGCCATGCTGCCCATTCGATGTGATCGTCAGCCACGCGATCGGGGCCTGATAACGCATGGTCGACGCCGTCATCCTGCTGCTGTTCATCGTTTCGGGGGCGGCCACCGGCTGGCTCGGGGTCGATCTGTTGCCGGAGCAGCTGCTGCTGCAGGTCACCAATCTGGAGGGGCTGCGCTGGGTGCTGGGGGGCTTCGGCGCCTTCTTCGGGGTGATCGCCGGTTTTTTCTTCCAGCAGCTCAGGCGCCGGCTGATGCAGCAGGTGCGCAGCATGCCCACCGACCTGCTGATCAGCCGCGCCGTCGGCCTGATCCTCGGGCTGCTGGTGGCCAACCTGCTGCTGGCGCCGATCCTGCTGCTGCCCCTGCCCTGGGAGGTGGTGCTGGTCAAACCGCTGGCGGCGGTGCTCAGCAACGTGTTTTTCGGCGTGCTCGGCTACAACCTGGCCGATGTCCATGGCCGCACCCTGCTGCGGCTGATCAACCCGTCGAGCACCGAGGCGCTGCTGGTGGCCGATGGGGTGCTGCAGCCGGCCAGCGCCAAGATCCTTGATACCAGCGTGATCATTGATGGCCGCATTCGCGGCCTGCTGAGCTCCGGCCTGTTGGAGGGGCAGGTGATCGTGGCCCAGGCGGTGATCGATGAACTGCAGGCCCTGGCCGATTCCGCCAATGGCGAGAAGCGCGCCAAGGGGCGGCGCGGCCTGCGGCTGCTGTCGGAGCTGCGCGAGGAATACGGTCGCCGGCTGGTGGTCAACAGCACCCGCTACGAGGGCAAGGGGGCCGACGACAAACTGCTGCTGCTCACCGCCGACACCGGCGGCACCCTGCTCACCGCCGACTACAACCTGGCCCAGGTGGCCCAGGTGCAGGGCCAGAAGGTGCTCAACCTCAGCGAACTGGTGATCGCCCTGCGGCCGGAGGTGCAACCCGGCGACGGCCTGCAGCTGAAGATCGTGCGCGAGGGGAAGGAAGCGGAGCAGGGGGTCGGCTACCTGGAGGACGGCACCATGGTCGTGGTGGAAGACGCCCGCCGCCGCATCGGCGAACGGCTGGCGGTCACGGTCACCGGCGCCCTGCAGACCCCCACCGGTCGAATGGTGTTCGCCCGCTGTGACCGCCAGGAGCGGGGCGAAAAGCCGGATCGGCCGGAGCGGGGCGAGCGCCCCCCCCGGGCGGCGGCCACCGCCCCCCTGCCCGCCACAGAGCATGACCCTCCTGGCCCCCGCTAGGCTCCAGCTTCCTGCCCGATGGTGAGCGGATGAGCGTGTCGGCCCCCTACTACGGCGATTCCGCGGTCATGCGCACCCCGCCGCCGGATCTGCCGTCCCTGCTCCTCAAGGAGCGGATCGTGTACCTCGGGCTGCCGCTCTTCTCGGACGACGACGCCAAGCGGCAGATGGGCATCGACGTGACCGAGCTGATCATTGCCCAGCTCCTCTACCTGGAGTTCGACAATCCCGAGAAGCCAATCTTCTTCTACATCAACTCCACTGGCACCAGCTGGTATTCGGGCGATGCCATCGGCTTCGAAACCGAGGCCTTCGCCATCGCCGATACCATCCGCTACGTCAAGCCGCCGGTGCACACGATCTGCATCGGCCAGGCGATGGGCACCGCGGCGATGATCCTCAGTGGCGGCACCAAGGGCCACCGGGCCGCCCTGCCCCACGCCTCGATCGTGCTCCACCAGCCCCGCTCCGGCGCCCGCGGCCAGGCCAGCGACATCCAGATCCGGGCCAAGGAGGTGTTGCACAACAAGCAGACCATGCTGTCGATGCTGTCCGAGAACACCGGCAAGAGCGTCGAGCAACTCTCCCGGGACTCTGACCGGATGACCTACCTCACCGCCGCCGAGGCCCTGGAGTACGGCCTGATCGACCGGGTGCTCAGCAGCCAGAAGCAACTGCCCGCCCCTCTGCCGGCCGGCGCCGGCGTCAGTCCCGGCAATCCCGGCATCAGCTGAACGGCGGCGGTTCCCGCCCCAGCCTCCGGGGATTCCCCCCTCAAGCGCACCACCCCACCGGCCCCATTCCCTTCCCACCATGCCCATCGGCACCCCCAGCGTTCCCTACCGCCTGCCCGGCAGCCAGTACGAGCGCTGGGTCGACATCTACACCCGCCTCGGGGTGGAAAGGATCCTGTTCCTCGGCTCCGAGGTGAACGACGCCATCGCCAACAGCCTGGTGGCCCAGATGCTCTATCTGGATTCGGAGGACAACTCCAAACCGATCTACCTCTACATCAATTCACCGGGGGGTTCGGTGACCGCCGGACTGGCGATCTTCGACACCATCCAGTATGTGAAATCTGACGTGGTGACGATCTGCGTCGGCCTGGCCGCCTCGATGGGAGCCTTCCTGCTGGCCGCCGGCACCAAGGGCAAGCGGCTGGCCCTGCCCCACAGCCGCATCATGATCCACCAGCCCCTGGGGGGTACCAGCCAGCGGCAGGCCAGCGACATCGAGATTGAGGCCCGCGAGATCCTGCGCATCAAGGACATGCTCAACCAGAGCATGGCCGACATGACCGGCCAGCCCCTCGAAAAGATCACCAAGGACACGGACCGCGACTACTTCCTCAGTGCCGCCGAGGCGGTGGAGTATGGCCTGATCGACCGGGTGATCGCCCATCCCAGCGAGGCCTGATCCTGGGTGCGGCGGCACCGGATCAGCGCTGCAGGTTCAGCCCTTGCCGGTGAAGGCCAGCAGCTGGGCCGCCGTGTCCGGCGCGATCGGCAGGCCGGTGGGATCCAGCAGGCCGAGCTGGACCAGCAGGCCGGCCTGATCCCAGTGGATGTGTTCGTAGGCCACCTTGCCGTCCCGCAAGCCCACGATCACCACCAGCGCCATCTCCACCCGCCGGCCCGTCGGCGCCACCCCCGGCAGCAGGTGATCCATCCGCTCGGTGTGGGTGAAACGGATCACCAGCTCATCCACCAGCCGCTCATCATCCACCGTTCGGGAGATCGGCACGAACTCCACATCCGGGGGGAAGAACTGGCCGATGAGATGGGTGGCATAGAAGGTCCGCACACCCTCGGCCCCCTGGCCGCCAGTGCCCGAAGCCAGATTGATCAGATGCGGCTCCTCCACCATGGTGGCCATGGTGGTTTCGAGATCGGCGTCGATCTCGGCCTGCATGTGCGCCGCGAAAAGGGCACCAGCATCAACAGCCATGGGAACAGGCGCAGGGGTTCGAAGCTAGATCAGCTCCAGGTTTTAAACATGGGCAGGCTGCGCAGGCAGGCTGCGATGGCAGACAAGGCAGGCAGACCACTCGGGGGAGCCGGCCCTGGCCAGGCGCTTGCGTAAGCTCGATCCTTGCCCAGTCCGGATCCGACGCCCTGATGGCCCAGCTCTTTTACGACACCGACGCCGACCTCAGCCTGCTGAACGGCAAGACGGTGGCGATCATCGGCTACGGCTCCCAGGGCCATGCCCACGCCCTCAACCTCAAGGACAGCGGCGTGAACGTGGTGGTGGGCCTCTACGAAGGCAGCCGCTCCGCCGACAAGGCCCGCGCCGATGGCCTCGAGGTGCTGAGCGTCGCCGACGCCGCCGCCAGGGCGGACTGGATCATGGTGCTGCTGCCCGATGAATTCCAGAAGGCCGTCTACGACGCCGAGATCGCCCCGCACCTCACTGCCGGCAAGGTGCTCAGCTTCGCCCACGGCTTCAACATCCGCTTCGAGCTGATCAAGCCCCCAGCCGATGTGGATGTGGTGATGATCGCCCCGAAGGGCCCCGGCCACACCGTGCGCTGGGAATACCAGAACGGCATGGGCGTTCCGGCCCTGTTCGCCATCCATCAGGACGCCAGCGGCCACGCCCGTGAGCTGGCCATGGCCTACGCCAAGGGCATCGGCGGCACCCGCGCCGGCATCCTCGAAACCAACTTCAAGGAGGAAACGGAAACCGACCTCTTCGGCGAGCAGGCCGTGCTCTGCGGTGGCCTCAGCGAGCTGGTGAAGGCCGGCTTCGAAACCCTGGTGGAAGCGGGATACCAGCCGGAGCTGGCCTATTTCGAGTGCCTGCACGAAGTGAAGCTGATCGTGGATCTGATGGTGAAGGGCGGCCTCACCGCCATGCGCGATTCGATCTCCAACACCGCTGAATACGGCGACTATGTGAGCGGTCCCCGCCTGATCACCGCCGACACCAAGGCCGAGATGAAGCGGATCCTGACCGACATCCAGGACGGCACCTTCGCCCGCAACTTCGTGGCCGAATGCGAAGCCGGCAAGCCAGAAATGAAGCGGATCCGCGACCGTGATGCCCAGCATCCGATTGAGCAGGTGGGCAAGGGCCTGCGGTCGATGTTCAGCTGGCTGAAGGCCTCCTGATCCCGCCGCCGACCACCGGCCCAAATCCCCTGCTGAGCGATCCCCTGCTGCTGGTGGCGCTTGCCGCCGGCCTCGATCGGCTGGTGGGCGACCCCCGCTCCTGGTTGCATCCGGTGCAGGTGATGGGCTGGTTGATCGGCAGGCTGCGCGGCCTCTCAGAGTCCTGGGCCGGGGATCATCCCCGGCGGCTGCGGCTGGCCGGCGTCCTGATCACGGTGCTGCTGGTGGGCGGCAGCGGCCTGGCGGGCTGGCAGATCGAGCGGCTGGCCATCGACAGCCGGGGGCCCCTGGCCTGGCTGGGGGCGGCGCTGCTGCTGATCGGCCTGGCCAGTGCCGTGGCCGCGCGCAGCCTGGCCACGGCCGTGCGGGCGGTGTCCAGCGAGCTGGCCGCCAACGGCCCGGAAGCCCTGGCCAACGCCCGGGCCCGACTGGGCTGGATCGTGGGCCGGGAGGTCGACCGCCTCGGGCCAGGCGAAATCCTGCGGGCGGCCGCCGAAACCGCTGCGGAGAATGCGGTGGATGGCCTGTTCGCACCGCTCTTCTGGATGCTGGTGGGGGCGGCCCTGTGGCAACACTGGCCCCAGCTGCCCGGCCCCCTGGCCCTGGCCTGGGGCTTCAAGGCGTCCAGCACGCTCGATTCGATGCTGGGCTATCGCCGCGGGCGGCTGCGCTGGCTGGGCTGCCCCGGCGCCCGGCTGGATGACCTGCTCACCTGGCTGCCCTGCCGGCTTGTGGCGGCCAGCTTGCCCCTGGCCGCCGGCCGGCCCGGCCAGACCCTGGCGCTGCTGCAGCTGGCCCTGCTGGAAGGGGCGGCCGACCCCTCGCCCAACGCCGGCGTGTCCCAGGCGGCCTACGCCCACTGCGCCCGGGTGCGGCTCGGCGGCCCCAACCACTACCCAGGCGGCCGGCTGGTGGACAAACCCCTGTTAGCCAGAGCTGAAGCCGCCGCCGATGGGCTGGCGGTGGAGCGAATCCTGGGCCTGAGCGACCGGCTCGAGTTGATCTGGCTGCTGGCGGCCCTGGGCCTGGGCCGGCTGGCGGGCAGCTGAGGGCCCCGCCCATGCCCTGTCCGTTCAGTAGGCGCCGCGATCGCGGGGATCGAGAATCACGCCGATGGTGCGCAGGATGATGCGCAGATCCAAGCCAAAACTGCGCTCGCGGGCATAGCGCACGTCCAGCTCCACCCGCTCGTCGTAGCTGAGGTTGTTGCGGCCGGACACCTGCCACAGCCCTGTGAGGCCGGGGCGGACCGCCAGCACCTCCTCCATGCGCTCGCCGTAGCGGGGCAGCTCCTGGCGCACGATCGGCCGGGGACCCACCACACTCATCTCACCGCGCAGCACATTCACGAACTGGGGCAGTTCATCCAGGCTGGAGCGCCGCAGGAATTTGCCCAGCCGGGTGATGCGGGGGTCGTCCTTGAGCTTGAAATCGTTGCGGAACTCCTCCTCGAGGTCCGGGGATGCGGCCAGCAGGGCGGAGAGCACCCGGTCGGCATCACGCCGCATCGTGCGGAACTTGATGCAACCGAAGCTGCGGTAGTCGCGCCCAACCCGCTTCTGCACGTAGAACACTGGACCGCGGGAGCTCAGCTTGACCAGCAGGCCCAGCAGCAGATAGATCGGCGACCCCAGACCGAGCACCATCAGGGCGAAGACGATGTCTCCGCTGCGCTTGATCACCCGGGAGCTCTTCGGCTGCAGGGCGATCAGCTGGTCGGCGGTGAGTTGGTGCGTGGTTGGCGGCTGAAGGGTGAGAGGCGACAGGGACCTCAGGGGGGGACGCACCGCCGTCAGGGCGGGCCGGGCCGGGGGAACCGAAGTGGAGGATACGGCCATGCCGGAGGGGGAAAGCATCGGCGGGCACGACGGGTTCCGAATTTAGGAATCGACCCCAGGTCAGCTCCAGTCCGCAAGGCCACTCAGGCCAGAGGCACAGCAGAGCGGGCCAGCCGTCGTGCGTGCTCCGCCCAGAGGCGTTCGAGCAGGTCGCCCATGCGCTGCCGAAAGCGGGCGGGGGCGAATCGCTCCGCCCACTGGCGCTGGCCCTCGGCCGGCAGCTGCTGCCAGAGGCCGCTCCCCTCGAAGTGCAGCAGGGCCTCGGCCAGGCTGGCCGCCGTCTGCCGGGAGAAGAGCAGGCCGGTGGCTGCGGGACTGCCGGCGGCATGGCAGCGCACGCTGTCGAGCAGCCCTCCGGCCCCGTAGGCGATCACCGGCGCGCCGGCGGCCATCGCCTCCAGCGGCGCGATGCCGAAGTCCTCCAGGCCGGCGTAGACGTAGGCACGGCAACGCTCCAACCAGGCGCCGGCTTCGCCGTCGGGGCAGGCACCCAGAAAGCGGATGTTCGGGGTGGCCATGGCCTCCAGGCGGCGGAGCTCCGGACCGTCGCCGATCACCACCAGGGGCAGGCCGGTGCGGCGGAAGGCCTCCACCACCAGATCCACCCGTTTGTTGGGCACCAGGCGGCAGAGGCTGAGGTAGACGTCGTCGCGGGGCTGATCCCAGCGGAAGCGCTCCACGGCCACCGGCGGGTGAACCACGGGGGCGCGGCGTCGCCAGTAGCGGCGAATGCGGGCGGCGGTGAAGCGGGAATTGGCCACCAGGGCATCCACCCGCAGGCTGCTGAGCACATCCCACTGGCGGAGCTGGTGCAGCTGCAGCCGCACCAGCGGGCCGAGCGGCCCCCGCGCCAGGGCGGAACTGGCCAGGTAGGTGTGCATCTGGTCCCAGGCGTAGCGCACCGGCGTATGCACGTAGCTGACATGGAGCTGGTCGGGGGCGGTCAGCACCCCCTTGGCCACCAGGTGGCTGCTACTGAGCACCAGGGGATGGCCGGAGAGGTCGAGCTGCTCGATCGCCAGGGGCAACAGCGGCAGGTACTGCTGCACATGGCTGACGCCGAAGGGAAGCCGCTGGATGAAGCTGGTGTGCACGGAGCGGCCGGACAGCCAGCTGCCGGGGCGCTGGCTTTCAGCATCAACCAGGGCATAGAGCTGCGGTGTCAGCCCCTGCTCACCCAGCAGGTGGTCGAGCTGCTGCACCACCAGCTCGGCGCCGCCCCGGGAGCGGGGCGAGAACCATTCGTGCACCAGGGCGATCGAACCGGGTAAGGCAGGCATGCCGGGCAGGAGCCGGGGTGGGCACGGTAGGCCGCAGTATCACGAAAACTCTCAGGCGATTGATCTGGGCAGACGGTCTGCCGAAGCTATGGCGTGTCCGGTGGCCCCTGGGGCAACACGATGGCGATCCGCGAGCTTCTCGAAGATGCCCTCCAGGAACCGGAAATCGGCACGACGCCCCGATTCCGCTGGCATGCCACCCCCGTGGGCATCGCTGCCCTCTGGAGTGGCGGCGGGGCACCGACGGCGCCCCCCTTCGACATGGCCCTGGAGGAGGGCTTGCAGGTGGGCCTCGACCTCAGCCGCGAGGAGCGGGAATTTCACCAGGTGAAATCGGGCCTGGTGCTGCTGTTCCATTCCTGAGCCGCTCCCCTTGTCCAGCCAGCGCTCTTCAGAATCCGGGCCGTGGTGGGGCCGCCGCGGGCTTCGTTCTGCAGGCGGCCTCGGCGGGCTGCTGGCCGTCAGCCTCGGCGGGCTGCTGGCCGGCCTGGCGGCCCCGCCGGCACCGGCCCTGGCCCAGTACTCCCCCAACTGCCTCAAGGATGGCCGCAAGGCCTACTGCGCCCTCACCATCGAGGCCGGATCCGCCAAGGGCAGCGGCGCGATCACGGTCGTGTTCGCCGACCACAGCGCCTACCGGCTGGTCAGGGACGAGGCCAGCTGCCGGCAGCAGGGACCGGTGAACACCTGCAGGGCCACGATCAGCCCCGGCAACGGCCAGCAGCCCGCCCAGGCCGCCAGCTACGTGGGCACCTGGTACGAGGGCGGCTACCGGCATGAGTACCGCAACCGCTCCGTGGCCATCACCTACTTCTTCCTCGACTGACCCGCTGCCCCTCAGGCGCGGTGGTAGGGACCACCCCGCAGGATCGTGCCGGCCCGGTAGAGCTGCTCCAGCAGCAGCAGCCGGGCCAGCTCATGGGGAAAGGTCAGCGGTGACAGGCTGAGCAGCCAGCTGGCCTGCTGCCGCAAGGCCGGCGCCAGACCATCGGCACCACCGATCACGAACGCCAGCCGGTCAGCGCTGCGTCGCGCCAGTTGCTCGGCGAAGGCCGTGGAACTGAGCAGGGCCCCCTCCTCGCTGAGGGCCACCAGCCGCTCATCCGGCCGCAGGGCCGCCAGGATCGCCTCGGCCTCCCGCTGCGGGCCGCTGTCCTTCACCTCGGTGATCACCAGCCCCGGCAGCCGCTGCAGGTAGAGGGCCACCCCATCGGCCACCCAGCGCTTGCGCAGGCGGCCGACGGCGATCAGCCGCAGGCGGGCGGGCTGGATCACGGCGGCAGGATGAGGGGTTCAGCCCAGCATCGCGCCGCCGACCCACCGGAACCCCCTCAGGTGGGAGACGATGGTGGGGAACAGCAAGGGTCGGGGGCACGGCGGTGGGGATGGAGTGGCTGCTGAAGAACCCCGCCTGGATGCTGGTGCCCTGGGCGGTGTTTGCGGTGGCGGCAGGGATCAAGTTCTGGCGGATCACGGCCCTGTTCCGCCGGCAACTGCGCGGTGCCCCCAGCGAGCCGGATCTGTTCAGGCAGAGGCTGGAGCGGATCTGGCAGCAGGATCAGCAGGGGAGCTGAATGGAGCCAGAGATGCCACCAGAGATGCAGACGTTGAGGCTGCCGGTGCGCGGCGGTTCCTGTCACCTGTGGGTGGGCCATCATCGGCCTGCCGCGGCCACGGCTTCGCTGCCAATGGCTTCGCTGCCAATGTTTTCGCTGCCAATGGCTTCGCTGCCGCTGGTGGTGTGCCATGGCGGACCCGGCATCCCCAGCGACTACCTGTTCCCGTTGGTGGAACACCTGCAACGACCGCTGATTTTCTACGACCAGCTGGGCTGTGGGCGCAGTGACAGACCGGAGCCCGATGGGCAGAACTACTCGATCGCCACGTCCATCGGCGACCTGGTGGAGCTGATCGCAGCGCTGGTGAGCCACGGCTGGATCCCGATGGCCGAAGGGGGGCCGGCTTATCACCTCTATGGCCAGTCGTTCGGGGGCATCCTGGCCTTTGAGGCCCTGACGGCCGCCGCTGGCCCGCCTCCGCCGCGCTCGTTGACCCTGTCGAACGTGCCGAGCTCGGTGCCCTGCCTGCTTGAGGATGTGGCGGCCCTGCTGGCGGCCCTCGGCGGCGACGGCGCCCGCTTTGATGCCACCCACGTCTGTCGGGTGACACCGCGACCGGCCGCCCTGGTGGCGGCCTACGCCCCGGGGCAGCCAGGCAGCCATTGGCGCGGCGTGGATGTGATCGCTGACTGGTCGGCGTCGGAGCGCGGCCTGGCCCAGCTCCAGGCGCCGGTGCTGCTGCTTGCCGCCGAACACGATTTCGTCAGCCTCCGCTCCATGGAGGGATGGCGGAAACTCAGCCATCAGCGGCTGGTGACGATCCCGGGTGCCGCCCACCATGCCCTGCTGGAGAGGCCCGACGTCTATGGCGCCCAGCTGGAAGGTTTTCTACGGGAACACGAGGAATCCGTAGCCGATTTCGGGCAGCAATCAGACGATCGGCTCGGCGCACCGCTGCCTTTGGATGCAGCCTCCTGATCCCCTCGGACTCAGCACAGGCTGGAAGGTTTCGATGGCAGCAGTTGCAGCTGGCTTCTGATTCATAACGGTCCCAATATTTCGCTGGGCAAGCAATACGCTGGCTGCACGAACCCAAAGCCGCTGCCGACCTGCAAGCTGCCGTGGCCTGGTCCACCATCCATCAGCCCAGCGATGCAAACTTTCAGGACACCATGAAGCGCCTGGGCCATGGCGAGCCGTGACGCCATAGTCAGGCTCGATCTGAACAATCCGGTGTTTCAGGAGCCATTGCTGACCATGCAGAAGCCGGAACGGCATGCAGCGCTCGACACCCTCAACACGATCCGCCAGTTGACCTGGAATCAGCTTTACCGCGATCAGGGCATCAAGTGGGAAAAGATCACGAGCATCAAACCGCCGCAAGGCATTGACGCGATCGATTCAATGCCACTCAGCAGGTCATGCGGAGCCATTGCCCCAGACCACGACGCCACGTGTAACCCACCTCCATCATCTTTTTCGGCCACAGCAAGAGCCACAGCTTCTCTTCTGCCCAGTCTTCTGCCGGGAAACAGCCAAAATCTGCCATGCCTGGCCCAGCGAGAGAAGGGGTCTAGATCTTGCCATTGGGCTGTGGTGACTGGGATGGCAGGCCCTGTCAAAACGGAGAGGGTGGGATTCGAACCCACGGAAGGTTGCCCTTCAAACGATTTCGAGTCGTTCGCTTTCGACCACTCAGCCACCTCTCCAGGGTTGCCGGCTGCCAGCAAGCGGACAGGCCAGGCACCCGGGGTGCCATGGCCGCCGGAGGCGGCACGGCTGATCCCCGTTGGCGGCCACTTTACGGGCCAGCGCCCTGGGGCCGGCCTCAGGCGGCATCCCCCTGGAGGAAACCGCTTAGCCCACTGGAGCGCCAATGGGCGGGCAGGCGCTGGCGGCGGGGAGGGGCACCGCTGAGCCACACCTGGCGGGGTGGCGGTTGAAACAGTCGGCTGCGCTGGCTGGCCGGGGGCAAGAAGCCCAACCAGACCGCCTCCGGCACCGGGCGCCGGCTGGCCTGCCAGGCCCAGAGTGCCTGGCGGTCCGGCAGCAGCAGCCAGCGGCGGCGGCCGAGCTGCAGCTCAAGGGCATGGCTGTCCATCGACAGGGCCTGCACCGCCAGCCCCGGACTGGCCAGCCGTTGACCGGCGAGCAGCGGCGCCGTGTCTTCTCCGTAGGCCAGCACCAGGCCGGCCTGGCGCCGCCAGCAGGCCGGATCGGCGGGTGCCACCGGGTCGAGCAGCAACGCCCAGTCGAGGCGGGCCACCCCCAGGGCAGCGGCCAGCTGGCGGGCCTGATGACAGCTGCTGGGATCGGCGCGGTTGCTGACCAGCGCGGCCCTGCCGCGGTGGCGGGCCAGCAGCAGGTCGCGGCCGGATCCGGCCGCGAAGCCCTGGTGCACCAGCAGCAACTGGTCGCCGAGCAGCAGCCAGAGGTGAGCCGCCACCACCAGGGCCAGCAGGGCGGCGGCCCGGCGGCGCCAGCGCCGTTTCAGATCCGGCCAGAGCAGGCCCAGCATCGCCAGCGCCAGCAACAGCACCAGCAGCGGCAGGGGCTTGCCGGTCTGCCACTGGGCCATCGGCAGGGCGGCGAAGGCGTTCGCCACCAGCAGCAGCAACCGGGCCAGCAGATCGATCGGCGGCAACAGCAGCGGCAGCAGGGGCGGCGCCAGCAGCACCACCAGGGCCAGGGCCATCGCCCCGAGAGTGAGCGGTGTCAGCAGGGGTGAGGCGGCCATGTTGGCGGGCACCGCCCAGAGCGGCAGGGCCCCGAAATGGAGCAGCTGCAGCGGCAGGGTCCAGAGGGTGGCAGCCAGCGGCACCGCCAGGGCCGCTGGCAGCACCGCCGCCAGCCAGCGCCCGCCGGCACCGCCCGCGCCAGGCCAGTGCTTCTGCAGCCATTCCTCCAGGGGCCGGGCCGTCACCAGCAGGCCAGCGGTGGCCGCCAGGGACAGCTGGAAACCCACATCACTCCACCAGTCGGGGCGCAGCAGCAACATCAGCGCCGCCGTGAGCCCCAGCAGGGCCAGGGGCCGGCCGCGGCGGCCGCACTCCAGCAGCACCACACCGATCGCCCCCATCAGACAGGCCCGCAGCACCGAAGGCTGCGGGCCGGCCAGCAACAGGAACAGCAGGATCGCCGCCACCGCCAGTAGCAGCCGCACCAGCCGGCCCAGCGGCCGGCCCACCAGCGTCACGAACCCCAGCAGCACACTCAGGTGGAAGCCGGAGGCGGCCAGGGCATGGGACAGGCCGGCGGCGCGGAACGCCTCCCGCAACGCCTGCGGCAGCGGCACCACGGCACTGCCCAGCACCAGGGCCGCCAACAGGCCGCCCCGCTCCGGCCCGGCCGCGGCGATCAGCCGGCCGGCGATGCGGCGCCGCAGGTCGGCGATCGGGGTGGGGGGCCGCTCCAGCACCCGCAGCTGCTCCACCTGCAGCCGGCACCAGATCCGCTGCCGCTCCAGCCGCTCGGCCGGACCGGCCAGCAGCGGGTGGGGGGAAGGCCGCAGGCGCCGCAGCTGACCCTCCAGCCGCAGCTCCCAGCCCTCCTGCAGGCTGGGGCAGTGGTCGAAGGCGAGCTCCAGCCGGCCGCCGCTGGTCTCCAGCTGGCCGCGGCAGCCGTCTGCTCCGCCAGGCCCGAAGCGCTGCAGATCGCTGAGCAGGCGGCCATGGATCACCGCCGGCAGCGGCCCCTCGCCCCCCGCCAGCAACCGCACCGGATCCTGATCACCGGGGCGGGCCGGCGCCTGCCAGGCCACCCAGGCGATCAGCAGGGCCAGCAGCAGCGCCAGCAGGCCGCTGGCCCGCCAGTCGACCGGCGGCGGCGGCGAGGCAGGCGCTGGGGACGAGGAGCAGAAAAGGGTCGACGCCACACCAGCCGCAGCCAGGACTGGCTCTCAGGGTTCCCGCCGCCAGCCCCACATCAGCCGGCGGGCTGTCAGCAGCAGCACCAGCAGCAGCAGGGCCTGGCCAGGCCAGCCATGCCAGAGACCCAGACTGGCCTCGGCGAAACGGAAGAAGATCACCACGGCCGCACTGGTGGCCAGCAGGCGGCTGCGATGCAGCGACAGCCCCGCCTGATGCAGCAGCTGAAAGAACAGCAAACTAAGAAGGCTGCCGCCCGTCAGCAGCAGCGGCATGCTGAACCAGTGGGGCACCTGCGATTCCAGCTCCTGCAGGGGCCTGGGCATGACCGGGATGTCCCCGAAGCGGAGGTGCAACATCAGCATGCAGAAGACCAGCACCAGGCCGGGATAGGACCACCAGGCGAGGGTGAGGGGATGGCGGGGCTCCAGGGAATGGCGGTAGGCCTTGCCGGCATCGATGTCGATGCAGGGGAGCTGGCAGTGCACGCAGGCGCTGTGTTCGCGACCATCAGCCGCGATCGTGCGACAGATCGATTCCGGCAGCCGCCCCTTGGCGCGCCGTGCGGGCCGCAGACCCGCCAGCACGGCCTCGACGGGCCCCATCGGACAGAAGTATTGGCACCAGGCCTTGCCGTCCCAGGCCCAACCCACGAGCAGGGCGGCCATCAGGGTGGCGCTGAACAGCAGAGCCAGGGCGTGCGGGACGGTGTTCACCAGCAGCAGCCGCAGGCTCAGACCAGCCACCAGCAGGGACCACTGCAGTTGCAGATGGTGGCGCCCCAGCCAGGAGAAGGGGTCCACCAGGGCTGTGCCAACCGGGGTTGAAAGGCCCTGACGCCGCCGCTGCCAGCGAAGGGCACGGCCGAGCTGGGAGATGTATGCCAGGGGACAGACCCTTCGCCACAGCGGCGTACCGCTGGCCACCACCAGCAGGATCAACAGGGGAATGATCAGCCCCCAGAAGAGCCGAGCGGCGGCCAGGCCCAGGGAACCGCTCCAGCCCGCCAGCTGAAGCGGCGTCGCCGTCTGCCAGAGCGACAGGATCAGCAACAGCCAGCCGCCGAGCAGCAATCTGGCCCAGCCCCTCGCTTGAGCCTCGGAGAGAGGCTCCGGAGCAAGAGGCATCACAGCACAGGCAGCATGGGATCAGACGGACTGCTGGGGGCTCCGCAGACGGCGGCGCAGACGACGGCTGAAGCCGAAGGCAGCGCCCGCACCGAGAACGGGCAGGGGACCGGGAGCGGCCGTTGGGCTGGTCTGCACCGTGAAGGTGTAGAGGGAGTCACCGGAAACCTGCTGAATCAGGAAGGTGTAGGCGCCAGCCCCCAGCGGGCTGCTGAAGGTGGGGGAGGAGGGGCCGGTGTTGAGAGGAGGGTTGTTGACGTAGACGTTGGTCAGCAGGTTGGTGTTAAGGGCGGTGGGCAGCGGAGTGGTATTGGCCGAGTCGATACAGTTGTTGGAGCCGCTTGCGGGGTTAGGACGCAGCGAGCCGTAGTTGGCGGAGCAGAGACCGCGCCAGCCGAAGTGGTTGTACCCCAGCATGCCCGAGCCTGTCGAGAGACTGGCGGTGAACTGGCTGCCGGCCTGGACGCCGACGAAGGCCCGATCGTCGGTGGAGTCGTAGTTCGTGAGGTTGATGCCGGTGATCGCGAAGCCGCTGGGCACGTTGACCGTGATGTAGTCGTAGCAGCTCCAGCCGGAGGTCGGGGTGCACACTCCACCACTGGAGGTGCCGCCGACGTGGCCGTCAAAGATGAACTGCCCCAGACCGTTGAGGCTCACCACTGAAGGATTGAGCGGATCGTTGCTGTAGTCGGTGGGAGCAGCAGCGGCGGGCTTGGCCGTGGCCAGCCCCGCCACAAACAGCAGGGCGGCGGCGGTGAAGGCTGCGGAGCGTGTCATAGCTGCGGGAAAGCTGTGGGAAGCGGGGGGGGCGTCGGGGCGATAAGCCCAGCGAATGGACAGAACATAGGTGCTTTTACCACCCTTGACAACCACCAATCCGCAGCCCTTCCCTACCCTCGGTCAATCATTCCGCAATCCTTCTCCACCCTTGCCCCCTCACTCCATCACCTTTTCCTACCCTTAACCTTCAGGTCCGCTGGTCGGCGGCGAGCAGCGGAAAGCCAAGGGCCTGGCGCTCCGCCAGCCAGGCTTCCGCCACCTGCCGCGCCAGGTGCCGGATCCGGGCGATGGTGGCGGTGCGCTCGGTGACCGAGATGACGCCGCGCGCCTCCAGCAGGTTGAAGGTGTGGCTGCACTTGAGCACGAAGTCAAGGGCGGGAGCGGGTAGCTGCCGGCTCACAAGATCATTGGCTTCCGCCTCGTAGATCGCAAACAACTGCTTGAGCCGTTCCGGATTGGAGGCTTCGAAGTTGTAAGTGCACTGGCCCTTTTCGAAGGGGAGCCAGATATCGCCATAGGAGCGATGGCCATCCCAGCTGAGATCCCAGATGTTCTCCACATCCTGCAGATACATGGCCAGACGCTCCAGCCCGTAGGTGATCTCGATCGACACCGGCCGGCAGTCGATTCCCCCGCACTGCTGGAAATAGGTGAACTGGGTGACCTCCATGCCATCCAGCCACACTTCCCAGCCCACACCCCAGGCCCCAAGGGTGGGGGACTCCCAATTGTCTTCAACGAAACGGATATCGTGATCAGCCTGAACGATGCCGAGGGCCTCGAGAGAGGCCAGATAGGTTTCCTGAATTCCCGCCGGGGAAGGTTTGATCAGCACCTGGTACTGGAAATAATGCTGGGCCCGGTTGGGGTTATCGCCGTAGCGGCCATCGGTGGGCCGGCGGCAAGGCTCGGGATAGGCCACCGCCCAGGGCTCGGGGCCAATCGCCCGCAGCACCGTGTGGGGACTCATCGTGCCGGCCCCCTTCTCGGTGTCGTAGGGCTGGAGGATCAGGCACCCCTGCCCCGCCCAGAAGCTGTTGAGGGTGGCGATGATGTCCTGAAAGTGCATGGCGGCAGGCGGGCGGCTGGCAGGCACCGGCGTGGAGCGGAATCTACCGGGGCGCCACCAGCGTCAGGCAGCCCATCAGGCCGCCGGCCAGGGGATGGTGCACCGCCTGATCGAAACCGGCCTCACGGGCGAGGCGCTCCTGCCCGGCTCCGCTGGGAAACACCCCCAGGCTCTCCTCCAGGTAGGCGTAGTGGTCGCTGAGCCCCACGGCCGTGGCCACCGGCACCACCACCCGCCGCAGATAGGTGCGTTGCAGGCCGGCCGCAGCAGCCGCGCCCACCCCCGCGCCTGGATCCAGGCGGTTGAAATCGAGCACCACGGCCCGGCCGCCCGGCCGCAGCAGCCGCGCCAGCTCCCGCAGACCGGCGCCAGGGTCGGCGAGGTTGCGCAGGCCGTAGGCCATGGCCGCCCCATCGAACGCTGCCGCGGGCAGGCCCGTGGCCAGGGCATCCCCCTGGCACCAGCTCAGCGGCAACCACGGCTGCAACGCGGCACGCTGCTGGGCCAGCCGTAGCGGCGCTGCGGCGGCATCCAGGCCCAGCACGCTGCCGCCCGGCCGCACCCGGGCCGCCATCAGCAGGGCCAGGTCACCGGTGCCGCAGCAGAGATCAAGGAGCCGCTGGCCGGGGCGGGGCCGCAGCCAGGCCAGGGCCTGGCGCTTCCAGAGGCGATGCAGACCGAAGCTGAGCAGGTCGTTGAGCTGGTCGTAGCGGGGGGCGATCACCTCGAAGAGCTGCCGCACCGCCGCCGGATCACCGGGTTTCAAGGGAGGGATCGCCGCTCCAGGGCAGCACGATCGCATCCAGGCTGATGCCGGCCTCGGGGTCGGCGGGAGGCAGCAGCAGGCCGCGGGCCTCCAGGCGGTTGGGGCTGGTGAAGGTGATCACCAGCACAGTGGCCAGGCCCACCGCCGCCGAACACACCATGCAGCCGGCCAGCATCAGTGAGAACTCCTGCCGGTCGGTGGCGGCCTGCATCAACTGCAGGGCCCACGCCACCAGACCCACCACCGCCGCCAGGGTGAGCAGGGCGATGGCGGTGAGCAGGGAAGCGGGTAGCGCGAAGAGGGCGGACACGGAAGGCAGGGCCGAAGGGCGGAGCAGCTGAAGGAACGCCTGCGAACATGTCTCAATGTAACAACGGCCCTCAGGCCGGCGCGATCAACGGGCGGATCAGCACTCCCCTGGCCAGCAGGTCCCGCTTGATCTGCTCCACGGTGAGCACGCCGTCGTGCAGCAGCGAGGCCAGCAGGGCCGCCGCGGCGTGGCCCTCCTCCAGGGCCGCGGCGATGTGGTCGAGGCAGCCGGCACCGCCGGAGGCGATCACCGGCACGGCGACGCTGTCGGCCACGGCCCGGGTGAGTTCGAGGTCGTAGCCCGCCTGGGTGCCATCCCCATCCATTGAGGTGAGCAGGATCTCGCCGGCCCCCAGGGCCACCACCTGGCGGGCCCAGTCGAGGGCATCGAGGCCGGTGTTCTCCCGCCCCCCCTTGACGTACACATCCCAGCCGGCGGGGCGATCCGGGCCGGCCGGCCGGCGGCGGGCGTCGATCGCCACAACGATGCATTGGCAGCCGAAGCGCCCGGCCCCCTGGCGCACCAGATCGGGATCGCGCACCGCCGAGGAATTGAGGCTCACCTTGTCGGCCCCGGCCCGCAGCAGGGCGGTGATGCCCTCAACGCTGCTGATGCCGCCCCCCACGGTGAAGGGGATGGTCACCGCCTCGGCCGTGCGCTGCACCAGATCCACCAGGGTGCCGCGCCCCTGGTGGCTGGCGGCGATGTCGAGGAACACGAGCTCATCGGCGCCGGAGGCGCTGTAGCGGCAAGCCAGCTCCACCGGATCGCCGGCATCGCGCAGACCCACGAAATTGACGCCCTTCACCACCCGGCCATCGGCCACATCGAGACAGGGAATGATCCGCTTGGCGACCATGGGGGAAGGCGACGGCAGGGGGGAACGGCGGCCACTGGTAAGGTTGCGCCACTTTTCAGCGTCGCCGGCCATGTCCCAGGCTGCCATCACCATTGGCTCGAAGGTGCGGGTCCTGCGGGTGCGTGACCGCATCCCCGCCGAACTGGTCAGCACCCTCAAGGCCGATCCCACCGGCACCGTCACCGATTTCCGTGTCACCGACGGCAAGGGCATCGGTGTGGTGGTGGCGCTGAACGGCGGTGGCAGCACCTGGTTCTTCGACGACGAGATCACCCCCGCCTGAACGACGCGCCCGTGAGTCAATCCCCGTTACCCGGCGGCCCTGTGCCCGAACCGAACACCGCGCCCGCAGGGAGCGCCAATGGCGGCGCCCGCCAGCTGTTGGGCATGAAGGGGGCCAGCACCACCTCCAGCATCTGGAAGATCCGGCTGCAGCTGATGAAGCCGGTCACCTGGATTCCCCTGATCTGGGGGGTGATCTGCGGGGCTGCCGCTTCGGGGAATTTCCACTGGAGCCTGCCGGAGGTGGGTGCCTCGATCGCCTGCATGCTGATGAGCGGGCCCCTGCTGGCCGGCTACACCCAGACGATCAACGACTACTACGACCGCGAGATCGACGCGATTAACGAGCCCTACCGGCCGATTCCCTCCGGTGCCATCCCGCTCGATCAGGTGAAGCTGCAGATCTGGGTGCTGCTGCTGGCGGGCCTGGCGGTGGCCTGGGGTCTCGATATCTGGGCCGGCCACACCACCCCGGTGCTGCTGCTGCTGGCCCTGGGCGGATCGTTCGTGAGCTTCATCTATTCCGCACCACCGCTCAAGCTCAAGCAGAACGGCTGGCTGGGCAACTACGCCCTCGGCGCCAGCTACATCGCCCTGCCCTGGTGGGCTGGCCAGGCCCTGTTCGGCCAGCTCAGCTGGACCACGGCCCTGCTCACCCTCGCCTACTCCCTGGCGGGCCTGGGCATTGCGGTGGTCAACGATTTCAAGAGCGTGGAGGGCGACCGGGCCCTGGGCCTGCAATCGCTGCCCGTGGTGTTCGGCATCCGCCGGGCCAGCTGGATCAGCGCCGCGATGATCGATGTCTTCCAGCTGCTGATGGTGGCCGTGCTGATCGTGATCGGCCAGCACTTCGCGGCGGTGCTGCTGGTGCTGCTGATTGTTCCCCAGATCACCTTCCAGGACATCTGGCTGCTGCGCGATCCGGTGGCCTTTGATGTGAAATATCAGGCCAGTGCCCAGCCCTTTCTGGTGCTCGGCATGCTCGTCACCGCCCTGGCCATCGGCCACAGCCAGCTCACTGGATCCCTGGCCCTGACATGACCGAGGCCCCCCCCGCCACCGCCAGGCGCTCCGGCCAACAACCGCAGCAGCAACCGGGTGAACGCCCCAGCGCCCGGCCCGGCTGGTTGCTGCCGGCGGCGGCAGCGGTGGGAATCGGCGCCGGTGCGGCCCTGGCCCAGACAGCCTTGGTGGCCGGCATCGACAGCATGCTGCCCGATGTCCAGCGGATCGCCAACTACAACCGCCCTGGCACCCTCACCATCCTCTCCTCCGATGGCCAGGTGGTCTGGAAGCAGGGGCCGGCCACCCGCGACAAACTGCCGAACGGCCGCATGCCGCTGCTGCTGCAGCGGGCCTTCGTCGCCGCAGAAGACCGCCGCTTCTACCAGCACGACGGCGTCGACGTGGTGGGCATCAGCCGGGCGATGGTGCGCAACATCACCCGCGGCACGGTGGAGGAAGGGGCCAGCACGATCACCCAGCAGCTCGCCCGCACGGTGTTCCTCAGCCAGGACCGCACCCTGATCCGCAAGCTGCGGGAGGCGGCCCTGGCCGGCAAGATCGAGCGCCAGCTCAGCAAACCCCAGATCCTCGAGCAATACCTCAACGTCGTCTACCTGGGCTCAAGCGCCTACGGGGTCTCCGATGCCGCCTGGGTCTACTTCTCCAAGACCCCCGACAAGCTCACCCTGCCGGAGGCGGCCCTGATCGCCGGCCTGCCGCCGGCCCCGTCGGTGTATTCACCGCTGGTGAATCTGGATCTGGCGCTGCAGCGTCGTGCCACGGTGCTGCGGCGCATGCGCGAGGCCGGCTACATCGACGATGCCCAGCTGGAGCGGGCCACGGCCGCACCCCTGGGTCTCAAACCGGCCGAGCCCAAGTATTTCGTCAGCCGGGCCCCCTGGTTCACCAGCTGGCTGGAGCAGGAGCTGCCGCGGGTGCTCACCAAGGAGCAGCTGGAGGTGGGCGGCCTCACGGTGCGCACCGGCCTCAACCTGGCCTGGCAGGAGAAAGCCCAGCAGACGGTGCGCAGCTTCGCCACCGGTGGCATGCAGGGGGCCCTGGTGTCCATGGAACCGGGCACCGGCCTGGTGCGGGCCCTGGTGGGGGGCAAAGACTGGGAGAAGAGCCAGTTCAACCGGGCCACCCAGGCGCTGCGCTCCCCGGGCTCCACCTTCAAGCTGTTCACTTACACCGCCGCGATCAACTACGGCCTCAAACCCGAAGACACCATCTCGGCGCGGGAACGCTGTTACACCGACGGCTGGCCCCCCACGCGCTTCTGCATCCCCGGCAGCGGCGGCGACATCCAGATCGTCCACGCCATCACCCGCTCCCTCAACCCGGCGGCCGTGGCCCTGGCGGAAAAGGTGAAGTATCCGCGGGTGATCGACATGGCCCGCCGCTTCGGCATCAAGAACAAGCTCGGGGCGTATCCCTCGATGGTGCTCGGCGCCAATGAGCAGTATGTGATCGACATGACGGCGGCCTATGCCGCCATCAACAATCGCGGCATCTACGTCACGCCGACCCCGTTTGAGGAGATCTACGGGCCCGATGGCGAGCTGCTCTGGAGCCGGCGCGTCGACGCTCCGGCCCCGAAGCGCGCGGTCAGCAGCGATGTGGCCGACGCCGTCACCTGGATGCTGCAGCAGGTGGTGAAATTCGGCACCGGCCAGGGAGCCGCCCTGGCCGACCGCCCCGTGGCCGGCAAGACGGGCACCGCCGAAGGCGCCCGCGATCTCTGGTTCATCGGCTCGATCCCCCAGCTCACCACCGGTGTCTGGTTCGGCTACGACGAGAACACCAAGACCGGCAGCAGCAGCGTCCATGCCACCTATGCCTGGAGCAACTACATGGCCCAGGTGGTGAAGGGGATGCCGGTGGAACAGTTCCCCCCCAAACCCGTCCTCACCGGCAGCTTCATTCCCTACGTGCCGCCGAAGCAGAAGCCCAAGCCGGCCCCGCCCCCGAGGGAGGTCCGCCGCGAGGAGCAGGGCGGCTGGGAGCCACCACCGCTCGATACCGGCGGCAGCCGCTACGACGCGCCCGCCCGCGAAGAGCCCCGCCTCGATCTCCCCGAGCGCGAAGCCACCCGCTGGACGCCCCCACCCCTGGAACGCACGCCCCGCTGGGAACCACCGCCGCGGCGGTGGTTCCCAGCGGGGCGTGCGTTCCAGGGGTGGGGGCGTCCAGCGGGTGGCTTCGCG
>Ga0208249_1000009_pt1 | contig 58749 bp, 57 predicted proteins | sample CryBogmetaGMA1M_FD_184546 | JGI IMG/M metagenome (GOLD analysis project Ga0208249, IMG submission 184546) | Freshwater microbial communities from Crystal Bog, Wisconsin, USA - MA1M (SPAdes) | ecosystem: Environmental > Aquatic > Freshwater > Lake | place: Crystal Bog, Wisconsin, USA | collected...
CAACGCCTCCCAGACGGGAGGCGTTGTCGGCGATCCCACCGCGCCCCCGCGGCTGCTGAGCGATCGTCGGCACCGGGATCCGCTCATCGGCCTCGATCTCGGCGGCGTGCGCATCCTCGGCGTGCTCGGCGAAGGAGGGATGGGACGCGTCTACGTCGGCGAGCAGATCTCTCCGGCGCGACAGGTGGCGGTGAAGGTGGTGCAACTGGGGATGGCAACCGAGGCCACCCGCCGCCGGTTCGAGCAGGAGGCAGCGATCCACTCCAGGCTTGACCATCCTGCCATCACCCAATGCTTCGCCGTTGGTACTTACGAGAGCAGTCTCGGTCCGGTGCCGTTCGCTGTCATGGAGCTAGTCCGCGGGGCCAAGCCGATCACCGTCCATGCCCGTGAGCACTCCCTGCCGCTCGACGAGCGACTCAGGCTCTTCAAGCTGACCTGCGAGGGAGTGGCCCACGGGCACGAGCGGGGAGTTGTCCATCGCGATCTCAAGCCGGGCAACATCTTGGTCGGCGACGACGGCCATCCGAAGGTGATCGACTTCGGCATCGCTCGCGGCATGGAGGATGAGCTGGCGGCCCTGACGCGGGTTACGCAGACGGGGCAGTTCCTCGGCACGCTCCACTTCATGGCCCCGGAGCAGTTCGTCGACGGCAAGGGCACGGCGGTGGTCGACGCCCGGACCGACGTCTATGCCCTCGGAGTCGTCCTCTACGAACTCATCTCCGGCGTCCGCCCCTACGAGCTCGACGGAAAACTCATGCACGAGGCGTCGCGGATCGTCCGAGAGGTGGAGCCGCGATCGCTGCGCTCGCTCGACCGGTCCTGCCCGCGTGCCGTGAGCCTCATTGCCGATCGCTGCCTCCGGAAAGACCCCACGGATCGGTACCGGAATGCGGGCGAACTGGCCGCCGACATCGGGCGCTCTCTCGACGGCGAGCGCCTCCTCTATGCGCGTCCGAGCGTCTTCGGTCAGTTCCAACGGGCCGTCTCGCGGCGGCGGCCTTGGGCTTTGCCGGTCGTAGCAGGCCTGGGGCTGATGGCAGGTCTTGCGTGGCTCTGGACTGGCGATGCCCCGGTCATGCTCGGATCAATCGTGCAGCGCTTGACCGATGGGGCGGGCAACAAACGGGTGTTCGAGCGGGCGAAGGCGGCAGCCACAGCGGGACAGGTCAGTCGCACCGAGGTCATCGGCTCGGTGGCGTACGGCAACGAGTATTCGGACATGGCACCTCCCGGCGGAATCCTGGTGGGGATGCGGGTATCGAACGCGAAGTTCGGCAAGGGCTACCGCTACACGGCGGTGGGATCGATCGAGCCGATCTACCGCACCGCCGCCGGGCTCGTCTCCGGTCAGCGGCATGGGCAACCGATCGGCGACACGACGGAGTTCCTGGCCGAGGAGGGGTACGCTGTCAGCGGTTTAGTGCTCTACGCCCCGCAACGGATCGAAGGTTTTCGGATCCTCTTTTCACGGATCCGCGACGACGGCCTCGGCTTCGATCCCACCGATGGCTACGCGAGCGACAAGTTCCTCGTCGTCCCCGACGGGTCGCCGAAGATCGACGCGGACGGAAAACTCGTTGTTGGCCTCTGGGGGTGGTGGGCCGTGACGGAAATGCGGGGCATCGGGCTCTACAAGCTGCCGTAAGACATACGCCGGAATGGGCGTTCGAGACACCCCTGGAAACGCAGGTTTCCAGCGGATTTCCGTGGGTTTTCCGTTTTTGGCCGATCCCCAGCTCGGCTCTCGCCATTTTCGTTGGGGGGCTGGAATCGGCACGCCGCCCCCACGAGCGCCAAGGCCTGGATCGCCCGATGTCCTGTAACACCACCACCGCTCACAGCGATCGAACGACCGTGCAATGCCTTTCTCGGCTCGCTGTGATCCTTGCCATCGCCGTCATTGGCATCCTCTTGGCACCGGTCACCAATGCCGAAGACGCCATAACCCGGGCCATCCGCTTGGTGATAGAGGAAAACCTTGCAGCAAGCGATGCCGAGGATATGCCGCGCCTTCTCAAGACGATGAGTCGCGAGATGCCCAACCGCGAGCTGTTCATCGCGGAGACCCTTAAGGAGTGGGCAGCGGCAGATACCTCGACGCACCTAATCGAGATCGAGGTCCTCAAGCACAGCGATACCCCCAACGCCTGCACCCGGCTTCCGTATGCGACGGTCCGGATCGTTCAGGAAATGACGAAGTCAGCGAGGGATCCCGCCAGCGAAGAGGCCTCAGACCTCTCCAGACAGTTCGGGCTCGACCAGGAGCACCCGGTCGTGAAGTACGAATCGCTCTGGAAGCGAGAAGGGGGCAAGTGGAAGTTGGTGGCAGGGCTGACGGAGCCGAGGCCTCGACGCTCACCTCTATGTTAGATTGCTCTGGTCGAGACGACCCTGCGGCGACAAATGTCTAATACACAATGCAACGATCGAAACCTGTCAGCAGTTCCCGATTATTCGCTTCGCCGGAGAGAAACGATGCAGTTGATCATCGAACGCGCTGCCGCCTGCCTCGTCAAGCCCTCCCTGGCCAAGGCATGGATGCGCATATCGACGTGCATTGTTGTGATGGCGTGCTGCGCGGTGTTGAGTTGTGAAAGACTGCCCGCACGTCCTATGGACGAGTTCGACACGCCTAAAGCCGAAGAGCAGTCGCGTTCGGCGAGTTCCGACGTATCCACAATCTCCCAGCCCACCACAGAGCGCTCGCTAGCTGGGGACGTCACTGCCGAGGACGATTCAGCGACGGCCCAAGTGGCGGCCGACGGCAGCGTGGAAGGCGCCAAGCTTGAGATGCTGCGTGAATTGTCGAGACGTAAGTCCGCGGTACGACAGAAGATGTCCGTGATGCCGCAAAAAGTCGAGGAGCAGACGGTCGCCATCATGCGTGCTATGGATGACTTCTGGAAGTCCGACACGGCCAGAACAGTTCACGACGGTTTTATGAAAGACGCCGAGCGGATCGCGGGGGACGTGGCTCTTGACGATGAGTATTCGTCACTTGATACGTTCTGGGCGGAGTATAAATCTCTCATCAACGACGACCTCCTGAACAAAATGGCGGATGCCTACATCACCAAACTCTTCGATGCCCTGAAGCCGACGGCGGATGGACTGGCGGACAGGTACAAGCAGCCGATGGATGACGCATTGGCGAAGGCATTTACCGAGGCGCAGCAGAACCTCGCCTCCGAGTTCGATCAGTCACTCCGCGATCAGTTCCCGAAGTGGCCGCAGTGCTTCACTTCCCTTCCCTTGCCCTCGATCGACACACCGCAGACGGACGCGCCGGGGGAGAGTGTCGTGGGGCGCCGGCCGTTCGCGAAGTTCGGCCTCGCGTTGGTGCTCGCACCGATCATCGCCCGTATCGTGAAGTCGATGGTCGGAAAGGTCGTGACCCGCGCGTCGAGAAAAGTCGCGACAAAGGTGACCACCAAAATCGCAGGAAAGGTTGCCGGAAAGCTGATTCCCTTCATCGGCTGGGCTCTACTGGCGTACGACGTGGTCGATGCCGCGACGGCCCGCTCCCGTTTCGAGGACGCCATCCGAAAGGAGGTCCTGATCGAACTGGGGGAGGAGACGAAGCCCGAGGCCATTTGGCAGAGCGGCGGGGACGACGGCCCGACCGCAAGAAGCGAGGCGGAGGTCTCCATCAGAAGGCAGTTGGACGCCTATAAGGATCAGATGCAATCCCTGACGAACGAGTTTCTGGAGGTGGCCTCCCTGGTCGACACCCCAGCCTTCAAGAAGTTCGTGACGTCGCTCGAGGGTCACACCACGGACGGGAAACCGGACCCGCTCGACATCGGCCATCTCGTGAATCGCTGCAAAGCGATTTCCAATGCATTCGGCCCTTTGTGCGCGACTGTCGATGACTTCGACATCCTCGAGGAAATGGTGCTCACCGCCCCGGACAAACGCTCCCTTCGGTCTCTGAGCGACCTGCTCGGGGAGAAGATCGTTCCTCTCTATAAACAGCATCGAGGAGCACTGATGGACGCCGCGGCCCTCCTGGGCCCGCGGAACCTCGCCGATATGATCGCCCGAGACCGTGATTGGCGGTCCATCGTTGAGGAATACCGGCATCTGCTCGGCACCTCCCCAACTGAGGCGCAGCGGCGGGGCCTGCTCCTGGCACTTGAGCACCAATTCAACGTCAAAAACTTCTCTAATCCGGAATTGCTCGAGCGCATTGCCAAGCGTGCCGAGCTCTTCGAGTCGCTCGCTAACGGAGGAGTCGAACAGTCCCGGACGGTCGACCTGATCATGCATGACGATGCCTCGTCGTTCCTTGACGACATTCGCTCTGGAGACGGGAACTTGATCGCCCCATTCGCGAAAGACATCCCGGTGTCGCGTCTGCGTCGTATGGGCGATGATGGCCAATCCAAGACCGTGTTGGCGATATGGACAATCGCGCGGGAACGAGGCGTCGACGCATCGTCGTTTGCCAGCGAAATCGCTGAATCGGAGGACTTGTTCGCGACACACCGCGACCACGGCAAGGACGGAGTCGCGATCTGGCTAGCCCATGCAGGCGACGCGCCAGGATCCACTCAGCGACGGCGAGCGAAACAGGCTCTTTCTCTCCATGCCGACGGCTGTCCACTTCAGGTATGCCTTGATGGCGACAACCTCGCTCTCACATCGTGGTTTTACTCGTTCCCGGTGATCGGCCCGACCGTGCATTCCTGGCTGTACCCCCTTCTTGCACGTGCACCGTGGCTCGGCTGGCTCATGTTGCTCGCAGCCATGGCCTTCATTGCGGCCATTGGGTGGCGGCTTATCCGTGTGGTCATGTGGCCAGGTAACCGCCGACAGACCGTATCGCGCCGCAGAGGTGGATCGGCGTTCCCAAGGCCAGTGGTGATCGATCACCACACGCCACCCCCTACCCGTTCACTCCCACCGACACTCCGGAATCCCGATGGTGACGTTTCGGGGGGCGACAAATGACCATGAACATGTACGCGGTTCCCCTTCTGACATCAGAGACATTCAGGACTGACCAGGAGTTGTTCGGGGCTGTCCACGCCGTGGCCGTCGTGAGCAAATCGCTGCTCCAGGACATTACAGCGAACGTCAGGAACTGGACGGTGGGTGGAGAGTTGAACGCGTACAGCGATCTCATCGACGGGGCGGTGGAATTGGCGTTCTCGCGGCTCGCCGAGCGGGCCGTAGAGCGGGGAGCGTCGGCGGTGGTAGGCGTGCGGCTTTGTTCGACTGAAGTGGCGGAAGGGGCTGCGGAGGTGATCGCGTACGGCACCCTCGTCAGGGTCCGGCAGCCTTGACGGTGCGGCATCGAGAGCCCGTTTCGACGTCCTGTCGTGCGGCTATCCGGTCCTCTCGGTTGCCAGTGTGTCATCGTCCGAGAGTGAGCCTGGCGTGCATTGGAAAGCCTGATCCAGTCGGTATGTAGGTCTACGCCGCCTCGAAAGAAGAGGCTATCGAAGACGCCGAGATGATGAAGAACATACTAGCCCCAAGCAGATCGTTGTGAGGCTGGGAGTCGCTTCCTTCAATAGCCAACAGCTCATGGCCCAATTCGTTTTCTGTGCCTCGGACCGTCTGATCATCAGCCGCCGATAGCCTACGACCAGGGCGCCATGGCAGCGGCCGGTGGCGCCGCTCGATTATTAAGCGGTGGTAGGAGACCGTCGAAGCAAGGCCTGAGAATCCGCGTATGCGTTAGCAACTTTTTGGACAGCCGATCCCGATGATGCTGGGGATGGTGTTTTATATCGGCTCCACTGCCCCACAATCGCTGATAGCTAAAGAAAAGCGGTGGGTTGCCCCGGACCGCTTTTCCTCCCGGCTGAACCGCCGGGATTCGGTCTACCCTCTCCACCCCTCGCACGCCTTTCGGAAGCCGCACGAAGCGCAGCCCACCACAGATGGTGCCGGGTAGAAGTTCTCGCTCGCGATCGCCCTCCAGACCCGCTCCACGCTGGTCACGGTGCGGGCCACTCGATCGGTTCGGACTTCCCCCAGGTGCTCCTCGATGACCGGCTCCTTGGTCTTCGTGAGCACCAGGAACCGGGTCACGAGTTGCTTGCCCGGGGCCAACTCACCGGCGAGCTTCGAATAGAGGAGCAGTTGCTCGCTGGCGTCCTCGGCTTGCTCGGGCGACCATTTCCCACGCGACGTCTTGAAGTCGGTGAGCACGAGCCGGTCCTCATCCTCGGTGACCAGATCGATCCGGCCGTAGAGGTCCGGCACGCCGGCGTTCGTGTTGCGTCCACGAGCCCTCCCGCTGGTGTGTAGACGCCCCCCCCATGTGGAGGTACCCTATCACCTTTGGCCTTTCTCCGTTCATGATCAACGAAAGGAGAGGAAGCGATGAGTCGAAGAGGCTTGCTCGTCCCCACGGTGTGCTTGGTGGCCATCGCAGCGGTAGGCGTGATGCTGCGAGACGCGGAACCCGCAGTCGAAGTCGCGGATGAGGGTCCGCTCCCGCAAGGGGCAATCGTCGCCCCAGACCCCTCCTCCCTAGACGGACGTTCGGAGCTACGGTCCGAGGTGCGGCTTGAGCTTGGCTCGTTCACCCGACTCATCAAAGGGCTGGAGATTCCGCTCGGGAACGGCAAGGTTCGGATCACGACACTCGCTTTAGCGCAGTTGGACGCCAAGCGGATCGAGATGCGTGAGTGCGTGGCAACGTTCGACGGAAAGTACATCGTCGAGCAGAACGTCATCAGGAATTATTCGATCAAGATCCCCGTCACGCACGTCAAGTTGAACTTGGCCCATACCACGCTTCGCCCGCAGGTCGACCGCGAGTGGGTTCTCCAGGCCGATCCTGACGTCGACGCATACGTCGATGAACTCCGTGTCGATTCGCTCATCGTGCCCGACGCCGCGGCCAGGATCGTGGTCAACAGGCTATTCCGTCGAACGATCGAGGATCAGATCGCAGGGGAGATGTCGATTCCACTGCGCTCGTTGGTCGAGCCGATGTGGGAGCGGGCGAACAGGGACATCGACTTGGCGATTTGGAACGCCCCGGTCGCAGGAGCGGTGTCCCTTCGCCCGATCGGAGCGTCGCTGAGTCAGGTCGTGGTGGATGATGTCTCGCAGGCGATCCGGGTCGGGGTCGGCCTGGATTTTTCCTCGGTGCTGGTGGTCGGCGACGCCCCTCAGGAAGTTCGTCTAGCTAGCGTTTCGCTGCCAGATCTCGAGGAACTGCCCAGCGGCCGGCCCGAGACACGCTTGAGACTGCCTGTTGTCGTGCCTGTCTGCGATCTTTCTCGCTATTGGCCCCCGCTTTCCGCGACTCTGGCGGGTGGTGACTTCAGCATCAATTCCGTCGACTTTTCCGAACGCGACGGGCTGATGCATGGCCGCATGCATTTCGCCTACAAACGCGAATCGGGGTCGGAGTTGCTCGTGCCCCGTGACGTCAAGGGCGTCGTCCAATTCCAGTTCCGGCCGACATGCGACGCGGGTCGGCTGGGAATCTCGGATTTCGCGTTCACGCAGAAGTCGAACTCGCTCCTCGTCGATCTGGCGGGTGCGACGGCCAACGCCTCAATTCGAGAGGTGTTCGAGGAAGCTGTTCCCCGTATTTCGGGCGACCTCTTCCGCCAGGCGGAAATGGCGGCCAGGGGACGGGTCAACGACGTTCTCGCAGAGGCGATCGAGAAGTGGGCATCTGCCAATGATCGACTCAAGCATGAACTTGGGAAAGCGAAGCCAGACGTCTCCGGCATCGTGTTCCTGCCCCGGAGCGTCGTCGTCAAGGACGGCCACGTCATCGTGACGCTCGAAGCCGACGCGAACGTCTCCGTGACGCTCGGCGACGATGCGAAGTGATCCGAGCGTGCATCGATCATCGATGTCAGGTGAACGCCATTTCCATGGTTTAGCGCAGGAGACGCGGATGCAACCGGACGAGGACAAGAAGCAGCGATCAGATGATGTTTCGTCTGGATCTCTGGCCCGATCGATCGCCGTGCCGTTGGCGGTATTGGTACTGAGCGTCGTCGGTTGGCTGGTGCTTCAGCGACGGCCCGATCCGCTGCCTCCACCGACGGTCGTGGCGCCACTGCCTACGACGAGACTCAGCCAGGCATTCTTCGACTCGAAGGTCGCACCCGTCGAACTCCGGAACCACAAAGCCAACCGGGAATCCGCCGAGCGTTGCATCGCCCGGATCGACGACTCGTTCCGAAAGTACCGTGATGGAGTGCCCGCGTTCGTCACGGATATCACGAGCATCGGTACACGATTCGGTGTACTCCGCCGCATGCCGTCCGACTGGTGGCACGAACATGATTCGGTCACCCCGTTCATCAGGCAAAAGTTCGAGGAACACGTCTTCGCCGAAAAGCGACTCGAGCAGGATTTGTCCGCGGCGCTAACGGCTTTCCGGGAGGAGCTTCGGACGAATCGCAACTCATTTCTTTCGGAGGTCAAGGCGGCGGTGTCGGAGAGCATGCTGCCTTACTTGGAGACACCCGACTACACGTCGTTCGATCGGCAGGTGGTGGAGAGCCTCACGGATGTGGCGACGAAGCAGGCCGAGGATTCCGTCTACCGCGGCGTCGTAACCCTTTTGTCGAGCGAGATCGCCTCGGTCGCGGCGACCGAAGTCGTGGCCGTCGTCTTGTCGACGTTGAGTACGACGGTCGCCGTCGAGGCGGCTGCAGCAGGTGGGGCGACGGTCGGCGGTGCCGCGGCCGGCGGCAGCGTGGGCACCGTCGGAGGGCCGGCCGGAATGGCAGTGGGAGTCGGGGTGGGACTCGTCGTCGGGATACTCGTCGACTGGTGGATGACCGACGGATTCAGGGACAAAGTCACCGGTGACCTCGAGAAATACATCCAAAAGGTTAGGGATGCGATCGTCGAAGGTGACGGCACGACAGGGGGAGTCAAGGCGGCGTTGACGCGATATTGCGATGATCTCCATGCGGTGCAGTCGGATCTTCTTCGCGATCAGCTCGTAGGGGAGTTGAAATGAGGCGGTCGATTCGGTTCGGGACCGCGGTGCTGGCCGTGTGGCTCTCGTCGACGGTGGGTGTCGCTCAGACGACCGTCTTGCGCGAAGGCGCCGAAAGTCTCGTCAAGGCCGTCTCGCGATATCTCGGCAAGAAAGGCGTGTCCGAGACCGGCGAACAGATCGCAAAGTACGGTGGCAAGGAGTTCGCGGAGCGAGTCGCGAAGAAACTCGCCGCCGAGGGCGGAGAGGAAGCCGTCGAGCGAACGGCGCGGCTGACATCCCAGTATGGACCGGACGTGCTACGGGCGGTCGACAACGCGCCGTCTCCCCAGGGTCTGCTCAATGCGCTCGATGACATTCCTTCCGACTCGATCGGCACGGCACTCGCTCGATTGGCGGCCGATGGTGCTGATGCGCCGCTCCAAACGTTGGTCGGCCAATACGGGTCACGGATGGTACGGGCGGAACTCCTCCATCCAGGCGTCAGTGTCCGACTCGTGCGGAGCCTCGGAGACGACGGGCTAGAGTTGGCCACAAAACTCGGCCGGGATGACGCGATCCTGGTCGCTAAATACGCAGACGACATCGCTGCGTTACCCGCCGGGCAAAGGGAGGGGATTCTCAGATTGCTCTACGGCGACACCAAGCGAATGGTCGATTTCATCGGGCGATTCATCAGGGAGAACCCGGGCAACACACTTTTTACGGGGGCGGTGACAACGGTGGTGCTTGCCAACTCGGAAAGAGTTCTCGGTGGGGATGAGATTGTCTTCGACAGTGCCGGTAATCCCGTCGTCGTATCGAAGCCGGGGATGGTGCAGAGAACCGCAACGCTGTTGATCGACAAGGTGATTCTGCCGGTGCTCAATGTGCTCCTGCCGATCGTTGCCTTGGGGTGTGGAGCATGGATCGTAGTCAAGGTGTACTACAGCCATCGGCGTGAACGCCAGCGATTGCATCGAGAGTCACAGTCTTCCCAGCTTGATTCGGACGTCTTGGAGGTACCCGTTCTTTCCGACAATGCAAGAGAAACAACGTCTCCGAGCGAAAGGTCTGCATAGCTATCGACCAGCCGCGAAACTCTTGCCGAGTCATGGGATTTCGGAAAGCGGTGCCGGCGCATACGCCGGTCGCGAGTTGCGAAGGAGGGGCGGGCCAACCCATCGCGGGCGCTGCGTACTCGTGGTGCAGGAGTCACTTCGCTCTCGGTGCTTCCGGAAACGGTGCTGCGACCACAGTCTTCAGTTGGTTAGCGAGGGCTGTCCGGAACCGCTCGAGGCACTGGTCCGAAGGAGGGCGCCTTTTGAGTTCCTTCACGTAGGCAACGCAAGCGTCCCGCAAATCCTGCGGCCAGAACTCCGTGGAGGCTTTAACATTGTCTAGAGCGGCCTTGAGGCCCCCTGGGTTGATCGTTGTCGTGTCCTGTCGCGCGTGTGCCCGGCTGGCGAGATGCCACACGACGATTATGGCCCGGTCGAGCAGAATGTACGGGTAATTGCTGCTGGCGAGAGGCCCCACGGTAATCGTCGTGCCTGTAGCGGACAAACCTCCTGCCAGGCGTCTCTTCAGGGAGTCGGTTCCCGCCCAGAAACTCTTCTCGCTGCCCTCTTCTTTCACAGCAGGTTGCGCGAGTGCTTTCCCGACAAAAAAGGCTGACGTCGCTCCCCCCACTCCTCCGATCGTCGCCCCTGTCGCCGTTGCCAGACCCGGCAATGCGAGCTCACCCAGGACCCCGACTCCGGCTCCAGCGATGGCACCACCCACGAGTCCGAGGGCCATGAGGGATTCCCACGACATACCGAAGGCCTTCCACGTCTCCGTGTGAAAGAGATCATCGCCAATCGGGTGTTTGCCTGTGGCGGCAATCGACACTCGATGGTGGCGGAAGAGCCCGCGTAGCTTCGAATGCGTTTCGTGCTCGAAATTACTGAGGTCTCCGTAAAACTCTGCTTTCGTTGACGCGATCGCCGCCGACTTGTCGTCGCCCGGTGCTACGTACTGGCGTCGCGCGTGCGGGAGGCTTTTTCCGAGCAATTCGATGATCGTCTGTGCGGCATCCTGGAGACGCGAAGACCACTCCGCTTCCATCTTGTCCGCGGTTGCAATGAGGGTAACGCTCCACTGGTCGGCCACGGTGGCCATCGTTCGCAGGAGGCCCACGCGTTGGGACGAGCCAGCCTGGTGGGCGTTGAAGTGATGCACTGCCCCAATCTGTTGGCCGAGTTTCGCTCGCCATGTCTGTTCGTGGTTCGCCGGTCCTGTGGGATTCAGGATCGCAAGGCGAGGGAGCCCAGTCAGCCGGAGCAACTCCATCTCTGCTTCGTGGACGCGGAGCAGAGGCCTAGACGTGTCGATCACGTACAGGATCGCGGCTCCGTCGAACAACGGGCGCAGCAGTTCCCGTTCAGCGTGAAAAGCACCTTCTGCGGAGTGCCGGGTGGTGAAATCCCGGAAAACCGAGAGCGGGTCAGCGGCGGTTCGCGCCGCAGCCTGTATTTCGGCGAGCATCTCCCTTGGATTCTGGAATCCCGGGGTGTCCCAAAGCGTCAGTTCACCACCCCGACAGTCGAACCTCTGGCTCTCGACGGTTTTGCCAGGTTCGTCGCTGATGCCGATCTGGTCATTTTCGGCAATAGTGGCGGCAACGCTCGATTTGCCGTGGTTCACTGCGCCGACGAGAGCGAACGATGGTGTTGTCATGGGGCTGGAATGGAAATGATTCCAAAGTCAATCGAGGGTGCTTTCCTTGCCCAACGCTGCCAGAGGTCGATGCGCTCTTCGGGCCCTATCAACGCCACGAATCGATCCCGCCCCTCACTCGCTTCAGCGAATGCGTCCAGAGTCACTCGCATGGCCTCGAGAGGATCTGTTGACACAGGTACGACGATTAACAGGCCGTCGGCTGATCGCCTGACGGTTTCAAGGAGGTCGTGGTTACCCGTGGGGTAGTCGATCTCGACCGGGGTGGCGAGTGAAATGCATCCCATGACGTTTTTTAGAACGGCGCGGTGCACTGATTCATCGTGAGCGTCCAAGCCTTCGGCGACGAGTACCATCCAGGTCGCCCGAGCGGTCGCCCTTTGGGGTGATTCATCGAGCTTCGAACCCAATGTGCCATCAGGAGTCTGACGATCAACCTCGAACAACGGGCCGAGAAGACCGCGACACAGGGCACCGTCGATGCCCCGGGTGAAGCCGAGTTGCTTCAGCGAGGTTCGCCGCCGCCATTCGGAGAGCTGAATGATCAGAAGGCGAGGAACCACGGAGTAGACAGCGAGGCATCCCACGAGAAATGGCCACCATGACCGAGTTGCCGGGATGGCCGACTCCTTGATTCCAAGGAGATGCGTGTATCGAGAGTCTCGCACATGTTCGAAGGAAGGAGCACCGTTCGGGAAGATCCCGAGCCAGGGGGTGGCGATCCACCGAGCCGCTACGTGCATCGCCTTCGCGCCGACGTTCAGCGTGCTCTCCCAGCCAAAAGCCAAGTCGACGCCGATGACGTGCGTCAAAAGTGCGATCAGTGCGCCGATCGCGAATCCGCATGCGAATCGCTGGGTCAGCCCCACGAGCGGCCATGTGGCGATCGGTGCGAGTCGGCTGCCATGGCGATGAAGTTCCTCGCTCCAAGAATTCCAGAGTCGGTGATTTCTAGGCGAGATTCTGGAGAGAAGAGATCCCAGCGGGCTGCCGAGCATCTTTGGGCCGGCGTCATCCCGCAGGACGGTCGCCACAACGATGCCGACTGCCGTCGTGATCCAAGGGCATCCCACGATCCAGATCAAGAACCACACCACGTTGATTGGCTTCGAGCCGTTGTATTCCAAGTAGCCTGCCGCACCGAGAAACCCAGCGAGGCCCCCGAAAAGCCATGAACTGATGCCGAGGAAACGAAAGACACTATCGATTTCACGGCCGACGAGCGATTTGTCTTGCTCGCGCCTGAGTTCGAGCCAACGCCGAAATAACTGTGGACGTGGAATGTCGTCGAGCGAAAGTCCGGGAAAGAGCTCGGCAAGCCTCTTGCCCTCCTCGCGGAGAGCCGGTTCCGGAGCCGGAGTGTCGAACGCGGTCGCGATCGCGCGCTCAAAGTCGACGACGTCGCCGAGGGTCCAGCCATATGACCCGATCGGATTTGTGGATTCGATAGCCATGAATCGTTTCTGCCGACGCAACGTCGGCTTTTGGGCAGAATCCGGCCAACTCGGCAGCGTGGCAGGAATGATCCGTTAATTTAGGGGATGCGAGGTCGATCGCAATGCCCAAGGATCGGCTGCGGGACGATTCCTCAAGGTCGGGTGATTCAGAGGAGGGCAGGCTTTCCTTGCCTGGAGTCCGGCGGGGGGCATGTGCCGCGTCGCCCCCAAAAAGAGGTCCATGCAGGTCTTTTTGTGGGTGAGCCCGTGAGGGAGAATGCCTTCATCCTCTAGATGTCAACTTCTCTTCAGCAGAACGCGGAATGTAGCTGTGGATCATCGGGCTTACTCGCTCGGGTAGGCACGTTCGGCTTCCCTGTCGTCACTGATCTCGGGGAGGACCGCGGAGGCGAGGCGCCCTCGATCGGCAGCATCGCAACCGGCACGGCGACGCCCTGGCATTCCTGCCGGTCCTGACCTTCGGCGTCCAGAAGCTCCGTGCTGCTCCCACGAACTGCTGATAGCTAAAGAAAAGCGGCAGGATTCCCCGACCGCTTTTCCTCCCAGTTGTGCCGCCGGGACTCGCCCTACCCCCTCCACCCCTCGCACGCCTTCCGGTAGCCGCACGAGGCGCAGCCGACCACAGACGGCGCCGGGTAGAAGTTCTCGCTCGCGATCGCCCTCCAGACCCGCTCGACGCTGGTCGCGGTGCGGGCCACTCGATCGGGCCCTACTTCACCCAGGTGCTCTTCCACGACCGGCTCCTTGGTCTTCGTGAGCACCAGGAACCGCGTCACGAGTTTCTTCCCCGGGGCCAACTCACCGGCGAGCTTCGAATAGAGGAGTAGTTGCTCGCTTGCGTCCTCGGCTTGCTCGGGGGACCACTTTGCCCGCGACGTCTTGAAGTCGGTGAGCACAAGCCGGTCTTCATCCTCGGTGACCAGATCAATCCGGCCGTACAGATCCGGCACGCCCTCGACCAACAGCCCCCGGATCTCCTCCTCGACGCCCAAGACTCGTCCCCGGACACTTGCCGCGGGGCTCTTGATGAACGCCGTGAGCATCTTGGTTGCCAGAGCATCTAGCGAAGCTCGGGTCTCCGAACTCCCAAATTGGACGGTCTCGGGGTCGTACGGCAGCCAGGCACTTCGGTATGCAAACATGAGCTGCTCGACGTCGGGCTTCGCCTCGCCAGCCAGCTCCGCCCGGTAGAAGTCCTCGATCGCCGCGTGGATGCCGGTGCCGAAGACGAGTGCGCTGGAGACAGACTCCTCGGGCAGACCAGCGACGTACCGGAAGAAGTACTTGAGCGGGCAGGTCCGGAACGTGCTGATGGCCGACCACGAGAGATAGTCGCGGCCGGTGAGGGCTCGGGCGACCTCGTTGACGGGGTTCGTGCTTGCGGGATCTTGCGGCTCCAATCGCGTGAGCACTGGCAGCAGCCCCTCTTCCACACCGGCGATCATCGAGCACCCCCGTTGGCTGCGTAGGTGCCGTTCGTGTGGCCGCTGGCGCTGGCGCCGTCTTGGTCGTCTGACTTCAGTTCGTCGATGAGTTCGCTCGCCTGTCGGATGCCCAGCTCGTCGGCCGTCTGGAGCCCGAAGCGTTCCCGGAGCAGAGCCACGAGGTCGATCCGCCGCCGGGAAGCGATCGCCCGGATGGCCCTTAACTGGGAAGCCGTGGCGGAACGAGGGCTGGGCTGACTCCGGATGAGCTGGACGGGGACGCGCTGAGTGGCTGTCATCAAGGGGCCTTGGATGGCCGGAGACGTGCGGACCTCGATGACGGCCTCTTGCTGACGGGGCTGGGCCTGAATCTGGGATTGGGTCTGGCTCTGGGGCTGGAGCAGGCTGGTGTCGGTCGGGCTGTCATGCGTGAGTCTGGTGATCTCGTCTTGCACGGCCTGCTCGCACGACTGGTATGCGCGCCTGACGACCATCTGGAACCCCTGGGTGTCGTTGAGGAGCGTACTGTCGAGTTCCGCTTCGATGGTGCAACTGGCCGACGCACTCGAGAAGCCAGGCAAGCCGACCTTCTTCGAAACGCCCGCATGGAGCTTGAGCATGGGTTGGTGGTCCTTCGTGGGTGTAGGGATGGTGGCAATGGAAAAGCGACGGGCGTGGGTGCAGGGAGGCTTGAGCACCTCCACCACACCGCATGCCCGTCGCTTCATGGGGTCGCGGGAATTTTCACGGGGTCAGCAGTAGGTCACGCCGCCCGGGCAACCTGCTTCCTCGCGCTGGACTTCGTCTTCCGGCGGCGGGCCTTGAGTTCGCTCTTGAAGAACGGCTCCCGACAGCCGAACCCGAGGGCGTCCCAGTCGACCGTGCCCGCCTCCGGGAGGTCGACCAGCATCACGTCGAGCAGGCACTCCGGCTCCGGATTCGAACCAGAGTCCTCGGGGCCGGTGAGGACGAATCCACGGCGGGCGATTTCGTGGGAATCCTCGCCGGTCTTGAGGGCCACGGCGTCGTACAGGTCGCGGTCGGACATGGTTAATGATCTCCTGAGAGTGGATGCGGACACGGACTGGGGAACACCGGCGGCCAACACAGCGAGCCGGGAGAACGGGAAACAGCCGGCAGCCAGAGTGGCCGGCGGGGAGACAAGAAGCCAGCCACGGGGAGTACCTGAGGCGGCAACATTGGTTCGTAGGAAGTGAGCGTGAGCCGCTGGGGCTGTTCCGGTAAGATCAAACTTTTGGCGCTCTCACGCGTGAGCACTTCACCATCGCGATCCAACAGCCATGCGATCTCGAATCTATGTCGACACATCAGTATTCGGTGGCTGCGAGGACGTCGAGTTCCTCGCCCATTCCCGACGCCTCGTGAGCGCTATGTCCAAGGGCGAATACGCGATGGTGATCTCCGAGGTGACGCTGCTTGAGCTGGAAAAAGCACCGGTACAGGTTCGTGAGCACTTGGAACAGATTCCGGAGTCGCTCATCAAAGTCTTGTCGCTCGATGCCGAAGCCGAGGCGATTGCCGCCGAATACATCCGTGACGGTGCCGTGGGCAAGAACCAGCGGGCCGATGCCCTTCATATCGCGATTGCGTCGGTGGCTCGGGTAGACGTGCTCGTGAGCTGAAACTTCAAGCACATCGTCAACCTGCGGCACATTCACGCCTTCAACGCGGTAAACTTGAAACAGGGATATCCGGTCCTTGAAATTCGCAACCCTCGGTAGGTGATTGGCGATGAGTGAGAGCCAGAAGCAGCAGGAGACGGCGGTCGAGCAGATGCGCCTGGTTCGTGATCAGTTCAACCTGGAGATCGAAGCAACGAGCGGGAAAGACTTGCTTGATCAAGTTCACGGTCATCGGTATGAAAACCCGCTCTTGCAGCGATTGGCTTCGAAGGCCGCGGGGAAGGCCGAGGTGTCTGGGCCTGTACACGGTCGTCGCTGATTACTGGTGGCCTACACGACCTGAGCCACCAACCACCCCCTCTCCGCCTGTAGCGCCTGCCCCCGCGTCCCGAACGGCCCCAGCACCGGCCCGCCTGACGGCCCCATGTCGGCCCACCAGTTGCCGTCCACGTCAGGTTCGACATGGCTCGCCCTGGTGATCTGCAGCTTCCCGAGTGCTCGGAGTTCCATGGCCTCGTCGTAGATGCACTTCACGCCACCATCCGCGTTGACGACCAGTTCCAGATCGGTCGGCTCGCTCATGCCGCACCTCCCGAGCCAGCACCGGCACGCCTGAGGATGTTCCGCCGCGGCCTGTCGACAAGGAGGCCCCCGACCGCCTGCTCGATTCGCGTGAAATCGTTGACCACCATCGCGCGGAGCCTGACCGAGTCCCGAAGCTGCTGGGGCTCGATGCCGGTGATGACCTGTCGGGCCTGATCGACCAAGGCGTCCAACTCGGGGTTGCTGCGGACGTTCAGCCGCCGAAACCGCTCGAAGAACTCGGTGAAGTTCTCCACCGCCGAGTCCCTGAACACCTTCGGCTGGCCGTCCTGGAGCCCCGTGAGCCGTTCGGCCAGATGCGTGACGAGTCGCTGGAGCTCCGTGGCGAAGGCTTGCTCGGCCAACTCGACGGCACTCTCGAAGCGCTCACGGACCCGGGCTTGTTCAGCTTCAAAGACGCCGGGGTTCAACGCGATGAGGTAGTTCGGCGGCTCGATCGGCGGGTAGCTCACTTCCAGATCAAACAGGCCGTCGAGCGTGGTGGGGTAATCGGACTGGTTGAAGAGCGAGCCGAGGCGCCGCCGTGCTTCTGACTTGATCTGCTCATATTGGCTGGAGAGTTCACGGGCGGCGTCGAGCAACTCCTGGCGGAACTGGCTCATGCGTGCCTCAAAGCCCGTGAGCTTGTTCTGTGGCAAGAGCCTGACGCCCGGCTCTGGAAAGGGGAGCGTCTCAGTTCGCCAGTAGCCCGACGCCTCACTCCGGACCCGGGCGACGTTGCGGAAGCTCGGGTGCTTCGTGTCGAGGATCAGCTTCGTGGCCGAGAGAAGATCCCGGTCGGCCTGGAACGCCCTGGCCGCCGTTGTGCGCTGCTCGGGTGCCAGGGTCTTACGCACGCCCAGCCACGTGAAGGCGAGCCTGACGGCTGCCATCGTGGTGCGAAGTCTGTTGGCGGCGGAGCGTTCGGTCTGAGTGGCGGGGGTGGTGGTCGGGAGGGTTGTGGGCCGAGGGGATTGGTTCAGGGTGATGGGAGATTCGCTGGTCGTTGCTGTGGACATGGTTGAAAGAGGTCTCCTGAGAGGGTGGATTGCAAGAAAGTGCGGCGAGCGGGAACCTGGTGGGGGACTTCAGGCCCCGCTCGCCAGCACACCGGAGAAAGAGATGCTCAATCGCAGCGCAGTGGTCGTTCGCCCAAGGAAGCCGTTCCTGGACTGGGTGCGTGAGGTCGACGATGAGGACGCCCCCGAGGTGACCCCCGATGAGATGGGGCCGACGCTCTACCTCGTGCCGAACTACGAGGACCCTGTGGACGCCGAGAAGGTCCTGAAGAAGGTCTGTGAGGAAATCTTCTGCCGGGAACTCGAAGCCTGGTTCCCGGACGACGAGTGCTGGCCTCGCGACCGGAGCATAAAGCGGTTCAAGGAATGGTTTGAGATCGAGCACATCGAACTAGTCGAGGACGTCGGCCGCGGCCCGATCGAGAATGACGAGGGACCGGAAGAGAAGCACCGGTTCGATCCGGAGCCGCCCCCGAAGCGAAGGCCGCCACCGCCTCCGCCGCCGAGGAAGAAGAAGCCTCGCAGGTGAGTGTCAGTTCACTCCCGGCTCCCGCAGCACTCGCCTCGATCTACCAACAGCCCCCTGCTCTTCCCGCGAGTACACCCCTGCCCTGTCCGCCGAGAGGCATCGGCCCGAGGCCCATTGCCGTAGGCTCTCGATCTTGTCCCCAGCAGTGACAGCCACAGGCACGACGTTCTGGGCGGACTGAACGAGCGGCACGTCCAAGAGCGAAGCCAGCCGACAGCACGACTTGATCTCGGCACCGGTCCACTGCGCGTCGTCGGGCCTGGGCTGCCGGGGATCGAGGCCGTAGTGCCGCGTGTAGATCGACCAGATCCCATCCTTCTGCTCGCGGCCGGGGAGATCGACGAAGAACACGCCGTCGAAGCGTTCAGCACGTGCGAACTCCGGCGGGAGCTTTGAGGCATCGTTGCAGGTCCCGACGAAGAAGACGTCCGATTCGTGATCGTTCAACCACGTCAGCAAACTGCCAAAGACGCGGGCCGTCACGCCTGAATCTGTCTGGCCGGAGCTCGTCGCCCCAGCCAGGCCCTTTTCGATCTCGTCGCAAAACAGCACGCACGGCGCCATGGCGTCGGCGAGCTTCAACGCCTGCCGGACGTTGCTCTCCGACTGCCCGACGAGCGAGCCGAGAAGATTGCCGATGTCGAGGATCACCGTGGGCCTGCCGGTCTCGTTCCCCAGGGCCTTCGCAAACTGACTCTTGCCGCAGCCAGGAGGAGACAGGAGCAAGACGCCGCGGGGACGCTTGCCGGCCTGGGGCTCACCTTGGCGACGCGTGGCCCTGAGACAGAACGCCTTCAAGTTCTCTAGGCCGCCGAGTTGGTCGAATCGCTCGCTGCCGCGGTGCAGCGAGACCAGACCGCTTTTCTTGAGTTGCTGGCTCTTGATCTCCCAGAGCGTCGCGGGCTCGAGCGTCCGATGCCTGACCAGGGACAAGCTAAACGCATTCTCGGCCTCGTTACGGGTGAGGCCCTTGGCGGCGTCGATCACCCGGCCCAGTTCGTCGCCCTGGGGAAGCTCACCGTCTTGGGTAGCGACACCGCGGGCGATCTCCTCCAATTGCGCGTGACCTGGAAGGTCATGATCGACGGTTACGAAGAGTTTCTCGAGCTCGGCTGGGAGTTGCGTGACGGGGGCGAGCACCACAACGAAACATCGGCTCGTCTTACCCTGATGGATCTGGCGCACGAGCGATTGGATCAGCTCCACGCTGCCCAAGAATCTATGCAGGTTCTCGAACAGCAGGATCGTCGTGCCGGAGCCCTGCGACACCTGCGGCATGGCCCGGACCATAACCAACGGGTCCTGGGTCTCGGTGACGCCCGGGATCGCGATTTGCTCAAGAGGGAACTGAATCCCGGAGTCGCAGTTCCAGATACCCAGACGCCAAGTCTCATCGTGGCACAGGTCGATGATTTCCCGGGCGGCCTCGTGGGGCTCGGCGGTCTGGACCCAGATGGCAGAGAAAGCCGCTGAGATCAGTTCGTGGAGGCGGCTGGCAAGGGTGGAGGTCGGAGTGGGAGTGTGACTGGATGGTGGCATGGCGGTGGTGTGTCTCCGTAGGAATGAAGAAGACCGAGCAGCCAACGACGGAGGACGCAAAGCCCTCACACGCCGTGGCTGCCCGGTCTTGAAGAAGTGATGCCGGAATCGCGAGTCGACTAGCTGCCCTGCGACAGCCGGTTCTGCTGGGCCTGCTGGAGATGGAACTCCGGCAGCAGCGTCTCCTTACTGGCTACGCCCAAGGCCCGCTCCAACTCCCGGGTGGCGTCCTTGCAGGAGCTGCCCGTGAAGCCGGTTGTCTTGATCGACACGGCGCCCTCGGGGGACACCGTGATCTCGATCATCTTGCTGGTAGGGATGCTCATCAGGCAGCACCTCCCACGCGCACGGCCAAGCGAATCGAGCCGTCCTCGAGCCGGGTCTCGCTGACGCTGTGACCCTTCTTTCGGGCCTCGAGTTTGGCTTTTTCGACCGCGTAGCCTTGGAGGAACGCATCCAGGTGCTTTTGCTCGCCCCAATAGCCCTGATAGTTGTCGTACTGGAGCTGGCCGGTCTTCAGGTCGCACACCAGCGGGTAGCGCCAGCCCGGGAGCTGCACGCAGAGGCCCGTTACGGTAGCGCTGAACAGCCTGACCGTCTTGTGATCGGGTACGGGAAGTTGGAGGCGAATGCACGCCGCTTTGACGGCGGCCTCATCGGTGACCTGCGTTTTGATCTGCACGATGTGGGACATGTTAGAAGGGCATCTCCTGAGGTTCGTGGGATTGGGAGTCGTACTCGGGATCTCGCTCGCGCTCATTAGCGGCCACGAGTGCCCGCATGTTGACGTCGGCCGGGAGCAGCGGCCGTGATGGAATCGGCGCCAGCCATTGCGGGCTCTCGCTCGTGACCTCATCGAGCAGGACACTGACGAGCTGCGCATCCGCGGGGCCGCTTCGCGTGACGAGCCACAGGGCCATGCCGCCAACAGCGAGGACCAACGCGACGATGATGGTGGGCCCGAAAGACTCCAGGGCCGCAGCCCACGCCGAATCGCGCGCGCTGAAGTCCCGCCACCGTTCGAGGTGCCCGGTGAGCTGGGTGCGTTCGCTGGAGAGCTGCTGAATGGCCTCGGCGATCCGAATGTTCTGATCGGCCTGGATTCGCGCGGACTCGTTGGCCGTCTGAGCGGCTTGCTCGAGGGCCCGATTGGCTGCCTCGATGGCGGGATCGGGCTTCCTGCTGAACCAGCCAGCATCGGCCGGGTTCGTAAGCAGGCCGGTGAGCACGAGTACGGCCAGAACGTTGAAGGCCCGGCGCCAAAGAAAGCGCCAGAGCCAAAGGAGGACAGGGAGAAGGATGGAGGTCGTGACGTTCGGTGGCTTCATGCGTGCCTCCGGGGTGAATGGGTCGGGTGCTTCTTGGTCGCCGTATGGTCCTGTCGGCGGAGTCTGTCGAGGAGCCGGGCCGCGAGCATCTGGAATGCCCGGCGGATTCGGTGCTCGCGAGACAAGGCCAACGCGAGCCCGGAGGCCAAGATCGCGGTGAAGAGGGTCGTGGTCATAGTGGTGGGTGGAATGAAGGGTTGTCAGTTGCGGCACGCCCGCTCCGCGAGGTCGACGGCGTGCCAGCGGTCTGTCGAGAGGTCCAAGAACTCGACCTCACGGAAGAGGGACGCGGGCACTGGGGAAAGCGTGAAACGCCACGTGGCTGGGTCGGCACCGAGTTCGATGCCGGCGAGAACGAGTCCGAGCCAGTCGATCGGTGAGGTGCCAGCCTGTCGGGGAAGGTCCTGGATACGGTGAGGGGCGGCGCTGGCGGGCACATGGATGCGGGCCAAGCCGCCTTGGGCCTGGGCCGTCATAAGTTGGCCCACCTTGCCGGGAACAGGGACCTTCGTCGCGGTCGCTTCCCACTCGTCGGAGGTGCTGAACCAGGCCACGGGCTTCTCGTGGGGCGGGACCTTGGCAGTGGTTGGAACGATGGCGCCCGAGCGAAGAATGAGGTCGAGATTCGCGCCGGTTGTGTAATGCCAGACGAAAAGCGGATCGGGGACGGGATCAAATTGGCCGGGCAGATCGATCGGGATGACGTGGATGTGGATCTTCATGAGGGTGGGTGCGCAGCGGTAGCGCCGTTGGGGATCGGGAAGGAGGCTGTCGCGAGAGGCGCGGCAGCGGAGAGAGGCCGTCAGCTGGGAATGCTAATGGCTACGTGGTCACTCAATATGCCCGGGAAAGACCGTTTGTTTAGCAGTCCACGCACAGCGACGAGGGTTGGCCTAGGGCCGAGTCCGGAGGGCCATCCCTCCGGACTGTCGGAACCCACTCCTCGCAGACCTTGGCTCGTTCTGGCTGATCGAGAGATGCCCAGAGTTCTGCTGCCTTCTTCCAGCACTTCAGGGAGGCGAGTCCAAGTCCCGCCGATCCGTAGTACCCGGCCGCGAGCTCGTACCGAATCGCTGTCCGGAAGTGGCCTCTCGGGAATACAGCGATGAGTCCGGGACCGGAGGAAGTCTCGTTGACCAGCTCGTATATTTCATCGATCAATTCATCCGCCCGTCGGATGCATTCCGCTCTTCCTTCTCCCCAATCAGGTGTCGTCATCGGTTTTCTCCTTGGTGTGGCTCGCCGCTTGTGTCGCCCAGAGAGGCGGCTATCTCGATGACCCTCGCCTCGCACCGACGCACATGAGCCATCGCTCCAGTCTCAATCCAGGCCGTCGCGGCTTCGTCCCAGCACTGCAACGCACGATGGCCTAGGTCTGCACTTCGGAACAAGCAAGCAGCTTTCTCGAGGAGACATGCAGCCCTCCGCCTGTGCCTGAACGCGTTCTCCCGTGCTCGCTCGGCGTCGGCCTTGCGAACTGAGTCGGTGCTGAGAAAGACGAGCCTGTCTGCCTCAGTGATCCTCTGGCGGCGAAGCTTCCCGCATTGGTTCATGTTCATGGGGCACCTCCGGGAGGATCCGGCTCACCTTCCGCCTGGTGTACCGCTGGGCGCTTCCTGTATAGCCCGGGACGATCTTCGGGGCCGTCCTCGTACCAGGCTGGGTCGAGCGTCTTTCCCTGCGACGCCGCGACCTGCTCCGCCCAAACGCGGAACGCCCGAAATGCCGCGAGGGCGGAGCCCCCGCACGGAATGTCCACTCGCTCAATTGGCTCCGACATGACTGTGCTCCTTGGTTTCGAGTCCCGATCCGGTTCAATCCAACGTGAACGACAGGCCTGACGACATCCCCGATCTCGTCGATGTCATCGCGGTGCTTCCACAAATCGGCGGGCGATCACCCCGGGGGGAGGATTCCAGATCGGATTGACGCCAGCCGGGAGCGGCGCGGCCTTCACGTAGATCCACCGCGGAGCCGATTCGAAATAGAGCTCGAGGGCCGGACAGAGCCAGCACTCCATCGGCAGGCCGGCCACCACCCCCTCGTAGTCGTTTCCGAAATCGCCCTCACCCCGCGATACCCAGGTGAGTTCGACGTCGTGGCCTGCGAACGGCTCTGCGGCGAAAGTCATCTCGAAGCCCCTTGACGCCGCGGGCACGCGCTTCGTTTCCACGAGCCTGGTGATCATCTCGCTCGCGCCACGGACGAAAGCCTCTTCTTTGAGGCCCGTCCGGGCGTCGTCAAACACCCAGCAACCGGTATGCAGGTACGGATAAAGGACAAGGGTTCTCATGGGGACTCCTTCTTGGGGAAAAACTGGTTCGTGGTCGCCGCCGGACACATGCCGACGAATCATGGTTCTGTTGGGCCGTGCATCGAAGAATTGCAAAGCGAGCCCTGCCGCCGTGACACCCAGCAGGCTCTCGCCTACTGGCGTGCTTGTCACAACGGCTGTGAGAGGGAGAGCCACGTCGGTCGCACCCCCATCGGCCCCTCTGGACGTTCGATTCCCGGCCGCCGCGGAGCAACAAACTCCCCGTGCTCGCGGATGTGGGCGAACAGTTCGTCGCGGAGCTCGATCGCCCGCTCAAGGTCACGGGTCCGCAGCGAACGCCGGATGCGACGCTTCCGGTGGTCGAAGTGCAGGGTGTAGTGCACCCAATACACGCCGCCGTTGTTGAGCCAGAGATGGTGATCACGTCGACGCGTGTTGATCCGAATCGACAAGTGTCCGATCGGCATGACGAGTTCCTCTCGCTGTCGTGTGTTTTCGTCCGGAACGTTCCGGGCGACGCATCCTCGAGATCCATTGCTGGATCCCGGAACCACCTTGTCAGCGAGGCAGAGGCCTACGCCGCTAGGTTGGACGGTCGACCCCTTGCGGGGCCGGCCAATCGAGCCGAATGCTGGGGGAATCTTACCACCCTCGGAAGAGTGGTCTACAGGTGTTCCGTGTCATAGCGGGGCTGAAGAGCCGGGAGCGTGCGTACAACTCCCACCATGAAACTCTTCTTCGACCACAACTACGTAGCCGCCGAACATTTGTTCGATACCACCCGGAAATCCGGGTGGATCGCGGATTCCCTGGCAATTCCGGGCCTCAGGATCACATCCCCGCCGGCCGTCACTCGCGAGCAGCTCCTCGATGTCCACTCTGCCAAGTACGTCGATGCAGTGATCACCGGCGAGCCGGCGTCGCTCGCCCGATCGCAGGGCTTCACCTGGGGCCCTCGGCTGTTCTCGGCGGTCGCGGCCTCGACTGGCGGCGTGATTGCAGCGGCCCGGGAAGCGGGGATCTCCGGATCGCTGTCGAGCGGGCTCCATCACGCTCGTCGCGGGCGAGGTAGCGGCTACTGCACCTTCAACGGCCTGGCGATCGCTGCGAAGGATGCGATCCGTCGGGGCGTGCCCTCGGTGCTGATCCTCGACTTCGATGCTCACTGCGGCGGTGGCACGGCGTCGCTGATCGCCGATGAGCCACGGATCACGCAGCTCGACATCTCGACGCACTCTTTTGACTCTTACCCCGACTCGGCCAATGCCCGCGTCGTGATCGCCGACAGGCACAACTACCTGCAGACGATTGAGCGCGAGCTCGCCCGGCTCGGCCACGCCGGCTACGGCCTCGTGCTCTACAACGCCGGCGTCGATCCGGCCGGGGACGGCGTCAGCCAGCACGACCTCGTGACGCGCGAGGAGATCGTTTTCGAGTGGATCGACAGCCAGGACTCCCCGGCGGCGTTCGTGCTTGCTGGCGGCTACGTCGGAGACGGCCTGACTCGAAGTGAGCTCGTGGCACTGCACGTCGCGACGATCACGAAGGCCCACGAGATCTGGGCTCGGAAGCAGGCAGAGAAACAACGCCGCTCCAACCGGTGGCGGCTTGGCGAAGAGGAGGTGAGGCGATGAGCGACGAGGATTCGGAGGAAGAGGGCGAAATCCGCTGCCCAATTTGCGGCAGTCCGGACGCCTGTAAGCACCAGCTGTTCTTCTACGACGAGACGTTCGGCGAGACGATGGCCGGAGTCGTCGATAAAGAGGAGCTCGAACGCATGATCGCGACGGCATTCGTGACGGCGATCAAGGAGGGCACGTCTCCTGACTGGTACGACCCCGAGATCAGCGAACTCTTCGAGCGGATCGACGAGGCCTACGCCGCAGAAGTCCTCACGGCCGAGGAACCTTGGCTTCCCGATTGGCTGCCGATTCGTGTCCTCATTGATCTGCTTGAGGACGCCGGCGGTATTGATATTGGCTGTAGTTTGCTGATGCCGTCCGGAGGCCGGTGCGACTCGGCGGTGCGGGCGGTGTACGCGAAGAAACCAGCAGTGGTCTACGAGAAAGCCAAGACGATGCTGGCGGCCCGGCTCGAGAAGGATCTGCACCCCAAGCCCAAGCGACGACGGAAGAAGAAGGAGAACTGAGCGTGCGACTCCACAGCATCCGGATCGAGGGACGGGACGAGATCGCCTGGCCGCCTCGGAACCTTCTTCAAACGCTGATCCATTCGCTCGGTGCACAGAACGGCCCGAAGATCGTGGTCCTCACCGGCCCGAACGACCAGTACGTGCAGGCGGCCGGCTCCGCCGGCCGCTACATCCTCGAATCGCGCGACACGTATGGCGAAGGCTTCCAGCATCTTCGGGCCCGCCGACCGGGCATGCCGAAAGGCGGCAAGACGACCGTCTTGTATCGCTGGAAATGCACGAAGGGCGTCCACCCGCCGCTCGGATGTCCTCTGGAGGTCGACGAGTGCTGCGTGCTCTCCCTCGACGACGTGAAGGCGGCACTTCTTCACTACGCCCGCACGGGCCAACGGGCTGCTGCCTTCGCCTGGCATGACGTGACGGAGGAGCAACGGTCGAAAAATGACACGCCGGACGATGACGACGAAATCGAGGACATCACGCCTGGAGGCGCGGGGTCATGATGGGGCGCACTTTGGAGTCCGCGTTGAGGGGCCTTTGGATACGCAAATGGCGGAATACGCCCGAGCGGGCTTCGCTCGAGATGCTCTACGACGTGAGGACTCACGAGTCGCTCGAGAGAGTGCTTGGCCGATGGGACCAGAGTCGGCCGGATGATAGCTCTGCACGCTTCTCGTCGTCACCCAGAGCCGACGAAACAGCCGAGCTCGTCAAACGGTAGACTCCCCGGCCCACGATTCATTTTCAGGAAAGGCATCCCCATGGACACATTCGAGGCCATTCATCAGCGGCGGTCGGTGAAGGCGTACGACCCAACCCACCGGCTCACGTCGGCGGAAGAGACGAAGCTGCTGGAGGCTGCGATCCAGTCGCCCACCTCGTTCAACATGCAGAATTGGCGGTTCGTGATCGTCCGTGATCCCGAACAGCGAAAGCGGATCCGGGCTGCCGCCGTCGATCAGGTGCAGGCGACCGATGCCTCGCTCCTCATCGTGCTCACCGCCGACCTCAAGGCGTGGCATAAGTCCCCCGAGCGGTATTGGCGGAACGCCTCTCCCGAGGTTCAAGCCCTGGTCGTGGGCTGGATGGGGCCGTTCTATGAGGGGAAAGAGCAACTCCAGCGTGACGAGGCGATGCGGTCGTGTGGGCTGGCGGGGCAGACGATCATGCTGGCCGCCAAGGCGATGGGCTACGACTCCTGCCCGATGATCGGGTTCGATGCGGTGAAAGTGGCCGAGATCATCAACCTTCCGAAGGATCACGTCATCGGCTTCATGATCGCCGTGGGGAAGGCCGTGAAGCCGGCCGCGCCGAAGGGGGGGCAACTCGGTCTCGCCGAGGTGGTCGTGGAGAATCGTTTTTCTTAAGGTCGTGCGCGGCGGCAAAAGTGCAGGCATCCCCGGCGACCAGCCCCGTGGCCCCACCGGCGGAACGCCAGCCTGGCGGCCGTCATCGGCGACAAGCGAAGCCCCGGCTGAAGTGAACCGTTGGCACATTGCGAGGGGCTTTCGGCCCGCCGCGTGTGGCTCACTCGACAGCCCTTCGTGCCGAAGGATAGGATGTTACGGAAGCTATGCCGGAAGGAACGCCGGCATTGTATTCGTAACACCAAGGCATCGTGGATGAACCCCACCAGCCAGATCGAGCGGCTTCTGCGGCACCTCAGTTCCCATGGGGTGGTGAGGCCGCGCGATCTCGAGACGCTCGGCGTTTCCCGAGTCACGCTGCAACGTGCCGTCGATCGGGGGCACGTCGTGCGGAGGTCCCGCGGTGTCTACGTGACGGCCGATCAACCGACCACTCGACATGCCGACGTTGCCTCCGTCAGTGTCAGGGTTCCAAAAGCGGTTGTCTGCCTTCTGTCAGCGCTCGATTTCCACGGGCTGACAACGCAGCTGCCGCACGCGGTCTGGATCATGATCCAGAAATCCGCACATCGTCCGAACATCACCGCACCGGGGATTCGCGTGGTCCTTGCATCAGGGCAGGCTCTCACCGCAGGCGTCGAGCGTCACCGAATCGAAGGGGTGGAAGTGCCACTGACTACTCCTGCGAAGACGGTGGCTGATTGCTTCCGCTACCGCGCTACGGTTGGGAAGGATGTGGCGATCGAGGCCCTCCGCGACTGCCTGCAAAAGAAAAAGGCTACTCCGGCCGAGATTTTCGAGATGGCGAAAGTCGACCGAGTTGCCAACATCATCCGGCCGACGCTCGAGGCCCTCGCATGACGAAGAAACGCATCGGTAACGTCGCGGCATCCGTACGGCAACGCTTGCTGAACCTCCGTGGCGAGACAGGAGAGGACTTCAACGCCCTCCTGACCCAATACGCCATTGAGCGGTTTCTCTACCGGCTCTCGCGATCCTCTCACCGTGATCGTTTCGTTCTCAAGGGGGCGATGCTGTTTCGTGTCTGGTCCGGCACCCTCCATCGCCCGACGCGGGACGTGGATCTCCTGGGGTACGGCGAGCCGACGCCGGCCGCGGTCAGTGCGACGATCCGGGAGATCATCACCACTGCTGTCGATGACGATGGAATCGTGTTCGTCGCATCGAGCGTGGTAGCCGACGAGATTCGCGAAAGCCAGGAATACGGTGGTGTCCGGGTGACGTTTCAGGCTGTTCTCGATGGGGCCGTGATTCCCATGCAGGTGGACGTTGGCTTTGGTGACGCAGTCACTCCGTTGCCGAAGGAGTCGATCTACCCGGTGCTGCTCGGCATGGATGAGCCGAGGCTGCGGATGTACCCAGTGGAAACCGTGGTGGCCGAGAAGCTCGAGGCCGCGGTCAAGCTCGGGATGGTCAACAGCCGGATGAAGGACTTCTACGATCTCCTCGTGATTTTCCGTCATCACCACTACGACGGCGAGGTGCTGGTCCGAGCGGTTGTCGAGACCTTTACTCGCCGCGGGACGATGCTGCCGCTGGCCCTTCCCGTCTGTCTCAGTGACGTGTTCGGCACTGACCCGGAAGCCGCCAAGCTTTGGACAGCCTTCTTGAGGCGAATGGATCTGCAAAACGAGCCCGCCGACTTCGCTGCTGTCATTCAGGAGGTGCGAGATCGCCTCTGGCCTATCTTGCTGGCCGCAGGTCGTGAAGGCGCGTCTGCCTGAAGGGCAAGCCGCCACAGTTTCACTCGTGGCCGTTCCTTGCTCTACTTCCGGCGCGAAGCCCGCGACGGTCGGGGAGCCGGAGGTGGTAAACGGGTTGCTGGGGGAGTAGGGGGTGGTGCCGCCCGTCTCCCTTCACGCGGACAGCCAGCGTGGAGACCAGCACTAAACCCGCTCCATGCCCTGAACGCGCCGCCAAGCCGATAGCTGGCCCAAGTGCATGTTCTCGTTCACAGGCTTTTTAGCGGGTCTAGGCCACGGTCTCCGCGGCGATATTCGCCGGGCCCCACATGATTAGATTGTGCTTCGTAACTCGCTCCAAACGAGATTTTGCTCGTGGAATGCAATCAAAATCCTTGGAAAAGATTAGAAATGACGATAGCATTCGCATATGGGACGAACTTCACAGTCGAGTCCAATCAAGCGGCTGATGCACGGGGTGCCCCGAGGCACTCCTCTGGACCTTGCCGACCTCGCTGAGCACGGCGTCGATGCCAAGGCCGCCTCCTTTTATGCGCGGAACGGCTGGCTCGTCCGCGTCGGCCATGGCGTCTACTCGTTGCCAGGGGACGAGGTTTCCTCGCTCAGTGCCGCCCGCCTGCTCCAGCGTCAGGTCGGAGGGTTCCATGTCGGCGGCAAAAGTGCACTCAGCATGCATGGCGTTCGGCATAACGTCGCCGTGCGGGAGGCGCTCGTGCTCTGGGCGGATGAGCGCTTCTCACTCCCGAAGTGGTTCGCCACACGATTCCCGGCACGAGCCGTTTTCGCGAAGCTCTTCGACCGGCTCGAGCCCACCCTCGCTCGCAAAACGCTTTCGACGCCACCTGGCGTACTCGAAGGGGTTTCCGCCTCCACTCCCGAGCGGGCCTCGCTCGAGATGCTCTACGAGGTGGGCACCCACGAGTCGCTCGAGGAAGCACGTCGGGTATTCGAGGGCCTACACAACCTTCGCACCGAGATCGTGGGACGACTCCTCGCGGCATGCACGAGTGTTAAAGCGGTGCGACTCTTTCTCTCCTGGTCGCGCGAGACGGGAAGTGTCGATGTCGACGCTCTCCGCGAACGCTTCGACCTCCGCGTTGGCAGTTCATCGCGATGGGTGGGACGACTTCCGGACGGCACGCTGCTCTTCTTGAAGCCCTATGGATAAGCCCTACGTCGACACTGTCCGGCTCCTGCTCGCCGTCATCCCCGACGTGTTCGGCGGAGACGTTGTGTCATTCGGCGCTTCAAAACCGGCCACGCATCGGCGCCGGAAAACCGACCACTAGGTGGGGGGTACTGGGTGGAAGAATCCTCTTCTTCGGACCTGCGTGCAAGGGGTTTCGGTTCAGTTCGTCCCGTCTGTGCGGGTCTTCCGGTCAGCGGCGGCATCGCCGCCGCGTAATCGCCGTGCTTTCCCGGTCGGCGCGCTGGCCGGTTTTGGTCCCGCTTCGGCGCCGCCGTCGGCTGGCCTGTTTTGAGCGCCGACTTACAGCGAGGGAGCGGCGATAGCGGGTGACGTGTCGCCCCGAGGGAGTCGGAGCCGGAGGGCATGGTGCGCTCTTCCGGGCGGGAGAAAGTCCATCTGTGCGTGGCGTCGTCAGGTGGAACGAGCGACGGGGACGGGGTCACTCCTCCAGCAGCCATTCCCGCGCTCGTTCCACCAGCAGCAGCTCTGAGGCCGATTGCCTGAGTTCACGCCTTCTCTCGACCTCCGCTTCCTCGGGATCGTCGTACAAGGTCGGATCGAATCGCTCGGACTGGCGGGCGACATCGAGGTAGGCGGCGATTTGATCAGGGGCGAAGATGTCCTTGATCTCGGCGACGAAGCCGGGGATCGCCGCCCTCAACTCGCCGTCGGTATCAGCCTCTTCGAGGAAGTTGATGAACTTCTCGCCGACGAGGTAGGCAAGAGCCTTGTCAGTCCCGAAGTCCGCCGCGATACGCCGGGCGGCCCCGCATTGCTCAATCCAGAGTGGTGACGGATTCATGGGGCTCTCGACTGGGCGATCAGGGATCGGAAGGCTTCGCGAGGGCGACCATATCCTCGCGACTCGTCGGTGCGCAGCGCCGAGAGCAGCATGTCGTTGAGTGGGCCGCTGAGGCCGTAGGGGGACACTTCCTCGTCGGCAAGCAGCACCTTGGCGTAGGCGACGAGTTCGTTCATGGACCCCGTCACCGAGCGACTATAACTCGATGCAGAGTAGACGAGGCCGGTGCGTGGCACGATGAATCGCTCGTACGCGAAGGCCAATCCATCGGCCTCCATCACGTCACGGAGGGCGGCCAGGACGCGAGGGATGACGATGCTGTCGTTCGTGATGCCGTTGCCAAAGAGCACCGCGGAGTAGAGCGTCGCGGTGTTGCAGAGGATGATGTAGGGCGTCCGGTTGAAAAAGAACAGATGACCTGTCCAGTCCGCTATGGGAGCCTCGTCCATCGGCATCGGCTTCAATGACCCAGCCTTGAGCCGGGTGCCGAGTTTCTGGGTGAGGCGGAGGATCATCGGAACGGCGTGCCCGGGCTGGAGCGGAAAAGCTCACCGATTATCGAGCCGGACGTGCCTACCGGAAGGGGCTCTCGTGGAAGTCGGGACAGACGATCGGCAGGCGGAGCCGGAGCCGCTCGAGGGATTGGCAAGTGCCGTGGAGGGAAGACGAAACCCGTCGTGGTGATCTCGGGGGCGGGCATCAGTGCCGAGAGCGGGTGAAGACGTTCCGCGGTGCCGGTGGCCACCGCGCCTTCCCAACCGTTTTTCGCTTAAATCGCGGGGAATACGCCGGCTCCACGAACCCGGAACAGGCACGCCTCCCGTCCGGGAGCCGGGCTTGTTCCTGCTTCACCGTTCTGCGGCTCAGCAGGCCCCTCGGCCCAGTCGGCCACCCCCGCTGATAGCTAAAAAAAGCCGCCCCCGGGTGGGGGCGGCTTTGTGGCTCACCGCTACCGCCTGCTCCGAGCAGAGTCGGCCGTGATCTTTCGGCACACCTCGCTGCGGGGAACGTTGTCGTCGAGAGACTCGCTCCGGCGACCGCGGCCCCCCTGCTCCGCCGAGAACCGCAGATACCGGCGACGGCCATCTCGAAATCCAAATCAGCTACCGACGCCGGCCTACGACGCCCGCCGCTGGTCCTCGTCGGCGCTGCCGGGACCACGCACGCGCCTCCACCGGGAAACCTGCTCCGGTCGCTCGGTGAGGCGAACGAACGGATCGGTCACCCCGGCGGCCGTCATCTTGGCTCCCAACTGGCTACAGAGATGCGCCTGCCGCTTCGACATTCCAAGGGCCTCGCCCACCTTTGCGAGCGACAGACCGGTCTCTGCCAGCTCATGGGCCTCTACCGCATGGACAGCGAGCGCCGACGGCGTGAACAGGTCGACGACAATCGGCTGCCTGACCAGCCGTAGGTCGGAGAGCGCGGCGTCGGCTGCGCCCTCGATCGACTTGGCAACCGTCACCGGCAGCGACTGCGACAGCATGATCTCGAACTCGGCCCGGAGCACGACCTTGTTGGAATCGAACTGCCGGTGAGGAATGGCTCGAATCGGTCCGACGAGGAGTTGCCTGAGGATCACGCTCGCACGACTGTCCCTGGCAACCAGCCCGGCCTGAAGAGACTCTAGGTGCCGCAGAATGTCGACAGCCGTGGGCGGCGGCTTCCTGTCCTGCGTCTGGCTCGCCAATCGTTCGACAAGCGCATCGATTCCATCTCCACTTTTTTCGATCGCGAGGCAGATGTTGGCGATGCTGCCGCTGAGCTTGGACTCCTCCGACTGCAACGCCCGCTGCGACGCCGCGAGGTCGCCACCCGAGGCGTGCATCTCGAGGACGCGAGCCACGAGCTGCTCACGGCAGTCGGCAACCGCCATGACCTCCCGCGCCACAGCAGCGACGACAGCCTCGTGGGCCTGCTCCCGGAGACAGGTGGTGCGGTTCCAACACTCGTAGTTCTTGGCACGAGCGCACCGATAGCCCCCTTCGTTCCGCCCTTCGGCGTGCATGGGGCCGCCGCAGATGCCGCACACGAACAGCGTGGAAAGGAGGCCGCGGGAGTCCCTCGCCTTGCCCGAGAGCGGGTGGTCGGAGCCGGTGGGGACCGCAAGCCGCGTCCGACGCCGGTCGATGGCAGCGTTGGCCTCGTACCAGACGTGGTCGCTCACGATCCGCAGATGGGGAGCCTGCCGGGTGAGGACCGCGTCAGCGCTGTTCCGCACCAGCTTCGATCGGCCGGTCGTCAGCTGCTGCTTGCTGATTCTCTTCCGAAAGGTCTGCTCCCCCCGGTAGTCCGGCCTGCGGATGAGCTCGATCACGTTGGGTGCAGACCATTCAGGCTTCTGGCCGTGAGACCCCTTCGAGAACCCGATCGACGTGAGCCACTCCGCGACCGCCCAAGGGGGCTCGTCACCGGCCACGCGGTCGAAGACTTCTTGGACAATCGGCACCTGATCGGCGTCCGGTTCGTCGTAGTAGGGCCCCTCCGCCGGTGCCGATTCGGTGGCGGGCTTGCTCGGTCGCCGGCGATACCCCACCCTGAGCGGCCCGATCGCCGCACCGCGATCCCAGAGCCCCTGATGGGCCCGCTTGATTCGGGTCCGGTTGTAGTAGTTCGCCCTGGAGTGGGACGACTGGGAGGAGTTCAGCCGCTCGGGCCAGTCATCGTCGGCCGTGTCGATGTAGTCGGTCGGGCACAGAATCCGAATGCCGGCATCGACGGCCGTATTGAAGAGTTGCCCGGCGAACGTCATGTGCCGATAGAGGCGGCTGGACTCCTCGGCGATGATCACGTCCCACCGCCTGGACTCGATGCCAGCCCAGACCTCGTTGATGCCGGGGCGGCTCATCCGCTCGCCGCTGATCTCAGCCTCTCGGATGACCTCAACGGCCAACCGCTCGGGCTCGATGTCGCGGGGGAGACTCTCGGCGAGGAACCGCCGGCAGTTGGCGATCTGGTCCTCGGTGCTCGTCTGCCGCTGCTCCTCGGTGGAATAGCGAGCCTGAATCAAGACCCGCAGCGGCCGGCCGGAGGGCAGCACGAGCGGCTGTCGGAGGTGCATCATTTCGCACCTCCCTTCGGTCCCCTGCCCTGCCCCTGGCGGCCCTTCCGACGGGTGGTGCCGGAATTTGCGCCGGGGGGTGGGCGCTTTCGCGGTTTTTTCCGAGTGAAACCCTGTTTGTTCGATCCCTGTCGAGGGTACTGAAACGGCTGCATCATCCGCGATTGCGGAAGTTGTAGCCGTTTTTTGTTGCTCGTGCCGCGGTGTGCCGCCGTCTGCGTGCATGGGCGACGTCGGATTTGACGTCGTTTTTCGAAGTCCTCGTCAGTGCCCCTGAGACCGTGCGACCGGGCCCGGGTCGTTTCTTCCGCTGCGTCGGGAGTGGTAGAGTCGCGTTGTCGAAGCCCTGCGAATCCCGTCACCCGGGGTCTCGAGACGCAGCGTCGCCGCCTCGAACCAGCGCCATGGTGAGACTGATGCTCGCGTCCTCCATTCCTTTCCGGCTCCGGGTGTTGGGCCGGTTCGCCGTCGCTGTCACGTTGCTCGCATCCGGCAGCCTGCAGGCCGGGGCCACGCCGCTCACCTTCTCCTTCACCGCCGTCGGCACGCTCGTCGGCCTGCAGACATCGAATCCCTTGCTCTATGCCAAGGTGACGAACGGATTCAGCGCTGCCGGCGCTTTCTGGTCGAGTCAGTTTCGCGACGCCATCACGATCAACGTCGACATTGACTATCCAGCCCTCGCGCCCGGCACGCTCGGATCGACCAACTTCGAATCGCTCGCCGTCTACTACTCAGACGTCCGCACGGCCCTCGCCTTCGATCGGACAAGCGCCGATGATCGCCAGGCCACAGCGAATCTGCCGGCTGGCTCATCCCTCTCGTTCCTCACCAACAACACGCTGACGGGAGCCCTGGAGATCGATGCCGACAACACCCCGAACAACTACGCCCTCGACGTTTCGCGGGCCAACCTGAAGGCGTTGGGATTTTACCAAAACGGTTTTCTCACCCCCAACGACACCACCCGCGACGCGACGATCAGTCTCTCGAGCGGCTATGCCTGGGATTTCGATCGCTCGAATGGGATCACGGCCGGGACCTTCGACTTCGTCGGCGTCGCGATCCACGAACTCGGTCACGCGATGGGGTTTTCCAGTGGGGTCGACATCGTCGACGCCGTGTCGGCGCCCAACGGCAACGCCCAGTTCCTCGGCACCGACCTCGATCCGTATGCCGTGTTCAGCGTCCTCGATCTCTACCGCCATGGGGCGAGAAACGGAGGGGGGCTCGATTTCGCCGCCGGCGGCACGGGGGCAAACAACCCCTATTTTTCCATCGATGGGGGCGTGACGTCGCTGGGAATGTTCTCCACCGGTCGGCTCAATGGTGATGGACGCCAGGCGGGCCACTGGAAAGACAACCTCGGCCTCGGGATCCTCGACCCGACGTTTGCACCGGGCGAGTTAGGCATGGTGACGCCCCTCGATGTGCGGGCCCTCGACGTCATCGGCTACGACCTCGTGGTCGTGCCCGAACCGACAGCGGCGGCGTTCATCCTGCCAGCGGTTATGGCGATCTTGATCGGGGCACGGGCAGGGATGCGAGCACCGCGTCTCAACCGGGGGCCAGCCCGGATCAATCAGCCCCGCGAATGACCTTCACCCACTCGATCTCCAGGCGAAACGCCCCGGGATTTTTGTCGCTGAGCATAACGCCGAGACCATTGATCTGGCCTGGATCGACGGGCCCCATGCCGGCGACGACCCGGCCAAAGGACGTCGGCTCGAACTGCCCCAACGGCACGCGGATCTCCTGCCACTGATCTTTCTCGGTGGGGAGGCCAGCCCGGTACGAAAAAGCCATGCGGCGAGACTTGGTGTAGAGGTTCACCATGTACTCGCGACCGTCCCCCTTCACGCGGAGAACCAGCGTGTCGCCAGTCTTGATGTCGAGGGTCGTTGGCTTGGTCCGCACTGACGTGAAGCCGCCGTTGTTTTCCAACGACAAATTCCCGGAGAACTCCATCGTCCGGGCGTCGGTGATCCGAAATCGGCCTTGAGAGACTCCTCCCATCACGCCATCGTTCACCGCCTGCCACAGCCGCGCGGACTCAGGGGTGTTGAAGTCGAGCAAAGGCCGAAGCACATCCGGATCCTGACTCGCCACGAGGCCTCCCATTGCGATCAAGACTGCGATTATGAGCTCCTGCATTGCTCTCTCCTCTTGCCGGCAGCGACTAAAAACACCATCATTATCGCAGAGCATACCGGCAGACATCAGCCCTGCACGGTATTGCCCTCGGCCATCGAGCCTCAAATCACCTCGCGATCCCAGCAAGAGAACTTCATTCATGCGTCATCGCCACGCCGGTTTCACTCTCGTCGAGCTCCTCGTGGTCATCGCCATCATCGGCACGCTCGTGGGACTGCTCCTTCCCGCCGTTCAAGCAGCTCGCGAAGCGGCGCGGCGGTCGCAGTGCTCCAACAACCTCAAGCAGATGTCACTGGCGCTCTTGAACCACGAATCGGCCAAGAAAAAGTTCCCCCCGTTCAGCATCTTGCCGCGCACGTCGCCGTTCGATCCCTTCTCGGCTCAGGTGCGGCTCCTCCCCTATCTCGAGCAGGGCAACATCGCGGCGCTCATCGACGTCAGTGGCCAGGTGCCGTTCACGGCCCACCCAGAAGTGACCCAGATGCGGATCGGTCAGTTCATCTGCCCGTCGGAGCCCAACGACAAGCAGCGGGTCACCCCCACGCTCGTTCATTACCCGCTGAACTACTGCTTCAATGAAGGGACGTGGTTCATCTACGATCCCGTCAGCGACACCGTGGGTGACGGGGCTTTTGCTCCGAATCGCAGCTACCGGATCGCCGACATGATCGACGGCACGACCAAGACGCTCGCGATCGCCGAGTGCAAGGCCTACCAACCCAACCTGTGGGATTCGAACACCCCCTCGGCGCTCAACGTCCCTGCGCCAGCCACGCCTACAGCGCTCTCGACCTATTTCGGCGGCACGTTCGATTTCAACGGCCACACAGAATGGGTCGAGGGAGATGTCCACGAGACCGGTTTCACGACCACATTTCCCCCGAACGCGAAGGTGACCTACGTCAACGGGGGTGTCACCTACAGCATCGATCTGACGTCATCCCGGGATGGTGAATCGACTACGGCCCCCACCTACGCGGCCGTCACCGCCCGCAGTTTCCATCCCGGCATGGTGATGACCGCGATGATGGACGGATCAGTGAACGCTGTTTCGGATGACGTCGATCTGACCGTCTGGCGGGCGGCCGGCACGAAGGCTGGCGGCGAGGCCCTCTCGCTCCCCTGACGCTGGTCATCGAACCGAGTGCCTTCGTTCCTGCCCAGGTGTTCCCCCGGAGATTCCACGTGTCGAGAACAACCGCCGGGATCCTGGCAACGGTGGCACTGGCCGCGCTCTTGGGCTGTGGATCCCTGGCGTGGTGGTGGCTCAGTCCCGCAGTGAATCCCGGCGTCGATGAAGGCCGGGCGGTCGCCGAGAGCTTTCTTTCAAAGCTCCGCGACGGGGGCCCGAAGGAGGCCTGGGAATCGACAACCGCGGAGTTCAAGAGCGCCGAGGGGCGGGAGAAGTTTGTTGCCCGCGTGAAGGCCAACGCGTGGCTCCGCGAACCGATGGAGTACAGTTCCTCCCAAGAGGTGAAGGTGACCGACGTCGACAGGCTCGAGTTCGTGTTCACCGGTGCGAAATCTGGCAAGCCAGTGCGGATGCTCCTGGGACGCGAGCAGGGGCAGTGGAAGGTCGATCGACTGTCGCATTGACCTCTCAAAGCCGGCCGCGAGATCATCCATCTCATGGCGACGGGGGCCGTGACGGTGTACGAAGCCGCCGTAGAGTGCGCGGAGAGGGATTGATGGGGACGGCCCGTCACGCTTTGCGGGGTAGCATGTCGGCATAGGCACTCGTCAAAAGATCAGTGGCGACGATGCCAAGCCGTGCCATCAACTCGGCGGCGATCCGATGCCCCTCCGACTCCGGCTGGCCGTCGTGGAGCACCACCTCCAATTCAACGAAGCTCCCCAGCCCAACCACCTCGTCGAGATGGATCCTCGTCTGCCCCACCAGGCAGAGCGTCCGCGTCTTTTCCACGACCTGCGTCACGCCATGGGCTCGCTCGAGGACGTCGCGAAGCGCCGCCGGATCAGCGATCGCAGCCAGCCGATAGTCCGACCGCTTGCTCCCGGCGGTGTCAGGCCGGTCATACCAGATCAATTCGCTCTCCCCCGAACCGAGCTCGCGGAGCTTGAGCCGGCCATGGGGGCATTCGAAAAACGTGTCGCGCTGCCGGAGCGTCTCGGGAGGGGCATCGCTCAGGCGGCTTGCGAGCGCAGCAAGCGAGACCGGATCGCAGACCCGCGCCTTGATCTCGACATTCGTCGGCATGGCTCGGCCCCCGTCAGCGTTTCGTCAGCGTTTCAAGGCGAGCACCAACACCCCTGCCCCGACCATGAGGATCCCCGTCCATTCGCGGACACTCGGCCGCTCGTGGAGAAAGAGGACGGCGAACACCGCCACGAGGAGGACGCTGAGCTTGTCGACCGGGGCCACCTTCGATGCCTCGCCGAGCTTGAGCGCCCGGAAATAGCAGACCCAAGACACACCGGTGGCAGCCCCGGAAAGTGTCAGAAAGAGGAGCGTGCGATTGGGGAGGGTGAGCGGGTTTTGCCACTTGCCGGTCGCCACCACGAACATCGACAAAAGCACGATGATCACGGCCGTCCGCACGAGGGTGGCGAGATCGGAATCGATTCCCTCGAGGCCGATCTTGGCAAAGACGGCTGTCAGCGCGGCAAACGCGGCCGAGAGGAGCGCCCACATGATCCACTCGGAGGATGATTCCATCAACTGCTCCTCAAGGAGGAATTACCCCGGACCGAGCCAGCGGCCCAGCATAACGGCTTTAGCGCTCGACTCTCAGAAAGCCGCCGCCCGATCCACGTGGCATGCCGTCACGGCTTGCTGTCTTCGTAGAGCTGCTGGAGGAGGATTCCACCGTTGACCACGATCTGCTCCCCGGCGGTGAGCCCCCCAGACACGACACTTGAGTCGCGGAGCTCGTGGGCAGTCTTCACGGGCCTGCGCTCGAACGCATCGCTTGTGTCGTCCTTCCTGACAAACACGACATGGTCATCCTCGCAGACGACGACCGCCGAACGCGGAATGACCACGTGCCCAGACACCGGTGGCTCGAAGACGACAATCCTCACGAGCTGATCACTCTTGTAGCGTCCGTGCTGGTTGGGGATCGATCCCCTGATGCGGACAGCGTGCGTGTCGGGATCAACCTGATTGGAAACGTATTCGACTTGCCCCTCGACCACCTCTTTCGTGAAAGGGAACTGCACCTCCCACTTCAACCCCTCGGAGATGGACGCGAGATCACGTTCGTAGACCTGCCCCAGCACCCAGAGCTCGTCGAGTGCCGAGATCGTAAACAGCGTGTCGTTGACGTCGTAGATGTTCCCCACCGCCACGTCACGGCCGATGATCGTTCCACCCCCCTGGGCGCAGAGCGTCATTTTCGCTTTTTCCGTGCCATCCTCCTCGGCCACCTTGTCGATGTCCTCGAGCGAGACTCCGTAAACCACGAGCGTGTCCCGGGCCAGCTTGAACTCCAGATCGCTGCGACGCTGGTTGTTCTCGGCATCGAGGAGCGTGCGCGACGTGGGCGGCAACACCCCTTGGGCCACGAGATCCCGTTGTTGGGAGGCGATCTGGCGGTCATGCATGGCCTGCGATTGCTTCGATTCGTAGGCCAGCTTCGCCTCGGCCAGTTGCACGCTGTAGAGCTCGACAAGCGGATCGCCCTTCTCCACCTTCTTTCCCACGGTGGCATGCACGGCCAAGACGAGCGCGTCGAAACGGGGCCGGACCTTGATGATGGTGTCGGGGTTGTAGTCGGTTTTTCCCTGGATCTCCATGCGCACCGGCTCCGATTGGGGAGCCACCGCGGCCATCTTCACACCGAGCGTGTCTCGCTGCGACGACGTGAGATGGACCATGCCGTCCCAGGGCTGCCTCGCAGACGCCGCCCAAGCCCCCGAAGTCTCCTGCGTGGCGCGAGATTCAGCCACGTCGAGTTCCTCAGGCCTCTTCAATCCGACAGCCTCCAACGCCTCCCGCGCGACCACGGCCCCCGATTCGGTGAAGCTGACGAATCCCGCGAGGCAGGCAAGCACCCCCAGCGGCAACAACCAGAGAGGAAACAATGCCTTCCGGGGCGCGCGAAACGAATGATCAGGCTCGTGGCCTTGGGGCGTACTCATGAATGGGACTCCTCCACCGGGCCCGCCGGGGCAGGGAAAAAGGTGTACAGAACAGGCAAGACAAGCTGCGGCAAAACCATCGCGACAAGCATGCCACCGACCACCACGATCGCGAGAGGACGCTGCGCCTGCGAGCCGACCGAGGTCGCCAACGCGGCGGGGAGGAGGCCGAGAATGGCCGTCAGCGAGGTCATGATCACCGGCCGCAACCTGACCATCACTCCCCGATAGGCCGATTCCTCGACCGAGAAGCCCTTGGCCCTCAAGCCGTTGAAATACGTGATCAGGAGCACGCCATTTTGGACGGCCACGCCGAAGATCGAGATGAATCCCACGGCCGCAGAAATGCTGAAGTGGGTGCCGGTGAGCCGGAGGGCCCAGACGCCTCCCATGATGGCCACGAGCACGTTGAACATCACCAGACAGGCATACTTCAAGCTGCCGAACACGGTGTACAGCAAGAGCATGATGAGGGTCACCGACAAAGGCACGAGCCACTTGAGGCTCGCGAAGGCCTGTTCCATCTGGGCAAACTCACCCGACCACTCGAGCCGATATCCGGGCGGGAGGCTGACGGCCGACTTCGGGTCGGCGATCAGGAGTTGGGCCTCGCGGATCGCCGATCCCAAATCCCGCCCGGCGACGGAGAACTTGATCGGCAGATACCGCTGATTGTTCTCGCGGTAGATGTACGACGCGCCCATCTTGTGGGGATGAATATCGGCCACTTGGGAGAGGGGAATCGTGCCGGTGTCGTGGCCGTCCGGCGCCGGCGGCAGATCGATGGGGATCCGGGAGATCGCCTCGGGATCGCTCCGCAGGGAGGGAGGGAGGCGGAGGACGATGTCGTAGAGTTTCTCCCCCTCGACCATCTCCGAGAAGGCCGTTCCACCAATGGCGACATCGACGACGCTCTCCACGTCGGCGACGTTGAGTCCGTACCGGGCACAGGCCTTGCGGTCGATGGCGATCTCGAGGTTTGGCTGACCGAGGACGCGAAACAGACCGACGTTCACGATTCCGGGCACCCGGCGGAGCGATTCCGCCACGCGCTCACCGGCAAGTTCGAGCTCCCCGAGATTGCTTCCATAGAGCTTCACGGAGTTGGATCCCTTCACCCCGGACAGCGCCTCCTCGACATTGTCTCGAATGAGCTGCGAGAAATTGAAGTCGATGCCGGGGAACTCGTTGAACTTGGCACGGAGTTCGGCTTCGATCGCCTCGCGGGTCAGGCCCTTCCGCCACTGCTCCATCGGCTTGAGCGGAACGTTGAACTCGAGGTTGAAGAAGCTCGTGACGTCGGTGCCGTCGTCGGGCCTGCCGACATGAGACATCACCCCGTTGACCTCTGGCACCTCAGCGATGACCCGGCGGAGACGCGGAGCCATGGCCGCTGCGGCCTCGAGCGACGACGTCCGCGGCATGGTCGCTCTGATCCACAGATTGCCTTCCTCGAGTTGCGGCATGAACTCGCTCCCTAGGCCGGGGATCAGCAGAATCGTGAACACGAACAGCCCGAGCACGATGGCCAGGACCAGCCAGCGTGCCCGCATCGCCATTCGGAGAACGGTGCCGTAGACCCCCTTGAGGAAGGCGTCGACGATCGTGTCTTTCTCTTCCGTCTTTCCGCCAAAGAAGAACGAGCAGAGGACCGGGGCGAGCGACACCGCCAGGAGTAGCGCCCCGCCGATCGCCAGGGCGTAGGTGTTGGCCATCGGGCCGAACAGCGCGCCTGCCGGCCCAGACATGAAAAACAGCGGGAGAAACGCACACACGATGATCGCCGTCGAGAAGAACAGAGGCCGTTCAATCTCCGACGCCGCCTCCAGAATCCGGTCCTTCAGCGGCCGGCTCCGGTCGGCTCCGTGCTCCGTGAGATGGCGGTAGATGTTCTCGACGATGATGACGGAGCTATCGACAATGATGCCGAAATCGACCGCCCCGATCGACAGCAGATTCGCGGAGCGGCCCTGGAGGAAGAGGGCGGTGACGGCGAACAGCAACGACAGCGGGATGACCGCCGCCACGATGCTCGCACTGGCAACGTCGCCCAGGAACACGAACAGAACGAGCACGACCAGGCCCATTCCGACGACGAGGTTGTGGGCGACGTTGTGCGTGGTGACATGCACAAGATCGACGCGCTGGTTGAACACCGCGATCCGCATCCCCGGAGGAAGCATGCCCGCCGCCTCGATCTCGTGAAACTTCGCCTCGACGGCGCTGGCGGTGGGGAGGGATTTCTCTCCTTTTCGCATCAAGACGATCCCCTCGATGACATCGTCCTCTTCGCCTCGCCCCACCTGCCCCAGACGGGGCTGGTGCCCCACGACCACGCTGGCGACCTGCCGAACGAACACCGGAAAGTCTTTGGATGACTTCACCACCACGTCGCCAATGTCATCGAGTTTGTCTGCCTCGATGATCAAGGCCTGATCGATGTTGGCAGGATCGAGTGGATCGACTCCCTCGCCGAGAAGCCCCACGGCGCGGACGTTGTGAGTCTGATTGCCGAGCGACAGCACATCGCCGCCGATGTTGGCATTGGAGTTGCGGATCGCCTCCTCGACGTCCTTGAGCGTGATGCCGAATTGGCGGAGTTGCTTGGGCTCGACAAGCACTTGGTACTGCTTCACGGTGCCGCCAAACCCCGTGACGTCGATCACGCCCGGAACCTGCTTGAGGATCCGGTTGAGCACCCAGTCTTGAACCGCTTTGAGCTGGTAGGTGGTGTAACCAGGGCCTTCGAGAACGTAGCGGACGATTTCGCCCGTGGGGCTCCAAGGCGACAGCTGCGAATCAACGCCCTGCGGCAACGAGACGGTGCCGAGGCGGTTGAGGACTTCCTGCCTGGCGGCTCCGTAGTTGGTCCCATATTCGAAGCGGCACTTGATGTCGTTGAGACCGGAGATGGAGGTGCTCCGCAGCGCGACAAGCCCTGGCATCCCATTGAGCGCCGTCTCGAGCGGAATTCCAACGAGGCGCTCCATTTCCTCGGGGCTCGCCCCCGGTTTCTGAGAGATCACCTCGATCAGAGGGGGCGTCGGGTCTGGATAGGCCTCGACATTGAGTTGACTCGCCGAGTGGAGGCCGATGCCGACAAGGGCCAAGGCAGCGAGGACAACGATGAACCGATTCGCGAGGCTCCATGCAATGATCGCCTTGATCATGAGCAGCAACCGTTTCCCTGGATTCCCTGGGTTCCCTACTCCGGGCACGCCGACAGGCTCAAATCAGTGCCATGGGACGGGATCCTAGCAAGCAAGAGATGGGTCTGCGAGCGAGTGGAGGGGACGGGTGGGGGGATTTCATGGCCCGAGCGTGGCCGACAGCGGAATCTCCCCAGCGAGCCCGTCAGTTGGCCTCACCAAGGCGAACATTCCTTGCGCGATTCACATGAAACGTCTCCCATTCGCTCCCGAACGGCCCCACACTCCAACGACAACACACCACGGCACGATCAGCAGCAGGCCCCCGGCCACAAGCAGCGCCGCGATCGGCGGCGGCGCATCGAATCTCCCCCGGCCAGCGAGCGTCTGCACGGACGCGTACGCCAGGATGAGCACGCTCCCCGCAATCGCGGCCGTCACGAGCCGCTGCCGCCACCATGGCGAAAGCCCCGCGCGCCGCGCCCCCCAGGCAAGCATCGGGAGCCACTGAAGCGCGTGGATCACGGCGCCGTGGGGAAACTTCGGCACGCCCGCCGCGCCAACCACCTCCGGCGAAAGCCCGCGGGCCACCTGGAGATCGCCATGAATGCTCACCCAGATGCCGAGGCCACACGAGACCACCAGCAGCACGAGGCCAGCGCGCGCGGCGGCGAGCATGTCGGGGGCAAGCACAGCCGGCGTGCGAAACAGCCGGACCGTGAGATCAACCACCACGAGCGTGACGAAGAGGATGAGCACCCCCATCGCGTCGTACAGAAAGGAATCAAAAGGCGTGGCCCGGTTGAAGTGGCTCGCCACGCCCCGCCAACGCTGCAGGTCGATCAGCGCCACCTCGACCAGGAGGCACCAGGCCGTGACCGTCGCCAGTTCGCCATCCCACCGCCGCCATGGGAGCTTCGACCACACCCACCCCAGCGACAGGCTCGTCAGGCCGGCGGAGATGCCAAACAGGATCGGCTTCCGCCAAGTCACAGGCCCTTCCCAGGCCCCGCCATCGATTCCCCACACCACCACGTGCGCGACCCCCGAGGCGACGAGGAGCGCACCGAGGAGGGCCAGCGGGCGGGCGCGGGGTTTGAGCCACCAGCGGGGCGTTTTCGTCGGGAGCGGCGATTCGTCGATGTGTTGCGATCCCCGTGACGGAGTCGTCACCCGCCCTCCCGGCGCCGAAGGCTCACAGGGGGCCTCGTCGGTCGGGGTGTCAGGCGACGAAGACTCGTCTCCACCGGACAACCGCGCGAGCATGGCAAGAAGCCCGCAGATCACCGCCACGATGCCAAAGGTCAGCCATGGGTTCATGATCGCAGTCTACGCCCACCAGGCTTGCCCCGCCCATGGAACCGGGTTGCCCGAACAGCCCCCCCCGGCGAAGATCGCCGGGGACACTCTCCTTCCTCCCAATCGCCCCGACTCATCCTCCGGAATGCAGCCCGTGATCCTCCTGCGGCCTGATCGACTTCCCATTGCCCTCGCCTTCCTTCCGTTCCTGCTTCCGCTCGCGATGCCGATCCGGGCGGAGGAACCATCGGCCTGGAAGAAGCATGTCGTCAACCACCGCTCGCCGTTCGAGGCCGTCGGTGTCGCCGACATCAATCGCGACGGCAAGCCCGACATCTTCTGCGGCGATTCCTGGTACGCCGCGCCCGACTGGACGCAGCACAAGGTGCGCGACGTGCCGCCGGGCACCAATCCGCACTACCACGAAGACTTCGCCGACGCTCCCCTCGACGTCAATGGCGACGGCAAGATCGACATCGTCACCTGCGCCTACTTCAGCCGCCGGATCAGCTGGGCCGAGCAGCCCGCCGATCCGACGCAGCCGTGGCCTGAACAGACGATCGATACCCCCGGCTCGATGGAGACGGCATATCTTGTCGACCTCTACGGCGACCAGACGCCTGTCCTGATTCCCAACGTCGGCGGGCAGGTCCTCCTCTACGAGCTCGTCTCCCGATCGCCGACGGTCGAATGGATGACGCGACGGCTGGCCGCCGAAGGGGCGGGCCACGGCGTCGGCCATGGCGACGTCAACCGGGACGGCCGCCTCGACCTGATCACGCCGATGGGATGGTACGAGCAGCCAGTCGATCGGACAGGCACATGGGCTTTCCATCCGGAGTTTCAGCTCGGCACCGCGAGCATCGGGATCCTCGGCCACGATTTCGATGGCGACGGCGACACCGACGTCGTCTGGGGGATGGGGCACGACTTCGGCCTCCACTGGCTGAAGCAATCGACCGACGCGGAGGGGAAACGCGTCTGGACGAAGGAGGCGATCGACACGAGCTTTTCGCAGGTCCACACGCTTCATCTCGCCGATTTCGACGGCGATGGGGAAATGGATTTCGTCACCGGGAAACGGATCTACGCTCATGCCAGCGAGCCGGGGGCGACTGCCGAGCCGTGCCTGTTCCTCTACACGTATGACCGCTCCGCCTCGAAGTGGATCAAGCAAGTCGTCTACTCGGGCGATCCGGCTCCCCTCGCGCCGCTCAATCCGGAGGAGCGCGACGCCATGAAGGACTTCCGCCCGGGCTCGGCCGGCACAGGCCTGCAGATGGCGATCCAAGATCTCGACGGCGACGGCGATCTCGACATCGTCGCCCCGGGAAAGTCGGGGCTCTATTGGTTTGAGAATCCCCGGACCACCCCCGGTCCCTGACCCCAGAGTCGACCGCACATGAGGTCGCGGAGGCGCGGAGTCTTGTCTCAGCGAAACTCCCCGTAGGAGCGGGCCCACCCCCACACTATCACAAGAACTTGACATGGCGACTTGTCGGCATATGATGCCGGCATGGAAAGCGACCCTCTCACCCTCCAAGACCTCGCCGACGCAACCGGCATCGAGCCGCGCACGATCCGCAGCTACGTGGAGAAGGGGATCATCCCCGGGCCCGATTCCCTCGGCCGTGGTGCCCGCTATCCGCGGGAATCACTCGATCGGCTGAAGGTGCTGCAACTGCTACGTGATGCCGATCGCGACATCTCCCTCGATCAGGCCCGACTCCTCCTCCAGCGGCTCACCCCGAGCCAGCTGCGGAACGTCGCCGAGGGCAAGGAACGGATCGCTGCGGTCATCGATACCGATCGACCAGCTGTCCAGTCGAAGGGGGATGCTCTCGCCTACATCTCCCGGCTGAAGCTGGGAGCGACACCCCCATCGCCCCAGAACGGCGGGGCGAGACAGTCGCAACGGTCGCACCGGATGCCGACCGGCCCCGACACCGCCGACACCACCTTGCCGGTGCTCGAACAGGCTGCCAAAGCCCTCGGTGGGCTCGTCGGCTTGAGCGCCGCGACTCGGTCTGTCCGCGGGGAGCCTTGGCACAGGCTCCCGCTCACCCCCGACATCGAACTCTCCGTCCGCGGCGAGTTTGGCCCCGAACAACTTGCCCAGCTGCACAGAATCGGCGACGCGCTGCGAATCCTACTCACCAAAGGAGCCGTGAAATGACCCATGCCAACCAGCCCATCACCGGCCAGACAGGACCTCTGCTCACCGCCCGGCTAGACCGGAGCCTCGTGAATGTCGAAGGGGGATCCGTCCGCCATCTGGTCGTCACGGTGCGAGCACCGGTCGATGATTCGGCGGCCACGAAGCCCCGGCAGCCGCTCAACCTCGGGCTCGTGATCGACGCCTCCGGGTCGATGGCGGGGGCGCCGCTCGACGCCGCAAAGTCGGCGGCCCTCGGCGTCATCGAGGCCCTCCGCGACACCGATCACCTCTCCCTCGTGTCGTTTGCCTCCGACTGCATCTTCCACGCCAATGGCGTGCGGATGACCGCGGAGGGGAGGCAGACGGCTTCCGAGGCGATCCGTCCGCTCGACACCCGCGGCTCGACCGATCTCGGCGGCGGCTGGCTTCTCGGCTGCGAAGGGGTGGCAAGGCGGCAGGCGGCCGCCGATGCTCCCGAACGCAATCGGGTGATCCTCCTTTCCGACGGACACGCCAATCAGGGGGAGTGCGATCCGGGCGTCCTCGCCAAGCATGCCCGCGCTCTCCAGGACCGCGGCGTGCTCACGTCGACCGTGGGCATCGGCATCGGCTATTCGCCGATCCAGCTCCAGGCCATCGCCGAGCAGGGGGGCGGCCGGATGCACGATGCCGAGCGGCCCGAGGAGATCGTGGAGATCGTCCTCGCCGAACTCGCGGAGACGCTCACGACCACCGTCGAAAACACCGAACTGCGATTGACGCTCCCCGACGGCATGACGGCCGAGATCTATGGCACCACCCCCACGACCACGGCGGGCAACCGCTTCAGCGCTCTCCTCGGCGCCATGACCTCCGGCACCACCAGGAACATCGTCGTCAAGCTCACATGCCCCCCAGGAGCGGCCGACAGTCGGCTGGCGATCGGCGTGGCAGCCAGCTGGCGCACCCCCGACAGCCCCGCGGCCCATGCCTGCGAGGTCGGTTCACTCGAAGTTCACTACGGCTCCGCTCAGGCCTGCCTGGCCCAGCCCCGCGACGCAGGCGCCGCCAAGACGGTGGCCGAGCAGTGGCAGGCCCACATCTACCACCGGGCCGTCGTGCTCAACCAGGACGGAGAGCGGGAGGCTGCAGCGACGTTTGTGGAGCGGGAGCTCAAGTATTTCTCCACGTATTGCCAGGGGATTCCCGGCACGGAGCGGTTCGTGAGGGGGATCATCGAACTCCTCCCCTCCGTGCTCACGACCTTCTCCGCCCGTGATGCCAAGGAGATGCTCCTCTCGACCTACAAGATGACCCGCGGCGAGGTCGACCGCCGCTCCATCCGGCGTGAGACCGTCGACGAGATCGTCCGTTCCCACCGGAGGAAGCAGTAAGCGAAGGGGGTGATCCTGCCGACGGTGATCCTGCCGAACCGTGACCCTTTGAAACAGCAGGTATGACACGATTGGCACGCACACGAAGCAGTCGGCTTTCGTAAGAAGAGGCGTTCGCCGCGAGCATGGCGTGCCCGCGGCAGATCGACACTCACCCGTTCGCCCCGGCGGACCGAGGAGATCCTCTCATGCCAGATCAGAAAACCGACGGCCTCACAGGCGATCACTCCGCGGGAGGCTCGGTGCTCACGAGGGAGCGCACGGGGGCGATCCGGTTTCTCGATGCCACCTCGGCACGCGCGCTAGTGCGTGCTGCCGCGCGGCCGGTGCGCCTCGTCGACGGGCGGGCGGAGTACGACTCCCTCGATCCGGTGTCAAAAACCTGCTGCGGCCACCTCTGCCTCGAGCCCTCCGCCGATCCGCTCCACCACGACGACGCCGACACCGTCGGCCACTACGCGGTCCATCTGTACCTCGATGGTCTCGAGCGACTTCCCGTTTCGGTCGCCCGGGAGCTCGCCCGGCACCGGGGCCACGTCTATCTCGACCGGCTGACTTCGATCACCGACTCGGCTGCTGCAGCCCTTGGCGAACACCGCGGCGGCGGCCTGTCGTTCAACAACCTCCGTTCGCTGTCACCGGCAGCGGCCTTCACGCTCGCCGGTCACGGTGGCGAGCTCTCCTTCAACAAGCTCCGCTCCCTCGATCTTCCCGTAGCGATCGGCCTCTCGAGACATTCCTACGACCTCTATCTCAACGGCCTGCGGGCACTCGAGCCAGCCGTCGCCGTGGCGCTCGCCAAGCACCGTGGCATCCTCAACCTCGATCTCGGTCGTCTCGACACCTTCACCCCTGATCTCGCCGCGGCACTTGCGCGCTTTGGCGGCGAACTCCATCTCCACGGTATCAAAGAGCTCTCCGACGGGGCCGCGGCGGCGCTGGGCAGCGGGCGTGGAAGCCTCTGCCTGAAGAGCGTGCGGCGACTTTCGGTGGACCAAGCGAGGAGCCTTTCGAACCATGTCGGCGGTCTCCTCCTCCACTCCCTCGACGGGATCGACGAACCCGTCGCACGCTGTCTCGGTCGCCACAGCGGATCGCTCCGCGTCCCTGTGAAGGACGATGTCAGCGACAGCGTGATCGCGGCGCTCATCGAGCACCGTGGCCCGCTGGGAATCCATGGGCTCTCCACGATCACCCCCGCCCGCGCCACGATCCTCGCCAGCCAAAAGGGGATCGCTGGCCTCGCCCTCCCCGACGTGCGCACGCTCGACGTCTCCGCCGCCGAGATCCTCGCCCGGCACCGGGCGGGCCTGCTCGATCTCGGCGACATCACTCGCTTCAGCGCCGAGACGGCCGCAATGCTCCGCCGCCATCCGCTTCACGGCTTCGAAACCGTTGGATCCTGAGCCCTGCCTCTCGAGCGTGTCTCACCCCGCCGCGTGCCGCGCCATCCGGCCGAGGATTCCCTTGACGATGATCGTGAGGAGCGAGCCGGGCCGGTAATCGGCGGAGGCCATGTGGTCGATGCGGTCTTCGGCGATGAGCCGCTCGAGATGCCCCTGCGAGAGGCGCTGCTCGAACTTCTCCGGATCGAACACCGCCACCGCCTGCCCCCCCTTCTCGCGGACGAGCTTCATCGACGGGATGTCCGTATCGCCGTCTCCGAGGAACAACATCCGCTCGAACGGCACGCGCCGCTCCTGCTTCGGCATCCAGAGGTTGATCGTGGAGTTGTCCCAGACGTTGTCGATTCCCTTGTTGATCCGGAAGAGATACTGCGTCTTCGTCGTGTAGTTGATCGCCGATGCCGGCCAGACCGCCCGCCCCGTTTCGTCATAGGCATACGACGACGCGAACACCTTCCTGAACCGGGGATGGATCGAGAGCCCCTCGATCATCTCGAGGAGACCGGACGAGACGACGAAGTGCTCGATCTCGACCCCCACGCTGCGGCCGTAGACGCCGATGTCGTCAAACCAGGCCTCCACCCCGGCAAACAGCGGCGTTTGGGCGCCATGCCTGCGAAGGAGGTCGCGCGTGACGGTCTCCCCCGCCCGCTGGGCTGCCGTGAGCAACATCCGCATGTAGGTGAGCACCTGATCGCTGTCGTGGCGCTCGGCCTCGCGGCGGCAGGCCTCCCAGAATCCCTCGACATCGGTCACGCCGACGCTCGGCAGGAAGCTGTGTTCGGGGAGATTCCGGGGCGCGAGCGTGCCGTCGAAGTCGTAGACCAGCGCCACGCGGATCGGCGCGATCCCCATCTGCCCGGCGCCGCTTGTCGTCGCCATCCTGTTTCTCCCCATCTCCGGTCCGAGAAAACCTATCCCTGGTTATACGCGCCTCACCCTCTCCCTGGGGATCCCGGCAAGCATGCTGTGGATAAAGTGCCGGTCCGACCGCACGAGGCGGTCGCGAGTGCGAAGCACTCGAGAAAACCGGAGGTTTTCCAAGTGGAAAAAGTTCATGGATGACTTTTTCCACGGGCAGCCCGAGGAGTGCCCACGGCTGCCGGAAGCCCCACAAATGACGACGCTCCCCGGAGCCATGACAGCGCCGGGGAGCGTCGGTGAAAAGCATGTGTCGCAGACAAAGGTCAGGGAAGGAGAACCGAGTCGATGACGTGGATCAGGCCATTCTTGGCCGGGATGTCGGTCTTCACGACCGTTGCCGATCCCGAGGCCGTGCCCACCTTCACGCCGTCGGTCGTGGAGATCGACACCTTGCCGCCGCCGGCGGTGGTGGCTTCCTTCAGCTTGACGACGTCCGCCGCGGCCACCTTGCCCGGCACGACATGGAGGAGAAGGATGTCGCGGAGCTTGTCCTTGTTCTCGGGCTTGAGGAGTTGCTCGACGGTGCCGGCGGGAAGCTTGGCGAAGGCATCGTCAGTGGGGGCAAAAACGGTAAACGGGCCATCGCCTTTGAGCGTGCCGACGAGATCGGCCGCCCCGAGCGCCGCCGCAAGTGTCTTAAACGAACCGGCCGCGACCGCCGTGTCGACGATGTCGGGGAGGACGGCTGCCTTGACGACCGGCGCCTGACTGACCACCGGAGAGGACACGCGGACCGATTCGGGGTGGACACTTTGCACGATGACCGAATCGTTGCCGACGACATGCTCGGTGACGGTGGGGACGGAGGACGAATGGACAACCGTACCCGACTGGACGTGCCCACTGCCGGTGACCTGTCGGCTGCTCCAAGATGGCTGAGACGAGGGCTGCGACATCGCTGGGGCGTGGCTGCGACGGCCGTGGACGACCCGGCTCCGGCCCCGGTTGCAATCACCGGCCGAGGCGGAAGAAATACCGGCAGCCACGGCGACCGCGACAACGAGAAGAGAGGTAGCACAACAGCGCATGGCAGGGGCTCCGAATGGGGGATATCGTCGTTCGTTCGAGAGTTATAGACCGACGCCGGAGGACGGACAGGCGAGTCGCTCTGCGTTGCCCCGGGTGCCGGGGAGGCGAACTCCCCTCCCCCGACCCTCACTTCTTTCGCGGAGCCCGCATCACCGGCGACTCCGTGAGCCGGAAGACGAAGATTTCCTCCCCCGTCATCGTGCTGATGTCGTGGTGCATGCTCACGGCGGGAACCTCGCAGGCGGCCTCGATCACGGCATTCAGACGGGCCCGGGAAGATTCCACAAGCTGGGTCCGGAGTCCCTTAAAGAGATCTCGCCCCTTTTGGGGCTCGAGCATCATGAACAGATGCTGCTCGGCGGCCGTGAGCACCCCCTGGACGCGGATCACCATGAGATCGGCGATGAGATGCGAATGAATGGACTTCGGACCGCGTCCCAGGAAGGTCTGCATGAAGCGGGCCATTCCCTCGCAGACGGCCGCCTCGATCTCTCCCTGTGACTTCACCCGGTGACCGGTCGCCTCCGGCGATGTCGAGTCGGTGTCGACGGCGAGCGGCGCTGCCAGGCCATTCCCTTCACCCACACCGCGGGCGAATCGTTCCCCATCAAGACCCGGCGGTGACCCAGTGTGGCGCGACATGACTTTCCCCCGAGAGTCTGACACCGAACCGATCGATTCATGGACAGGCATGAACGACCCGAAACACGCTCGGCGGGCATCTGACTGACACGCGTCGTTGAGGAAAGCCCCATCGCGAGCCTGTCGACGGCAAAAGCAGAAACGCCCGCGCGACCCTGAAACGCCCTGACGGAAGCGGAAAGAGCCGCTCACGCATCGGTCACCCGGGGCGGCGACTCCGCCAGAGCTGGCGGGCAGTGCGACTCGTTTACCGAGATTCGATGTCGGAAAGTGATGCTGACGAAGCGTGTTCGTCCGAATCACTGCCCCACGTTGGCATCGTACCAGCGTTGGCGCACGAGAGGAAACCACCCGAATGGTATTTTCCCTCGCCACGGCGCAACCGGCAGAGAGAAACCGGGTCCGCCATCAAGCGCGGCATTTTTCAAAACGCACTCCGCTCTCTCATTCTCCTTCCCCCGACGCCGTGCCGTATGATCGGCTGATGGCGACCGACGATTCGGCTGCCCGCCGCACCGGGCCACCAGGACGCCAAGCCGTGACCACTCCCTCCCCGACGATCCCCAAGGAACTCGCCCAGATCGCCCTCTCCCTGCAGACGGAGCGATCGGGACATTCCCCGAAGGCGGTGACCGTCGTCGCCAGCGAAGAGACGGTCGTCGTCACGCTCCATGAGGCGCTCACTCCGGCGGAGAAACTCCTCGCCAGAAGCGCTGCCGGCGCCGCTCAGGTGGAGGGCTACCACCGGGCCCTGTTCGCCGTTTCCTGCGATCAACTGCGATCGGAGATCCAGCGGCTCACCGGGAGAAAGGTGAAGGAATCGGCCGTCGTCGTCGAACCGGCGACCGGGGCGATCGTCCACGCCTTCACCAGCGGCACGATCGTGCAAATCTTCCAACTCGAGCCCCACCCCACGGTCACGCCACCGGCCTGACGACGGCGGGCCATGATCAAGCGATCGGGGATGAGCCTCTTCGTGGTGGCCAAGCGATCGTCACGGCATGCCTCCCTGCCGCCGGATCTCCGTGATCGCGACCCCGAGGGTGTCGTACGCGGCCGGGTCGCAGGTGAGAACGATGACCTGCAGGCCACGCTGTGCCCCGAGGTCGAGCACGCGTTGGAGGCAGAGGAGCCGCTCCGGATCGGCGTTCACGAAGGCGTCGTCAAAAACCACCGGGAGGCTGCCGTCGTGATCCTCGGCGAGGATCTCAGCGAGCGCCAGTCGCAAGCTCGCCCCGACCTGTTCGCGCGTCCCGCCGGAGAGCGCGCCGAAGCCGAACGGCACGGCGCCGTCGGCGGAGCGCGTCAGGGCCACCGATCGGATCATGTCCCCGGCGAGGTCGATCGACACCTCCGCCCCCGATCCGAAGAGCCGCTGGAGATAATCGCCAACGCGTGCCTTGAGGGGCTCGATGAACCGATCCTCGACCGCCTGCTTCTTCTCCCGGAAGAGATCCGCGAGCAGTCGGGCCGCGGCGGCGTCGCGCTGGAGTCTCGCATGCGTGGCCACGGCTGCCGCCTCACGGGCCACCGCCCGGGCCCGGTCTTCGGCCGGATCGGAGGTGCCGGCGGCATGGAACATCGCCAGGGCCAGTTGGCGGCGGGTCTCCGCCTGCCGCATCGCCTCCTGACGCTGCTCGAGCGAATCCTGCACCCGCTTGTGATCGCGATCGAGGCTTCCGGGCTCGAGCGATCCGCGCTGCCGCTCGATCACGGCGAGCCGATCTTCTGCTTGCCGGCGGGCCGCCTCACGCGCCGTCAGCTCCGCCTCGCGATCCTCCCCCACCTTTTCGACCAGTGCCTGTCGTCGCGAACGCAGATCGGCGAGCCTTTCCTGCTCCGTGCGAATCGATTCCGCGATCCGGGCATGCTCTGCCGTGGCCCCATCGGCGAGCTTCTGCGCGACCTCGAAATCGGTGCTTGCCGCCGAGAGCGACGAAGCAAGCCGACCGACCTCTCCGTCGGCCTCGCGCCGCGCCGCCGACGCCGCTTCGAGCCCAGCGGCCCGGACGAAGCCCTCGAGAGGCGTGCGACCGATCTGGGCATCGAGCCGGGCCAGCGCCTCGTCGAGCTGCACGAGCTCGCCGAGGGCCTTCTCGTCGCCGAGGCCCTGCACCGTCGTCCGCTCCGCCCGGAGATCGTTGGCCAGCCCCGTCAGCTTGGCCGCGGCCCGGCGGGCGTCGTCGATCGTCGCCACACCGAGCGCCGCGAGCCCGGCCACGAAGGCCTCCCGCGCCGCTTCGTGCCGCTGCGTGCAATCGGCGAGCGATCGTCCCCCGCCCGGCACGACGCGGAGCCTCGTCCCACCACCGACGACGATCTCCATCCCGGTCGTGATGGTCTGAGCTTCCCCCGGCGCGAGCGTCGCGTCGCCGAGCAAGACGGGCGCGTCACTCGCGATCAGCTCCACGCGCGTGGCGATCGCCCGCAGCTCCGCAGCCGCCGCATCGACGGCCCGCTCGAGGGTCAAAAGCGACTCGACATCGTCGGGCTTCACCGCCGGCAGCTCGCGGATCTGCGCCCGGATCTCGTCAGCCTTCTTCCGATGATCCAGGATCAGATCGCACCGCGACGCCAGCCCGGCCCGTTCGACACGCTGGCGCTCGGCCTGCTCGACGAGGGCATGGAGCCTGGCCCGCGCGTCGGCATCGCGGTGCCGGGTGGTCAGGGCGCCAAGCGCCGCTACGGCCGCGTCGAGCCTGGCACGCTGCGCCCCCTCGGCTGCCTTCGCACACTCGAGCTCGTCGCGGGCCGGCTGGAGCTTCACCTCCGCGGCACCGATACGCTCGTCGAGAGCGCGAATATCGGCGTCGGCCTGGGCGAGCGCCTCATGGGCGCGCCTGGCCGCATCGGCGGCGACCCGCTCCTGGCCGAGGGCCAGATCGACCGCCGTCAGGGCCTCACGGCGCTTCTCCACGGCCTCGAGTTCGCCGCGGATTTTTGCCACGCTCCGCGTTCCCTCGGCCAGCGCACGCTCGGCCGCATCGACCCCCCGGACAGCCTCGTCGAGCACCGCGAGGGCCGCATCGGCAGCCGTGCGGGCCGCCCGGGCCGAGGTGAGCTCGTCGATCGCCTTGGACAGGTCTGATCCGCTTTTGAGCTTCCCTTTGTCGGAGTGGGAGAGGGCAACAAGCTCCTCGAGACTCCGGGCCACCGATCCGTCCGCCGCCGATTCGAGGACGCTGCCGCCACCAATCTGCCCGAGCCGCTCGCGCAGCCTCCCCATCGATCGATCGCCCGTCCCCGCCGCGACGGGAGCGGCTCCGGCCGTCCCCTGCCACACCCAAAGATGGGCCCAGCGCCCCCGGAGCCGATCGGCGACGCCGCGGCCCCCTCCCACCTCATCCTCCTGGAGAAGACGGTGGATCTCCTCTTCGGCCTCTTCGTTGTGGCGCGTCCGCCCCCCCTGCTCCTTGAGGGTCGTGCTCCCAGAGGAGGTGCCGGTGAACGTCTTTTCGATCGTCCATCGCTTCCCATCCGCCTCGAACTCCAAGACCACCGACGGATGCCCGGCATGGTGGGCCGAGCGGATAGACTGGGCGATCTCGCCAGTGGCCCGGCCACGGAGGAAGAGCGCGTGGTGGATCGCCTCGACGAGCGTGCTCTTTCCCGATTCATTCGGGCCGGCGATCACCGTCAGGCCATCTCCGAAGGGGACGGTCAGCTCTTTGTGGACCCGATAATTGCGAACCGTTACGGCACGAAGCTTCATGGCGCTGCTCCCGCGGCAGGATGGATGACGCCACCACCGCCGACATCGCGGCAAAGGCCGTGGAGAATCCGCAGCGCCGCCAGGGCCACGGCTGCCCCCTCGCCGCCGGCCTCGTTGCGGGCGACAAGCTCGGCAGCGACTCGGGAAATGATCGGATCAGGTCGATCCGTCAGGGCCCGCATCTCCTCCTCGGAGGGAGCCAGCCGCACGCCGTCTTCGAGGTCGAGGCGAATGAGCCCAGCGCGCCAATCGTCGAGGAGCGTGTCGAGACGGCTCCGATCGGCGAGCGACACCGCCCCGGAGAGGACGAGCTCCACGAGGCAATCGTCATAGCGGCTGCCGGTCGCCTCGCGGAGGATCCGATTCATCACCTCGGGGCCGTCGTCGCCGAGCGCTACCTCGTGCCGCAGCCAGCGGAGCTTTCCCGTCGGCAGCGCTTCGACACCCGGCATCCCCCCGCGCGTCACGGTCACCGCCGCGACATGGCCGGGACGCTGATCGGTCTTCGGGAATCGATCGATCTCGTGCGCCCCCGAATACCAAGCCTTCTCCCCCACCTTGAGAAAACCGTGCCAGTCGCCGAGGGCGATGTAGTCGAGCTGGTCGAGGGGAAGCCTGCCGAGATCGATGGCATTGGCCTGCCCCACCTCCTCGCCATCGACGCTGTTGCCGAGCGTCGCGCCCCCGAAGGAGCGCGTGCTGCCGTGGGCAATGACGATCCGCGGCCGCTCGTCGCCGCTCCCCGGCTGCCAGCGCCGCAGCCAGGTGGTCGGGTCGTCGGGCTCGTGCCGCCGCAGCAGCGGACAGGGAAGGATCACGGCGTCGTCGCGCTCAATCGGCTGGCGCTCGAGGAGCATGTGGAAGTTGGGGGCCACCGCCTCCCGCTGGCGGCGAAAGAAGGGACGCTCCCAGAGGCTGTCGGGGCCGCCGTGGTCGTGGTTGCCGGGGATCGCATAGACCGGCACGCCGATGCTGCCGATGGCGGCGAGGGCATGGGAGATCGTGGCATCCTTCGGCGTTGCCGAATCGAAGAGGTCACCGGCGACGACGACGAACGCCGCCTTCCGCTGGCGGGCAATGTCGCCGATCCGGCGGACCGCCTCGAGCCGCTCGCGTTGGACACGGCCGCGCTGCTCGTCGTCGGTGATCCGTGCGAACGGCTTGCCGAGTTGCCAATCGGCGGAATGGAGAAAGCTGGTCATCGTAGTGCCATCGAGGTTTCGAGGGTGCCCGCTGTCAGGACGGCGTATCATCGCCGATCGGCACGGGAGGGTGAATCGTTCGCGGTAGCGAGCGGTGCCAAGGCCTCGCGCCGCGGGGTGGAGAGTGAGCGGGGCCTGGGGAGAGGTCGGAGCCCGGGGGATGGGAGCATCGAACGATCCGGGTGCGTTTGCTCAGAACGACGTCTGGAACAGCCCGCGGAGCATCCCCGTCGAGGGGCGGGCCCGGGTCTGGTAAAGCACGCGGCCCGGCCCGGTAAAGCGGACGACGAAGCCCTCTCCTGAGAAGAGTGAATCCTTGAGCGACGCGGCCAGCACCACCGACTCGAAGGCCATGCCGACCGAGAAGGCGACGACGTGCCGGTTGTCGATGACGAAGCGCTCCCCCGCGCCGAGGATCTCCTCGACGATGCCGCCATAACCGTTGATGAACAGCCGGCCGTTCCCCTCGGTGCGGAGGAAGAACCTCATGCGGGGCACGCTACCCCTCGAAAAATGGTAGGGCAAGGATCGGGCTGCTGCTCAACGGAACTGCTGACACCAGTAAACCGTCCCGTCGGCCGCGCGGGCCATCGCCACGCCGATCCGGCTGTGGGCCCCGAGGATGTTCGCCCGGTGGCCGTCGGAACGCATCCAATCGGCCACTGTCTCCGAGGCCGAAGACTGCCCCATGGCGATGTTCTCCGTCACCCCCTGACCATGGGAGAGGTTGCGATTGCGGGCCATCCAGGAGGCCTGCCGGCGGGCGCCGTTCATCAGCGAGGCATCGGCGGAGAGAGGGCCGAGACCGCGCTTGGCCCGGGCGTCGTTGGTGCGGGCCACGACCGCGGCTTCGGTTGCCGACAGGCTCGCCCCCGAGTCAGTCGCGATCGAGGGATCCTTCGCTCGGGCGACAGCGCCCGCGGCTCCGAGCCCGACGGCAGCGCTGAGCGACAAGACGATCAGCGACCGCGGGAACCATGGACTGCGCGTTGCATGCATGGGGAATCTCCTCGAGGGGAATCGAAGGCCAAACCATCACAAGCAGGTGTGCAGGTATGCAAGGCTTCCGACGGAGCTGTCAACTTTCCACCCCATCCCCGCGTCGTCCGTCCTTTCCCCAGCTTGCCCCGTCGCCACGCCGATCGCGCTCTGGCGGCGGCTTCAGCGAGTCAGGGCAGCGCCGCGGCCGCTTCGTGGAGGAGCCGGACGCTCGCTTCCACCATGAGCTCGCCGGCGCCGGGGGCGACGGTCGTATTCGTCGTCTCATAGCCACCGCCGACTGCCGCGGCGCGCGTCGGCACGTAGATCGTCTCGCCGTGGTTGGCGAGCTCGACGACGAGCGTCGTGCGGAACGGGCTCGCATTCTTGATCGCCAAGCCATGCTCGACGAACGCCTCCCCGGGGAAGGCCACCACAGCCACGTCGCGGCCGAGCGTGATCACCTGCACACCGAGCGGCATCGTGTTGCCGGAGCCGGCGAGCTTCTTCGAGAGCCCCCAGCCGAGCCACTCGAGCGCCTCCTCCTGATCAATGTCGTGGCGGAGGTTGTCGATGATCAGCCGGCGGTAGGCATCGACATGGGCGAGAAAGTCGGGCTTCGCCCCCCCCTTGATCTCCCCGAGGAGCTTCTTGGCGGCAGCGACCTGCTCCGGGGTGGCGTCGAGGATCGGCACATCGACCGTTGCCGTACGCACCTGGAGGCGTGGCACTTCAACCGGTAGAAGCGCCGGCAGGCCGGCCACGATCGAACGACCGATCGAGGAACCGATCACGTCGGTCTTGTTCGCCTCGGATTTCGTCGGATCGACATGGTTGATGTTGCCGCAGCAGCCATTGCCGAACAGCGAGACGACGCTCCCGCCGAGGGC